>WNFF01005685.1_pt1 | contig 10207 bp, 8 predicted proteins | sample 5400441 | NCBI WGS metagenome assembly WNFF01 (sample SAMN13153345, study PRJNA577476) | soil metagenome | isolation source: 120 cm saprolite under Douglas fir tree site 2 hole 3 replicate 1 | place: USA:California | collected 2015-04-18
GGAGGTCTCGTATCGGACCCCGGCGGCCTCCTCCAGCCCGTGCAGCGCGACGTTCAGCAGGCACGGCGTGATGACTCCTCCAACGCAAGTGCGAACCTGGGGCAGGCTCCGCGTCGTCGTCACTGTCCGTGCTGACGGTGGCGGGTGCGGGCGTGTCGCCTCGTGCGGGGATGGAGTGACGGATCACGATCTTGCCGGGGCCGACCAGGACTTCCTTCACGAGCAGGCGCAGGACGCGCTGGCGGTCCCCGGCGGTTGCGGTGACCGCGGATTTGCGGAGGGTGGCCAGGAAGCCCTCGAGGTTGTCGGCGAGCTTGAGGTAGACCTCGCGGTCGGCGAGCTGGGCGTCCAGGGCCTGGGCCTGGTGGCGCAGGCTGGTCTGGCGGGCGCGCAGGTCGGGCATCCGGGCACGGAGCTCGTCGAGGGAGAGGAGGTCTTCCTGGTAGGCGCCGATCAGCCTGGTGATCGCGCTGGTGGTTTTGGCGAGGGCGTCGTCCAGGCGCTTGCGCTGGGCGGTGGCCGGGTCGGCGGTGCGGATCTGGGCCAGGCGCGTGCCGATCTCGTCGCGGATCAAGGACGGGTCGGTGAGCAGGTGCGTGATGTGGTCCCAGACGACCTGGTCGAGGTAGTCGGCGCGGACGGGCTTGCTGTCACAGACCTTGCCGTGCTCGAACCGGTAGTTGTCGCTGCCGATGCACCGGTAGTAGAAGATCTTGTTGCCGGCGCTGGTGGTGGTGTGCCCGCGGTAGCAGGCGTACCCGCAGCCCGCGCAGGCGGCCAGGCCCTGCAGCAGGGACGGGGTCTTGCTGGCGCGGGAGGCGAATTTCTTGTTGCCGGCCAGGCGGCGGGCCACCCGGTCAAAGGTCGCCTCGTCGACCAGGGCCGGGACGTCGATCTCGAGCCAGTCGCCGCGGGGGCGGTCCACGGTGGTGCAGGCGGTACCGGTCGCGCGCCCGGCCAGCCGGGCGACCCGGTTGCGGCCGGCCTGCTGGCTGAGGCGGCCGGTCTTGCCGAAGCAGGCCCGGCCGGCGTAGGCGGGGTTGCGGAGCATGCCCCAGATCGTGGAGCGGTCCCAGCGGGCCTTGCCGGTGCGGGTGGTGACGCCGGTGCTGCCCAGCCACCGGGCCAGCTCAGCGATGGCCACGCCCTCGTCGGCGTAGCGGCGGAACAGCGCGGCGACGATGGCGGCCTCGTGCGGCACGACCTCATACCGGGCGGCGGCGTGATCGCTCTTGCGCACGTACCGGTACCCGAACGGGGCCCCCGACAGCACGTTCACGCTGCCGGAGCGGGCCCGCTGGTTCTTGCCGCGGCGGGTCCGTTCCATGATCTGCGCCCGCTCGTACTCGGCGATCATGCCCTGGAACTGGACCAGCAGCGCGTCCTCGGGAGAATCGCCCGAGGGAGCCTTGACGAACACCACCGAGGTGCCCGCCCTGGCCAGCTCCTCCATCAGCAGCGCCTGATAAGCGTACTTGCGGGCCAGCCGGTCCGGGGAGTAGCACAGCACCACGTCCACCGGCACCTGGGCCACCAGGTCCCGCAGCGCATCCAGGGCCGGGCGCACCAGCGACGCGCCCGAGTACCCGTCATCCTCGAACACCCACTCCTCCGGGACGTCAAGCCCCAGCTGCCCGGCGTGGGCGCGCAGCGCCCCGGTCTGCGAGACGATCGTCTCCTGCTCCTTCTGCCGGGCGCTGGACACCCGGGCGTAGATCGCCGCGCTGGTCATCGCGGCACCGTCCTTCCCGGCCGCCCCGCATCCTGCGGGCCGGCCCTTCGGGGACCAAGATCTTGCAGGCCGCCGACAATTCCGCGGCCCCGAGGCGGTCGAACACGAACACCGCTTCGACTACCAGCTCGCTCACCTGCCGGAATGGTTCCTGCGGCCGCGCGCGAGAAACTCCTCCAGCGCCTGCGCCACCACCGCGGAGATCGACCTTCCCGACGCCCGGGCATGCTCCCGCACCCGCTGCGCAAGACTGCCCGGCACCTTGACGGTGAACACCGTCGCCGGCTCGGGAACCACCACAGCTCCCGACCGGGCCGCGACCTCCACATAGCGGCGGGCCTGACGCTCCGAGCAGCCGAACCGCCCGGCCAGCACCCGGGCCGCCTCAGCCACCGGCACCCCCGCCGCCACCAGCCCGGCAGCAGCGTTGACGCGCTCGGCGTACTCCACGCCACCCACCCGGCCACCGCGAACCATGTCACCAACATGCTACCTGACATGTCACGTGCTCACTTCGGTCACACCAGGCCGCTCGCAGCGCCGGTAGCCCAGCGTCACCTCAAAACAGAAGTTGCCACTTGCGTTGGAGGAGTCATCAGCCCGTGCCTGCTGAACGTTGCGCTGCACGGGCTGGAGGAGGCCGCCGGGGTCTGTTATGAGACCTCCGGCCCTCGGGCCGGGGAAACCAGGTCAGGTTCCCCGGTCCTGGTCAGGTACGCCGACGACGTGGCCGTGCTCTGCTGCAACCAGGAGCAGGCCGGGCAGGTCAAGGCGCGGCTGGCGGAGTGGCTGGCGCCCAGGGGCCTGGTCTTCAATGAGGAGAAGACCAGGATCGTGCACCTCTCCGAGGGGTTCGACTTCCTGGGATATGTCGAGCGCACCGTTATGCCGCGGTCGGTTCCGGGATGCTGCTGGAGGCAGGTTGGCGGGCCGGGTGCGCGGCATAATCGGCGCGGTCGCATGGTCAGAGTTGCTTGAGGAAGGCGAGCAGAGTGTCGGGGGCGGTGTACCGGCCGGGCGCGACGTCGGGTGGTGTGGTGCGGGCCAGCGCTTGTTCTTTCAGCGCCATGTCAGCATGAATGTAGATACGCGTCGTCTGGATTGATTCGTGGCCGAGCCAGAGGGCGATGACGGTGATGTCGACTCCGGCTTGGAGCAGTTGCATGGCTGCGGAGTGACGGAGGGTATGCGGGGTTACCGTCTTGGTCCGAAGTGACGCGCAGTGTTCCGCGGCAGTGGCGGCGTGCTTGCTCAGCAGCCGGGCGACGGCGTCGCGGGAGAGCGCGGTGCCTTTCCGGGTGCAGAACACCGGCTCGGCGCCGGCGCTGCGGCGTTCGGTCAGCCAGCTGGCGAGAGCCTGGACGCTCGGCGGGGTGAGTGGTGTGCAGCGTTCCTTCCGGCCTTTCCCGGTGCAGCGGACGTGAGGCCCGGTGCCCAGGTGGAGGTCGTCGGTGGTGAGCGCGGTGAGCTCAGGCACGCGCAGGCCAGTCTGGGCGGCTAGCAGGATCAGGGCGTAGTCGCGGCGGCCGTGCCAGGTGGCGCGGTCAGGGGCGGCCAGGAGCGCTTGGAGCTCGGGGCGGGACAAGAAGCACACCACGGTGGTGTCAGTGCGCTTGCTCGGCATGGCCAGCACCCGGGTGATCAGGGCGGCGTGTTCGGGGACGTGCAGTGCGGCGTAGCGAAACAGTGAGTGGATCGCGGTGAGCCGGGCGTTTCGGGTGGAGGTACCGTTGCCGCGGCCGGTTTCCAGGTGCTGCAGGAAGCCGGTGATCGCGGGCGCGTCCAGGTCGGCGAGGTCGAGGCGGGAGGGCAGTTTGCCGGTCTGGTCGTGAAGATGGCCGAGCAGCATGGTGAGGGTGTCGCGGTAGGAGGCGATCGTGTGCGGGCTGGCCTTCCGCTGCGTCATCAGGTAGCCGGTGAAGAAGCCTTCGAGGATGGGGGCGAGCGGGGTCATGACTCCTCCGTCAAGGGGGGTAGCCGCCGGGCGGCCAGGGCGAGCAGTTCGGGGGCGGCGGTCAGGTACCAGTAGGTGTCGGCCGGGCACCGGTGCCCCAGGAAGGTGGACAGGACAGGCGCGTTCGCCTGAACGTCGGCTCCTTCCTGATACCAGCGCAGGTAAGTGCTGACGGCGAAGGAATGCCGGAGATCATGCTTATGCCGACGTCGGCATAACCACGATTAAGCCGACCTTCGCGTTATGCCGACCTCTGGGAGGATGTCCTGCTCAGCGGGGGTGAGCCATCGGATGATGTCGGCATAACGAAGACTTCGAGCCATCATGTCCTTCTCATCAGCAAGAGGAGGAGTCAAGATGGCCGGAGCAACGAGCAGGATCAGCAGAGTGCTGGTGACGGGGCCGTTGGCCCCGTTCGCGGAGGACTATCGCCGCGAGTTGAGGGGGCGCGGCTACACGGAGCGGTCGGCGGTCAATCAGCTACGGCAGGTGGCCCGGTTCAGCCGGTGGCTCCAGGCGGGCCAGCTGAGCGTCCCGGAGCTGAGCGCCGGCCGGGTCGAGGAGTTCCCTGGCTGGCAGCGCGCCGTCGGGCGGCACCGATCCCAGTGGTCCCGGCCGGGGCTGGTGTGCCTGCTCGACGTGCTGCGCGAGCTGGGGGTGCTGGCGGCCGGCGAGCCGGTGCGGGCGGCCTCGCCGGCGGAGGTGCTGCTGGCCGGGTTCGGGCGCTACCTGGCGGCTGAGCGTGGCCTGGCGGCGGGCACCGTCCGCGGCTACGTGAGCCATGCCCGCCGGTTCCTGGAGGGGCTGCCGGCCGCCGCCGGCCTGGCCGGCGTGTGCGCCAAAGACGTGACCGAGGCGGTGCTGCGGGAGTCAGCGGCGGTGTCGGTCAGCGCCACGCAGTTCTTCGTGGCCGGGCTGCGGTCGTTTCTCCGCTTCTGCTTCATCGAAGGCCAGGTGCCCGTTGATCTGTCGCAGGCGGCACTGCCGGTGACCGGCCGGCGGCGCTCGCCGCTGCCCCGGGGGATCGCGAAGGCCGACGCCCGGGCGTTGCTGGGTGGCTGTGACCGCCGCTCGGCGCTGGGGCGGCGCGACTATGCGGTGCTCGTCACGCTGCTCCGGCTGGGGTTGCGCGCCGGTGAGGTGGCGCGGCTGAGGCTGGATGACATCGACTGGCGGGCGGGGGAGCTGGTCGTGCGGGGCAAGGGCGCCCGCCAGGACCGGCTGCCCCTGCCCGCAGAGGTGGGCCAGGCGGTCGCCTGCTACCTGCGGCGGGGACGGCCGGCCAGCGGCCGGCGGGAGGTGTTCTTGCAGGCCCGGGCCCCGTTCGGCGCCATAGCGGCGGGCACCGTGTCGTCCACGGTGCGCCGGGCGTGCCGGCGGGCGGGGGTGGCGGAGGTGGGTGCACACCGCCTGCGCCACACGGTGGCCTGCGAGATGGTGGCCGCCGGGGTCCCGCTGGCCGAGATCGCCCAGGTGCTGCGCCACCACAGCCTGCAGACCACGGCCCTTTACGGGCGAGTGGATCTGGACCGGCTGCGGGCCCTGGCCGCGCCGTGGCCGGGAGGGGTGCAGTGATGAACGCGCTGAGCAGCCACGTGGAGGACTACCTGCGGCTGCGCCGGGCGCTCGGGTTCAAGCTGGAGCGCGCCGGGCAGCTGCTGCCCCAGCTGGTGGCCTACCTGGAGGCCGCCGGCGCCGGCACGGTAACCAGCGGCCTGGCGATCGCCTGGGCCCGGCTGCCCGATGCCACACCTAACCACTGGGCGCAGCGCCTGGCCATCGCCCGCGGCTTCGCCCGCTACCTGCAGACGATCGACCCGGCGACCGAGGTGCCACCGCCCGGGGTGTTCCCCGCCCGGCGGCACCGGCCCGCTCCCTACCTGTTCAGCCAGCGCGATATCTGCCGGATCCTCGAGGCGGCCCGTGTGCTGCGCCCGCCACTGCGGGCCGCCACCCACGAGGCGATCTTCGGGCTGATCGCGGCTACCGGCATGCGCATCGGCGAGGCCATCGGGCTGGCCCGCGGCGACGTCGACCTCGACACTGGCGTCATCACCATCCGTGAGGCCAAGTTCGACCGCTCCCGGCTGGTGCCGCTGCACCCGACGGTCACCCAGGCGCTGGGCCGCTACGCGGCCGAGCGCGACCGGCTGTGTCCCCGGCCCCGCTCGGCGGCGTTCTTCCTGTCCGGGGCCGGCACCCGCCTCGATCGCAGCGGCGTCGGAGCCACGTTCCGCAAGATCACCGCCGGCCTCGGCATCCGCAGCGCCACCGTCCGGCCCCGGGTCCATGATCTGAGACATAGTTTTGCCGTCCAGACCCTGGTCCGATGGCAGCGGGCCAGGGTGAACGTCGATGAGCGCATCGGCGCCCTGTCCACCTATCTCGGCCACGTCGCCCCGGCCGATACCTACTGGTACTTGTCAGCCTCACCAGAGCTGATGTCGCTGGCCGCCGAGCGGCTCGCCGAGCTGGAGGCGCGCCGGTGAGCGCCCTCGCCCCCAGCCTGCAGGCCTATTTCACCGACCGGCTGATCGGCCAGCGGGCGGCCAGCCCCAACACCATCGCCGCCTGCAAGCTCACCCTCCGGCTCCTGCTAGCCTTCGCCGCCGGGAAGACCGGCAAGGCGCCCAGCGCCCTGGACATCGCAGACCTCGACGCGCCGCTGATCACCGCGTTCCTGCACCACCTCGAACAAGACCGGCACAACGGCGCCCGCAGCCGCAACAACCGCCTGGCGGCCATCCACTCGCTGTTCGCCTACCTCGCCCTGCATCACCCCGAGCACGCCGGCTCCATCCAGCGGGTGCTCGCCGTCCCGGCCAAGCGCACCGAACGCAACCTGGTCACCTACCTCACCGATCCCGAGATCGACGCGCTGCTCGGCTCCTGCGACCAGAAGACATGGACCGGCCGGCGCGACCACGCCATGTTCACGCTCACCATCCAGGCCGGACTGCGGATCTCCGAGCTAGCCGGGCTCACCCGCCAGGACATCACGCTCAGCGCCGGGGCCAACGTGCACACCGCCGGCAAGGGCAGGAAAGAACGACGCACTCCGCTGCTGCCCGCCACCAAGGCTGTCCTGAAGACCTGGCTCGGCGAGCGGCCCCGCGCTCCTGGCGACCCGCTGTTTCCCACCCGCACCGGCACCCGCCTCAGCCGGGACGCCATCGAACGGCGCCTCGCCCGCCATCTGGCCCTGGCCCGCACCACCTGCCCGTCGCTCCGGACCAAACGTGTCAGCATGCACACGCTGCGTCACACCGCCGCAATGCGTCTCCTGCTGGCCGGCAACGACATCACCGTTATCGCGCTATGGCTCGGACACGAGCAGATTGCCACGACCAACATCTACCTGCACGCCGACATGAGCCACAAGCAGCGCGCCATCGACCGGACCAGGCCGCTCGACAGCAGGCAGGGCCGCTACCGGCCCCCCGATGCCCTCCTCGCCTTCCTGGAGGCCCTTTGATTATGCCGACATCATCCGATGGCTCACCCCCGCTGAGCAGGACATCCTCCCAGAGGTCGGCATAACGCGAAGGTCGGCTTAATCATGAATGCGGGGGCGGCGCCGGCCGGGCGGCGTGCCGATGCCGGCCCGGTCCAGGAGCTTCCAGAACGTCCGGCGGGCCAGGGCGGCGGGCACCGGCCTGCCCGTGCAGGTGATGAAGAACGACGTGCTCTGCGGGACCGGGCAGAACCGGTCTCGCAGGGCGGAGTAGCTGACGAGCATCGCAGTGGTGGTCGCGTGCAGCGGGACCAGGCGCACCTTGTCGTACTTGCCGGTGACTTCCAGCACGCCGTGGTCCAGGTCCACGTCGGTCCGCCCCAAGGTGAGGGCTTCACCGAGCCTCATGCCGGTCACCGCGAGCAGGCTGATGAGGGCCTGATAGGTGGCGGCTGCCAGCGGCCTGGCCAGCGTTCCGGCCGCATGTACCAGCGCCGAGATCTCCTGTGGTGAGTAAAGATAGGGAGCCGGCCGGCGGGCGGTAGCCGCCAGCAGGCCCGCGGGCGGAACCTCGCTGGCGGGATCGAGGGTCTGGAGGTGCCGGGCGAAACAGCGAACGACCGACAGGCGCAGCCGCCGGGTGACCGGGAGGGTATCGGGTGCCCGGGCCGCCCAGGCCAGGGCCGCGATGGTAATGACACGGGTTTGCCCGGCACGATCCATCTGATCGGCGAAGTCCAGCAGCAGCCGCCCCTGGCCGGCCAGCCGGTAACCCAGCGACCGGCGCATCGCCAGGTACTCCTCGGCACGGGCGCGCATGGATGTCACCGGACCGCTCCGATCGGGCAGGGCATGGCCAGCTCGCCCAGCCGGGCCAGATCAACTCTGGCGTACTGAGAGGTGGTGGACTGCTCGGAGTGCCGCAGCAGCTGGCCGATCTCCTCCAGTGAGGCGCCCTGAGCGAGCAGGCTGCATGCCACCGCGTGCCGCAGCCGGTGCGGCCCGAACGGGGTGACGCCCGCCCGTTTGCAGGCCCGGTGAACGAGCCCGGTGATGGTGCCGGTGCGCATCGGGCCGAATGGCGCGACAGCGCGGATGAACAAGGACGCGCTGGCAGGGGCCCGCGGCCGGGCGTACTGGAGGTAGTCCGCGAGCGCTCCGCCGACGTCGGCCGGCAGCGGGAGCGCGTCCAGCCGGTTTCCCTTCCCTCGCGCGGTCAGCTGCCCGGCCCGCCAGTCGACATCGGTGACCTGCACAGCTGCCACCTCACCAGCCCGCAAACCCAGGCGGGCCATCAGCAAGATGACCGCGTAGTCCCGGCAGCCGAGTGCGCTGCGCCGGTCACACCCGGCCAGGACCGTCGCGATCTGGCCGGCGTTCACTGGCTGCGGCAGGCGGGCCTTCCTCCATCCCGGGACTGAGGGCACCGCGCCGGTGAGCGACGTCGTCAGCTGTCCGCTGACGTGCAGGAAACGCAGCAGCGACCGCAGCGCGGTGACCATCATCTTGGCCTGGCTCGCGTTGCGCTGCCGGCACCAGGCCATGACGAACTCGGTGACCTGCCCGGCGGTCAACCCGGCCAGGGCAGATCCGGCCGGCGCCCGGGAGATGAACGCCGCGGCGTGCCGCAGGTACTGGCTCACGGTGCTGTCCGCGAGCCCGCGCTCGGACCGCAGGTAGTCGCGGTACTGCGCGAGGAGCCCTTCGACCGGTATGCCGCCCACGGTGTCGGCGGGCGCGATCCGCAGGCACTCCAGCAGCGGGCCCAGCGACCGGGAAGTAAGCCACCTGCGGCAGCCGTCCGCGCGCCGGGCCTGGAAGAATTCCCCGGCTACCGCCGCGGTCAACTCGTCCGCCGTCAGGCTCCGGCTGTCCAGCCAGCGGCTCAGCTGCGCGGCCAGCCGCATCAGTTCACCGGTCGAACGAAACGAGTAGCCGCTGCCGGCCAGCGCCCTGCGAAGGTCGGTGGCGAACGGTGCCAGCGGCCCGTCCATCGACACCGGACTTCCGGTCCGAAATTCCATGGTCTTCTCCTGTCTGTGGTGGGGAACTCCACAGACAGGACACGCCTACGGCCAGATCATGAGGCGGAAACCGCGCACGAATATGGCGACCCGCCCCACGATCGCGCCAAGCTACGCGGGGGGTGCATGCGCCTCATCGGCATAACGGTGCGCTCGACATATCCCAGGAAATGCTGATGTCAGCATTTCCTCGGAGTCAACGTCCGCCGCTACGGCGCCAAGCTGCTGATCAAGCCGAGTAAGGCGGCCATCAGGCGGCTCCGGGAACGGCTCGCGTCCGAGATGCGCGTTCTGCGCGGCTCGAACGCGGCGGCGGTCATCGCCGTGCTCTCCCCCGTGATCCGGGGCTGGGCCGCCTATTACCGGGGTGTGGTGTCGTCCAAGGTGTTCCACTCGCTGGACACCCACCTGTGGAGGCTCACCTTCAAGTGGGCCAGATGGCAGCACCGCAACAAGCCGAGGTCCTGGATCGTCGACCGGTACTTCGGCGCGTTCAACAGGTTCAGGAACGACCGCTGGGTGTTCGGTGACCGCGACGGCGGCGCCTACCTGGTCAAGTTCTCCTGGACCGGCATCACCCGATGACCCTGCCCTGGCCAGCTACTGGGCCGACCGGCGCAAGAAGGTGAAACCACCGCTCGACGCATACACCCTGCGGCTGCTGACCAGGCAGAACGCGCGGTGCCCGCTGTGCGGGGAACACCTGCTCACCGCCGACCAGCCACCCCAGTCACCCGAACAGTGGGAACGGTGGTGGCAGCAGGTCACCCGCAAGGGGATAGCCGCCAGCTATCTTGTCCATCACGGGAAACCCGGCCCAGGCGGCGGGGACCCAACCCGCCTCGTGCACGCCTCCTGCCACCGCGGGCTTCGCGCCCGCACCGGCAGGCAGGACCCGGTACAGCCACACTGCACGCCCTCGCGGCTTGCTTGAGCCGTGTGCCGCGATGAGTGGCACGCACGGTTCTGAGGGGGGATCGGCGGGGCAACCCGCCGGTCCTACCCGGCGGAAGGAAAGGCGCTGCGCACCGAGACGACCATCA
>WNFF01005687.1_pt1 | contig 10206 bp, 8 predicted proteins | sample 5400441 | NCBI WGS metagenome assembly WNFF01 (sample SAMN13153345, study PRJNA577476) | soil metagenome | isolation source: 120 cm saprolite under Douglas fir tree site 2 hole 3 replicate 1 | place: USA:California | collected 2015-04-18
CCGACTAGAGCATTTTCGCCGATGACCAGATTCGAGAGAATCGTCGCACCCGAACCAATGGAGGCGCCTTTTTTCACCAGCGTTGGTTCTACGTTCCAGTCCTTTTCGGATTGGAGCTCGCCTTCCGAATTGGTGGCACGGGGATAAGCGTCATTGATGAAGGTTACGCCGTGGCCCACGAAAACATTGTCTTCAATGGTTACCCCTTCGCAAACAAAACTATGACTCGAGATCTTGCAATTCTTGCCGATTCTGGCGTTCTTCTGAATCTCTACGAAGGCGCCTAGCTTGGTGTGGTCGCCAACTTCGCAGCCATAAAGATTGATGAATTGGGAGAGCTTCACATCTTTTCCCAATTGCACATCGGGGGCGATGGAGTGATACTTGTTCATAGTGAAATGGCTCGTCCTCGTCCTTGCAATGACTGGTCGACCGCTTCAAGAATTTTGACGACCCGCAAACCCGCTGCCCCGTCATTGAATGGCGTTCGGTCATTCAGTATGCAGTCGATGAAGTATTCAAGCTCGACCTTCAGAGCCTCAGTCTGTTCGATCTTTGGTGCGCAAACATCTCCAGAGCGATAGCTAACCAGTAAATCATATACACCTTTCCCGTTAGTCATCTGCACGCCTTTATCGTAGACTTTGATTTTTTCATCGGCCTCAAGATCATTCCACACAAGCATCTTTTTCTCGCCACCGATCAGAGTCTTGCGAACCTTGACCGGAGAAAGCCAATTGACGTTGATGTGCGCGATCACGTTGCCGGGAAAGTAAACTGTAATGAAAGCAATGTCCGCCAGACCGTTCAAATGCCTCCCACCAGTTGCAACGACGGCTTCCGGTTTCGCCCGGATGACGTAATCCATGATGGACAAATCATGGGGAGCAAGGTCCCACACAACGTTTACGTCATGTTGGAAGAGGCCCAGATTTACGCGGGTCGAATCAAAGTAGTAGAGATCCCCCAAGGTGCCATCGTCGACGAGCTCCCGGATCTTCCTCACTGCTCCACTGAACAGAAACGTGTGATCCACCATGATTTTGAGTCTGTTCCGGTCCGCCAACTCGATTAGCTCCTCGGCCTGCTGCGGCGTCGAGGTGAACGGTTTTTCGACAAAGACGTGTTTGCCATTTTGCAAAGCGGCTTTGGCCAGCTCGAAATGCGTCCAGACCGGAGTAACCACCGCGATGGCATCGATTTGAGGCGAAGTCAGGAGCTCCGAGAAGTCCATCGTCAACTCGACACCCGGATAAACTCGGCTTGCGCGTCGGAGCGAGTCTGAATTCTTGTCGCAGATTGTAACGAGTTGACAGTTCTCGAGACTCTGCAGATTCCTGACCACATTCGGACCCCAGTAACCGTAACCGATAACACCTACACGAACGAGATTAGACGGACTTTGGTGCGCGTAGGATTTCAACCTCTTGGAAATCTCCGGTGCCGCTGTTCGTGGAATGCCATAGCGCACGGGATCTGTTTGGGCTGCCATTGCGCACTCTCCAAGAAAACTAGGTATTGCCGCCTTCGTCGATGTTCTAGAAGCTGTTCTGACTGTTCAATCTTGGCGTGAAGGGTAAAAACCCGGTTGCATCGCGAAAGCGCTTCAGTAGGCGCCGGCCCCGAAAAATACCGCCCGGGGGGTTCGCAATAGGATCTTGATATCCAGCCAAAGCGACCACGTTTTCGCATATTGGAGATCCAGACGAACCATGTCGTCGAAATTGAGCCTGCTTCGACCGTTCACCTGCCAGAGCCCCGTGATCCCCGGCTTAGACTCCAGCACGCGACGCCGATGCCAGATCTGATAACCTTCCAGCTCGTAGGGGATCGGAGGGCGCGGCCCGACAAGAGACATATCGCCCTTTAGTACATTAATGAACTGAGGAATTTCGTCCAAGCTGCTTTTGCGTAGAAATTTCCCTACACGGGTGACACGCGGATCGCTCTGAATTTTGTAAACGACATTTTGGGTATGGCTAACTGGGGGCGGATCCGCTTCTCCAGCGATGAACCGCTTGACATATTCGCGGTGAATGCGCGCATCGTTGTCGCACTTCATAGATCTGAATTTCAAGAACGTGAACCGCAAGCCGTACCGGCCCACCCTCTCTTGCTTAAACAGGATTGGTCCCTTCGAAGTGAGTTTGATGGCCAGGGAGATAAGCACGAATAGCGGACAACAAAGGATTAGAGCTGCAAAGCTTCCGGCAATATCCATCGACCTCTTCACAAAACGAGAGAATTTCCTTGCCTCATCTCTCTCGAACAAGTCCGGATAAAGCTCCGCGTTTGCCAATCGACCGAGGCTAGATTCGTCCCCATTCTCCGGGAAGAAGTGGAACGAGATGCGAATCTGATCGAGCTGTCCTGAACTCAACTTGGACCGCAATGACGCGATCACCTTGGCAGGCGTTAAGCTCTCCAGCGCTTTCCAGTTCTCTTCGCGGATCTCCGTGAAAAGGACCCCAAGTATCGCGCCCTCTCGATACCACCCGGCAAGGTCCGTCTCTCTTGTGGAACTGGAGAGTGCCGACACTATTTCGGAGAGCGCTCCTTCGCTTTGATTCGCCTGGAGAACGCTTTCTACATGCACTAGCATTAACAGAAAGCACCTGCCAGAACGTTCTGCTCTCTTCCGTTCCCAGCAGAAAATCCTCCGGAACACGTCCTCAGCAAGGACTTCATGCCGGCGCCGGTTCGAAGAAATGCGCACTCGCAAAGCGAACTTGGGGAGGCTCGCAGAATTGGACATTTCTTTCAACCCATTTACCATCGATGCGCTGGTCCTTTTGCTTTCAACGTGTAGGGGCTTGATCGCGCGTCGAATTCTCTAGGATTCGCCGTACACACATGTCGGGGCGGAAGTGCGGGTCAAGCCAAGGGGAATCGAATTCGAAACAGAATTGTCGATCGCGACAGGCTCTCTCCTCATTTCAAGGGATTCAGTGGAAGCCGAATTTTTTGTCCCACATCCAGATGGTCGGGGTTTCTCAATTCGGGATTGAGCTTTTGGATTTGTGACAGGACGGCCTCGTCGTAGCGCCCCAAAGTCGATACACAGAGGTCGCGCAACGTGTCTCTCGGTTGCACCACATAAGCGTAAGAACTTAACAAATTCTCGCGAGCGTCAGCTTGCCGCAACTCATGGGGTTGCTGGTCGGCAGCGGGGTACATCGCGCGCTGTGCAGGGCGGGATTCGGAGCCGGTAATCGCTGAAGTAGTTTGGGTATCCTGATAGATTGCCGCCGTGGGTCGGAGCGTCCCTGCCCCATTTCGGACGCCAAGGTAGATCAGCAAACTGCCACCCAAAAGGGAAAGAATCGACGTTTGGAAGAGCCGCCGCCTGAAGAGATTGTCTGTGATCCATGAATAGTAAGTCTGCAACAAGGACCAAAGACCGGGAGTAACCCGTGGTGCCGTCTGCTGATATGGGACTAGGCGTGTTGGAGCATGGGGCTCCAACGATAGGTCCACTGCAGCTTTCCGTATGACCTCGGAAGTTATTTGCCTCTGCTGAGTGGCGCAACCCAATGACAGCGCATTGAAGCAAAGATTGTTTATGAGTCGCGGTATCCCCCGGCTGCGCTCCGCGATGATCCCGAGAGCACCAGGAGTAAACAACTCAGTTCCCTGGTATCCTGCTACTTGTAACCGATGACTGACGTAGTGAACTACTTCGGCGGCGGGCAGCGCGTCCAATCGTGCTTGGATAGCGATCCGTTGGCGTAACTGGGCCATACATGGACGCGACAATCGTTGTGCTAGTTCAGGCTGCCCGGCGAGAACAATCTGGAGCAGTTTCTTCTCTGCCGACTCAAAGTCTGAGAGCAAACGCACTGTCTCCAGGACGGTATCCGTTAAATTCTGAGCTTCGTCAATGAAGATTACGACGGATCTTCCTGCGAGCGTCTCGCGAAACAGGAATTCGTTAAGCTCTGAGTGCATCCGCACGAAATCTTCGCCGTTGCTCTTGAGACCTAAGTCGTTCATCAAGTAGCGGATAAACTCCCGGGAATCGCATTGAGTTTGGAACAGGAAGGCGGTGTGGACATGCCCCCTCCAGCGCTGCAGGAGCTGGAATAGAAGCGTGGTCTTGCCCATCCCTGGCTCGGCGACAAGAGAAAGAAAACCGCGATTCGCTTCAATCCCATAGAACAAGGAAGCCAGCGCCTCCCGGTGCCCGGGGCTGAGGTAAAGGTAGCGCGGGTCCGGAGTCACTCCAAACGGCTGCTCACGCAATTGGTAGAAATCGAGGAACATGGGTTCTAATTGTCATTCTTGGCAGATGACGCAACCACGGGACTCGCCGGCCACACCCAAACACTGCGAGCGGTTGCAAAGCAGCGATACTTCCTTCCAGCTGGGCGCAAACCGTTCACCAGATTCGATCAATTTTCCCGCGCTGGCTTGCCCAAGTGACCTTGCGCGGCATGCGGATGGATTGGATCAATTGGGATTGGCTGGGGTTGGTGTTGGCATTGATCGCTCAGGTCGTGCCTCAATTGTTACAGGCCTTGCCGGGTGTACGCTACTTACCCAGCTACGATCAACTTCGACTGCCACCGAGCGCTGCAGCAGGCTAACGGATAGTACGAGCTTCAACCCGGACTTGATTTTGACAACGATTCCGGTCATTCCTCGCAGAGGCCCATCCTCGATCCGCACCGCGTGCCCGACTTCCAAATACGGCCACGGCATTGTTGGAAGGCCGCTTTTTCCCACGCGCTGTATGGCCGCGATCTCCTCTTCCTCGACGGGAATCGGTGTTTTGCCGACTCCCACGATTTGTATGACTCCCGGTGTCATCAGCACCGGCAAGCGATTGTGCGGGTTCATCCGGCAGAAGAGATATCCAGGGAACAACGGCACTTCGATTTCCTTCATCCGATCGGACCAGCGTCGCATGTATTTGCTGGTGGGTAAAAGGCACTCGTAACCCACGTTTTCCAGCAACAAGCTCGCTGTCTTCTCTCTGCTTGTTCTGACCATGAGAGCAAACCAGGGCCACTGTTGATTGCTAATTCCCATGCTGACTCCGTTTGAGAAGCTACCGCCGTTGGAGTCCCAGAATTCTCAGGACCCTGATTCGGCGAAGGCCGGGGGCTCCCCTTCGAACGCATCTGTCAGTTCAATCCAGCTTGGCTGACGATGGAGAAACTTGGCCCGTGCTGAACCGTATCCGATGCCGAAACTCTCCACAATCCGGTCTTAACCTTAAATATCACAGCGGACAATGCCCGAGAGAACGGAGGAAATCGTAATTCATAGTATTTCTAAGGAGTTGCACGATCACAATTCGTCATCGACGTCCTGTTCGTCCTGGATTCAGGTATTCCCCTGACTCCAATTCCTTGATTCAACTGATTGTCTCTTCCACATGCGTCTGAATATCCTTGTGCGCATGCGGCTCGCTACGGAAAACGGGGAGCATTGATTTAACTTGCCGCCATGCTCTTTGACTCCCCTGCTTATTTTCTCTTCCTGATACCAGTCGTGCTGTTGTACTGGCGTCTCAATCACCGCGCTCAAAATATTTTCCTTCTCCTGGCCAGCTACTTTTTCTACGGATGGTGGGATTGGCGTTTCCTCGCTCTCATGATTGGCAGCACCACGGTGGACTTCCTGATCGCACAGAAGATCGCACCCGGCCGCCTGGACCCCCACCGCAGGAAGTGGTTCATCTTCTCGCTCGTCTTGAATTTCGCGATTTTGGGCATTTTCAAATACTTTGACTTCTTCGCGGGCTCCTTCCTAGGCGCCCTCGATAAACTTGGAATTCACAATATCCCGCTGCCTCTGATTCGCATCATCCTTCCGCCAGGCATTTCGTTTTACACGTTTCAGGAAGTCGCCTATATCGTGGACGTGTATAAAGGGAGGATTGAGGCTTCCAGGTCTTTCTTCGATTATGGTCTCTTCATCAGTCTGTTCCCTCACTTGATTGCCGGTCCGATACAAAGGCCAGGGCATCTGCTCCCGCAAGTCCAGAAGGAGCGCGCTTTCGACGCGGATCGATTTTTCGACGGCCTGATGCTGATTTTCTCTGGCCTCATCCGGAAATGCGTGGTCGCGGATAATTGTGCCGTTCTGGCAAACGCAGTCTTTGGCGGTCAGTTCGGCCCTTCAAATTTCTGGCTTGTGCTGCTTGGGACTTATGCGTTTACCTGGCAAGTTTATGGGGACTTCAGCGGTTACAGCGATATCGCGCGCGGAAGCGCTCAATTGCTGGGCTTCCATTTTATTGTCAATTTCCGCCAGCCCTTCCTCGCCACTCGTCTTCAGGATTTCTGGCGTCGCTGGCACATCAGCTTGAGCACCTGGCTTCGCGATTACTTGTACATTCCTCTTGGCGGAAGCGCTGGTGGCCAATGGCAAACCGCGCGTAATCTCTTCATCACCATGGTTCTCGCTGGTCTCTGGCACGGCGCAAATTGGACCTTTGTCATCTTTGGCGCCATCCATGGTGTGGTGTTAGCTGCCGAACGGTACTTCTTCCCGGCCAAGTCCAAATCGAGAGGCGCGGATCTTCCTCAGCGCCCCACCGGTTTCTTCTCCCTCTGGGCGCAGAGAATTCTCACTTTCAACATTCTTTGCTTGAGCCTGGCCTTCTTCCGAGCGACGTCCCTCCGTGCAGCGGTGCAACTGCTGGCTGGATTGTCCAATTTCGCCTGGCGTAGTGAATATGCCTCAGCATTCTTCATGCTCTGCCTTTTCTCTATCCCTCTGTTCGTTGTAGATCTGTTGCTGGAAGCCAGCAACCACGAATATCCACTCGCAACGTCGCCTTATGCCATTCGAACCGCCCTCGCTGCCGCCGCACTTGTTGTGCTGGCGCTTTTTTCTGGGAGCAATCTCAATGCGTTCGTCTATTTCCAATTCTAGGTCCCCCGCCCTCTTCTATGCCAAAGTCCTGGTCGGGATCTGTGCCCTTCTCATCGTTGCCTTTGAATTCTTGAGTGATTTTCTGCTCAAAGACACCTCCGAGACTTACGCTCGCGTTTCTCGACAATACGCCGAAGCCGTCAAGATGCGCCCCGCAAGGCCCGGCGAGCCGACCTCGGTTCTAATGATAGGCAACTCTCTGTTACTAGAGGGAGTCGACGTGGAACGTTTGAAGAAATTGACGTCCGGCCAGATGCACATCTGCCCCATCTTTCTCGAAGCTACGGGCTACTATGACTGGTTCTATGGGTTGCAGCGTTTGTTTCGGGAAGGATCAAGACCGCAGCTCGTGGTTCTCGGTGTTGGAGTGAATGGCTTCCTCGCAAATAGCGTGCGCCAGGACTACGCTCCACTGCTGTTATTTGATATGCGAGACTCTCTCGGTGTGGCGTCCGATCTTAAGATGGATCGGACAGCCACCAGTAGCCTGTTACTTGCGCATTCGAGCGTCTTCTGGGACACGCGCAGTGTCCTTCGAACACAGATTCTCCGTCACGCTGTTCCCCATTACACAGAGCTCGTCTTGCTCCTGAAGCCACAGCCTGCCATTCCGCCGCCCGAACAATTCCAGACCACGGCGAATTCTCGGTTGGAGCAGCTTCGTGAATTATGCGAGGCGCATGGCGCAAAACTGATTATCCTTGTCCCGCCCACGCCATCTTCCGAGGATGCGGTCCGGCAAATGACCATCGCTTCGCAGAAGGCCGGCGTGGATACGTTGGTGCCGATCGATCCCACTGCGCTCTCCGCCAAGTATTACCAGTCCGATGAACTTCATCTCAATTCTGCGGGCGCAGCACTCTTCACCACAGCCTTGGCCGAATGCCTTCCCCAGGCCATCGTCAGCGAATCGATGGCCTCGCCGGACTAGCGCGATTCGGAAATCTCAGGGACACGCACGGTGCCCCGCTACGACCGATAGAGGGGGGATTCGCGAGCCAAGCGATTCGGAGCGCCTCTTCGGAGTCATCCCGTCTGAGCTCTTTTTCTCTTCTGATCGGATTTTGTAAATCTCCTGTAACCCGCGCACTTGGCCTTCGAGGATGCGACAAATGTTTTGTCGGAGTCGATGTGTTCGTTCCCTCTCAGCTGCTGATCACGTTTTTCAGTGCGTTCGAGTCTTTGGTGGAGGCAGGTTGGAAACTCCGTCTGGCGAAACCCAGTTTGCCCGTGGCCACGACCATATGATCCACTGTCGCCACTGCTTCCACCAGCGCCAAGTCTTCAATAAACTTGAGGACCCGCAGTTCAATTTCCATTCTGTCTCCTGGGACCACTGGGGCCAGGAATCTCATGTTATTGATGGAGCCAAGCACCAGGAACTCTCCTGATCGCGTTCCGGTTCCCGTCGTCTTTGAGAAGAGAATGGAAGCCGATTGGCCGATTGCCTCCACAATCAGCGTCCCTGGCATCACGGCGTGCTCGGGGAAATGACCCAGAAACTGGATTTCGTTTCCCGTCACATTCTTTGTTGTTCGGATGCACTTCCCCGGCTCCAGCGAGATGACGCTATCGACCATCATCATGGGAAACCGCTGCTTTAGAACTGCTCGCACTTCCTCAAATTTCATCAAAACAGCGGCCATCTATTAATTGTCCTTTCCTGCGAAACTGTTCGACGAACATGCCCCAACACATCTCGCGCACATTTCCGTGCAAGCGGCGCTGAGAGGCAGACAAGCAAATCAAGCGATTGAGACAGCAACGCTTTGGATCGCATACGCCCTTAACGCGACCGTAGAATCATTGCGGTCGCACGCGGCAGAAACCGTGTGCCGGGACGCGTTACGCCGGCATCAGAGACGAGTCGTGTCACGCGCAGGCCAACAGCCTCCGCCATTTGCAGTGGCTGGCTTTCCTGGTTGTATTCAAAGACGTGATCTCTCTGTGGGGACTCGATAGCCGTGCTGAAGAACACGAGTCCATCTTGTGAAGTCCGGTGAGAAATTACATTGAAAAGCGGTTTCGGGTCGGACAAGTGCTCGGCAAGCATCGCGGATATGATCCCCTGGTATTTTCCATTGGTGCTCGCGCCGTCAGTTTTCAGCGCATCTTTGACCGCGAAGCTGACCCGACCTCCGTGTCCGGAGACGGCTAGCAGGCGATTTGCTACAGCTACCGCTGGTGGGCTGATATCGAAGCCATCAATCCGAATGTCCGGTCGCTCCTCCGCAGCCAAAAGGCTCAAGACACCGTGTCCTGCAGCCAACTCAAGGACAGACGCGTTTTGAGCCAATCGCCTCAAGAACTCATCTCGGAACATCGCGATATGCTTGATCATGGATGGCCAAAGTGCATAGATCAGAATGGCAGCCCACATGTACGGCACTGCATAGCCCTCATCCTCGTAAACCCCGGACATGATTTCCGGCATGCCTTCAGGAGTGTACCTGCCCGCACGCTCGTAAACCTTCTGGCACTGAGCGACGCCGATGCAATACCTCGCATACCCGCATGCTGCATCGTCGAATACCTTCTCCCCGTAGGCTGCCTCCGCCCAGCGTGCCAACGGATTCAATAACCACGAGCAGAGTTCCTTGTTCGCCTCAAAAGTCGCCCGTGCACTGGCCGCGAACGGCTTGGCTTTCCGATCCAGGGCCCCCAAAAATAGTTCCGCATGCTCCATTTTGACACCTCGCTTGTCTCACTCCTGTGAACGCACATGACGAACGAGACGCATCATCGGACGGATCAGATCGACTCCGTCCCAAGGAGAACTGAAAAGATGCATCCGGCCCATCTTCACCACCCTGTCGACGCCATTGCGCGCTGCGGCCTGGGCGAACTTGTCCTCCCTCTCGGCGGACTTCACCGCCAGCCCCAGTGTCTGCACCGCTCCATCAAACTTCGATATGACTTCTGAGAGGTCGTCCACCAGAAGGACGCTGAGCGTTCGCCCCTGCGTCGGCTTTGGTATTTCGGTGCCCCTCCCCAACAAGATGGTCCAATCCGGCGAGGCAGGAAACACGGCGCGGTTCGCGGCATCTTTAAGGAGCCATAATGCACGGGCCAGACAAATCCCCGAGGTCAACGAGGGTTCGATTTCCCCGCGCGGATGTGCGCGGTTCTCCTCTTGAAGAGCCTGTCTCAGATCGTTCACGAACTCATCGGGATCGCATCCTGCACCTTGCTCGAGAAATAATGCTTGGGGCGAAGAACAGGCTCGTTGCTCAAACTGCCACATGTCCCGTGCAATGCGTCGGCACCAGGACGACCGTTCAGCCCGATCGCCCCACGTCTCGGCGTCCATCGCCGCTGCGG
>WNFF01021883.1_pt1 | contig 10204 bp, 5 predicted proteins | sample 5400441 | NCBI WGS metagenome assembly WNFF01 (sample SAMN13153345, study PRJNA577476) | soil metagenome | isolation source: 120 cm saprolite under Douglas fir tree site 2 hole 3 replicate 1 | place: USA:California | collected 2015-04-18
AAATCACTTTGATCGCTATCGGACCTCTCATAAATGTCGGCGCCGCCATTGATAAGGACCCCGCCAGCTTCCGCAAGCTCAAGCGCGTCATCCTAATGGGCGGCTCCATCAAGCGCGGTTACGGCGACCTCGGTTTCGGCCAGCCCGTGCCCCCACAGCCCGAATGGAACATCCTCAACGACATCGCCTCGGCCCAAAAGCTCTTCGGCGCGGGCGTGCCCCTCTTCGTCATGCCGCTCGACGCCACCCAACTCAAGCTTGACGAGGTCAAGCGCGCTTACCTGTTCAGCCAGGGCACTTCCATCACTGATGCCCTCACCGTCCTCTATCACCAGTGGGGCCAGGAAACGCCCACGCTCTTTGATCCCATGACCATCGCCTTCGTCGTCAATCCGGCACTTTGCCCCACCCAGCCCATGCACATCCGCGTGGACGAAAAGGGCTTTACGCGAAACGACCCCGGCCCGTCCAGCGCCCCCAGCTCTCCCAACGCGCAAGTTTGCCTCGACTCCAATCCCGACACCTTCTTCCGTTTCCTTATCCCCCGCATAGCCGCTCCGTAGGGCCGCGATGCAACATATCCCGGCCAGATCTCGGTCGTGTTTCCCGGTCCGGCCTGTTCCTCTCCCCCTCGCACGTTGCTTTCCACCCGATGTATAGTATCCGCCGCATGACATTCGAGCCCGCGCACTCCGTTCCCACCGCCCTCGGCACCTCCATGCCTGAGTGCTGTTCTCGTTTCTTTCTGCTGATCGCTCTTGCAGGTTCCATCGGTTCCTGCTCTCGCCCGAATCCAGCGTTTATTGAATTACAGCGTTCGCGCGAGGCCGTTCGTGCCGCCAGGAGCTGGCAGTACGGAACCACGGTTCAGCTTCCCACCGGCCAGTGGGCCGTCCTCCTGCTCACCCGTGTCGAATGCCCCGGGCGGATCGATCGTGCCGTCATGATGCGCGATGCCCAGAACAGTTCCGTGCACGAAATCTCGTTCGACGGAACGTACTACAGCCAGTCCGGTGGCGCCGCATGGTCGAGCAAACCGGCTCCATCCCCGAAGGTCATCAATTGCGGCCAGGGGCCAAGCCTCGTTTGGGACGGCATGCTCTATGACGATCTGGACGCCGTCGAGCGCACCGGCGAGATTCGCCGCGGCGCCTCCGCGAAAGCCGATGACGTGTCCTGTATCTGGTGGGAAGTCGCCCCTTCCCGCGGCGCTGCACCGCACTATTCCATTTGTGTTGGCGAAGGAGATCATCTCCCCCGCATCGTCCGCTCGCGCGAGCGCGATACCAACTACGTCTATTCCTTCACCGGCTGGAACGCCACCACCGTAAGCCTTCCCGCCGGCCTCGCTCTTCCCACGAAATGACCCTGCGCATCCCAGCACACTTTCTTACGATGAGACTAAGTCCTTTAGCTGCAACACCTACAAAACCAAGAGTGGGGAGTATGCCTCCCATTTTGGCCTCCGCTCTTCTATCCGCCGGGACTGCAGCGGCCACTTCCGCTCAGTGAACGGTGCTTGCCCACCTGTCCCGAGCTCCTCTGGGACCCCGGTCACGGTGTCACGGGTGTTCAGCTTTTGCCCCTCGTTTGATTTGCAACTTAGATCTGCCAACTTACAGCCGCGAAGTCCTCGCCCGGCCCCTTGCGTTTTCACTCCCGATGTATTCTATTTGTGCCGCGCCGGTGGCGTGGTTCCGCCACGGGCCGCCAGGGGCTTCGAGCGCAGGCATGGACACGTACGACAGCGGAGCAAATCACCCAGACACGCGGCACGCTGGCTTTCTGTCCCGCACCATCTTCCGAACCAATCACAAAACGATCGGCCTGAACTACCTCTGGCTCGCGCTGTTCAGCGTTTTTCTGGGCATGGGGATGTCGTTGCTCATGCGCATCCATCTGGTTTGGCCGGGGATGCATCTCCCGTTCCTGTCCAGCCTCGGCAATTTGCCGGAGCGCTTTGCGGCGCTCACCACGCTGCATGGCTCGCTCATGGTTTTTCTGGTGCTCACCGCGGCGCCGCAGGCTGGATTTGGAAATTACTTTCTGCCGCTGCAAATCGGCGCGTGCGAAATGGCATTCCCTACGCTCAACCTGCTCGCGTTCTGGGCAACGGCGGTCTCGCTCTTCGGCATGACCACAACGTTTTTCGTTTCCCCACAATCCGGAATCACGCGCTGGATCGTCAGCGTCGCCATTTTCTGCGCCGCGTCTCTTCTCAATGCACTGAATTTCAGCGTTACGGCCATCGATCTGCGCGCTCAGGGCATGACTCTTCCTCGGCTACCGCTGACCGTCTGGGCGTGGTTCATCAACGCCCTCCTCAGCATGCTGATTTTCAGCATTCTCCTGGCGGCCTGCGTCTGCTTGCTCTCGGATCGTCTCTTGGGCACGCAATTTTTCCCCGTGATGAGTTTCATCACCAATCAGCCGCCTGGGGTCATCCCGAACGCCGTTCCCATTCTCTGGCAACGCCTTTTCTGGTTTTTCGCGCAGGCCGAAGTCTACGTCGCCATGCTTCCGTGCTTTGGCCTGATCACGCATCTCGTTTCCACGTTTTCCCGCAAGCCGGTTTGGAAGGAACGCCTTGTTGTTCTGGCGTTGTGCGTCGTGGGCCTCTTCGGCTTTTGCGTTTGGGGCCAGCACATGTTCTCCAGCGGCATGAATCCTTTTTCGCCGCTGGTCTTTTCGTTGCTGGCTTCTTCGCTCGGACTGCCCGCCACAATTCTCCTGATGAGTTGGTTCGGCACGCTCTGGAACGCGCGCGTCCAGCTCAACACCGCCATGCTTTTCGCGCTCGGATTCATTTCGCTGTTCCTCTCGGGCGGACTCTCAGGGATTTTTCTGGCGCGCCACGATCTCGCCGCCGCTGCCGTCAGCGACGATTTCGTCACCGGCCATTTCCACCTCGTCATGGGAGTCGCAGCGACGTTCGCCATTCTCGGCGCGCTGTTTTTCTGGTTTCCCAAAATGTTTGGCCGCCGCCTGAACGAGCCTCTCGGCAAGATTCATTTCTGGCTGACCTTCGTTGGCGTCTACTGCATTTTCATGCCCATGCACTGGCTCGGCCTGATCGCGCATTCACGCATTTCTCCTGGAACTCCTCTCCCTTCCATTGCCGCGACGGGCTCCGCGATTCGCGACCTCATTACCTTTGCGATTCTTCTGACTGTCTCAGCGCAAGGAATCTTCCTCCTCAATTTTTTGTGGAGTCTTTTCCGCGGCGAACCGGTCCTGGAGTGCAATCCGTGGCGCGCCACCACGCTTGAATGGAGCGTTTCCTCGCCTCCCCCCACTGACGATTTTGGCCCGACTGACCCTGTGGTGTATCGTGGGGCTTACGAGTTCAGCATGCCGGACATGGCCGAAGATTTCGTGCCGCAACAACTTGCGCCAGAGCGGGTGATCAGGGTTCGCCAGTCCGGAAAGTAAGGTCCGGAGAAAGAAGTTCGGAGAATAGAGAAATTCATCATGCCGGGCACAACCGCATTTCCGGATGAAGAGCTAATCGTCGAAGACATCGGCGGTGGAAGCGGCGGACCCAAGCCGCCCCCGGGCGGAGGGGATGATGACGGCGATAAGCGCCGCCGTCCTGAACCGGGAGGCAGGCCCTCGCCGAATCGCTATTACACCGGCATCGCGCTCGGCATCGTCTCTATTTTGATGTTTTTCATGGCGTTGGCGAGTGCATTTTTGTTGCGCCGAGGAACGAGTGGCGATTGGATCCCCGTCCATCTCCCGGCGGTGCTGTGGTTTAACACCATCGCCATCCTTGCCAGCAGCTTCACGCTCGAGCGTGCCAGGGGCGCTCTCTCGCGGCTCGATCTTTTCGGATTTCGCAATCTGTGGACTGCAACGACAGGGCTTGGCGTTTTATTTCTGATTGGCCAGCTCGCGGCGTGGCGGCAACTCGCGGCTCAGGGCGTTTTCATGTCCAGCAATCCCGCCAGCAGTTTCTTTTATATTTTTACCGCTGCCCACGGCGTGCATCTCCTCGGCGGAATTGGCGCACTACTCTACGTTCTGATTCGGAAGTTCGACAACACGACTATTGCACTGCCTACGGCGGCGGAGATCGCTTCCTACTACTGGCATTTTATGGATGGACTTTGGATCTTCCTGCTGGCGCTTCTCTATTTGGGCAAGTGAAATTCTGAGTTTAAGAAATTCAACATTTTAAGAATTCAGCGACAGTGCCGGCGACTCGAGCGAGCTGTTCGTTTCGCAATTCTGGATACATCGGCAACGAAAGGACTTCTTGCGCCGCGCGTTCTGAGTGCGGGAAGTCGCCTGCCTTGTGGCCTAGAGCCGAGTACAGCGGCTGGAGATGCAGTGGAACAGGATAGTAGACCGTACTCCCGATTTTTCGTTCGCTCAGGAATTTCTGGAGGGCATCGCGCTGCTCGATTCGAATGGTGTACTGGTGGTAGACGTGTTCGAAACCTTCTGGCGCGAGCGGGGGCATGACGCCGGGGATTTGCGAGAAGAGCCGGTTGTATTCGGCCGCGTGCCCCTGGCGAGCGCGCTGCCAATTCGCAAGGTGGCCCAGCTTGACGCGGAGAATGGCCGCCTGGATTTCGTCGAGGCGGCTGTTCCAGCCGGGTTCGGTGCTCCGGTATTTTTCTGACTGGCCATGATTGCGGAGCGTTCGAATGCGCGCGGCGATTTCCGCTGAATTTGTCACCACCATTCCTGCGTCGCCGTACGCGCCAAGATTTTTCGTGGGATAAAAACTGAGGCATGCGGCGTCGCCAAGCGAACCGGTCCGCCGGCCCTTGTAGGAGGCGCCGATGGCTTGCGCGTTGTCCTCGATGACCGGCAGCTTGCGCGATTTCGCGAAGGCCAGGATTGGGTCCATGTCCGCTGCGAGGCCGTAGAGATGGGCGCGCGTCCGCGCCGTCACGCGCCGCTCGAGTCCGGCGGGATCCATGTTGTAAGTATCAGGCCGGATGTCCGCGAAAACAGGCTTTGCGCCGAGAGCGCTGACGGCGCTTCCCGTGGCCACAAACGTAAATGGGGGTACGAGCACTTCGTCTCCGGCCTGAACGCCGCACGCGCGCAAGGCTAAAATCAGCGCGTCGGTCCCGGAAGCCAGGCCGACGCCGTGAGCGGCTCCGCAGAGCCGGGCAATCTCTTCTTCGAGTGCCGTTCCTTCGCGGCCCAGTACAAATTGTTGCGAAGCCATGACGCGCTCGACGGCGGTTCGAATCTCAGCGCCGATCGTGGCGTACTGCGCGGCGAGGTCCAGTTGGGGCACGGGCTCAAGCAGGGGATTGGGTTGTGAAGGCGTGCTCATTAGTCTCAACTGTGCCTCATAGAATATACGCGAGCGCCGCGTGATGCGAGTTTTCCAGAGCGCCCGGCTATAATGCTCCGGCAGGATTTCACTGATCGTGTCTGAACCATTCAAGTTTGCAAAACGCACCAATTGGAACCTGACGCCGAACCGGCTGAGCGAAGCGCTGGCGGCGCACCGCGCGTCAGGGAAGCCGCTGCTCGACTTGACGGTTTCGAATCCCACGGGGTGCGGCTTCGAATATGATCGATCCGCGATCCTGGGCGCCTTGAGCAATCCGGCGGCGCTTTCTTACGAACCGAATCCAAAGGGGCTGGAATCCGCCCGGCAGGCCGTCGCTGGCTATTATGCCGATCGAAAGGAGGACGTTTCTGTTGAGGATATCTTTCTCACGACCAGCACGAGTGAAGCGTATTCCTGCGTCTTCCGGACGCTCTGCGATCCGGGCGATGAACTTCTGATTCCCTCGCCGAGTTATCCGTTGTTCGATTTTCTGGCGGACATCCAGGATGTGACCTTGGTGCGCTACCCGCTGCTCTACGATCACGGTTGGCAGATCGATTTTCATGGGCTGGAGCAGGCCATTACGCCGCGCACACGCGGAGTCATCGTAGTGCATCCTAACAATCCGACAGGGCATTACACAAAACGAGGAGAAATCGCGAAGCTGAATGCGATTTGTTCCCCGCGCGGACTGGCGATCATCGCCGATGAAGTATTTCTCGATTTCTCGCTTGAGGAAGACACGCAGGCAAGTTTCGCCGCGCATCGCGATACGCTGACGTTTACGTTGAGTGGTCTCTCGAAGATATGCGGGCTTCCGCAAATGAAGGCGGCCTGGTTGGCAGTCAGCGGGCCGCAACAGGGGAAAGCTGAAGCGCTGGCGCGCCTCGAGATGATTGCCGACACCTATCTTTCCGTCAACGCGCCGGTGCAATTGGCGATCCCGAGATTTCTCGAGCAACGGCACACATTCCAGAAACAGGTGATGTCGCGCGTCCGGCGAAACTTGGCGGAACTCAATCGTCAGCTGGCATTGCACAAGGTCGTTTCGCTGCTGACCGTAGAAGGTGGCTGGAGTGTCGTGCTACGCGTCCCTGCGACGCGCTCGGACGAAGACCTCGCACTCACCCTGCTAAACGAAAGGGGACTCTATGTCCACCCCGGGCATTTCTACGATTTCGCGACGGAGCAGTTTCTAGTTTTGAGTTTGCTCGTCTCAGAAGCAAAACTTGAGCAAGGAATCGCAGAGATTTTGGCGTTGTTTTGTTAGACCCTGTTTACCTTAACGACATATCAATCGAGCGGCCAGACAGGTATAAGCAAAACTTTGGGAGTCAATAAACATGTACGTGATACGGGAGCAAGATACAATTTATGGGATAAATTGTATCTAAATTGGCATTTCTAGTCCTAGTACCTGAATACAAAACAAAGGAGTTATCTGTATTTATCTCAAGCTGACATCAAGCAGAGATTGGAACCTGCCTTGCATTCTTTTCTGATGGACCTGTGGTGGTCCGCCAATTCTTCAATTCTCAAGACAGACCTTTATTGATGGGGGAAACGATATGAAGCTTCTTCGGTGGGCAGGAGCAACACTGCCGCTCGCTTTGTCGTTCGCAGTCATCTTGGCGCTGATTCCCAGTTTGCTGTTGGTTCAGCCAGCGAATGCCGACGAACTCTACGGCCGCATTCGCGGAATTGTGTCCGACTCTTCTGGCGCAATTCTGCCTGGAGTGCAGTTGAAGCTCAGCAATGTCGGGACAGGGGCATCGGATGAGTCAGTTTCAGGTTCTGACGGCAGTTTTGCTTTCTCAAACCTCAAACCGGGAGAGTACAAACTTGTCGCGACTAAGGCTAGCTTCAAGACCTTTCAGGTCAGTTCCATCCGGGTCGAGCCGAACAACATATACGTACAGAATGTGAGTATGGAGCTAGGCACGATTAGCGAAACGATTGAAGTGGCGGCCAATCCGGCACAAGTAGAAATGACCAGCATGCAGCTGACAGCCACTATTAGCTCCAAGACCGTTACGGACCTCCCCTTGATCGGTCGCAATTGGGTCACTTTGCAGCAGACATTGCCTGGTGTTGTGACTCCCGATACTCGTTTCAGTACGAATTACTCCACCAATGGAAGCCAAGCGCAACAGAATAGCTACCTGGTTAACGGAAACGACTCCAACGATTTGCCCTTGAACTCGCCGCTGGCGGTGCCCAATCCGGACACGATCGAAGAAGTGAAGATGGTGACAAACACGATCAATCCGGAATTTGGTCGTAACTCGGGCGCTGTGCTTAACGCCGTTACGAAATCAGGGACCAACAATTTTCATGGAACGGGCTTCTGGTTCTATCGAGACACTTTTCTGAACACACATAGCTTTTTCTCTCAAACGGTGCCAGTTTTCCATCAGAACCAGCTTGGCGGTACCGTTGGGGGGCCGGTCTGGAAGAACAAAGTATTCTTTTTTTATGGTCTACAGGTGACCCGCGCGCGCCAGCCGAACGGCAATACGATTACCAATACGGTGTTTACACCAGCTCAGCTGGCCGGGAATTTCGATCCAACGTTGATATCTTCCAACCCAATCCCATTTGTGGGCGGCATTCAGGGTCCGGGTGGTAATTGCGCTAAGGGCACTCCATGGAAAACATGTTTTACGGGGGGAGTTGTCCCGACAGCCGATTTTAATGCGCTCTCGACGAAGCTTGTGCAGCAATTCGTTCCCGCCGCTGCGACGGGGACAAACCAGGCGTCATTTAGCCCTGTCACCCTCGCCAAGGTCAACCAGCATGTCGGCCGGTTGGACTTAAACCTAAGCCAAAGCAACTCGATCTGGTTCTACGGGTTTGCCAACGATAGTTCCAGCATCAACGGCATTCCGTTTTCCGGCGCTACATTACCGGGATTTGGCGACCAGAGCACACCCTATACGAAGCAGTTCACGGCCTCCTGGAGCCACATTTTCAATACGAATGTCTTGAATGAATTCCGGTTGGGGTATACACGTCTGAATTTCAAGACCGGCCAACCCAATACAGTGCGACTACCAGCATCTGTTGGGTTCCCGAACATCATTCCGCAACTCGCAACCGGAGCGGATTATCCACAAATCGCCATCACCGGTTACTTTACTCTGGGTGGCACGAACAACGGGCCGCAGCCGCGCAAGGATCAAACTTATCAAGTTACAGATAACTTCAGCTGGATCAGGGGAAAACACAGCTTAAAGTTCGGCTACGACGGACGTAAGTTCCAGGTCTGGAATCCGTTTGCCAACTCGAATGATGGTGTGTTCGGGTTTGATAATGCGGGTTTCTATTCGACCGGAGACCCGGGCTTGGATTTCTTGCTAGGTGTTCCGAACACCTACGCCCAAGGTTCCGGCGCGATCATTATCGCGCAAGCCTATGAGCACTACGTCTACGCACAGGACCAGTGGCGGGTGAAGCAAAACCTGACCCTCACATTTGGTGCCGGATACCAGATCGACACCCCGATTCAGGAGTTTCAGAATAGGGGATTATCGCGCGTGTGCCTCCAACCCGGTCAGCAATCGACGGTATTTCCCACCGCACCATTGGGCTACACCTTGCCGGGCGACACCGGCTGCAATACGTACGGTGGCGCCAGTACCAAATATAACCACATTGGTCCGCGGGCAGGTTTTGCCTACAGTCCGAATTGGGGAGGGCGACTGACTGGCGGGAATGGGAAGACGTCTATCCGTGGCGGCTTCGGTCTTTACTTCAACCGAGGTGAAGAGGAGCTGAACCTGCAAGACTTGGGGATCGCGCCCTTTGGCCTAAACACGGCCGGTGTGGCCGATGCAACCAGTGCTACCAATTTCTATAATCCGTCGTTTCCCGACCCGTTTCACGATATCGCTAGTGCATTTTCCATTCCAAATAAATTTCCCTATGCTACGCCAGGGCCAGGAGCAACCAATATTGATTTCTCGCAGTTTCAAATTGGTCCGAACCTAAGCGTAATCCCGAAGAATTTTACGACGCCGCACTCCTTCAACTACAACTTAACTGTTGAGCGTGAGCTGGCGGGCCATACGATTTTGCGAGTAGGGTATGTAGGGGCACACGGCAGCAAGCTGATCACCTCACATACATTTAATCCTATTGTTCCTTCGAACATTCCCATATGCCTGGCAGACCCGACTTGCGTCGCTAACCGCGCCAACCTGACTTCGGTACACCCAGAATTCTTCCCGCTCGACGGCACTGTTTATGGCAGCGGCGGCGAGGTGAGCAATGGCGGGATTTCCAACTACAATTCATTGCAGGTCACGGTGGAAAAGCACATGAGCCACGGCTTGCAGTTCCTCAGCGCGTACAGCTATGCCCATTCTTTGGACGTCAGCTCCAGTTTCGAAGACACAGCGTTCCAGGCTGCGGGCGGAGTAGATCCGTACAGCCAATACGGGCGAGACTACGGAGACTCCGCATTTGACGCCCGCCATCGATGGGTACTTAGCTTGGAATACGACATTCCTAGCCTAAAGCGCGTCTGGTCGGCTGTTCCTGGCCGGCTTGTGGAAGGATGGCGCGTGACTGGTATCAACGCCGTACAAACGGGATTCCCGATCATCTTCCAAGACACCGGTAGCCGTTCGCTTACGTATTCCCTGAATTTTAGCTTCTATGGCTGCCCGGATCGTCCAGAGGTAGTCTCCGTACCAACAATTCTTGATCCGAAGACTTCGGTAATTGGGATCAAGAACCACTATTATTTTAATCCTTCGGCGTTTGGTCGCGAGACCCTGGGGACGCTCGGAAACGTGAGCCGCGGGTACTTGCACGGCCCAGGTTACTGGAATTCCGATCTCTCCCTCCAAAAAGACACACGAATTACCGAAGGGAAGACGCTTCAGTTGCGATTTGAAGCCT
>WNFF01005690.1_pt1 | contig 10202 bp, 9 predicted proteins | sample 5400441 | NCBI WGS metagenome assembly WNFF01 (sample SAMN13153345, study PRJNA577476) | soil metagenome | isolation source: 120 cm saprolite under Douglas fir tree site 2 hole 3 replicate 1 | place: USA:California | collected 2015-04-18
TGGACCTCTCGTTGGTTTACACTAAGGAGGAAACGGGCCGCGAACACGGCAGTAGCTATCTTGCAATCGTTGAATGGGTAGGCCTGGTCGGAATCCTGCCTTTCATTTTTCTCTTATTTTTCGTGCTTCAGGCGATTACTCGAGTGTGCGGCTGGATGCGTCAGACCGCCTCTCCCCAGCATTATTCCATTCCTTTAGCTATGATATTGAGCGCTGCACTGGTTCATGCCATATTTGAGGACTGGCTTTTTGCCGCCGGCTATTACTTGACGGTTTTCTTTTGGTCTCTGGCTTTCGTCGTGGTGGATCTTGCTCCTCGCCCACAAACCCAGTTAGCAGGCTTCGCATGGCGTCCCGCGGTTCTCGCCGCGCCCGGCGTTACTACTCTGCTCAGATGATTCATCTGTTTGTCAACGCGCTGGCAGCGAGCGCCGGAGGGGGGCTAACTTACATTCGTAATGTGGCCTCACATCTTGCCTCGGTCCGCGATGTGCGCGTCACAATTCTTCTCACCCCCCAGTTTCGGCGGCAACTCGGAAACTGGGACAACATCTCGTTGATTGAGTGGGCTAACGAAACCGGGACTGCCCGAAGATTTTGGCGCGAACAATGGCAGTTGCCGGCACTAATCCGCCGCAGCGGAGCTGACGTACTGATTTCCGCCGGCAACTTCGCGCTGTGGAAATCGCCTGTTCCGCAAATTTTACTTAGTCGAAATTCACTGTACGTTTCAACAGATTTTCAGCGCGATCTGCGAGCACGAGGGGATTATCTGCTCTGGCTCGATACCAACTTCAAAGGTGCTCTTGCCAGGGCATCGATTGGATGCGCGGATCTCACCGTGGCTCCCAGCGCGGCATTTGCCCAAAAGCTTACCGAGTGGGCGGGGACTGACGTGGCAGGAATTCACCACGGTTTTGATCGACAAATCTTCTTCGGCAATCATTCATCTCTTCCTGAGCCGATTCAACACAAACTTGACGAAGCAGAGGATACTCTCCGTTTGCTTTTCGTGAGTCATTACAATTATTACCGTAACTTCGAAACCTTAATCCAAGCACTCATTCTCTTGAAAAGACAATTGTTTCCGCGGAGGGTAACTCTGGTCCTGACCTGCAAGTTGAGTTCCAACGAAAATCCCGGATCCTACCGCGCCGATTCTGTTGCCGCTTTAGTTCAGCAGTCGGGGCTTTCTAAAGACGTTATTGAACTCGGTACGGTGCCCTACCATCTTCTACACCGTGTTTATGGCCAATGTGACATTTATGTCAGTCCCGCCTATGCCGAGACTTTTGCTCATCCGCTAGTCGAGGCCATGGCGAGCAGCTTACCAGTAGTTGCCTCTGACCTTCCGGTTCACCGAGAAATCTGCCGCGATGCTGCTTTATATTTCCCCCACTTTTCTCCCCAGTCGCTGACAGATCGGATTCTTCAGCTGGCGAGTTCTCCAGATTTAGCCGCGGAACTTTCTCAGAAAGGTTTTGCTCGTTCGCAGGATTTCTCGTGGAGCAAACACGTTGACGAGTTGCTTAACCTTGCCCGGGGACTTGCGCAGGCATGAGCATCGACCATCAATTATCCCGCGAAGCCGTTACGTACAGGCTGTCTGCGACGTACGCGAGCGGAGTCGCTATCGTGCTTATCCGCCGCAGTACTTCCGAAGTGTAAACTAGGCCTCGATATTTCGCGGGCAGGAATCGCACATCACTCACCTGAGCGTTCAACGAGAAATATCCGTCCACTGTGACACGACTTGGACCAATGCTCCGCCGAAATGTGGAAATCAACTCACTGGGCGTCCAGTAACGCACCTCAAAGTTTTGCGCCTGTCGAAACCCGCGTCGGATCTGATGATACAGACAACGCAGACCAAACACATTTGGCATCTGTATCCGGGATATTCCTCCCAGCTTCAGCACCCTGCGAATCTCCGGCAGGACAGCCGCCACGTCCTGTTTAGAAAGATGCTGTAGGACGCTGTAAGAGAAAACCTGGTCAAAAGCATTATCGCGGAACGGAAGATAGCGGCCGTCAGCCACCAGGTAAAACGCATCGATACCCAGCTGCCGTGCAACCCGGCGTGCTGCTCGAATGCCTTTTAGGGATGGATCCACGCCCACCGGCCGGTATCCAGCTCGGGCTGCGGCAATGCACCAACGTCCCCAGTTGCATCCAATTTCGAGAAAAGCAGCGCCCTTACCCGGAGCCAGCCGCATATCAGGAATCGGATACTCCTTTAGATTTCCTACTAGGTGTTGGTAAAGACCGCCATTGGTGGCCCCGATGGCGTTTTTCACGAAGGGGTCAACTTCTTCAGCGACAATCTCGATTTTCGGAAGCTGCGCGCCGTTTCCGGCATCAGCAATTACCAGCGAGCGATCGCCCTCGATGTGAGTTTGCTTCGCCTCTGAAACGAGCAGGATGGGAATCCCCTCGACAACCGCATATCGATGGCCCTCAGGACAACGCAAATGCCCGCTTTCGTCTCGCAAGGGCTGCTTATCGCGGGGACAAACAATTGTTTTCAGTAACCCGGGCGGCAATGACTCCATTACTGTTCCGATCGTTCCGTGTGAAAGCGGATAGTAGCACAGGTCTTGCTGGTGCCAGCCACAACGTAATTACGGCGAACCATAAGAGCGACGAGTAATTCACAGCCTTTCGCGATACGATGATGCGAGTTTCCCGACAATCAATTCCTGTGTGCGGAATCGTTGGCATATTAGCGCGTAGCGCTCGACTTTCCGAGGATTTGCTGGAGCGCGCCACAAAATCTCTGGCGCATCGCGGCCCTGATGATTCGGGCACCGTTGTTATCCGCGATGCTAGTCCCCACCCGTTAGAAATCGGCCTCGGCAATCGGCGACTATCGATTCTCGATCTGTCACCCTTGGGACATCAGCCCATGCGGGACAACGAGACCGGAAATTGGATTGTCTACAATGGCGAGATTTATAACTTCCGTGAGATTCAGGAGAAACTAAAAAAAGACGGAATTCACTTCAACAGCCACTCCGATACGGAAGTCCTGCTGAAGGCGTACGGTCGCTGGGGCGATGCTTGCCTCAACCAATTCCGCGGCATGTTTGCCTTTGCAATCTGGGATGCGCAGCGTCACCGCCTGCTGCTTGCCCGCGATCCAATGGGGATCAAGCCGCTTTATTACTTTACTTCCGATCTGCACTTTGTATTCGCTTCGGAGGTCCGCACCCTGCTGGCCACCGGCCTCATGCCGCGCTGCCTCAATACTGTGGGACTGCTTAACTATCTTGCTTTTGGGTCGGTTTACGATCCAGGCACCCTGGTCGAAGGCATCCGCGCCCTTAAGCCGGGTCATTATTTGACGTGGGAGGACGGCAGCTTTCGCGAACAGATGTTTTGGGACTTGCTAGACGGTGATTCGCAGGCGGAGGCCCCCTCTGATGAACGCTCCCTCTCATCCGGCCAGAGACAAAATGCCGAAGCTAAACTAGGCGAAGATTTGCGCGCAGCCGTCCGGCTGCAAATGGTCAGCGACGTTCCGGTTGGCATATTTCTTTCCGGTGGTATCGATTCCAGCAGTTTGGTCAGCATCCTGAGTTCTCGCGCAGAAAATTCCGCAAATACAAAGCTCAACACCTTTTCCATTATCTTCCGCGAGTCAGATTACAACGAGGCTGAATACTCGCGGGCGGTAGCTCAAAGATTCGGCACTGACCATCACGAAATCTCGGTTTCACAGCAAGATGCTCTCGACGCCATTCCCGGCGCCCTTGCAGCGATGGACCAGCCGACAATTGATGGCGTGAATACATATCTTGTGGCCCGACAGGCGCGCGCCGCCGGAGTCAAAGTCGCACTCTCCGGTTTAGGTGGAGACGAGATTTTTGCCGGTTATTCCGGCTTCCAAACTGTTCCACGAATGGAACGCTTTGTTAGTTTTTGGAGCCATGTGCCCCATGCCGCTAGGCAGCCCCTGGCAAGCATATTCGCTTCGCTCTCCCCCCAAACTGATCAGAACCGGAAACTTGCAGCGCTCGCTCAGGAGAATGGAAATCTTGTACACCCCTACTTTCTGTCGCGCATGCTATTTACTCCGCGTGAACGGAAGCGTTTGCTCCCAAAATGTGACCTGGAAGCACTCGACAGCGCGAATGTTCCTCTGCGAGAGAGTCTGAGTCGCGCAATGCACTTAGATCCGATCAACAGAGTTTCCTATCTGGAATCACGCTGCTACATGGCGAATACCTTGCTGCGTGATGCAGATTTTATGAGCATGGCACATGGTCTTGAAGTCCGCGTGCCTCTGATTGATCACCAATTAGCAAGAAATGTGCTCGCGATGCCCGGTTCCTGGAAGATAAACCGCGATACTCCAAAACCCTTGCTGGTGGGGGCTCTTAAGGACAAACTGTCCAGCGACATCGTTCGCAGACCAAAGCGGGGTTTCACGCTTCCGTTTGAGCATTGGTTGCGGGACGACTTACGAGCTGATGTCGAACAAACTTTGTGCAAAATTCCACAAGGGCCACTTGGCGATGTTTTGAATGCCGAGAGTGTGCGCCGCGTATGGAGAAACTTTCTGGATGGGACGACGTCGTGGTCGCGCCCGTGGTCGCTGTATGTCCTTCAGCGTTGGTGTGAGCTGCATCTGTGAACCAGGGAGTGCGTAATGTCCGCAGTTGAGCAAGTAACGCCGCTCGACAGAACGATGACCACCGCCACTCTTCCCGTGAGCGTGATCATCCCAACTCGTAATGAAGCCCGAAACCTGCCCGCTTGCCTGGCGGCACTCCAGAACTTTGCCGAGGTTTGTGTCATCGACTCCCAGAGCACTGATGAAACAATCGAAATCGCACGCCATCACGGCGCTATGGTCGTACAGTTCCATTATCAGGGGGGCTGGCCGAAAAAACGTCAATGGGCGATGAATACTCTCCCTCTTTCGAACGATTGGGTTCTGCTGCTCGACGCCGATGAAATTCTCACACCGGAATTGATTGAGGAGATCAGGCAAGCGATCAAAGAGTCAAGCTTTAATGGGTACTACATCTCGCTGCGCATGCTGTTTCTCGGACGCGCCCTCAGGCATTGTGATGCCAGCTTCTGGAAACTGTCTTTGTTCCGCCGTGGCAAGGGAGGTTATGAGTGCCGCCTCAAAGACCAGGACGCCTCAATGGCGGACATGGAAGTGCATGAGCACATCTTGATCGACGGTCCTACCGCCAGACTGAAGAACCCAATCATTCACTACAACCTCGAGTCACTCTCGCGTTACATTCAGAAGCACGACGAATATTCCAACTGGGAGTCACGAGTTCTGTTTCTGGGAGGTGAGGACGGCAACCAATTGGCGCCCCGCTTCTTCGGGACCCAGGCACAACGACGCCGTTGGTTGAAGAACCAGCTTTACCAGCTTCCCGGATCGCCTGTGCTGCTCTTTTTCTACAGGTATTTGGTACGCATGGGATTTCTTGACGGGATTCCGGGACTGATTTATTGCGCGTTCCAGGCGATTCAGATGTTTCATACCAAGGCCAAGATTTACGAACTCGAGCTCCAGAGGGGAGGGAATAGCAGTCAATGCTGATTCTGGGCCTCAACATGTTTCATGCCGACTCTTCCGCTGCCATCGTACAGGACGGCAAAGTCGTCTTTGCGATTGCCGAGGAGCGCCTCAATCGCCACAAGCATTACGGAGGATTCCCCTCGCTCGCGGTGAAAGCCTGCCTCGATGCCGTCGGCGCCAAGATCACCGACATTGATCACGTCGCAGTCGGCCAGGACAGTGATGCAAACCTGGCAAAGAAAGTCCAATATGCACTGTCGAAGCCAAGCAAAATTCTCAACTTCATCCGCTTGCGCCAACGCAAAGAAGGCATGCGAGACTTTCGCTCGCTGCTTGCTGGTTCGCTTGAGGTAAATCCCGAGCTGTTGCGATTCCAGGAACACCATCTGGAACATCACATCGCGCATATTGCCAGCGCCTATTACTGCTCGCCCTGGGAGAAAGCTGCCGGTTTCAGCTACGACGGGTCAGGCGATTTCGTTTCTACGATGATGGCGCGCTGCGAAGGCACCGACATCGAAATTTTGGACCGTGTGTTCCTGCCGCACTCGCTCGGCAGCTTCTACACCATGATTTGCGAGTTCATCGGCTACAAGAAATACGGCGATGAAGGCAAGGTAATGGGGCTGGCGCCCTATGGCAAGGAAATTTATTGCGACCAGATTAGCGAAATTATTGGTTTAAAAAACGGCAGCTTCCAACTGGATTTGAAGTATTTCAAGCCGCTCGGCAGCAACCAGGGAATGCAAATTGATTCCGATGGCACGGTCAGCCTGGCCCGTCATTTCTCCCAGCAAATGGCAAAGTTATTCGGCGAGCCCCGCGACCCACACGCAGATATTACTCAGCGAGACATGGATCTCGCCTTCGCAATGCAGCACAGTTTCGAAAAAGTTTTTTTCCACCTTTTGAACCAATTGCACAAAAAGGTCCCACTTGAGAATTTGGCAATGGCCGGCGGGTGCGCCTTAAACAGCGTTGCCAATGGAAAACTTTTCTCTCGCACTCCGTTTCGCCAGACTTGGATTCAGCCCGCCGCCGGCGACGAAGGCCTGGCCGTCGGTGCCGCACTGCATACCTATCATTCCGTTCTCAAGCAGCCGCGAAGCTACGTGATGAATAATTCCTACCTCGGGCCGGATTTTTCGGAATCGCGTATTGAATCGGCTCTGAAGAACGCCAACCTGCGCTATCAACGGCTCGAGCGCAACCCGCTGCTCGAAGCGGTGGCCGAGCAGATCGCCGCCGGCAATGTAACTGGCTGGTTTCAAGGACGCATGGAGTGGGGCCCGCGCGCCCTGGGCAATCGATCCATCGTCGCTCATCCCGGCTTGCCCGGCATGAAGGATGTTCTCAACGCGCGCATCAAGCATCGCGAGTGGTTTCGTCCTTTTGCACCGTCCATCATGGCCGAGCACCAGCACGAATATTTCGAACACGATCATCCCTCTCCTTTCATGTTGCACGTTTACAAAATTCGACCGGAAAAACGTGAGCAATTGTGTGCGGTCAATCACGTGGACGACACCGGCCGTCTACAAAGCGTTTCGCGGGATGAGAACCCGCTCTACTATGATTTGATTCAGGCCTTCCAGCGCAAAACTGGCATTCCGGTCGTCCTTAACACCAGCTTCAATGAGAACGAGCCGATTGTCTGCGCCCCCGGCGAAGCGATCGATTGTTTCAAGCGAACTCGGATGGATGCATTGGCCATCGGCCCTTTTCTCGCCTTGAAGTCAGAAAACTGAAGAAAGAATGGCAGCCCAAACAGTCAATTTCGCGCCACCTTCCAAATCGACCGATTGGCAACTGACCAGAGTTGCCTCATTTCCCCGCGTTCGTGCGCTCACCTGGGCAGGCGATGTGCTCTACGTTTCACGCGGCTACACCGTGTTGCGCTGCCGGCCCTCTGCTGGAGCGATCAACTGGGAATTCGTGGGACGCTTTGATCCAGTCTGGTGGCGGAAGCTTAGTTCCTCAGCGCGTCTCTCCTATCGCCTTTGCCGAGACGGCTTCCACGCAACTGCGGTGCTGTCCTCCGGCCATATCGTCGCTGCTGTGCCGGGGGCGATCGTCACGCTTTGCCCGGCAGAAACAAACTTTCGTGTCACGCACAAAGTACTTCGCGGCACACGCCCGCTACATATTACGGGCACGCCGGACGGCCGCCTCCTATGGGGAGAATATTTTAATAACCCCGATCGCAATGAAGTTCACATCTATGCCTCGACCGATCGCGGCGTTACGTGGGATATCGCTTATACCTTTCCTCGAGGTTCCATTCGTCATGTACATAACATCGTCTACGACGAATGGGAGAATTGCCTCTGGATTCTAACCGGCGACAATGGCGATGAATGTCGTATCCTGCGAGCATCTTGCGATTTGCATATCGTCGATACGATCGTCTCCGGCAATCAGCAGGCGCGGGCAGTAGCGCTCATTCCGACACGAGACGCACTCTACTTCTCATCCGATACTCCCCTCGAGTCCAACCATATTTATCGATTAGATCGTAAAAGAAATCTGCTCGAGTTGGCTGATTTAAGCAGTTCTTCAATTTACGGATGCCGCGCCGGCGAAACCATGTTTTTTTCTACGATGGTAGAACCGAGCCTCGCCAACTCCGACCGCCACGTCCACCTTTACGGCAGTGTTGATGGCTTCCACTGGCATAGTGTTTTGCAGTGGAAGAAGGACCGTTGGCCAATGAGACTTTTTCAGTATGGCAACGCCTTCCTGCCCGATGGGAGAAACACAACCGACTTGCTCGCCGTCACAACCATCGGCGTAACCGATGCCGACCTCGAAACTGCATTGTTACGGGTCACGCTTGGTCAGTGATTTACCGGAATCTGGTTAGTCGCTACCACCGCCATTTTGTCGGTGCTATAGTCCGAACACTTGCCGGAATTCTTTTCACACATGCCGCTGACTGGCCGTTTGCATTATTATCGGCGAATCTTTCGCGCCTACCTTGCGCCGGGCCCCAGTCAATTAACCTTTTGGCACGACTCGCCACAAATGAATCCACGTGCTCTCCGCGACAGCCTTGGCGAGTACTACATGTCGTTTGCCAGGAAAGCTGACTATAGGTTGCATTGCGATTCCCCCGGCATTCCTCTGCTGGACTACCACGGGCAAATCGGCCTCCAGTACAACCCGATTGCCATCGCACAATGGGGTCTCGGCAATTACAACCTTTACTGTGCCGACCGCGATTCAGCACGCCGGGAAAAATTTCTGGCGGCCAGTGATTGGCTTTGCACCAATCTCGAGCAAAATCGTTTTGGAATATCGGTCTGGAACCACCACTTCAACTGGGAGTACCGAAGTCCTCTAAAATCGCCTTGGTACTCGGGACTCGCACAGGCACAAGGGATATCGCTGCTTTTGCGGGCTCATCTCGATACGGGGAGCACCAGCTACTTTGACGCCGCTCAGCGCGCCTTCGCCGCATTCCTCCGGTCAACCGCGCAAGGTGGCGTGACCTTTACCGACGAGCAAGGAGACATCTGGTTCGAGGAATACATCGTTACTCCACCCACTCATATTCTGAATGGATTCCTCTGGGCAGCGTGGGGCGTTTACGATTATTGGCTTGCCACCCAGGAAGATTCGGCGCGTATTTTGTTCCAACAGGCTACGCAAACCTTGCTGCGCAATCTGCACTGCTACGACCTGGGTTTCTGGTCCTTGTACGAGCAATCAGGAACGCGCCTGAAGATGCTCGCCAGTCCGTTCTATCACCGCTTGCACATCGTGCAATTGCGCATCATGCAGCGTCTCACCGGCTATGAAGAATTTGGCCATTACGCTGATCGCTGGGAAGGCTACAGCCGAAGCCGCGCCAAACGTACTCGCGCCCTCTGTTACAAGAGTGCATTCAAGCTCTGTTACTACTGAGCACCGATGAAAATTCTCTACGTATCCCAGTACTTTCCGCCGGAAATGGGAGCACCGGCAGCGCGAGCCGCCGAGTTGGCGCAGCATTGGACGCAAGCTGGCCACCAGGTCACGGTTCTCACAGGCTTTCCCAATCATCCTACCGGAGTCGTGCCTCCGGAATATCGTCGCGCCTTTCGCAGGCTGATCATGCGCGAGACCGTCGGCGATGCAAATGTAATCCGGACATGGCTGGCGCCTCTGCCCAATCGAAAAGCCTGGGAGCGTATGTTGAACTACAGTTCGTTCTGCATCTCCTCGGCCATTAGCGGTCTCTTTATTTCGCGCCCCGACGTTGTAATCGCAACTTCTCCTCAGCTATTGGTTGCCCTCTCGGGATGGTGGCTCGCGAGATGGAAGCGCGTGCCATTCGTCTTCGAAGTGCGTGACCTGTGGCCGGAATCTTTGACTGCTGTGGGTCTCGGCGATGATAGTTCCATACTTCATCGTTTCCTCGCGAGAATCGCGGGTTTTCTCTACGCGAAAGCCGATCGCATCGTGGTGGTTACCAGCGCGTTCCGGGAATATTTGATTCAGCATTGGCGACTTCCTCCCGAGAAGCTCGCGGTCGTCGAGAACGGGGTTGAAACTGAGCTATTTGCTCCGCAGCAGGGCGACAGGGATCTGAGAAGGGAATTGGAACTCGCGAATAAATTTGTGGTCTGCTACATCGGAACCATGGGAATGGCTCATGGATTGGACACACTCA
>WNFF01006554.1_pt1 | contig 10202 bp, 7 predicted proteins | sample 5400441 | NCBI WGS metagenome assembly WNFF01 (sample SAMN13153345, study PRJNA577476) | soil metagenome | isolation source: 120 cm saprolite under Douglas fir tree site 2 hole 3 replicate 1 | place: USA:California | collected 2015-04-18
CTGCAGGCACATCACCGCGGCACGCTCGAGACCCGCTATGTTGAAGGGGAACCGCCATTCGCGGCCTGGAACTCGCCAGTGCAACACGAGGTCCCCTGCGGGATTCTCTGGCGGCAGCAGCGTGTAGCAGCCAATCAGGAACAGGAACAACCATTTGAGCCGCCACGCTGGACGCACGATCTGGCCGATGGGGATGCGACAGATGAGCAGCGTGAGTGCCTGAAGGGCGAGCAAGGCCGGGACAATATACCAGCGGAGAGGACGCGTTGCAGAAAGCGCTGGTAGCATGAACGTGACCGCAGTCACGGCGAGCAGATAAATGACCTTGAGTACTGCCGCCTTGCTGCTTCGATCGTGCTGCGAGGAAGCCACGTCATTGCTCCAGCGCCGGTTCGTTTGCGTATTGGCCGATAGGTCTAATGTACTTAGTTTCGACTCCTGAGCCCTGCCATACCCAAGCCCGTGATTGGCTCGTGGGCGCTCTGCACCGGATCAGTGCCAGCAAGTGATTGCGAAGAGATCATCGCGCTAGGGGGGCGGTCGATCGCGCCCTCCGCGACGATGTGCCCCGGCATCGGACGCGGGGGCGGAGGCCCAAAGCCGCCGGTGCAAGCGGTCTAGCAGAAGGTAGATCACCGGTGTCGTGTACAATGTAAGCGCCTGCGACACGAGGAGGCCGCCAATAATGGTGATGCCGAGGGGCCGACGCAGTTCCGAACCAGGACCGACGGCAATCACGAGCGGTACGGCGCCGAGCAGCGCCGCCATCGTGGTCATGAGGATCGGCCGGAACCGTTCGAGGCAAGCCTCGAAGATGGCCCGCTCCGGGCTAAGTCCGCGCCGGCGCTCAGCTTCAAGGGCGAAATCCACCATCATTATACCGTTCTTCAATGCCAACAATGCTCCCAGCCCCGCGGAAGGCAGCGTCGAGATGATGGTGATCGGATGGGCAAGGCTTTCGTACAGCACGCCGAGAACAATGTAGACGGCAATCAGCGCCGCTACGAGCAGCACCGGTTGAGCGCCGACCGTTTGCGCGAAAGCCTTGACGTCACCCGCCGCCTCCGGATGGATCGTATCGGGCAAGTTCAAGTCTGTGACCGCGCGCTGGATTCTCGTATAGGCTTCCTCCAGTCCAATATTCGATGCGAGATTGTAGGTGATGGTGACCGACGGGAATTGTCCTTGGTGATTGACGACGAGCGGTGCGAGGGATTTCTCGAATCGCGCGACCGCCGATAACGGCACTTCGTTGGGCGCGATGCCGGAGATGACGCCAGTCGCGGCATTGACAGCCTGCGCCATTGCGATAGCGCCGGCGCATCCACTGTCGCCAGAGGCGCTGCTGCTCGCCTTAACAAAGACATGGTTCAGATCCGAGGGATCGCGCTGAAACTGCTGGTCGACTTCCAGGATCACCCGATACTGATTACGTGCCGCGTAAATGGTTGAGACCTGCGCCTGGGCAAATGCGTCATTGAGCGCGCTATCGATGTCTTGCACATTCACGCAGAGCCGAGCGGCAGCGAGCCGGTCAATTACGACATTGGCCTGCAACCCGCCTTGCTCGCGATCGGTCGACACGTCGATCAGTCCGGGAACCATCCGAACTTGTTCGAGGATCTTCGGGGTCCAGCGCGTCAACTCCTCGATATCCGGGCTCCATAGCGTAAACTGATATTGGGATTTGCTCGATCGAGCACCCACCCGCAAATCCTGGGCCGGCACTATGAACACCTGCAGCCCTGTGACGCCGGTCAGCTCTCCGCGCAAGCGGTCCACGACGCGAGCGGTGTTCAGCTTGCGCTCCGAAAGCGGTTTGAGGCTGATGAAAAGTCGTCCTTGGTTGATTGATGGGTTGAATGTCGAGGTCCCGATCGACGACGCTACGCTCGCAACCGCGAGATCCGCCCCGACGATTGCGGCGGCGCGCTGCTGTAGATCCGACATGGCCTTGAACGAGATATCGGATGACGCCTGAGTCGCTCCGAACACGAGCCCGGTATCGTCCTGCGGGAAATAACCTTTCGGCGCTTTGACGTACAGCAAGACGGTTAGCGTTATCGTGAGCAGCATAACAAGCAGCGTGAACACGTTGTGACGCAGCACAGCGCCAAGTGTCCGACTATAGACGCGGATGAGCGCGTTGAGCACAGAATTCGCCACACGATCAAGGCGAGTCGAATTGGGGCTCGGGGGCGCGCGGACAAAATACGCGCAGATCATCGGGGTGACCGAGAGGGATATGATCGTTGATATCGCGATCGCAAAAGCGAGCGTTACCGAAAATTCGCGAAACAGCCGTCCGACGATTCCCCCCATGAACAGCAGCGGAATGAAGGCCGCAACAAGCGACACGCTGATCGACACCACCGTAAACCCGATCTGTCGCGCGCCTTCGAGCGTCGCGCGTAGCGGCGAGCGTCCGGCTTCGAGATTGCGAAACACGTTTTCAATCATGACGATCGCGTCGTCCACCACGAATCCGACGGAGACCGCCAACGCCATAAGCGACAAATTGTCTATGGAAAATCCCGCGACCCACATTAGTGCGCAGGTGCCTGCGAGTGACAGCGGCACGGTTATCCCGGCTGCGATGGTGGGCGCCGCCCGGCGCAGGAACAAGAAAACGACCAGCATAACCAGCAAGATGGTCGCGCACAGCGTCAGCTGCATGTCGTGTACGCTCGCACGAATCGTCGTGGTGCGATCGGACACAACCGAAATCTGTAGGTCGGCAGGGGTCCAGCCCTTGAGCTCGTGTAGGACCTGATGAATGTGGTCGACCGTCTCGATGACGTTGGCCTCCGCTTGCTTTGTGATGATGAGCAGGACCGAGGGCTGACCGTTGAACCAGGCCGCCGAAAGCGTGTTACGTACCCCCGGTGCGATCGACGCGATGGCCGAGAGCCGCACCAGCGAGCCGCTGGCCGCCCGCACGACGATTGGATCATAGTCGGCGGGCTTAAGCAGCTGATCATTGGTGGCGATGGTCTGCTGCTGTTGTGGACCATCGAACACGCCAATCGGGCCGGCCGCGTTGGATTTGACAATTGCGGTGCGCACGTCCTCCATCCCGAGCCCCATCGAGGCGAGCGCGACGGGATCGACTCGTACCCGGATGGCGGGCTGCTCAGCGCCGCTTACAGTGACCTCGGCGACACCCTGGACCTGCGCGATGCGCTGCGCGATGACCGAGTCGGCGACATCGTAAATTGCGCTGGGGGTGATGGTATTCGATGTGAGGGCAAGTATCAGGATTGGCGCCGCCGCGGGATTGCTCTTCCGAAAATAGGGCACGTTCGGCAAATCGGTTGGCAGATCGCTCGCGGCGGCATTGATCGCGGCCTGTACGTCACGCGCCGCACCCTCGATGCTGCGATTAAGATCGAACTGCACCGCGATACTGGTCGAGCCGAGGGAGCTGACGGAAGTGATTTCCGTCACACCCGCGATTTCAGCCAATCGTCGCTCGAGCGGTGCGGCCACGCTCGCAGCCATGGTGACGGGATCGGCGCCCGGGCGGTTGGCACCGATGCGGATGGTCGGGAACTCGATATTCGGCAAGCTGGCAACGGGCAGGAACCTGTAAGCGACCGCGCCGACCAGAAACAGCCCAATTGCGAGCAGCGTGGTTCCAATCGGTCGGCGGATAAATGGATAGGAAAAATTCATGGTCTACGCCGTGTCATTGAGCTCACCGCTATACGCTCCGACATTCCTTCACTCCGTGGCCCGCTGGATGGGCTCCGGGGCGGGAGCTTTCGATGCTGGGCTCGGCGTGACCGTTCGGCTCAGCCGCGCGCGTATCCGCTCCATATAGAGATAGATCACCGGCGTGGTGTAGAGCGTGAGCAATTGGCTCAGCAGCAATCCGCCGATGATAGTGACGCCGAGCGGGAAGCGCAGCTCGGAGCCGGTGCCGTGCTCGAGCGCCAGCGGCAGTGCGCCGAACAGCGCGGCGAGCGTCGTCATCATGATCGGCCGGAAGCGCAGCATCGAGGCCTTGACGATGGAATCCCGCGGGGAGAGCCCGTCCTTACGCTCCGCCTCCAGCGCAAAATCGATCATCATGATGGCGTTCTTCTTCACGATGCCCATCAGCAGCACGATGCCGATTAGCGCCACGACCGACAGGTCCTGGCCGGTGAGCATGAGCGCGAGCAGGGCGCCGACGCCGGCGGACGGCAGGGTAGAGAGAATCGTGAGCGGATGGATGAAGCTCTCGTAGAGGACGCCGAGCACGATGTAGATCGTCACCGCCGCGGCGAGAATCAGCCACGGCTCGCCGGCGAGCGAGCGGCCGAACTCGGCGGCGTCGCCCGAATAGCCGCCGGCGATCGTGCCCGGCATGCCGATGTCGCGCTCAGCGTTGCTGATCGCAGCGACCGCATCGCTGAGCGAGGCATCCGGTGCCAGATTGAAGCTGATTGTGACCGCCGGGAATTGCGCTTGATGGCTGATGGTGAGCGGCGCGATGGTGCGCTGCATGCTCATGAAGGCGCTGATCGGGACCTGCGCGCCGTTCGTGGAGGACACGAACAGGTTCGAGAGCGAGCTCGGATCCTGCTGGTCTTGCGGCATCGCTTCGAGGATCACCCGGTACTGGTTGGCCTGCGCATAGATTGTCGAGATCTGCCGTTGCGCGAAGGCGTCGTTGAGCGTGTCGTTGATCACCTGCATCGAAATGCCGAGCCGCCCCGCCAGTTCCCGGTCCACATTGATGAAGGTGCGCAAGCCGCCTTCCTGTGCCTCGGAGGCGACCTCGCGCAGCACCGGCTCCGCGCGTAGCCGGTTTGCGAGCTTGACCGACCAGTCCGACACCGCCTGAGCCTCGGTGCCGGTGAGCGTGTATTGATATTGGGCGCGGCTCGAGCGCGTGCTGATCTGGATGTCCTGGACCGGCTGGAAATACACCACCATGCCAGGGATCGGCGCGACCGCACCCTTCAGGCGTTCGACGATGTCGGCGACCACGGCGTGGCGTTCGTCGCGGGCTTTGAGCGTGATGGCGAGGTGGCCCGCGTTCGGCGTCGGGTTGAGCGTGCTCACGCCGATCACCGAGACGACGCCTGTCACGCCCGGATCCCGGCGGATCGCCGCGACGACGTCTCCCTGCAGCCGCTGCATCTCGGCGAACGATACCTCGGGGCCCGCCTCGGTGACGGCCGTGATCAGGCCGGTGTCCTGCAGCGGCAGAAATCCTTTCGGCACGATGATGTAGAGAAAGATCGTCGCCGCCAGCGTGAACAGCGTCGTCGCCAGCGTCAGTCCCTGGTGGCGCAGCCCCCAGTCGAGCGTGGTCCGATAGGTCTCGACGCTCGACTCGACCGCGCGGTTAAAGCCCCGCGTGAGCGGACTCCCGGGCCCGTCCTGCGCCGGCCGCAGCAGGCGGCTGCACATCATCGGGGTCAGCGTCAGGGAGACGATGGCAGAGACCACGACCGCAATGGTCAAGGTCAGGGCGAATTCGCGGAACATGCGGCCGACGAGCCCGGTCATGAACAGAAGCGGAATGAAGACCGCGATCAGCGACACCGTCAGCGAGATCACGGTGAAACCGATCTCGCGCGCGCCGTTCAGCGCTGCGCCGAGCGGCGCCTCGCCGTCCTCCATGTGGCGCACGATGTTCTCGATCATGACGATGGCATCGTCGATGACGAAGCCGGTGCCGATTGTGAGCGCCATCAGCGAAAGATTGTCGAGGCTGAAGCCGCAGAACCACATCACCCCGAAGGTGGCGATCAGCGACAGTGGCAGCGCGACCCCGGCGATGAAGGTAGCGCGGATGGTGCGCAGAAAAATGAGCACCACAAGCACGACCAGCGCCACGGCGAGGACCAGCGTGAATTGCACGTCGCGCACCGAGGCGCGGATAGTATTGGTGCGGTCGCTCACCACCGTGAGCTTGGCGCTGGCCGGCATGGCGCGCTGCAGTTTCGGCAGCTCGGCCCGCACGCGCTGCACGGTCTCGATGACGTTGGCGCCGGGCTGGCGCTGCACGTCGACGATCACGGCCGGCGTACCGTCGTACCAGCCGCCCACCTTGGCGTTCTCCAGGCCGTCGAGCAGGTTGGCGACGTTGCTGAGCAGCACCGGCGCGCCGTTGCGATAGGTCACCACAACGGAGCGGTAGGCGTCGGCGGCCGCAATCTGATCGTTCGCAGCGATGGTGTAGGACTGGTGAGTGCCGTCGAAGGAGCCCTTCGGCCCGGCGACATTAGCATTGCTGATCGCAAACCGCAGGTCCTCGAGGCCGATGCCATAAGCGGCAAGCCGCGCCAGATCCGCCTGGATGCGCACCGCGGGACGGATGCCGCCTTCGACCGAAACATGACCGACCCCAGTCACCTCGCTCAACCGCTGCGCCAGCAGCGTATCGGCGATGTCGCTCAATTGTCGCAGCGAGATCGTCTCCGAAGTAAGCGCCAAGGTGACGATCGGGACGTCGGCCGGATTCACCTTGGAGTAGGTCGGCGGATAGGGCAGGTTGCGCGGCAGCGTCGATCCCGCGGCATTGATCGCGGATTGCACGTCCTGGGCGGCGGCATCGATGTCGCGGTTGAGCTCGAACTGCAGCGTGATCTGGCTGATGCCGTAGGAGCTCGACGAGGTCATCGTGGTGAGCGCGGGGATCTGCCCGAACTGCCGCTCGAGCGGCGCGGTCACCAGTGACGCGGTGGTGTCGGGATTGGCGCCGGGCAGCTGCGTGGTGACCTGGATGGACGGGAAGTCGACCTGCGGCAGCGCGGATACGGGCAGCAGCCAATAGCCGAGCACGCCACCGAGCAGCACCGCCACGCCGAGCAGCAAAGTCGCGATCGGGCGGCGGATGAAGGGTTCCGAGACGCTCAAGACGCTCATTGGGTTCTGCCCTGCGTCGTTTCAGAAGCTCTCCCGTCCCCCCGATTTCTATGCTCACCTCGCCCGCCACCCTGACCTTGCCCCCCTTGAGAAGCGGTTGTCCCCGACGGCTCGCGGCCTTCCCCTTGGACCAAAACCAGACGGCCTTCTGCGAGCTGCGCAAAACCAGTCGTCACAACGCGGTCCGACAACTCCAGCCCGCTGGCGATTACAGCCTGGTTCTCGTCCTGCTGCTTAACCGCGACTGGACGCACCGTGACGGTGCTGTCCGGCTTGACCCGATAGACGAACGTGCCGTTCGGACCGTGCTGCACCGCGGCCGTTGGGACCACCACGACCTGACGGAGTGTGTCGATCAGCAGCCGAACATTAACGAATTGGCCCGGCCATAGCTGAAGATCTCGGTTGGGGAACTCGGCCTTCAGCTGCACCGTTCCGGTCGTCTGATCGACTTGGTTGTTGATCACCTGCAGCCTGCCGTGGTCGAGCACCTTTTTCCTGTCGGACTCGGTGACCTCGGTCGGCAAAGCCCCGGCGGCGAACGCCTTGTTGACCTGTGGCAGTTGCTGCTGCGGCAGGATGAACAGAACGGCGATCGGTCGGATCTGCGTGAGCACGACGATGCCGGTGGGATCTGACGCGTGCACGAGATTGCCCTGGTCGACCAGCCTTATCCCGACCCGACCGTCGATCGGCGCGGTGATGGTGCAATAATCGAGTAGCGCACGCGCATTGTCGATCGCGCCTTGATCGAGGCGCACCTGGGCCTCGACCTGCGCTACCAGGGCGCGCGTGGTATCGACCTGCTGGCGCGTCACCGCATTGGTCTTGACCAGATTGGTGTAGCGCTCGAGATCGAGCTTGACATTGGCGAGCTGCGCCTCGTCGAGCTGCTTCTTGGCAAGCGCCTGATCAAGCTGCGCCTGGTACGTGGTGGGATCGATGCGTGCCAGGACGTCGCCGCGCCTGACGTCCTCGCCTTCGCGGAAATTGACGCTGATTAGCTTGCCGTCGACTTGGCTGTGCACTGTCACCAGGTTCAACGCACGCGTGGTTCCCACTCCCTCGAGGTAGAGCGGTACGTCGGCAATGGCGGCTTGCGCGACCAGAACCGGTACGGGGCCTTGAGGAGTAACAAGTCGGCGCCCCCCTCCACCTCCGCCACCCCCGCCCCCGCCGCTTCCGCCCGTGCGCTGCGGCGGCTCGGGTGCGGTCATTACGACCGCTACGCCGACGACGAGCACGCCCATGATCACGATCGCGAGAAGGCGGCGAAGGTAGGTTCGCAACTGTCCCTCCACTCCAAGCCCGTGTGGGCCTACGTTAACTCCTAAACCAGCGCCTCGTTGCGAGGACGCCCGGATTATTGGCCAAGCAATCCCGCCGCCTGCGCGGAGCGGTTTTCCGGGGCCATCGGCCAGCCGTATGCGCCATCGCGATCCCGGACTAGGTAACGAGGGATTTGCTCCCAGCCGCATACCTCAGTGAGCTGATTGGCGATCCATTCGGCCGTCGGATGCGCGGTAACGCCGAACCACAGAAGCTGCCGCCAGCCATGACCCATAATCAGCAATCCATAGAGCAACCGGAACGAGATTGTCGGCACCACGAACAAATCCATCGCGGCGTCCCATCAGTATGGTTACGAAGAACGTCCTCCATTCCAGTGACGGAGGACCTCTCCTCCGCACCACATATTTGGCCACGCTGGTCTGGCCGACGTGCCGTTTGTTGCCTCTCCCGGCAGCTTTTGAGCCTGGGAGAGTGCCGAGAGCGATTCTACTGCCAAAGCCCTTATCCAAGACCTTCCAGCGGGGCAGGACATCTTCTATCGCATCCGCTTTCAAGACCTCTCCTCACCGACCATCGAGGGTGAACCAGTGGTCGGGCGGTTTCGCACCGCGCCACGCGACCGCCGTTCTGTCTCTTTCGTCTGGTCGGGCGACCAGGTGGGTCAGGGATGGGGGATCGACGAATCGCGCGGCGGCATGCGCACCTATGCTACCATGCTCAGAAATCGGCCGGATTTTTTGATCCATTCTGGCGATCACATCTATGCGGATATTCCGGTCCTGCCCGAGGTCGAACTGCCGAATGGGGAAATCTGGAAGAACCTAGTCACCGAGGAAAAGACGAAATCAGCCGAAACCCTTGCTGAATTCCGCGGCAATTGGAAATACGGTCTGCTGGACAATAACTTGCTCGCGTTCAATGCTGAAATTCCAACGATCTCGCAATGGGACGACCACGAAATCCTTGACAACTGGTGGCCGGGCGAGCCGTTGACGCTCGCCGTGCATCAGCGCAGAAAATAATCGAGAAGAATACGCTTATCCTGATGGCCCGCGAACCGCGCCATGCGCGAGTTTTTGCCCATGATCGAAGAGCCGACCGAACCCGGGCGCGTCTACCGCAAGATATCCTACGGACCGCTACTTGATGTTTTCATGCTCGATATGAGGAGTTATCGTGGCCCCAACGCGGAGAACATGCAGGAAGCATACGGCCCCGACGCCTATTTCCTCGGCCCTCAACAAGTCGCCTGGCTTAAGCGCGGACTTCTGAATTCGCGCGCCACCTGGAAGGTGATTGCAAACGACATGCCGCTCGCGTTGATCCGCATTTACGACCCGGATCGTAATTGGGGCTATGAAGCAATCGCGCAGGGCGACAACGGCCCGCCACTTGGCCGCGAGCTAGAACTCGCCGACATTCTCTCATTCATCAAACGTGGCGAAATCAGCAATACCGTATGGCTCACGGCCGACGTGCATTACACCGCTGCTCACTACTTCGATCCACCAGGCTGCATTTCAGGACTTCGATCCATTTTGGGAATTCGTGTCAGGGCCGATCCATGCTGGGACCGGTGCCTTAAATCAGATCGATAAGACGTTTGGGCGTCAAGTCGTCTACGCGAAAGCGCGCCCGACGGAGCAAAATTTCTCCGGAGCCCCGAGTGAGGGATTACAGTTTTTCGGCCACGTCTCGATCGATGGCATGACCGAGGTCATGACCATTACACTCAAGGACGTGGATGATCACGCGCTGTGGTCGACAAGGCTCGAGCCCAAGACGGGCAACCTAAATGGCGGCCCATAGCCCCCCCGCGATGCCATCGTGCCGTCGTTCGCGTACCGCTTGCGGTAGCCGGGAATTTCACTGCCTGACGCGCTGGTGCGAGCGGATGCCACTTCCCGTTCGGGTCCAGACTGTGTGAAAACCCCATCGATGCTATGATTCCCTTGCTGAATCGCGGGGGGCTGATGAAGGGTTTTGTTCAAGGGGCGGATCGCCAGCAGACGACGCTGTTGCCGGAATGCCTTGATGATTGGGTC
>WNFF01009021.1_pt1 | contig 10202 bp, 8 predicted proteins | sample 5400441 | NCBI WGS metagenome assembly WNFF01 (sample SAMN13153345, study PRJNA577476) | soil metagenome | isolation source: 120 cm saprolite under Douglas fir tree site 2 hole 3 replicate 1 | place: USA:California | collected 2015-04-18
GGAATATGCATGACAGTAAACGTCAGGTGAAATCCGATCAGGAAAAGCCAGAAGTGCCACTTACCGAGGCGTTCACTCAACATCCGGCCAGTCATCTTCGGGTACCAGTAATAAAACGCGGCAAAGAGAGCAAACAAAATTCCGCCCACAATCACATAGTGAAAGTGCGCCACAACAAAGTAGGAAAGGCTAAGCTGCCAATCGAAGGGCGCAGCGGCCATCATGATTCCCGTCAAGCCTGCAATGAGGAATTGGAATAGAAATCCGATGCTGAACAGCATCGGAGTTTTGAACTGAATCCGCCCGCCCCACATGGTGCCGATCCAGTTGAAAATCTTGATCCCGGTAGGAACACCGACAGCCATGGTTGTAATCGTGAAGAAGCTATTGGCATAGGAGTTCATTCCGACTGTGAACATGTGGTGCGCCCAGACGCTGAGGCTCACAAAGCCGATGCAAACCGTGGCCGCCACCATAACCGGATACCCGAATATCGGTTTCCGCGAAAACACCGGAATGATTTCCGACATGAACGCGAAGCACGGAATTATCAGCACGTACACTTCAGGGTGGCCAAATATCCAAAAAAAGTGCATCCAGAGCACAGCTGAGCCACCGGCCTGCACGTCGAAGAAATGTCCTCCCAAATACCGATCGATCAGCAGCATAATCTGGGCTGCGGAGAGAGGAGTGATGGCAATCAGAACCATTCCGGCCATCACGAGATTTAGCCACACCAGCAGGGGCATGCGGTTGAGCTTCATGCCCGGGCATCGCAGGCAAAGAATCGTCGCGAGAATGTTGATCGCGGTTCCGATGCTGCCAAATCCCGACACCAGGAGCGCAAGCGTCCAATAGTCTGAGCTATGACCCAGTGAAAACGCGCGCGCTGTTAAGGGTGCGTACGCCCACCATCCAACGTCAGGTGCATTTCCTGCCCCATAGAGTCCGCTTCCTCCGAGGAAACTGAAGTAGAGCAGAAAGCCGCCAAACGCCGACAGCCAGAAGCTGAAGGCATTCAGCCGCGGAAAAGCCATATCGCGCGCGCCGATCATCAAGGGGACAAGGTAGTTCGCAAATCCGAACAGGATGGGCATGGCCACGAAAAAGATCATGGTTGTGCCGTGCATGGTGAACATGCGGTTGAACACTTGCGGAGAGACAAAATCGTTATGCGAATGCATCAGCTGGATGCGGATGATGAGCGCTTCGATCCCACCGATGACGAGGAACAACAAAGCGTAGGCGATATAGAGAATGCCCAGCCGCTTGTGATCAACCGTGGTCAGCCATCCGTGGAGGGTCTCAACCAACGGAAGGCTCTCAACTTCGACGTCTCGAATTGCCATCGCATCCGATGACATAGCTATACTCCCAACCCTTCGACTAGCGGAGTGTCTCCAGATAGTTGACGAGTGTGTCCAGGTCTGCATCGCTCAGTTGCATGGCTGGCATCAGCGACCCAGGTTTAATGGCGTCCGGCTTCTGAATCCACAGACGCAGATTCCCTCTTGTGTTCTCGACCGCACCGGAGGCGATGGTTTCACGACTCATCAAGTGCGTCAGGTCTGGCCCGAACCGCCCGTTTGCGGCGGTGCCGCCGACCGCATGACAGTTGATACAGGCGGTGGTTTCGAAAACACGCCTGCCAGCGGCAACCTTTTCGTCCTGAATCGCGGGCCGCTGCTGCGCGCGGACCCAGGCGCCAAAATCTTCAGGGGTATCCACCGAGACGCGCAAAAGCATCTTGGCGTGTTGCGTCCCGCAATACTGCGCGCACTGTCCGAGAAAAACGCCGGTGCGGTGCGGATCCATCCACATGCTGTTGGGGTGGTTTGGGATCAGATCAGTCTTACCAGCAAGCTGCGGGATCCAGAAACTATGATCGGTATCGGCAGAAAGCAATTTCAAGAATGTCGGTGTAGGGTGGGCGGGATCGCTCACAGGAATGTGCAGTTCATTTGCCGTTACGATCCCAAGCCCCGGATAGCGAAACTCCCACCAAAACTGGTGCCCAATTGCAGTGACTTCGACGGCTCCGGGTGGCTCGGGAGCGTCCTGCACAGCGTGGATGACTCGCGCGGTAGCCAGAAACAACACTACAACGATCAAGATTGGAATAATGGTCCAGGCCAGCTCGATCTGCGTGCTGCCATAGACCTGCGCGGGCTCGCGGTCAGCATTCGCCGCGTTGCCGCGAAACTTCGTCACGGAGTAAACCAGCAACGTAAAGACGACGACGAATATGATTGCGGTGATGACTAGCACGAACACAGACAAATTAAAGATGGCCTTTGCTGGCGTGGACTCCGGCGCGAAGATATTGGTGAGACCAGTCGAGGAGCCTGCGGTCTTGGCAGCGGACGTAGCCAGGACGAAGAACAAGAACGCGAATATCTGAAGCGCGTTCAATATGATCGAGTTTCTTGTCCGGCGCATTTTCGATGTTCGCTTCTGTTTGAACTTAGGGTCTTTGATCAGCGGTAAGCTCGGGCGTTTCCGGCCACGACCGTTAGAGCACTCCAATACCGACCCACCTTGCACTATGCCGCGTCAAACAATGGAACACATCACGAGAATGAAGGAATTTTTAATGCCCCTTTTGAGGTATGTGCCCTCATCTCATTCTGATTCAGTCAGTCAACTTGCAGTGCCCCGAAGGGCACAATGTTCTGGTTGGAGCCCACCCCATTCCACCAGGAAAATTGAATCCAGCTAGCTAGTCTTGCGTCCAGCGACAAACTGGCCGGCCAGCTCCGTGACCCGCCTGCCTTGAAAACGTGCTGCCGCGAGTGCCGTCTCATCGGGCTTAAGAGTTCCGTTGTTGCTGGTAAACGATGCGCCGTAGGGATTTCCGGCTTTGAACTGAATTGGGTCGGCATAACCCGGGCCCACGATGATCGCTCCCCAGTGATAGAACGTCATGTTCAGGCTGATAATTGTCGTTTCCTGGCCGCCGTGCTGAGTAGCGCTACTGGTAAATGACGAGCAGACCTTGTTAAGTAGCGCGCCTTCCGCCCAGAGTTTGCCTGTAGTATCGAGGAACTGCTTTAGTTGCGCGGTCGGCAGGCCGTATCGCGTCGGCGTGCCGAAGATGATCGCGTCAGCCCAAGCCAAATCGTCGTTAGTCGCCTCCTGCACGTGCTGTGACTCGAGCCGATGCGCAGCCCACCCTTGGTTCGAGGCTATCGCTTCATCAGGTGCCAGTTCACGTACCTTGCGAAAACGCACTTCAGCGCCAGCTTCACTGGCACCCTGTTCTACGGCGCGCGCCAATTGATAAGTGGTTCCGGTGGCGCTGTAATAAATGATCGCAACTTTTGTCGCCATAAGATTTCCTTACGTTGAAAGTCTGGACAAGCCTAACCGCGGTTTGATCGCCAGCTGCTCCAACGGACTAGGGATCAATCATGGGCGCCTGTGCCAATTGCAGATTGATCATGAGATCCAGCCGCCATTCGATCTGAAAGAATAGCGCCGTCTGCCGGCCTGACAGCACTTTGCGAAATTCGGGCACATACTTAAGTCTCAGCTGCATGACGCTTTCTTCCACCGCCGCCCGCCGGCGGATGTAGCTCTCCGCCTCCTCTCCGCTCATGGTCTTGTAGTTTTCAACATATTCTTGGATCAGCGCCAATTTGGTGTCGTAGATGTTTGCCAAATCCGCCGCGTACCGGTCGTACATGGGCCAAAATTTTTCTGCCTCGGCATCCGTAAAATTCATGTTCGCGGCAACGATCTGCTTCTTTTGCGACTTCAGGTCTTTTTTCAACATTTGCAGATCGTCGTCGGGAGACCATTGAGCATCGTCAAAGACGGCAGGTCGATCGGACGACCTCAGTCGCTTGGGCGTCTGCATGCCAGAGGCTTGGGCAAGGGACGGATAGCCACTCGAGAGGACCAAGGCGACAATCGCCGCGATAAAGAGCATCGTTGTCACTTTTCTCTGCATTCATCCTCCGGGATAGATCGAATGGTCCAACGATTTGTCGAGCCGCCGCTTTGCGAAACCGATTTTGGTTGTGCATCCAGGCTTCCACCCTCGGCGATAAGAGCGGAACCTGGCAAACATCGTGTTGCAACAATCGTTTAGGAGTCTGTTGGGTCGGCAATGCAATTCTCTATCAACATGGACCCTGAAAGCCCGTGACAACAGTCTGGCAAGTGACGGTCAGAGTCTCTCAGAGCGCATTCATTGGGCAAGAAGCCTCATCGCTCGGGGAATCAGGGGACTAGGTCCGTGGATGTCGGTTGTGGTCATGATCCGCTTCACAACCGCGATGGTAGTCCTGCACATTCTGCAAATTCTCCGACTGTTGGCTATGGTGACATTGTCCTACCCAAAGCCTAGCGGATCTTGCGGCCAATACAGAGCGTTATTGGCGTGCTGATGTGTGGCATATCCGTCAGTGCCCTGTTTGCCATCGTGACCCGGCTCGTCGAGGCCGGGGACCCAGACCCCCGTGAAAACCAAAACGTCACCACCGTGATTGCTGTTCCCGAAGCTGAATTCGTAAATTCGGACAAGGTTGCCATACCGTTGCGCACGAGTTCTTAGCACGGTGACTGGGTGGGACGCGGATCAGCCCCGTGACGCTGTCAGAGTAAACGATATTGGATAGTGGTCCGAGGCTTTCACTTGGTTGTGAACTCGACCGGAGCCGGATCGAATCGGTCCGCGAACGAAAGCCCAATCAATGCGGCGTCCGGGTTCAAACAGGCGACGCGACGGGGTGGTATGTGTGTGCGGGCCCGCTATTGCCTCCTGAAATCCTGCGGTTGCGAACGCCGAAGCTGCGCTATCTTTCGACGCATCCAAGTTGAAGTCGCCGGCGACAATGAGTGAACAGCCGGGGTCTTGACGCGCCGTATCAGACAAGACTTCCTGCACCTGTGCAACCCGCAAGTCATCGTTAGCGCGGCTTTCCAGATGAAGGTTGTAGATTATAACTTTGCTTCCAGCGACGTTGATTTCGGCCACGAGCGCGATTCTTCCCCCCAGTCTCTCCTGAAAAGGTTCGATCCGTGGCAGAAACCAATGCGGTTGCCAAAAGTTCGACTGCCGTGAAAAACGGATGAGACGTGGATTCGAAATGGGCCACTTCGAAAGTGTGGCCTGCCCATGGTAAGCGGGAGACTCCTTGGATCCCTGGACCAGTTCCTGAAACTCGCGCCCGAAGACATAGTTCATTTGCAGCGCGCGCGCGAGTTCCTCAGCGACGTTCAGTCGGTGCGTGCGCCGCGCATTGAGGTCCACTTCCTGCAAGATGATAATGTCTGCTTTTGTGCTTCCGAGAAAATCGATTATCTCGGGTAACTGCAGGCCGCGGTCGATGTTCCAATCGACGATGCGCAACGAACTCGGCGGCCAGGACAGCCACCGGACAGGCGCGAAGTTACCTGAAATCACCTGATCCATCGGAGAATTGTTCGGCCATGCCATGAGTCTTGTGAATGCAACCCGGATCGCCAGAAGCAGCGGGAGTCCCGGTTGTCATTCTGGCATATCGGGATTCCCACCTTCAGCCTTCCCATTCGATTGTTCTTTGGTTACGACAGCCGCTCTCGTCTAAGCAGTGGCGGCAGACTCTGCTACGCGTGTCGTGTGAGTTGCGGCGAAAGCGTAGCAGGAGTAAAGCGCAATTATCCACACCAGATTCACGCCAACCGCCGACATCACAAAGGCCACCTTCAATATGTTGAACACCGCGAAAAACAGGAGCGCATAGGGCAGAAAGCAGCGGCGGATAATGAACTCGGTGTGTCGGCCAATGTACAGCAGCGGGTTCCAACGTCGAGAGTCGGCTTGCGAATGCCAGACGCTCAAGTATTGTTCAGGACTTCCGACCAGTCGCCGCCGCTGAAATCCAATGATGATGAAGCTAAGAACAGCCCCGAAAGCAAATAGTGAACCCCATGCAAGGTAGGTTCGCGTTCCTGAGCTCCGCCACAATCCTATCGTTATACCGGCGAAGGTAAACAGGTACGAAAGATAGTCGCAAATCGTCTCCAACCAGCAACCAAAATCAGATTCCTGAAGTTTCAAACGCGCGACCTCGCCGTCGCATCCATCGAGAACGCTTGCAAACCAGGAGAAGACAGCGCCTGTCAGCATATTCCAATAGCCTCCCAGCGCGAAGAAAACGCCGGCCGCGAAGCTGACGCCCAGCGTGAACAGGCTAACCATGTTGGGTGTGATCGGGAATGGAATAATCTGACGGCTAATTGGTATAGAAATCTTGCGGTTCATTCTCGCATAAATCCCGTCAGTGGGTTTGACGAGCCAGCTGTCCAATTTTCTCTCAGCCGACAGGCGTTGTTGCTCGCTGAGAATACGTTGCCACTTATCTTCTGGCACTGGTTCGAACTCAATTGAATTCACCGCAGCGAGGCAGGTGTGCAGGTCCGCGATGGAGCAGTCTCCTGAAGAAGTGGGGCGCGAAAGGTCGATCGCCATTTCTCGCGAGAGCGCGCAAATGCCGATGAACTCACCGCCGTTCGTAAAGGCCAGAGCGTCTCTTTCGGCGTCCCAGTCGGCCGCTCGTTTAAGCAGTGAGGGGTGATACACACTGTCCCCGGCGATCACCACAAAGCGTCCGTCCACCTCGGATGCGAGCTGTCCTAATAAGGACGAGAGGGCCGCTTCCCTGGAGTCGAAGTCGCACCATTCGAGGTTCCGCGGCAGACGCCCCGTTAACCGCAGTTCGTTCTGAATACAGGGACCCTTCGCCCGATCGACGGCAACTACGATTCGTACAGCTCCGGCTTTTTGCGCTCCCAAAATGATTCGCAGCAAAACAGGCAGGGCGCCGACCTTAGGCGTCGGTGAAGCGAAACCGAAGGCTCCAAGATTGTTCGCAAGAATGACAGCAATATGAGAGTGGACCGCCGTCTTGCTCTTAATCGGGGATTCTTCTGACGCAGGCTCAATTTTCACAATCTCGTGGCCACTTTCGAACCAGCTGCTTCCTTCGACCGGACTACTCCGTTTTTTTGATTTGGCCAATACGGCCAGGCAGAGGCCACCCACTCCCGCCCAGAATAACGAGCGCATTCGTCGAACGAATGCCAGCGTCAATCCGGTAGCGGCACTGAAGCCAAACATCTTCACGATGAGCATGTTCCCGCCTTCATAGGTACCGATGTTTCCTGGATTGAATGTACCTGCGATGTTTACCAGCTTGGTCAAGGCCTCAGCTGCGAGGGCTCCGAACAAGCTAACCTTTGCGCCCAAAAGCCACAGGATCAAATAAACCTCCAACACGGCCGCAACGTGGCACGCTACGTTGAGAGCGAAGCTCGCCCAAAACGAGCCGGATGTGTGGTGGTAGAAGTCGAGCAGATTGTTTTCAACTGAGTGAATCAGCGAACGCTCGCGTTCGATCCAGCTTTTGAAATACCGGAAGCGGCCCAAGACACGTGCAGCCACTGAAAGAACGGGCCAGCGTTTTTTAACGGCGACCAGACTGAGAAGAACGAAGCCGATAAGGGTGCAAACAGACAGACCTCCGTACAGTGCCAGCGCGTGTGACAACGGCAAGATGATCAGCACTGCCAGGAGACCGACAATACTTACCACTGCAGCGCTGAGAACGAAAAACGCGCGATCAAGAGTTACGGATGTGATGCCACTGGCGAGCGGCATTGCCGGTCCCAGCAGTGAGACGCGCAAGCCCTCACCGAAGAGTTGCGCGAAACCGCCAAGCTGACCAACTGCCTCGGAGGCGAGGCGTAAACCCAGCATGCGCGCGAAAGAAACCTGATGCTTCTCCTGAAGTAGCGTGATCCGCCATGCCCATGTTTTCACAACATGGGCCACTCCACCCCAAGCGATCACGAGACCAAGTCCCCATCCCAGAGTGGACATGCTTTCGAGAAGCTTTTCGGGACCGGCGCGGTGAACCAGGTAGGCGAAAAGCGAAATGCCAAACGCCCCTGCAAGCAGCCGAAGGGGTAGTCGCGCTTTTGCTAGGGCCTCAGACACGGGCCACACTCTCGAGAGTCTGTTCGTGGTAGAGGTAGCCATCAAATACGCCTGCAGCGTGCGCCAGCGCTTCAGGAGTGTCTACGTCTTGCCACTGAGCGTCCCCGATTTCGAGGGCACGCAGCCGTCGCCCCCCGGCTAACTGCCGCATGCCATCGGAGAGAGAACAGTTCCCATCCCTGGTTGCTGATTCGAGCCTGTCAAACAGCGCCGGGCGAGCGCGTCGTAATGGATGATTTCCTTTCCAATATCGACGATGTAATTTCCTTCGCGCCGTACTTTGGTCGCATCGTCCAAATCAAAAATACGATCGATGTTGGGATCTACTGCCAGAATGACCTCGCCGGGTGCAAGCGGTTGCCTCAGAAGCGCCTCAGCCGTTTCCGGTTCAAAGATATGGTCTGCCATCAGCAATAAGAAATTCTCGTGAATTTCATTTCTGGCCATCAGCGCGGAAATGCCATTGGACTTGTGATAGTCCGGATTTTCGACCCAGGTCACGGAAGCTCCGAGAGAGCGATCGTCAAACCAGCCGCGAATCAAGTCGGAGCGATACCCCACTACGATCACAAACCTCTCGATACCGGCGCGCTGCGCTCCCCGAATGACGTGTTCGAGGATGGGCTTGCCGCGAAAGTCAACAAGGGGTTTGGGAAGGCCCGCGGAGACAGATCGGATGCGCGTTCCGTTACCGGCTGCGAGAATAAGACATTGATTTACTTTTTTCATCGGACCCTCTCATGTGACAACCCTGTTTCTGCCTAACTAGAACCCGAAGACAAACTTCCCTCTGAAAGTGCGATTTGGTCCGTTGAAGAACTTGCCGAATCGGTAGCTGTCCAAATCGTTTTGCACGTCTCGCGGATTGAAGCTATTGAACAGGTTGAACACTCCGAATCCCGCTTTCACTTTGTGCTCCTTGCCGCGGAAGGGGATACTGAATTCCTTCAGCGCCTGAACATCGACAGAGTCGAAGCGCCGGAATCGCTGGTCGTTACGTGGGCCGACGAAGTCACGCGTCTCGTTCACAACGGAGTAGGGAAATCCGGAGTGAATGTCCCAAACCGGCATCACGGTCACCTTCCAAGGCGCGATGAACTCTCCCCATGCCAGAAAGCGATTTGGCGCGTCGAACGGCAGCGGTCCGCGGGCGTTCGCCTGGATTACTGGTTGCGGATTATTCCCGAAGAACTGGTTGAAATCGTTGAGATCGCCTGTGGCCTTCGATCGCACGTAAGAGGCGTTCAGTGTGTGGCGCCCAACCTGATAGCGGCCGGTAATTTGGAACTCGCGATAAAAATCGCGTCCTCGGTTGGCCAAAGATAAAAAGCTGCCGTTCGAGTTAGTGATCGGCCCGACAACCAGATCATGGACGGTGTTTCGTTGCTGGTAAGCGACCCGGACTAACAGCCGCTCCATAACCTGGCGGTCAACTTCGACATTCCAGGTCTCGCTTCGCGCATTCCGCAGTGCGCCATTGATGACATTTAAATATGGGACGGACGAACGCAGTGCACCCGAGGGATCAAAAGTCAGAATCGTGCGATCCGGAAAGCGGGGGAATGCCGGGGCGTTCAACGGCACACGGTCATAAAATAATCCCGCTCCAGCCTTCAACAGAGTTTTGCGATCACTGGTTAATGCCAGCGTCAATGCGGCACGAGGCGCGGCGTGAGTCGAATGGGTGATCGAGTCACGGTCGAAGCGAAGGCCAAAGTCGAATGTGACGCGCGATAGCGGTGTCCATTGATCGCCGAGAAACCATGCGAACTCGTTTTGGTGGACCGAAAAATTAGTGGCCGCGCTGAAGGTGATTCGCTCCAGCGGTGAACCCGCTACACCAACGATATCCACGGGCAAAAACTCTTCATGCCCGTCGTAAGAGCTGTGCGAAAAATCGAAGCCAGCCTTCAGCTGATGTGTTCCGTAAAAGTGCTTCGTGCTCGACTGATAGATCTCTTGCCATTCCACTCGATCGGTGTCCCGATTTTGCCGGTTGAAGAATCCGCCTTCGGTCGTTTCGACTAGTAAGCGATAAGGGTCCGTTCTATTGGCGAACAAATCCGCATCGAAGCGCTCGTAGGCCAACTGCGAGCTGAGCAGGGCCCCCGACTCAAAGACGAAGTGATGTTGGGCCGAGATTTGATATCCGCGCTGGTGAAGGTTTGGGGTTGATGGCTGTGGGTCAAAGGTGTTCAGGCCGAGGTGATCCAGTTTC
>WNFF01025916.1_pt1 | contig 10200 bp, 7 predicted proteins | sample 5400441 | NCBI WGS metagenome assembly WNFF01 (sample SAMN13153345, study PRJNA577476) | soil metagenome | isolation source: 120 cm saprolite under Douglas fir tree site 2 hole 3 replicate 1 | place: USA:California | collected 2015-04-18
TGGATCGCCATCGACGGAACCAAAGTTGCCTTGACCATCCACGAGCGGGTAACGCAGAGAGAAATCCTGGGCCATGCGGACCAGCGTGTCATAAATTGCGCTATCACCGTGCGGATGATATTGACCCATTGCCTGTCCAACCACCTTGGCGCATTTGGTGTGCTTCTTGTTGAACTGAAGGCCCATCTCCTGCATGGTGTAGAGCACACGCCGATGCACGGGCTTCAATCCATCGCGCACATCCGGAAGCGCGCGGCCAATGATCACAGACATTGAGTAGTCGAGATACGAACGGCGCATCTCATCTTCAATGTTGATTGGCACAATGTTGCCGGTGTTCGGAGGCACTCCACCACCCGGAGGATTTAAAGGCAATTGGGGATTTTGATCATCTGCCATAAATTTTCGTCTTCACCTTGCCACAGCTAAACAATTCTGTACGCGCCTTCAGTTAGGTTGGGAAACCACAAAATTATAAGCAAACATTCGGCGCACAAAGTTCCCGAAACAGCCCGGTCTAAATCGCCTTGCATATGCGAATTGTCCCCGGACAAAACTCTGCTAAGCACTTGCATTTTCAGCTAGTTATCTCTAAAGGAATACAGGAAATTATAACACAACGGGAAGCGCTAAGGCGGCGGTAACCACAAGCATTCGCCCGCTGCCATCCAGAGTTGTTCTGCAATAAGAAAGCCCGTCCATATTGAACGGGCTCTTTGAAACTTTCTTCACCTTCTCAAGGAAGCTTTACGCTAATGCCGCGATCATCGTTCGCTTTGGTGGTGGCGTCTTTATCCATGTCACTGAGCTGTACTTTCTTCAGACCGCTGTCTGAAAAGTCATACAACATTTGCCCAACGATCGCGAAGTTCTTAGTCTCAATCTGATGGCCATCTTTAAAGATGAACACCGTTGCTGGCGAATTATCTTTCGCGGGCTGCGGCGCGGCTTCTGCCGGCGGAGCGGAACTTGGTTCCCTGTGGCTGGGTGGGCAGTCATGCGAATCCGCATAGCGGTCGCCATTACCGGAAACTTTGTCACGCTCGTGAGCCAGGGCATCACGCGCTCCTTGCAGATACGCTGCTTGCAGATCATGGTCGCTGGAGGTGGGCGCCGCGTCATCCGCGCTGGGTGCGCTGGCGGAAGAATTGTTCGTTGGGTCCTGCGTGGCGGGAACGTACGGATCAGCTACTGGATACGATGGATCTCCATAGCCGTAGATGGGATAGAAAACCGGTACCGGCACAAACACATTGCCGCGATTTCGCTGCGTAAAGAACTTGCGCCGCGGACCAAGGTTCCCAAAGTTATTATTATTGAAAAACTGTCTTTGCGGATGCACGCCCGGCGGCAGAGGTACCGGTGAAACGGCGCTGGCTGGGACTCCATGCTGCCTGCCGTCAGGCTCCGGCGACATTGCGCTGGCCGGCACACCTCGGCTGAAGGTCTGGGCCGCCGCTTTAAACACAGATAATTGGATAACAGAGATTAGAGCTATCGCGAAGATTGCCAGTCGTAACATGGAACACCTGCTCTTTGCGGATACGAGCTACTTACTATGATAACTCCGGGAAGCCTGAGGATTCACAAAGGTTTCGATAGCCAATCCCTGAGCGCCCATATACAAAGAACGGCACGAAGCAACAAACCTGCAGGTAAAATCAAGATAACGCTCCTGAAAGTGGCCGTTTCCAGCAGATCAGCAGCAATTCCGCCAATAAATAAGAACACAAAACTTAACCCTAGAGTTGCGTTCCAAACATAAGAACCTGGAACCAGAGCGAACAGCAGCACCACGATAAAGGCTGTCAGCAACGGTGCTGTATTCCCAAAATAACGTGCTCGTGGCCAGCTTCCATAGGCGGTCAGCGCTGCAATAAACAGAGCCACAAAGAGATAGCTGTTCGGCTTGAGAAAGCCGTCAGCAAACGCGAAGTTTAGGGTTTGGAACAACTCTCTGGTCAGGTGAGGTTGCAATACGTTTTGGATGGGAATCCATTGCCCGCCTGTAACCACGGTAAAGAATGTGTAAACCGCGAAGCCGATGGCTGTTGCCGCACCGGAAACCAGGAGTACTTCGCGGCGACGTCCGGGCGCCAGATAGATCATAAAAGCCAGCGCCAGCAGTACCACCGTGAATGACCAGAGCTGGGCAGACAGGCTGAATCCAATCGCCAAACCCAGCAGAAGTATCCGCGGCATCCATTTCTTAGGCGGCGCCAGCAAGGTATGCGCCACGCCGATGGCCGTATAGATCAACCCAAAGCCGCTCCACGCCAGAATGATTTCCGGCCCAATGTTGCTGCTGATCATCACCATGGCAGGCGAAGAGCAATAGAGGCCCAGCGCAACGTAACCTCCCGCGTCATCAAACAGACGCCGCGCCACCCACCACACAGCCGCGCCCAGCCACACTCCAAAAACGACGAAGGGCAGCCGCACCAGCCACGGCCGCGGAATCAGCAGTGATTGCGTTAGAGTGGCACCGGAAGCCTGTCGCGCCAGTCGAAATGGCGCAGCCGCCAGCCACGAAGTCAGCGGAGACGTTACGCGGTATTCCATCCCTGGCTTCTTCGGTAAACCGGCACCTATGTATTGATATTCCAATTCAGAAAACTTACGGCTGCTCGCCACCCAGATACACTGTGCCAGGAAAGCCAGCAGCATCATCCCCGCGAGCACCTGCGGCCGGCCGATCTGGAATGACTTCATGGCTGTGAGCATGGGCTGAATAATTTGTATCATGCAGACGCTGCTCGAAGCGGTCTCGCTCCAGCGAACAGGCGTCTCTGGTAAAGTTCCATCACAGGGAGGGACCTTTGCCCAACATGGTTCATGATGTCTTCTATAACGACCGCGGTCTGCGAGCTGGTTGGCGTCTGGCCATTTTTTTACTCATGGTTTTCGGCACGGCCACAGTGGTGCAGCTCATCGTTCATCGCGCCGGGCCGGCGTCGGCCGGTTCAGGCTCCCAAATGGCTTCTTCTTATCTGCTGCCACTCGAAAGCGGAGTCGCGGACCTCATTCTGTTTCTTGCGATTCTGTTGTTTAGCTGGATCATGAGCAGAATCGAGCATCGCAGCGTTGGCGAATATGGCCTGCCCCTGAAGAAGTCCGCGTTCTCAAAGTTCCTCACCGGATACGTCTTCTGGGGATTTCTTCCTCTGGCGATTTTGCTCGCCATCATGCGCATGTTGGGCGTGTTCTATTTCGGCAACCTGAGCCTGTACGGAAAAGAAATCATTATCTGGGGAGTGCTCTGGGGATTCATGTTCCTGATGGTCGGCTTCTTTGAGGAATATACCTTTCGCGGATACGCGTTGCATACCCCGGCTGAAGGCATCGGCTTCTGGCCGGCAGCCCTCATCATGTCCTTTGGATTTGCTTATGTGCACATGGGGAACGGCGGAGAAACCACTGTCGGCATCATTGCCACCGCAGTCTTCGCCATGTTTGCCGCTGCCATTCTCCGTCGCACCGGAGATCTCTGGCTTGCCGTGGGTGCTCATGCCGGCTGGGACTGGGGACAAACTTATTTTTTTGGAGTTAACGATAGCGGTATGCAGGCTCCCGGACATCTGCTCAATCCTTCGCAAAGCGGTCCGGCCTGGCTGAGCGGCGGAAGCGTAGGACCAGAAGGAAGCGTTCTCACGCTGATTCTCTGGGCCGTGATGTTTGTGGCTTTCCTGTTGATCTATCGAAAACCGCCGGAGTCGCAGGTAACACGGCCCTCAACCACCTTTGATCAACCACTATCACAAGCCTGATCCGCGTTAGCGAAATCAAAAAAAACCCGCCGGATATTTCAAAGTCGAGCGGTAGTGTTTTTCATCGGAAATGTTCTGTTACTGGCTGGATCGGCCCGACGCAATAATCAAGGGCTGCGGCCGTCCACGCGCCGTCAGCCCGCTGCTCAGGAGCCTTCAGGGTTATCGCTGACACTATACTGTTGAGCGGTTTTGGCGCGAAGCGCCGGACTAAATATCAAGATTTTTTACGTCTAATGCGTTCTCTTCAATGAACTTGCGCCGCGCCTCAACGTCTTCGCCCATCAGCGTGGTAAAGATCAGTTCGCAGGCTTCAATGTCTTCAGCCTTTACCACCAGCAACGTACGCCGTTCGGGATCCATGGTGGTCTGCCACAACTGCTCTGAGCTCATCTCACCCAGACCTTTGTAGCGTTGCACGCTGTAGTCTTTTTTCCCTTCAGCCAGTACATAGTCAAACAGGTCGCGTGGCGTATGTTTCTCCACCACTTCCGCTTCCGTCTTCGTACGCCGCACGGCTGCCTTGGACGTCTTCTTGGCGGCCTTCTCCAGGTCCTCGCGTTCCGCATCGCTCAGGTCAGCGGTCGAGTCATCAGCCACTCCCTTGCCTGCAACTTCCACGATAAAAGGCGGCTGCATGTACTCTTCAATCTGTTTGAACTTAGCCACCATCTGCCGGTATTCCGCCGTGGATACAAGGCCCCAGTTGATCTGGCGTTGCGCGCCTTGTGAGTCAGTGAATTTCACGCCCCACAAATTGTGTTCCTCGTCGAAATAGCTTTCAACGTTCTTGAGTTGGTGCTCTTTGGCCAGCTTATTGATTTCTTTTTCCAGTCTTTCTATTTTCTTGGGCGGATTTTTCTTATCGCCTTCAAAGTCGGCACGCTGCGCAAATCCCAGGTGCGGCAACAGCGCCGTGATCTTCTCATTACGGGTGCGCTTATCCACTTTGTCAAAGAAGTCGAGATAGTCTTTGAGTGTGGTCATGAACTTGGCCAGGGTGGCGCCATCCAGCTTGGCTGCGCCTTCGCCATAGCGAACAACCATTCCCTCTGACGCGCGCTTCACCATCACCCGCACAAATTCGCGATCGTCTTTGATGTATTGCTGCGTCTTGCCTTTCTTTATGCCATAGAGCGGAGGTTGAGCAATGTAAACGTTGCCATGTTTGATCAAAATCGTCTTTGCCGATGCCGGTACCCAGCGCTGTAATCATGGCGCGAATTTCTTCGTGGCTCAGCATCTTGTCATAACGAGCTTTTTCGACGTTGAGAATTTTTCCCTTCAGCGGAAGAATGGCCTGGAAGCGGCGATCACGGCCCTGTTTAGCGGTTCCGCCTGCGGATTCACCTTCCACCAGAAAGAGTTCACAGCGGTTAGGATCGCGCTCAGAGCAGTCGGCCAGCTTGCCTGGCAATCCGCCACCATCCAGCGCACCTTTACGACGCGTAAGGTCGCGGGCCTTGCGGGCTGCTTCGCGCGCACGCGCTGCTTCGATCGCTTTATTGATGATTTTGCGGGCAACGGTCGGATTCTGTTCAAAGAAGGCGCCCAGACGTTCATTCAGAAATGCCTGCACAATGCCGGCGATATCAGAATTCAGCTTGCCTTTGGTCTGACCTTCAAATTGCGGCTGCGATAACTTAACGCTGATTACGGCCACCAGGCCTTCGCGGACGTCGTCCCCCGTTAGGTTTTCTTTTACGTCTTTGAAGAGCCCAAGCTGCTGCCCGGCATAGTTGATGGTCCGGGTCAAAGATGTGCGGAAACCGGAAAGGTGACTACCGCCGTCCACCGTGTTGATGTTGTTGGCAAAGCTGAACACGGTTTCCGAGTAGCCGTCGTTGTATTGCAGCGCGATCTCCATGGCCACGCCATCGCGCTCTGCTTCCATGTAGATCGGCTTATCGTGCAGCACCGATTTGCCGCGATTCAGATGCTTGATGAACTCCGCAATGCCGCCGCTGTACTTGAATTCCAGACTCTTGGCTTCGCCGCTCTTCGCATCCGTCTGGCGCTCGTCAGTCAGCGTGATTTGCAGGCCTTTATTGAGAAAAGCCAGCTCGCGCAGGCGCTGGGCCAGCGTGTCAAAGTTATATTCCGTTGTTGTGAAGATCTCTTTGTCCGGGAGGAAGTGGACCTGTGTGCCACGCTTCTTCGTGGTTCCGGTTTTTTTCAGCTTGGTCTGCGGGATGCCCTTGGAGTACGTCTGCTCCCACACATGATTGTCGCGCCATATCTCCAGGTCGAGCTGATGGCTCAACGCGTTCACGCATGAAACGCCAACGCCGTGCAATCCGCCAGAAACTTTGTAGTTCGACGAATCAAACTTTCCGCCTGCGTGCAGCTTTGTCAGCACAACCTGCGCGGCGGGAATTTTCTCGCCGTCAATCAACATGTCATCTACAGGAATGCCGCGGCCATCATCCACCACGGTGATGGAATTATCGATGTGAATGGTTACTTCGATCTTTGTGGCATGTCCGGCCAGAGCTTCGTCTACAGAGTTGTCTACTACTTCGTAAACCAGGTGATGCAAACCCATCTCACCGTTCGATCCTATGTACATGGCCGGACGTAACCTTACCGCTTCCATGCCTTCCAGGACCTTGATATCGTCTGCGGTGTAATTCCCGTTTCCGTTTGCAGTGGTCTTTTTGCTTTTGTTTTGCTCTGCCGTGGCTTTCGCGGTTGCTGCTACTGGCTCTTTTGATGACACTCTCGAACTCCTGTTTTCCGGGTACACTTACCGGTACCTTAGGGCCGGAATTTCAATCCTCGGGTAAACACTCAAGTTACTGAAATTCAATACTTTATTGGCTATTTGTGCGCAACCACAATTGTACCACGGCAGAGTACTTTAAGCCCGTCCGCCCACCTGCAAAACGGGGTAATTTACAAATTCGGAACTGACCAAAATTCCTCTTGGAAAATCGTAACCCGGTTTGTATACTTAGCCCGCGTTAACTAAGACGCAAACCACCAAGAACTCAAAAAAGATAAAACAGGAGACCTCCCCAATGAAATCGCTACTTCGTTCGTCCATCCTCGCCCTTGTCGTTGTCGGAACCATTGCAGGAATCGCCGCAAAGCCTTCTGCTGGCTTCTCTTTACCGGGCCGCCCGACAAATTGCCCTTCAGTCTGTGTTGCTCAATAACTTAAAAACGGTTCATCTCAGCTAGTGCGACTTCCGGCAAACAATAGTGTGTTTACTAAGTAGTAAATGTACCTTGGTGCCGTAGGGGTCGTTGCTGAAGAGTCCTGTGAATAGTATGCTTTCGCTCTCATACGGAGGCAGCTATGAACATGTCCCTTCTGCAATTGATTCCCTCGGCTGGGGCACTGCTGTTGCAGTTCGCACTCATGCGCGCCATGGTAACGCGCAATCTCAAGTCTCGGTTCCCGTTGTTCTTCAACTTCGTGGCCCTTGAGACGTGTTCCATGTTTGTTATCCTGTTCGTCGGTCCGCACCTGTCCGCCAAGACGTATTTCTATACCTACTGGACCTTCAACGCGCTCGTGATGCTGCTGACGTTTGGCGTACTTTTTGAAGTCTTCATTAACATCCTCAAGCCCTTCTCCGGTCTGATTGACCTGGGGAAGCTCCTGTTTGGATGGGCTGCCGCATTTCTGTTGATCGCCTCTGTGTTGACGGCCGCTGCCACCACCGGACATCAGTCGGCCAAGATTTGCGCGGCAATATTGCTCCTGGAGCGCAGCGTAGGCCTCATGCAGTGTGGCCTGTTGATGTTATTGCTCCTGTTTGAAAATCGCCTTAATTTGTCCTGGCGCAGCCAGTCCATGAGTATCGCTCTGGCCCTGGGGATTTCCGCAGCGGTGGACTTGATTTCATCTCTACTGAGAGAAAGCGTTCCCTTTGTCGCCGGACGGGTTGATACTGCGAACGCCTATATTTACTGCGGCATGTGGGCGTTCATGCTTGTCATGTTCTCTATCCCACAGCCGGAACGGAAAACAGTTCAGGATTCCCCGACTCGCCTCATCTTCCAGCGCTGGAATGACACTTTGCTGGCCACCCCTTTCGCCATGCAAAGCAGCCTGGCCTCGGCCAGCATGGATTCCTTCCTTCCCAATGTGGAACGGACGGTCGAACGGGTCATGGCTCGCAAGATGACCCACTAAAACACGGGGTAGCCACTTACCAAAAAGTCTCACGAGCGTAAAAAGGCCGGACATGATGTCCGGCCTTTACGCTATCCTGAAGTTGAATTCCCCTCAGATACGCATTGGCATAACGATATAGCGATACCGATATTCGCTGTCAGGAGCCTCGTCAGGGCGCAACTGCCCGGCGGATTGAGCGTCCTTAAACTCAAACCTGACGTCGCCCGAATTGACCACTTTGAGGAACTCCAGGAGATATTGCGAGTTGAAGCCGATCACTACCGGCTCGCCCGTGTAGGTGGTTTCAATGGAATCCTCTGATTCTCCCGTTTCAGTGTTGGAAGACGAGATCTTCAGTTCGTTCTTCTCCACGCGCATGCGGATCGCGTTCGAGCGTTCGTCGGCAAATTGGGCCACTCGTTGAATCGCGGAAGAAAGTTCGTCACAATGGATGGCCACGGACTTGTTATTGTCGCGCGGCAATACCGCTTCATAGTTCGGAAACTGCCCTGTAAGCTGCCGCGACGTCAGCAGGCGACCGCCAATGCGGAAAAACAGTGTCGATTCGTCACGCGCGAATTCCACCACAGGAGCATCACTGCCATTGAGCAGTGTGTTCAGCTCAGCCATGGCTTTTTTCGGTACCAGGACTTTCAGCTCGCCACTGACCGGCAACTTGGAATTGGTGTGTTCCACATGCGCCAGGCGATGTCCGTCCGTGGCCACCATCGTGATCGATTCAGGCTTCAGCACCATCAATGCGCCATTCAGGGTGTAACGGGATTCTTCGCTTGAGATGGAGAAGATTGTCTTGCCGATCAGTTGCCGCAGCACCTGTGCCGGCAATGAGATGGCTGATTCGGCAGGAAATGCCGGCAGCGCTGGGAAGTTGGCCCGAGCCATGCCGACCATTTTTGTATTGGAACGGCCGCTGCGGATCTGCACCCAGTGGTTTTCCAGCAGCTTGATGCTGATTTCGCCATCGCCCATCAGCTTCACGTAATCGTACAACTTGCGCGCAGGGATGGTGCATGAGCCGTCTTTCTTGACCTTCGCGGCGCACGATGTACGCAGACTCAGGTCCAGATCGGTGGCCGTAATTGACAGCCTGTCGCCAGCAGCTTCAAACAAAAAGTTCGACAGGATCGGAATGGTCGTCTTCCGCTCCACCACACCCTGGGTCGCCGTTAATTCTTTAAGCAGATCAGCTTTGCTGACGGTGATTTCCATTGTGGTTCCCACCTCAGTCGCCACGGCAGAAGGCATATCTGTGGCCCCCCTCATAATATCGGTTCTTACTAAATCACTAAAAGTAAATATATATACAGTAGTAGCAGTAGATGCCTGCGGAAAAGTGGGAAATCAGCCTAAGTTAACGGTTCGCTTGCTCTTCCGCCGGAAACGCACGTTGTAATTCTACTCCGGCCCGGCCCCACAACTCTGCAAAACAGATACCACAAAGTACTTCATCTACGTGTCTTGCACGCTTTCCACATTTCATCCACATCAGTGAGCAGAGAAAACCGGGTGAAAAAGTGGAAATCGCTCCCGCAACCAGATCAAGTCTACGCCAATTAGCCGTTGAGTGTTTCGGTCAGCTTGTTAAGAAGTCGGTTGAGATCTTTATCTGACTGCCGCTGGTCGTCAATCTTGTCCACCGAGTGCATCACCGTAGTGTGGTGCTTGCCCCCAAACTGCCTGCCAATTTCCGGCAAGGACGCTTCGGTCATCTGTTTGGCCAGGTACATGGCAATTTGACGCGGAAAAACAATTGCACGTGAGTTGCTCTTGGCTTTGATCTCCGCCACACGCAACCCGAACTGCTCGGCAACCGCTTTCTGAATCGCGTCGAGGTTGACTTCCGCGCCCGTAAGAGAGCAGTACGCAATCAAACGGATCAGGGCGCCTTCCAGCTCGCGCACGTTTGTTCGTACGTTTGAGGCAATGTAAAGCGCCAGGTCCGTGGTAAGAATCACTTTTTCGGACTCGGCCTTCTTTTGCAGGATGGCGACTTTGGTTTCCAGGTCTGGCGGCTGAATGTCGGCGATCAGGCCCCACTCAAAGCGCGACCGCAGGCGATCTTCAACTTCAGCCAGCTCTTTCGGCGGACGGTCGCTGGCGATGACGATCTGCTTCATCGATTCATGCAACGCGTTGAACGTGTGGAAGAACTCTTCCTGGGTGCGTTCTTTCTGCGCCAGAAACTGGATGTCGTCAATCAGCAGGACGTCTACGTTGCGGAACTTATCGCGGAAGCTGGTCATGCGATCGTAGCGCAATGAGTTGATCATCTCATTGGTGAACTTC
>WNFF01005692.1_pt1 | contig 10195 bp, 6 predicted proteins | sample 5400441 | NCBI WGS metagenome assembly WNFF01 (sample SAMN13153345, study PRJNA577476) | soil metagenome | isolation source: 120 cm saprolite under Douglas fir tree site 2 hole 3 replicate 1 | place: USA:California | collected 2015-04-18
GACAGCGCGAGGTCGATCAGGGAATGCCAGCCGAGCGTGTCGATAACCGCGTCCCTCGTGGCTGGGGAGAATCCCGTGGCGAGGCAGATCTTGATGCCGGCGTCCCGCAGCGCAGTCAGCGTCTGTGCGGCTCCCGGGAGGGGCGCTACCCGTCCGGCCCCGACGACACGCGCATAGTGCTCCTCGAAGGCGTTGTTGGCGGCGGCGGCTGCCTCGTCACCGAGAATTCGCCGGAATACATCGATCTTCGACTGACCCATGGTGGCCTGCACGATCGCAGTGGCCCGGAGGTATCTCTCGCTCCCAGGGGCGAGCCGGGCCTGCTCCATCGCCGCCCGGAACGCTGACATCACGCTGCCCTCATCTGCGACCGTCGTTCCGGCCATGTCGAGGCATGCCACGCTGATCCTTGACATTCACGCTCCTCAGCTGCGTCCTAGTGGATCACGCAATGCCGCTCGCGGCGAACGTCTGCTCGGCGATCGCCGGGGCAAGCGTCATACCACGCCCGCCTGGACCGGTGATCAGCACCACGGCTGGCGCGACCTGAGCCCGGAAGTACAGGCCAGGACCGGTCACCTGGCTGTATACGCTGGCCCACCGCCGCCTCGTCGGCGGCAGCGGCGACCCGAGCAGCTGCTCAGCCCGGGCGCGCAGTGATGGTAGGGCGCCTCGTCGACGTCGAAGGCGAACGGCTCGTCGTAGGCGTGCGTGTCTCCGATCGTGAGGCTGCCATCAAGCCGCTGTGCCAGCAGGAGCTGCGCGCCGGCGTCCGCGGCGGCCGGACGCTGCGGCGCGAGCCTGACCCGGCCCGCGGTGCCAGGTACCGCTGTGGTCGCGTACGGCGCCTGGCGCGATCTCGACCGCCTCCCGCCCGGGCAGCCAGGCATATCCGGCGCCAGAGCACCGAGCAAGCAGGTAGTCGCGGATCGCGACAGGTACCTGCCGGGGCTCGACGATGGCGTCCCTGGTGCAGAGCAGCCCGCATGAGAACGCGGCTCGGAGCGGGGGTTGACAGCGCGCACCGCTGCTGGATCAAGGAACTGGTAGCCACGCTGCAGGCGTCAGGCAGGCAGGCAGCCTCCCGCAGCACCGCCGCCTCGGCGTCATCAGCCGCCAGGGTCAGCGATCCGTGCGGCCGGAAGCCCGTGCCGGGCACGACCGCCGCCAGCTCCTCCCAGAGCTCCCTGGCGCGCAATGCAAGGGCCAGCTCCGCGCCCGGGGCCCTGCCGCTCACCCAGACCAGCCCGAAGTTCCGCACAGTGGCCCCGCGCGAGCCTGCCTCGCGCTCAAGCTGCACGACCTGGTAGCCGCGCTGCCGCGCCGCGGCGGCGTGCATCATGCCGAGCACACCCCCGCCGACCACGACCACGCTGCATCCGGATGCGCCCTTCTCGGCAGGCGGTCAGGGAAATTTCCGTGCCAAGTCAAGCGTGCGCGGGTATCGCGGCAGTGAACCAGAGCCTGCCGGCCGGGAGAGGACGGCTTACTGGCCGGGATAGGAAGAAAACTGCGCTTCCCCATGCCGCGGCCGACCGTATGCGCGCGCCGACCGGTCCCTGAGCACCTTGATGAGCACGATCCCGCCCACCACCGTGCACGCCGCCAGCGGCCAGAACGCGACCGCCGGCAACGAGGCATATGGTGGCCAGACGGCCGCTGCCGTATCGCCGGCCAGCGCGAGCGGCGCGTGCAGCAACGTGCCCTGCGACGTGGTCAGGAGCTGCCGGTTGAATTGGTGCAACCCCTGATTCTCACCGAGCCAGCGGGCGGCCAGCGCGGCCAGAACGCCGCCAGCAAGGATCGCTGCCATCGGCGCTGGCCCATAGCGCCGCACGCCGAGCAGATAGCCTGCCAGGCCGATGACGAGTCCGCCTGCGACGCCGATCAGGCAATACCAGGCGTCAGCTGCGATAAACGCGGACGTCTCGGGGTTGACCACGTTAGCTGAGCCGCGGCCGACCACCACGTAGACCGCCCGGGGCGCGAAACTTGTCCAGGCCAGGCCGCCGGCCAGCCCGATCAGCCCGCTGCCGAGAAGGATCACCAGCGAGCTGACGAGGCTGCCCACCAGGGGGCTGGCCACTGAGGCCTGGTCGCTGCCGCCACCAGGTCCGCCTGGCCGGGGCTCGAAGGGATACTCACCGGTGATGGACATTGCCAAACAGCGTAGTTGACCAGTCAGCTAGCTCACGCACGCCGGGCCAAGCAGTTGCTTCAGGTCGGCGACCAGCGAAGGCGACGGGCGCACCCGGAGCTTGTCGTCGAGCTTGAGCACCTTGGCCCGGCTACCGGTCAGCAGGCGCAGGTGAACCTCCATCCGCCCCGGGTGAGTCCGCAGGACGTCCCTCAGCCGGTCCACGACCGGCGGCACGCACCTGGCCTCCATGATCGACACGACGAAAGGGCCTGACTCCCCGGCGGCCAGCTCGGCGGCCCGCAGTTCCATGGCCACCAGCTTGGGCACTTCCTCGCGCCGGTCGAGCCTGCCCCGCACGAACACGATCGCGTCCTCGACGACCAAGTGCATGCACGCCTGGTAGGTCGCGGGGAAGAACAGGACCTCGATCGCACCCTCAAGGTCTTCCAGGGTCGCCGCCGCCCACGGGCTGCCCTGCCTGGTCACCTTCCGCTGCACGCCGGACAGGATCCCGCCGAGCGTGACCACCTGGCCGTCGGCACGATCTCCACGTGCGGTCCGTTCAGGCTCATCGGCAGACCCGAGCAGCTGGACCACCGAGCAGTCGGTCTCGGCACTAAGCATGTGCTCGAGCCCGAGCAGCGGATGATCGGAGACATACAACCCGAGCATCTCCCGCTCGAAGCCGAGGAGCGTCGACTTGTCCCACTCGCCGTCCGGAATCGGTATGTCGAATGTTGCCGCGTTGTCCTCGTCAGCGCCGAACAGCGAATCCTGGCCGATTGCCTCGTTGCGCTTGACGTCGATCACGGCGTCGATGGCCTGCTCGTGGATCATCAGCATGCCGCGGCGCGGGGCGCCCAGCGAGTCAAAAGCCCCTGCCTTGATCAGTGACTCGATCACGCGCTTGTTGCAGACATTGACGGGGACCTTGCGCAGGAAATCGGAGAAACTGGTGAAGCTTCCCTTGGCGGTCCGAGTCGCCACGATCGACTCGACCACGGCCGCCCCGACATTGCGCACGGCAGCCATGCCGAACCTGATGTCGGTGTCCACCGGGGTGAAATACGCCGTCGACGCGTTCACGTCCGGCGGCAGCACCTTGATTCCCATCCGGCGGCACTCGCTGAGATACAGGGCTGACTTGTCCTTGTCGCCCGCCACCGAGGTCAGCAGCGCGGCCATGTATTCGGTCGGGTAGTTGGCCTTCAGGAAGGCGGTCCAGTAGCCGACCATGCCATAGCAGCTGGCGTGCGCTCGGTTAAACGCGTAGTCGGAGAATGGGACGAGCACGTCCCAGATGGTCTTGATCGCGCGCTCCGAGTACCCGTTCGCGCGCATTCCTGCGGCGAAGGGTTCCAACTCGGCGTCCAGGATCTCCTTCTTCTTCTTGCCCATTGCCTTACGGAGCAGGTCCGCCTTGCCGGGCGAATAGCCAGCCAGGACCTGGGCGCACGCGAGCACCTGTTCCTGATACACAAGCAGGCCGTAGGTGTCGCCGAGGACGGCGGCAAGCGGCTCGGCCAGTTCAGGGTGAATAGGAGCAACTGGCTTGCGGCCTGTCTTGCGGTCCGCGTAGTCGTTGTGGGCGTTCGCGCCCATGGGACCCGGCCGGTACAGGGCGTTCACCGCTGATATGTCGGCGAACCTGTCGGCCCGCATGGACCGCAACAGCGCCCGCATCGGGCCGCCCTCAAGCTGGAACACGCCGAGCGTGTCGCCGCGCGCCAGCAGGTCATAGGTCGGCTTGTCGTCCAGGGGCAGCGTCTCGAGGTCGACGGTGACTCCGCGGTTCGCCTTGATGCCGACTAGGGCGTCGTCAAGTATCGTCAGGTTCCGCAGCCCTAGGAAGTCCATCTTGAGCAGCCCGAGGTCTTCGCAACTCGGGTAGTCGAACTGGGTGATGATCGCGCCGTCGGCCTCGCGCCTCCACACCGGCACGTGATCGAGCAGCGGCTCGCTGCTCATGATCACCCCGGCGGCATGCACGCCGGCCTGCCTGATCAGGCCCTCCAGGCCGCGCGCCGTTTCCACCACCTGCTTGACCTCAGGCTCCGCCTCGTACAGCGCACGGATCTCGCCAGCCTCGCCGTATCGCGGATGATCGGGGTCGAAGAGGCCGGACAGCGGCACGTCCTTGCCCATGACGGCGGCAGGGAACGCCTTGGTGATGCGGTCGCCGAGCGCGTAGGGATAGCCGAGCACGCGAGCCGAGTCCTTGACCGCCGCCTTGGCCTTGATAGTGCCGTAGGTGATGATCTGAGCGACCCGGTCGTCGCCATATTTCTCGGTGACGTACCTGATCACGTCGCCGCGCCGGCGCTCGTCGAAGTCGATGTCGATGTCGGGCATCGACACGCGCTCGGGGTTGAGGAAGCGCTCAAACATCAGGCCGAAAGCGATCGGGTCCAGGTCGGTGATCCCCATCGCGTACGACACGATCGAGCCGGCCGCCGAGCCGCGCCCCGGACCAACCCTGATCCCGTTCCGCTTCGCCCACATGATGAAGTCGGCGACCACGAGGAAGTAGCCGCAGAACCCCATCTGCTCGATGACGCCCATCTCGTAGGTGGCCCTGCTGCGGCGCTCCTCGTCGTAGCCGTCGGGGAACCGGCGGTCCATGCCCACCCAGACTTCCTTGCGGAACCAGGTCACCTCGGTCTCGCCCTGGGGCAGCGGGAAGTCCGGCATCAAGTTGGCCTTGGTGAACTCCACATCGGCGCGCTCGGCGATCAGCAGCGTGTTGTCACAGCCGGCCTGCCATTCCTCCGCACCGCTGACCGCGCGCATCTCGGCCGGGCTCTTGAGGTAATAGCTGGCCCCCTCGAACTTCAACCGCTTCGGATCGGCCATGTTGGTCCCGGTCTGGACGCACAGCAGCACCTCGTGTGCCTGCGCATCGCCCGGCGCGACGTAGTGGGAGTCGTTGGTGACGAGGAAGGGCAGCGAGAGCTCGGCGGCGATCCGGCGCAGCCCGGCGGCGGACCGCTGCTCCACCTCTAGGTCGTGGCCCATGAGCTCGACGAAGAAATTTCCCTGACCGAAGATGTCACGGTAGGCGGCCGCCGCCTCGAGCGCCTCGTCGTACTGGCCGAGCTTGAGCCTGGTCTGTACTTCGCCGCCAGGGCAGCCGGTGGTGGCGATGATGCCCTTGGAATACCTGGCGAGCAGTTCCCTGTCCATCCGGGGCCTGCGGAAGTAGCCCTCGATCGAGGCCAGCGAGCAGAGCCGGAACAGGTTGTGCATGCCCTCGGTCGTCTCGGCCAGCAGGGTCATGTGGGTATAGGCGCCGGCGCCTGAGACGTCGTCGTCCTTCTGGGCCGGAACTCCCCAGCGGATCGGTTGCTTGAGACCGCGGTGCTCCGGTGCCACGTAGGCCTCAGTGCCGATGATCGGCTTGATCCCCGCCTGCCGCGCCTTCTTGTAGAAGTCGTAGGCGCCGTAGACATGGCCGTGGTCGGTGATCGCGATCGCTGACATGCCGGCCTTGGCGCACGCGGCGAACATGTCGTCAAGCCGGGCCGCGCCATCGAGCATCGAGTATTCGGTGTGCACGTGCAGGTGGGCGAACCCGCCGTCGCGCCCGCTGGCCGCCGCTGATGCCGGAATTGCCATGAAGTACCGCCTCCTTCAGGCATGCTGCCAGCAAACCAGCGCCGGGATGAGATTCGAATCTAACTCACCCTCGCGGGCGCGAGCACCTGGACGCGCCAGGCGACGCGACAGAACCTACGACTCCGCGGCGAGAAGGTCGAGCGACGCGGCGAGATCGACGGGGTAGTCGCTGGTGAACTCGACCCACCGGCCATCTGCGGGGTGCGCGAAGCCAAGCCTCACCGCGTGCAGCCATTGCCTGGTGATCCCTAGCCTGGCGGCGAGTACGGGGTCCGCGCCGTACAGCCGGTCGCCGACGCACGGGTGCCTGACCGCCGCCATGTGCACCCGAATCTGGTGGGTGCGGCCGGTCTCCAGCTTGATCTCCGTCAGGCTCGCGGCGCGGAACGCCTCGAGCGTGTCGTAGTGCGTCACCGCAGGCCGGCCGTCGGCCATGACGGCGAACCTGCCGTCGCCAGACGGGTGCCGCGCGATCGGGGCATCGATGGTGCCGCGCAGCGGATCGGGATGGCCTTGGACGAGCGCATGGTAGCGCTTGTCGACGTCGCGGTCCCTGAACGCTTGTTTGAGTACGCTGTAGGCTCGCTCGCTTTTGGCGACCACCATCAGCCCGGTGGTGTTGGCGTCGAGCCTGTGCACGATCCCCTGCCGCTCGGCAGCACCGCTCGTGGCGATCTGGTGCCCGCCCGCGAGCAGCCCCTGCAGCACGGTCGGCCCCGTCCAGCCGGGAGTGGGGTGCGCGGCCACGCCGACGGGCTTGTCGATGACCACGATGTCGGAGTCCTCGTAGCTGACGATCAGCCCCGGCACCGGCGTAGGCGCAGGCGCGGCCGGGACGGGCGCGGCCGGGGGAAGCGTCACGTCCAGCCATTCCCCGGCTGGAACCCGGTCGGACTTGACCGCGGGTCGCCCGCCGACCAGCACGGCACCAGCGCCGATCAGCTCGGCGGCACGGGTCCTCGACAGGCCGAACATCCTCGCGATCGCCGCGTCGAGCCGCTCGCCGTCAAGACCGTCTGGCACCGGCACCCGGCGCTGGACAGGAGCAGTCACGCCCCGCCGCCGCCGCGCGGGTCAACCGGCCGCGACTCTTCCGACCGCGGGGCTGGCTGCTGCTGATCGGAGCCTGCGTCGATGCTCACGCCGCGGACTGCGAGGAACACGGCGAGCAGGCCGCCGCAGACGATGCAGGAGTCAGCGACGTTGAAGACGGGCCAGTGCGGTACCTGGATCCAGTCGACCACGTAGCCACGGAACGGGCCGGGTGCGCGCAGCACCCGGTCGGTGAGGTTGCCGGTCGCGCCGCCGAGCAGCAGGCCGAGCGTCACGGCCCAGGCAAGGCTCTGAATCCGGCGCGAGGTCCGGAGGATAAAGACGATCACCCCGACAGCAATCACGGCGAAGACAACGGTCAGCGACGGCCCGATGCTGAACGCCGCCCCCGGATTGCGGGTCACCCGCAGCTTCAGCAGGCCACCGAGCAGCCTGACCGGCCCGCGAGCCGACAGGGTGGCCACAACCACTGCCTTGGTGATGATGTCGGTCACCAGCACGGTCACGGCGACAGCGAGCAGCACGGCAATCCGGCGGCGGTGCCTGGTCGGCGAAGTCACGGAAGCTATCGTGCCAGGCTCCTGCCTGTTACTTGCGAGCGGTTTGCTGGTCAGCGCCGTTCCTCTCGCTGCTTGCAGCTCACGCACAGGGTCGCCCGGGAGAACGCCTGCAGGCGGGCCTTGCCGATCGGCTGACCGCACGACTCGCACCAGCCGTAGGTGCCTGCGTCAATTCTCGCCAGCGCCCGCTCGGTCTGGACCAGCAGATCGCGCGCATTGTAGGTCAGCGAGAGCTCATGCTCCCGCTCGTAGGTCTTCGCTCCCACGTCGGCCTGGTCGTCGCCGGCATTGCTGATGGAATCGCCTAGCCGGTCAGCGATGTCCGATTCGGCTTTTTCGATCTCTTCCCTCAGCTCTGCGGCCTCGGCGGCCAGCTGGGTTCTGACCTTGGTGATTTCGGCAGCGGTCCAACGCCGCTCGCCCTGCCGCACGGGGAAGCCGGCCGCATCAGACTGTGCGGCTGCAGTCATTACCGGCCTCCCCTGGCGCAGAGCTCATGATGATCTTGGTTGACAAGCGTCACCGGAGGATAAGTGCTCCCGTACCGATTCGCAAACAGGCCCGGGGCGACGACACGGCCAATCCCGGCAGCTCAGGCTGGCACGGCCTGGCCGCATGAGGCGGGCGGGCCGGGTCAGCTATCGTGAACGCTGCGCGGGCACATACGGAGTGTGCTGATTGAGGGGCAAGTATCTGCGGTGCGCGACGTGAATCGACCGGCCCCCGGACCAGGCCATCTGCCGGGCGGGCCCGATCCGGGGGCTGGCGCCGTTCTAGCCGCCGTCGAGCAAGAGGTACTCGGCCGCTGGACTGACCGGGCTGTGGCCAGCCGGACGATGGCGCTGGCCAGGAAGGCCGGTCGGCCCCCCTGGATCTGGGACTGCGAGCCGCCCGCAGCTTCCGGTTTGCCCGGAATTCAATATGTAAGCGACCAGGCCGTCACGGACGCCTACAGGCGGATGAAGGTGATGCAGGGCTTCGCCGTTCCCCGGAGCGGGGGCCTGGACTGCCACGGGCTGACGGTCGAGGTCGCCGTGGAGCGGAAACTCGGTATTTCCGGCAAGCCAGACATCGAGGCCTACGGCCTCGAGCGATTCAATGCTCGCTGCCGCGAGTCCGCGATGCGCCACGGCGACGCGTTCTCGGATCTGAGTACCCGGCTGGGCGCTTGGCAGGATGCCGAGTGCCGGACGATGGAGGCGGCATTCATCGAGTCGGTATGGTCGTCGCTGCGGCAGCTCTTCGATGCGGGCCTGCTGGAGCGGAGTCACCGGGTGACTACCTATTGCCCCCGCTGCCAGACCCCTCTGTCGGCGTACGACCTCGCCCATCCTGACGCGCACGTGAACGCGGGCGGTAGCGGGGCGCTGGTGCGGTTCCGGCTGGCTGGCGTTCGCGGCGGCGCGAACCCGAAGCTGCACGGTGCCGACCTGCTTGTCTGGACCACTAAGCCGTGGCGGCTCGTCTGCAACGCCGCGATCGCCGTGCACCCGCACCAGGTCTATGCGCTCGCCCGCCAGGCCGGCCGTGACGACCGCGTCATTGTGGCCGAGGCGTGCCTACCCGGCGTGCTTGGCGATGACTGGCACGTCGCCGCGCGGATCGGTGGCGCCGAGCTAGCCGAAGCCAGCTATCATCCCGTGCTTGACTTCGCCGGCGCCGCCGGGCCGCGGCCCGTCGTCGGCGGCTATTTCGTGACCGTGGGACGCGGCACTGGCCTGCAAGATCTCGCTCCTGCCTTCGGCGCGGACGACCTCGCCGCCGCTGTGACCCACGGCCTGCCCGTGTTCGACCCGATTCTTCAGGACGGCCGCTTTGCCGCCGACCTGCCGATCGTCGGTGGTGCTTTCTTCGCCGACGCGGACAAGATCGTGACCGCCGCGCTCTCGGACGCTGGCGCGCTCGTCGCGACGCGCCAGCACGAAGACCCCAGCCCGCAGTGCTGGCGGTGCGGCACGCCGCTGCTCTCCCGTGCCCTGTCTGCCTGGTACATCAGGTGCACCTCGATCACGGACAAGGTGCGGGCCACCCGCGATCGGATCGCCAGAGAACCTGCCACAGGCCGCGACCAGCGGACTGCTGACTGGACGAGCGACGAGGCCGACTGGGTCGTGTCCCGTACGAGGTACTGGGGCGTGCCGCTACCGTTCTGGGAGTGCTCAGCCGGTCATCTGACGTGCGCCGGCTCGCTTGCCGAGCTGTCGGAGCTGGCAGGCAGGGACCTGGCAGGCATCGACCCGCACCGGCCGCAGCTCGACGACGTGATCATCACTTGCCCGCAGTGCGGCGCACCGGCACCACGCGTGCCCGAGGTGCTTGACGCCAGGTATGACGCCGGGTGGATGCCGTTCGCGCGGCAGCGCCAGGCCGCGGGCACCGCGCTTGGATCGGATAGCGGACCTCAGGTCCGGGTCGTCGCAGCGGACGCTGGCCACGCAAATGGGTGGCTGGCCGCAGCGACGACGATCGGCGCAGCGGCGCCCGGGCGGCCGGCGTTCAGCTCCGTGCTCTGCCTCGGAGCGGTGCTTGATGATAGCGGGCGCACGATGAGCAGGCGACTGGGCAACCTGGTCGAGCCGCTGCCGCTGATCGAGCGTTACGGTGCCGACGCGGTCCGGTGGTTCTGCACCGTGTCAGCGCCGCTCAGTGCACCGAAGGCACTGTCGGAAGCGGCGCTCGAGCACATCGCGGGGACGGTACTGGGTACCTACTTGAACACCGCGGCGTTCTTCCTCGACTTCGCGCGGACGGCTGGCCGGCCGGCAAGCACCGGCAGTCAGGAAGGGCTGCGCGCACCGCCTCCGTCGGCACGCCCGCTGGCCGACCA
>WNFF01007016.1_pt1 | contig 10195 bp, 10 predicted proteins | sample 5400441 | NCBI WGS metagenome assembly WNFF01 (sample SAMN13153345, study PRJNA577476) | soil metagenome | isolation source: 120 cm saprolite under Douglas fir tree site 2 hole 3 replicate 1 | place: USA:California | collected 2015-04-18
TCGAGATCAGCAGCGAGAATCCTTCCGAGCGCCGCTGGTACTTTTCTAACGTCATCGTGCAGCCGATGGACGTGCCGACTTACTCGCTCATCAAGCAGAAGATCATGCCGTACTTCAGCCGCAACGTAATGGATCCGTTTGAGGCCCGCGGCTTCTCGCTTGATTATGGGGAACAGGACGTCAGGCTCAACGGTGAGGTTTCCCAGGCGAACTACGGGACGCGCGCCGAGGCCGAGGAGCAGCGCAATAAAGAACTTGAGTATCGCAAGGGACAGGGCGGCAACATATATTCTTTCGAGCTCGTCTTTGACGGGCCGGCGAAAGGCGAAGAAACCAGCAAACCGAAATTAATTTACCGGGACAAAGAACAACGGAACTACGGTGGCGCGAAGTAGCCCGCGTCATCTCATGACAAACCGAAGGTTCTGATTCTGTCGAAAGGGATTATTCACCAGCGGCTGGCTGCCGAGCGCGCTTTGGACGATCGAGAGTTTGGCGTTGAGCCGCGGCTCCGGCAACAGAAACTCGTCGGCAGTCATCCGCGCGTGATCGAAATCGAGCTTGGCCAAAAACGCCAACTCCTGGCCGTAACGCGCGACCATGCCGACCAGATCGCTATCGCCACGCAAAGACAATTCGCCATCCTTGAACACTTCGACTTCAAAACCGTTCAGCACCTCTGCGGCGGATAACAGCTCGTTGAGCTGCGCGATGCCCGGCTCCAGCACCTCAAAGCTTTTCTTCGCATCGAGGGCCGCGTAGGCGTCGGCAACTCTGATCTGATCTTCAAAGTCTTTGTAGCCGGTCGCCTTCTTGCTGACCAAAGTTCGCGCGTCATCCATAAACCGCAGCGCCAGCTTCGGATTGTCCTTTTGCGTCGTCACCGACAGTTCAATCAGAAACTTTACGCGGTCTGAATCCGACGGCAGGGCCGCCAGCTTCTGTCTGATCTCGGCGAGCTTTTCCGGCGTCGGGTTGATCGCCGCGCGCTTGAAATCCACCGCCTGCATGATCGAATTACGCGCCGGCTCATCCAGGTGATCGCTGGCGATCTGTACTGCGCGATCGGTGTTGCCTTCGTCCACTGCTTTCTGCGCACTGCTTTCTGCGCTGCCTGTTGATAGAGGCGCGGTTGCATCTGCGGCGGGGCGACGTTCGCTGCGGCTACCAGGCTATCGCTGGTGCCTTGCTGCATCAGCGTTCTCATCTGATTAATGCCGGCGAACTGGCTGTTGTTGATGCCCAGGTCGTTCAGCTTTTGGCGGAAAGCCGCGGCGCGTTCCGGCAGATACTGATCGATTTGCGTCAGCATCGTCTGCAGGCTAAACAACAACATGCCCGCATTGTTTTGTCGCGTCTGACCTTCGTCAGGCGGGTTGCCTTGACCGGGTCGAGCGCCACGCAAAGCCATGGCGCCGCCCCCGCGGGGATTGTTGCCGCCGGGCGCAAGCGACGTGGTGGTCAGCGCCGCCGTGATCGCGTTGTCCATCAAATCGTGATACGCAGATTCGCTCAAGACCTGCGGCGGGGCGTTTTGCGAAGTCGAAGTTTTCGGATTGCCGGCATTTGTCGAAGTGTTCGCCGGTCGTGGGCCCGGGGCGAGCAAGCCAATCGTCACATTGTCGGCGTTGCGATTGGCCAGGAGCGTGTCCGAGTTCAACTTGCTGAGCGCTTTGTCCGAAAGTTTCTTGAACGCTTCTTCGTCTTTCGATTGCAGCTGGGCCAGGACCGTGCTGATCGAGGCGGGATATTCTCCCTTGTCGAGCGACTCCATCGTCTTTTGATAAGCCAACTTTGGATCGGTCGCGGCAATTGTTGAGAGCAGCATCTGCTCGAGTGCATTTTGCGAAGGAGCAGGGAAACGTCTGCCATTCGCGGCGTTGTCGGTTTGTGGTTGCGTCGTGCGCAGCAGCTGATACCCGAGTTCGCCGTCGTGTCTCCCGGCGGTGAGTACTAATTCCTGCCGCAACTGATTCACCGCTTGCATCTCGTTGCGATCGGTCCGATCGACGTCGATGTTCATCTGCGCCAGCCCCGCGCCGGCGTCAACGAACAACCCCCGCGCGCGCGTCGCGTTGTGCTCCCACAGCATGTCGCCCGCCGCGATTTGGACGCGAATGCGATTCTCTGGCAGCTTCAACGATTGCGCTTCGGCGATCACCTGTTCCAGCAAAGCATTGGCCTTGCGCTCCAGCTTCGCCTTTTCTTCCTGCTGCTGTTGTGGGTCAGGTGATGCCTGCGCGGTTGCCGGCGTTTGGCTCGCGTCCTGCGCAACCGAAAACACGGCGACGGCCAGAATGAATCCCGAAACGATTACGAAAGAAACAATCTTCTTGATTAGCATTAATCTCTACCTCGAAACTAAAACGTGCGGGAAAGCTTTCAACGGACGCTTGTCTGATGACTTAGACGGTGATCGCAACGCTTTGGTTACCCAAAGGTTCCGAAAGTTGGCCGATCATATCACGGTGTGGCGCGGCAACGGGCGTTCAGAGTACCGACTTCAGTCGGGCCTTTTTTGGTTGGTCGGAAAGAACCAACTGAAATTGGTACTCTAACGCCGTTGGGCTGCGCGACTCTGGTTTGCTTGCCGTCTTCTTAAGCGCCATGGATTTACTTGCCGCTGTGGACTGCGCTAAGGTTGGCAAACTCGGTAAGGATCTAACCTCTTGGATATGGAGCCAAATAAATGGACCAAAGAAGCGTAACGCATCATCGCTGGGCAGACATTCCGAAAGAGAGACTGTCGGATGTTCTGGATCGCAAACTAATCACCGGCGACCAAATGATGCTGGCGCACGTCTATCTTAAGAAGGGCGCGGTCGTGCCGCGGCATTCACACGAGAACGAGCAGATCACTTACATCCTCGAGGGCGGTTTGCGCTTCTGGATCGGCGCGGATGAATCGCAAGTGATCGACGTGCTCGCCGGCGAAGTCCTGCACATACCTTCAAACGTTCCTCACAAAGCCGAGGCGCTCGCAGACACGCTCGACGTGGACGTCTTCAGCCCACCGCGCCAGGACTGGCTGGATAAGACGGATGATTATTTAAGACAGAAGTAATTTGGAGTGCGCTGACTTGTCAGCGCTTTGGTAAAGCGGCAACGACTGGCCGCACTACATATCAGAGGGCCGATCATTATGAGCAACCAATGCACACATCTCGATCAAATCAAAGAAGTCACCCCCAGCGCGCGCGGTTGTGAAGACTGTCTGAAGACAGGCGACGTGTGGGTACATCTGCGCCTGTGCATGAGCTGCGGCCACGTCGGCTGCTGCGACTCTTCAAAGAACAAGCACGCGACGAAACACTTTCACGCGACCGACCATCCGATCATCAAATCATTCCAACCCGGCGAAGATTGGGGCTGGTGTTATGTCGATGAATTGATGTTTGACGAGTTGTGAGTTCGGTACAGAACCCCGACCTGCCGGGGTAGCGACCGGATCGTGAACTCAACCTGAGCGGCAGCATCCCGGGTTCTGTAACTTCGGTCGCCCGTACGACTCAAGGATCTGACACCTTTTCCACAGCCCGGAAATTGAGCTTGAGAGGCTTGTCACGCCCGAAGATCGCCACTTTTATCTTGAGGAGTGATTTGGCCTGGTTTATCCCTTCGATTTTACCCGTGAAAGAACCAAACGGCCCGTATACAATGCGCACGGTATCGCCCAACCTGAAGATTTGGTGCTTTTTCCTGGGTTGCCTTTCCTGGAGTTCATCGTCCATTCCGATCGCTCTCCTATTCCGTTGCGCTCCATGATATCACCGCTAATTGGTCAGGCAAACAATTGAGTCGAAACAGTTACCCACGACCGTTTCGAAGGTAGTCGTGCCACTCTTCAAAACTGAACCATCCCGTCTTGCGGGACAATCCTTGCGCGATCACTTTTCCGAGTGGCAACATGGCTTCTCGCGATTCTCGGATTTCGGAGGAATATAATGCAGCTATCAAAGAAAAACATTTCAGTCTTCGCGTTGATTCTTTGCTATTCAGCGGTCGTCGTTATGGCGCAAACGCCGCGCGGCATCACGCCGGAAGACTACTACTCGTTTGAGTTCATCAGCGATCCGAACATTTCTCCGGACGGAAAACTCGTCGCTTACGTCGTGACGAAAATCGATCGCGCGCAGAATCGCCGCAACGCTTCAATTTGGATGGTCGCGGCCGACGGCAGCCACGCGCCCTGGCAGTTCACGACTTCGCCGCAGTCATCGAACTCGCCGCGCTGGAGTTCCGACGGAAAGTCGCTCGCGTTTCTGTCGTCGCGACCGGAGACGACGGCGACTGCTTCAACAACACCGACGCCCGTGGAACAACCGCGCAACCAGGTCTATCTGCTTTCAATGAACGGCGGTGAAGCCAGGCGCATCACGAATCTCAAGAACGGCGTGAGCACGTTTCGCTGGTCACCGGATGGAAGTCGATTCGTGGTCGTCAGTCGCGTTGGGCCCAGCGACAACCGGGCCGACAACAAAGACCGCAGCGACGTGCGCCATTACAAGAACTCGTCGTACAAATTCAACGACACCGGCTGGTTTGATGATCGGCGCACGCATCTGTGGGTTGTTGACGTGAAGTCAGGCAGCGCGAAACAGATCACCGAAGGCAACGACTGGAACGACAGCGACCCGCAATGGTCGCCGGACGGAACGCGCATCGCGTTCGTTTCGAATCGCACCGGGAAAGAGTACGAAGAGAACCGCAACACTGATGTGTGGGTTATCAGTGCTGATGGCAGCGGGATGCTCACAAAGATTTCCGATCACGACGAAGCGGACAATCAACCGCGCTGGTCGCCGGACGGCAAGTGGATCGCCTTCACCGGCGAAGTACACGACCGCGATCATCCGAAGATCTGGCTGGCGCCGGCAACCGGCGGCGCGCCCTCGACGCTGGCAGCGAATGGTCTGGATCTGATTCCCGGCGGCCTCGAATGGTCAGATGACGGCAAGTCTCTCTATTTCGAAACCGGCGTCAAAGGCGAGAATCATTTGTTCCGGGTCGATCTCGCAACGAAATCGGTGGCACAGGTCACCACCGGCGCGCGTGCCGTGCGCGGCGTTGATTTCAACTTTCCCGGCCACACAATGGTTTATCTCTCAAACGATTTCAAGCACCTCGATAATTTGTATGCCGCCGATCTCAACGGCCGCAGCGAACGGAAGCTGACTAGTTTGAATGAAGCATTGTGGAAGCAACTACAACTCGCCGACGTCGAGCGCTTTAGCTACAAGAGCGCGGACGACTGGGACGTTGACGGTTTTCTGGTGAAGCCGGTCGGCTGGCAGAAAGGCAGGAAGTATCCCCTGATTCTCAGTATCCACGGCGGCCCCGCCGGTCAATACGGCGTCGATTGGTATCAAGAGTTTCAGGTGTACGCGGCGAAAGGCTATGCGGTGCTGTTTACGAATCCGCGCGGGTCGACCGGCTATGGTCAGAAGTTCGAGCGCGGAATTGCGGGTGAATGGGGCGGCAAGGATTATCTCGACGTGATGAACGGCGTGGATGCGGCGCTGAGAAAATATCCGTGGATCGACTCAGATCGAATGGGCGTGACCGGCGGCAGTTACGGCGGCTTCATGACCAACTGGATCCTCGGTCACACCGATCGTTTCAAAGCGGCGGTCACGCTGCGCAGTCTTTCAAACTTTATTTCCGACGACGGCACGCGCGACGGGGCGTACGGACATTCGGCGGATTTTGGCGGCGACATTTTTCAGAAGTTTGATCTCTTCTGGGAGCGCTCACCTTTGAAGTACGCGAAGAACGTGAAGACACCGACGTTGATTCTGCATTCAGACAACGACTATCGCGTGCCGATCGAGCAGGGCGAGCAATGGTTTCGCGCTTTGAAGCATTTCGGCGTGACCACGGAAATCGTTTTCTTTCCTCGCGAGAACCATAACCTGACGCGCACGGGCGAACCGAAACATCTGGTCGAGAGTCTGAACTGGCAGCTTTACTGGTTCGATAAATACCTGAACGGCAACACGAACGCCGTGCCGCCGGACGCGAAATAAGAGGAAAGGGGTAAGGGCAAAGAGCCAAGACTGAGACGACAGTTGTCCCTTTGCCCTTCGCTCTTTGCTCTTTGCTTATTACTTACTCTCGTCCAGTCTCTCTTTCGCCTGCACCAGCATCCAGCGCAACCGTATCAACTCATCGAGGGTCAGGTAAAGACGCGATCGATCAAAGAAGCCGCCCTCGATTGCGGCGGCGATCGCGTTGTCAGAGAGTTGCTTGAAAACCATGACTTCAAAGTCGCCGCGCGTGCGATAACGAACTTCGAAATGCGTGAGTTTGGTGACGGCCTCGCTGGCTTTGCCGGCTGTGTCTATGGCCTTCACCAATGCGTCGATTTCTTCATAGTCGATTAACGCGCGTATTTCGCTCGGCGGTCCGGCGTCGGCCATGATCGTGATGACTACTCCGGCAGCGCGCTTCGACGTTGCGGTATCGCGAATCTCTGTGGCTTCGACGCGCGCCGATCCGTTTTGCGCTCGCACGGTGCCAACCCATGAATGACCCTTTATCAGGATTGTCTCCATCCGGCCGTCGAAATCTTCGAGTTGGTTGCGCGGCACGTAGAATTGGGGATCGCGGGGCGCCGGCAGACGCTCCCAGCGTCGCTGCGCGCAAACCGAACCGCACGATGCGGCGATCACTAACGCCGCGAGAATCAGCGAGCGAGTCAGGGTCATGGCTTCACCTCTTTCTCTGTTTCAACTTTCGAAGAACGGTGGAGAGCTCGAGGAGAGAATAAACCTGTGAGGTGTAACTTAGGAAGACGTACTAAGTTCCAAAACCTTGCGAAACACAGGCAAGGATGCCGGTTGTCCGCAGGCAAGATGCCTGCGCTCCGGGCCTAACGCTCCTTCGCCATCAACGGTTCGGCTTCGGGCTCGCGGGGTCGCACACGATCAACCATTGGGGGCGGTGGCGGCGGATTCGCGACTAACTTCTCCAGGGCAGCGTCGACGACTTCGTTGATGCGGGTGACGGGAACGATCTCCAGCTCGCGGCTCACGTCTTCGGGAATGTCTTCGAGGTCGGCTTCGTTGCGCGCGGGCAGGATGATGCGATGAATGCCGGCGCGATGCGCGGCCAGAACTTTTTCTTTGATGCCGCCGACCGGGAACACTAAACCGGAGAGCGTTATCTCTCCGGTCATAGACGTGTCGGGGCGGACGCGGCGGCCGGTGTAAAGCGAAGAGAGCGCGGCCGTGATCGTTACGCCCGCGCTGGGTCCGTCTTTCGGAATTGCGCCGGCCGGAACGTGCAGGTGCACGCCATAGTCTTTGAACATCTCCGTGCCGATGCCGAATTCCTGCGCATGCGCCCACAGATAAGAGCGCGCGGCGCGTGCCGATTCCTGCATCACCTCGCCGATCTGCCCCGTGATGGTCAAACCGCTCCCGCCCGGAAGCAGTGACGCTTCGATGAACAGAATCTCGCCGCCCATCTCAGTCCAGGCCATGCCGGTGGCCACGCCGGCGGGCAATTCCTTGCGCGCTTCTTCCGGGTAGAAATGCGGCACGCCGAGATAATCGTGAATGTCTTTGGCGTCAATAGTCACCTTTCCAGTTTCGCCCTGGGCGATCTTCAGCGCGACTTTGCGCGCCATGCGTCCAACGCTGCGTTCCAGCTGGCGGACGCCGGCTTCGCGCGTGTAGCGCCCGGCGATCAACTTGATCGCGTCGTCTGTGATCTCGAGCTGCTCGGGCGTAAGTCCGTTCTCGCGCACCTGGCGCGGCACCAGATATTTTTTCGCAATTTGCAGTTTCTCGCGATCGCTGTAACCGGCGAGCTGGATCACTTCCATGCGATCGCGCAGCGGTGGCGGAATCGGCCCGAGTTGATTCGCCGTGCCGATAAAGAAAGCCTTCGACAGGTCGAATGGCAAATCGAGATAGTGATCCGTGAACGAGTTGTTCTGTTCCGGATCCAGAATCTCAAGCAGCGCCGCCGAAGGATCGCCGCGATAATCCGCGCCGAGCTTGTCGATTTCGTCGAGCATCATCACCGGATTGTTCACGCCGGCGCGGCGAATCGATTGGATGATGCGGCCGGGCATCGCGCCCACGTAGGTGCGGCGATGGCCGCGCAACTCGGCTTCGTCGCGTATGCCGCCGAGACTGATGCGCTCGAACTGCCGGTTCATCGCGCGCGAGATCGACCGGCCCAGCGAAGTCTTGCCTACCCCGGGCGCGCCGACAAAACAAAGAATCGGACTCTTCGAATCGGGACGCAGTTTTCGCACGGCCAGGAATTCCAGGATGCGCTCTTTCACGTCCTCGAGTCCGAAGTGATCTTCGTCGAGCACTTTCCGCGCTTCGTTCAAATCAAGTCGATCTTCAGACGATTTCTTCCACGGCAATTCCAGAATGAAATCCAGGTACGTGCGAATGACGTGATAGTCGGGCGCCATGCTGGGCAGTTTTTCCATCCGGCCCAGTTCGCGCTCGGCTTCCTTGCGCACGTCGTCGGGCAAATCGGCTTTGGTCAGGCGCTCACGCAACTGGCTCGCTTCCGCCTGTTCGCCGCTCTCGTCTTCGCCCAGCTCTTTGTTAATCGCTTTTATCTGCTGGCGCAAAACGTAATCGCGCTGGGCCTTGTCCATTTCGGTCTGCGCTTCGTTGGCGATCTTCGAACGCAAACGGATGATCTCGACTTCGCGCGCCAGAAAGTCGTGCGCCCGGTGCATCAACTCGTCCACCGTGTTGGCTTCGAGCATCTGCTGCTCTTTATCGACACCGAGGCTCAGAATCGAGCCGAGAAAATACGCCAGCCTGACCGGATCGTCAGCGCCCAGCACCACCATGCGAACTTCCGGCGGCACTTGCGGCAAATAGGCGAGGGCTTGCTGAATCAGCGCCTGCACGTTGCGCTTCGCAGCCTCGACTTCTTCCTTATTCGTGACCGGGAGATCGGGAAGAATCTGCACGCGCGCCCGCAAAAACGGCTCTTCCTGCACCCAATTCAAAACGCGAATGCGATCCGTGCCCTGCACGATCAGATGAAGCGTATCCTCGACGCGCTCCATCCGTTTGATCATCACGAGCGTGCCGACTTCGAAGAGGTCCGCGGGTTTGGTGTCCTCATCGTCAGTCTTCTCAGGCCGCACGCTGACGCAGGCGAGGAGTTTTTCTTCACCGGCCAGCGCCGCTTCGACGGCCGCGACCGACGCCGGCCGGCCGGCGGACAGCGGCACCATCGTCTCAGGGAACAACGTAGTGTTCCGCAGCGGCAGCAGCGGGATCTCGAACGGCTCCGCGCCGAATTTCTGCGCGGGTTCCTGGTCGGTTTGCTCTTTGGATTTGTCTTTAGCTTTGGGCATCGTTCTCAAAAAATGAAAGTAATAATTGCTACAAAATCATTTACCCGCGGCGCGTGTCCGTCCGCGCGTCTCTTCCGCGCACTCTTTCTCTTCGCGGAGTTGCAGAATCAGCAGACCATCGTGATAGTCGCGCGTGACGGTCGCGTGTTCGATCGAGCAGGGAAACTGGATGACTTTTTCGAACCGGCTGTAAGTGATTTCAAGTTGATAGTGCGAAACACCCTCACCGCAGACGCTGTTTCGGCGCAAGCCGCTGACGCGCAAAAGCGGGCCGTCGATGGCGACTTCGACATCAGCGGTTTGGATGCCGGCGAGATCGACTTTCACGATCCAGCCATCGTGGGTGCGATACACGTCGGCCGCCGGATTCCATAAGCGCCCCGACGGACGGCTGGTCTGCCGGTTCGCGCGCAGATAACGATCAAATAATTCGCCGGACATAGGACACCTCGACGCGGTTCTCACCAGGCGTAGATTAAATCCTTTGGCTGAAACGCGTGGATGAATTATAGCGAGTCTGTCGCGAATTGTCAGGGCGGGGCGTTGCGCTGTTAGACGAAAGAGGCCGATAATCACTCTCCGTGGCCAACAAATTACTAGCCAACAGATGGGTGAAATCGATTGGAACTGTAGGTATCATGTTGGCAATCGGTTTGGGTGCTTCTTGGCTGCTGGATCATGAGCCGACCGGGCCAGAGTGGTGCGAAGAAGTGAAAATACTTGGCGTCAGGAAAGGAAGCCGAGGTGTAGAGGAGTTTATTGTTGAGTCTGTAAATACTTCGCAACGGCGGCTTGTAGGCCGCTTTAACAGACCATTGCCTGCGGACTACACAGGCCCAGCGGCTCTCTGGA
>WNFF01013844.1_pt1 | contig 10194 bp, 10 predicted proteins | sample 5400441 | NCBI WGS metagenome assembly WNFF01 (sample SAMN13153345, study PRJNA577476) | soil metagenome | isolation source: 120 cm saprolite under Douglas fir tree site 2 hole 3 replicate 1 | place: USA:California | collected 2015-04-18
AATCAGGCACGGCCGCCGAGCCCACGATGTCGCGCGAGCTGTCCAGCGTGCTGGACCGCGCCGACCGCGAAGCGCAGCAGTTGGGAGACGCCTACGTCTCGACCGAGCATCTGCTCGTGGCCTTGGCCGAAGAGAAGGGGACCACGGCGCGCCAGCTTTTGGCCGCGGCCGGGGTGGACAAGAAGGAGTTGGTGCAGGCGCTGGAGGCGGTGCGCGGCGGCCAGAAGGTGACCGACCAGGAGCCCGAGCAGAAGTATCAGGCGCTGCAGCGCTACACCCGCGATCTGACCGAGCAGGCGCGCAAGGGCAAGCTCGATCCGGTGATCGGCCGCGACGAAGAAATCCGTCGTGTAATGCAGGTGCTGTCGCGCCGGACCAAGAACAACCCGGTACTGATCGGCGAGCCCGGGGTGGGCAAGACGGCGATCGCCGAAGGCCTCGCCCAGCGCATCGTCAACGGCGACGTGCCGGAATCGCTCAACAACAAGCATCTCGTATCGCTCGATCTGGGCCAGCTGATTGCCGGCACCAAGTATCGCGGCGAATTCGAGGAGCGCTTGAAGGCCGTGATCAAGGAGATCACGGCGGCCGAGGGGCAGTTCATCGTGTTCATCGACGAGCTGCACACGCTGGTCGGGGCGGGGGCCGCCGAAGGCGCGATGGACGCGTCGAATCTCCTCAAGCCGGCGCTGGCCCGCGGCGAGCTGCACGTGATCGGCGCCACGACGCTCGACGAATATCGCAAGCACATCGAAAAGGACGCGGCCTTGGAGCGGCGGTTCCAGCCCGTGTTCGTCGGGGAGCCGTCCGTCCCGGACACGATCGCGATTCTCCGTGGCCTGAAGGAGCGCTACGAAGTGCATCACGGCGTGCGGATCACGGACAATGCCCTGGTGGCCGCGGCAACGCTCTCGCACCGCTACATCGGCGACCGTTTCCTCCCCGACAAGGCGATCGACCTGGTGGACGAGGCCGCGAGCCGGCTGCGCATCGAGATCGATTCGCTGCCGCAGGAAATCGACGAAGTCGAGCGCAAGATCATCCAGTACCAGATCGAGCTGGCGGCGCTCGCCAAGGAAAAGGACAAGGCCTCCAAGGAGCGGCGTGGCAAGGTCGAGCAGGAGCTCGCCCAGCTGCGCGAGCAGTCCACCGCGATGAAAGCCCAGTGGCAGGCGGAGAAGGAAGCGATCGGCGGGCTGCAGGCGAAGAAAGCCGAGATGGAGCGGCTGCGCGCCGAAGTCGAGCAGGCGACCCGCCGCGGCGATTTGCAGAAGGCGGCGGAGATTCGCTACGGGACGCTGCCGGCACTGGAGAAGGAGATCGCCGCCGTCGAAAAGCGGCTGGGCGACATTCAGAAGAGCAGCAAGTATCTGAAGGAAGAAGTGGACGCCGAGGACATCGCCGAAATCGTCGCGAAGTGGACCGGCATCCCGGTGACCAAGATGCTCGAGTCGGAGCGCGAGCGGCTCACCAAGCTCGAGGCCGAGCTGGGCCGGCGGGTCGTCGGACAACCGGAGGCGCTCGCCGCCGTATCAAACGCCGTGCGTCGCGCGCGGGCCGGGCTGCAGGACCCCAATCGCCCGACGGGCTCCTTCATTTTTCTTGGCCCCACGGGCGTGGGGAAGACGGAGACCGCGCGTGCGCTGGCGGAGTTCCTGTTCGACGACGAAAAGGCGATGGTACGGCTCGACATGTCGGAGTACATGGAGAAGCACGCCGTCGCGCGGATGATCGGCGCGCCCCCGGGCTACGTCGGCTACGAAGAAGGCGGTCAGCTCACCGAGGCGGTGCGGCGCCGGCCGTACGCCGTGGTGTTGTTCGACGAGATCGAGAAAGCGCACCCCGACGTATTCAACGTGCTGCTCCAGATCCTCGACGAGGGGCGTCTCACGGACTCACAGGGACGCACGGTGGACTTCCGCAATGCCGTGCTGATCATGACGTCGAACCTCGGCTCGCAGTACATCCTGGAGCACGGCACGTCGAACTGGGAGCAGGTCGAGACCAAGGTGATGGAGCTGTTGCGCCAGGCGTTCAAGCCCGAGTTCCTGAACCGCGTGGACGACGTCATCATCTTCCGGCCGCTGGGCACGAAGGAGATCGAGCACATCGTGGACCTGCAGCTCGAGAGCGTGAAGCGGCTGCTGGCCGAACGGAAGCTCGGCCTCGAGATCACGCCCGCGGCGAAGCAGGTGATCGTGGCGGAAGGCTACGATCCGGTATACGGCGCGCGGCCCCTGAAGCGGGCAATCCAGCGCCTGATCCAGAACCCGCTGGCGCTGGCGGTGCTCGACGGCAGCTACGCCGAAGGCGATCGCGTGAAGGTCGATCGGGCCAAAGACGGCGCGTCCCTCACCTTCGAGCGGATTCCCGCGCAGCCGCAGGCCGCCGCGCCGGCGCATGCCTGAGCCGTCCCCACAAGACAAGGCGGGGATGGCGGCGGCGCTGCGGCTGGCGCAGCGTGGCGCTGCGGCGGGTGAGGTACCGGTGGGCGCTGTCGTGTTCCGCGACGGGGCGGTAATCACCGAGGCCCACAACGAGACGGTCTCGCAGAACGACCCGACGGCGCACGCCGAATTGCTGGCGATGCAACGCGCGCTGGTCGCGCTCGACACCGACCGCCTCAGCGATTGCACCCTCTATGTCACCCTCGAGCCCTGCGCGCAGTGCGCTGGCGCGATCGTGCTTACGAAAGTGGGCCGCGTGGTCTTCGGCGCCTACGACGACAAGGCGGGCATGGCGGGGAGCGTGGGGGACATCCTGCGCCACCCGCGCCTCAACCATCGGCCGGAGGTCGTGGGGGGCGTGGCCGCCGCGGCGAGCGGCGAGCTGTTACGGGCGTTCTTCGCAGGCTTACGCTAGAGTTCCGTCCGAATCGCCCACAGATCCGGAAACGCCGGTTGATTGAGCGTCTTCATTAGATACTCGGCCCCGGCCGAGCCGCCCGTGCCGCGCTTGGTGCCAATCGTGCGCTGCACCATCTTCACATGGCGGTACCGCCATTCCTGAAATCCCTCGTCGAGGTCGACCAGGCGCTCGCACAGCTGCGCCGTGGCAGGATCGCGCCGATACGCGTCGATCAAGACGGCCTGCAGGGCCGGGGACGGCTCGATTGGACGAGTGACGTCCCGATTCAGAACCGCTGCGGGGACGCCGTAGCCGCGGCGCGCGAGGCAGGCGAGGACGGCGTCCCACAATCCCGGCGCATGATAGCGGGCCTCGGGGTAACGCTCCCGCATGTCGGGCAGCCGAATGCCCAGGACGCACTCGAGTTCGCGGAATTGGCGCGATTGGAAGCCGCTGCCCGACTCGAGCCGGTCGCGAAACGACAAGAACTCGAGCGGCGTGATCGTCTCGAGAATGTCGATCTGCGCCACCATCACCTTCAAGACCGTGAGAATCCGCTTGAAGGTGTGCGCCGCGCGGGCGCCGTCGTCGGAGCGGAGCAGGCCCATCAGGTAGTCGAGCTCATGCAGCAGCTCCTTGAACCAGAGCTCGTAGACCTGGTGCACGATGATGAACAGCATCTCGTCGTGTTCGGGGCCGTGCTGCTGCAGCGACAACAGCTCGTCGAGCTTCAGATAACTGGCGTAGGTGACCGGAGACGATGCCATGGCTGGAGAAGGTAACACGGCGCGATTAGGTTGTAGTCCCAACGTTTACCTACGCGTCTCCGCGCCTGCTGCGTCTACGCGTCCAGCATTTGGATGGGTGTCCGAGTGGCTGAAGGAGCCGGTCTCGAAAACCGGTATGCCCGCAAGGGCATCGTGGGTTCGAATCCCACCCCATCCGTTTGGATAGGTGGCCGAGTGGCTGAAGGCACGCGCCTGGAGAGCGCGTAAACGGGTAACCGTTTCGTGGGTTCGAATCCCACCCTATCCGTGGAGAGGTGGCCGAGCGGTTGAAGGCGCCGGTCTTGAAAACCGGAATGCGCGCAAGCGTATCGTGGGTTCGAATCCCACCCTCTCCGTCTTGAAACTCGCCCCTATTGATGCCGCTGCCGCCGCGCGCGTGTTGCGCGCCGCGGATCCGAAATTCCGTTCGCTGATCGAGCGGGTGGGGCCGTGCCGCATCGAGCTCGGCCACATGCAGAGCCCATTTCAGGCGCTCGCGGAATCCATCGTCTATCAGCAGCTCACCGGCAAAGCCGCCGCGACGATTCACGGCCGCCTCGTGAGTCTCTTCCCCCGCAAGCGTATCACGCCCGAGCGTCTGCTCGAGACGCACCCGCGCCGCCTGCGCGGCGCCGGCTTGTCTCGCGCAAAGGTGAAGGCGCTGAAAGACCTCGCCGCGAAAACGCTCCAGGGCGTGGTGCCGTCGCTGGCGCAACTGCACAAGATGCCCGACGCCGCGATCGTCGAGCGGCTGGTCTCCGTCCGGGGCATCGGTCCCTGGACTGTGGAGATGCTCCTAATCTTCCGGCTCGGCCGGCCCGATGTCTGGCCCGTCACCGACTACGGCGTGCGCAAAGGCTACGCGCGGTGGTTCGGCGGCGGGCGCTTGCCGTCGCCCAAGTATCTCATGAAGCGCGGTGAGAAATGGCGGCCCTATCGCAGCGTGGCGGCGTGGTATCTGTGGCGCGCCAACGATGTGCCGGGCGGCAGGGCGTAGGTGTCGCATCTGGTTCTGATCGCCGCGGAGCTCCGCGAGCTGTTGACGGCCGCCGACCTCGAGGGTCTCGACGTCACGTGGATGGTGGCCGGCGAGCCGACGCCCCGGGGCGAGTTCGTCGCCATCGTACCGCTGCTGTCGCGCTGGGTGGGCGGCACCGAATTGAAGCATCTCCCGCAGCTACGCATCATCGCCAACTGCGCCGCGGGTTACAATAACGTGGACGTCGTCGCGGCCGAGATGCGCAACGTCACGGTCACGAACACGCCCGACGTGCTCACCGATGCGACCGCCGATCTCACGTGGACGCTGATCCTCGCCTGCGCGCGCCCGCTGTTGGAAGGCATCGCCTTGATCAAGAGCGGCACTTGGGCCGGGTGGCATCCCACCGAGTTGTTGGGCCTCGAGCTCCGCGGCAAGACGCTCGGCCTGGTGGGGGCGGGGCGCATCGGGCAGGCGGTGGGCCGGCGGGCGACGGGGTTCGGGATGCGAATCATCTATGCTGCGCGCACGGCGAAGCCCGACTTCGAGACCGACACGGGCGCGCGACGGGTCGAGTTGGGACCGCTGCTCCACGAGAGCGACGTCGTCAGTTTGCATGTGCCGTCGACGCCTGAGACCAAGGGCCTGATCAATAGCGACAGCCTGGCTCGCATGAAGGCGGGGGCGATCCTGATCAACACGGCCCGCGGGGACCTGGTGCGGGAAGAAGCCCTCGCCATCGCGCTCGAGAATGGCCACTTGGGCGCCGCCGGACTCGACGTCTACGCCGACGAGCCGGCCATCCACCCGCGGTTGCTGGCGGCGCCGCGGACCGTCCTGCTGCCGCACATCGGGTCCGCCACGGGCGACACCCGGCGGCGCATGGCGGCCCTCGCCCTCGCCAACGTCCGCGCGGTGCTCGCGGGCCAGCCCCCTTTGACGCCGGTGTTCAGGTAGCTAAGTTTCCGCCTCGAGATGCCCCGAAGCGAGCGCACCACCATCCTCGACGCCCGCGCCATGTCGCGGGCGCTGCAGCGTATGGCGGTCGAGATTCTCGAGCTCGCGCACGGCACCGACGCGCTGGTCCTGATCGGCATCCAACGGCGCGGTGTGGAGCTGGCGCAGCGGCTCGCCAAGCTCATCGAGAAGGAAGAGGGCGTGATGGTCCCCCGCGGCGCCCTCGACATCACACTCTATCGCGACGACTTGCAGACCGTCGGCCCCCGCCCGGTGGTGGGGGAAACGCATCTGCCCGGCGACCTCACCGGCCAGCATGCGGTGATCGTGGACGACGTGCTCTTCACCGGTCGCACGGTGCGCGCCGCGCTCGACGAGCTGGCCGATTTCGGGCGCCCCGAGCGCATCTCGCTCTGCGTCCTGATCGACCGCGGCGGGCGCGAGCTGCCGATTCAGGCCGACATCGTGGGCAAAGCCGTCAAAGTGGGCAAAGACGAGCGGGTCGAAGTTCTGGTCCAGGAGCTCGACGGCCTGGATGAAGTCGCCGTGGTTCGGGGCGCTCCATGAGCGCCGCCCTCGGCAAGGATCTGGTAGGGCTCGAGGCGCTCGCGCCCGAGCAGATCCGGCTGATTCTCGATACGGCCGAGCCCTTCAAAGAGGTCTCCGAGCGGCCCATCAAGAAAGTACCGGCGCTGCGCGGCAAGACGATCGTCAATCTCTTCTTCGAAGCGTCCACCCGCACGCGCATCTCGTTCGAGTTCGCCGAGAAGCGGCTGTCTGCGGATACGGTCAACGTCGCGGCCTCGGGCTCGTCGGTCTCGAAGGGCGAGACGCTGGTGGACACGGCCAAGAATCTCGAAGCGATGCGGATCGACATGGTGGTGATCCGCCACCCCTCGTCGGGCGCGGCGCAGTTCCTGGCCGCCCGCATCAACTCCAACGTCATCAACGCGGGCGATGGCAAGCACGAGCACCCCACGCAGGCGCTGCTCGATCTCCTGACCATTCGCGACAAGCTCGGCAAGATCGCCGGGGTGAAGGTCTGCCTCGTGGGCGACATCCTGCACTCGCGCGTCGCGCGCTCCAACATCTGGGGGCTCACCAAGCTCGGCGCGCAGGTCGCCGTGTGCGGGCCGCACACGCTCCGACGTGCTGAACATTTTGCGGTTGCAGCTTGAGCGCATGGAGAAGGGCTTCATTCCGTCGCTGCGGGAGTACTTCCGCGTGTTTGGCGTGACGCAGGAGCGGCTGGACCGCGCGCGCCGTCCGCTCGTCATCATGCACCCGGGCCCCATGAACCGCGGCGTGGAGATCGAGTCGCGCGTGGCCGACGGACCGCATAGCGTGATTCTCGACCAGGTGACCAACGGTGTGGCGGTGCGGATGGCGGTGTTGTATCTGCTCGCCGGCGGCAAGCCCGAGCTGGCCGACGCGGCCAAACGCGGAGCGCCGGACTGATGCGGCCCCTCGTACTCACGGGCGGGCGGGTGATCGACCCCAGCAAGAATCTCGATCAGACCGCCGACGTGCTGATCCAGGACGGCAAGATCACTGGGATCGCTCCCTCGATCGGCCGGCCCGACGGTGCGGAGGTGCGCGACGTGCGCGGGCAAGTGGTGGCGCCGGGCCTCGTGGACATCCACGTCCACCTGCGCGAGCCGGGGAACGAAGATGAGGAGACGGTGGCGACGGGCGCGCGCGCGGCGGCGGCCGGCGGGTTTACCGCGATTTGCGCGATGCCCAACACCGATCCCGTCACCGACAATCAGGCGGCCGTCGGGTTCATCGTGCGGCAGTCGGTGCGCGCGGGCCTCGCGCGCGTCTATCCGATCGGCGCGGTGTCGGTGGGACAACGGGGCGAGAAGCTGGCGGAGTTCGGCGAGATGGTGGGCGCGGGGGCCGTGGCCGTTTCGGACGACGGCCGGCCCGTAGTGTCGGGCCACTTGATGCGCACGGCCCTCGAGTATGCTCTGACCTTTGACATCGCGGTGGCGGACCACTGCGAGGAGCCCACGCTCGCCGCTGGCGGCGTAATGCACGAGGGACTGGTCGCGACGCGGCTCGGCTTGAAGGGCATTCCGTCCGCGGCCGAAGAGATCATGGTCGCGCGCAACGTGCTGTTGGCCGAGCTGACGGGCGGCCGCGTGCATCTGTGTCACATGTCGACGCGTGGGTCGGCGGAGTTGATCCGCCGCGCCAAAGAGCGCGGCGTGCGAGTCACGGCGGAGGTGACACCCCATCACCTGGCGTTGACGGATCACGCCTGCGAGAACTACGACACGCACGCCAAGATGAACCCGCCGCTGCGCGAGGCCGCCGACGTCGCGGCGCTGCGCCAAGCGTTGAAGGAGGGCGTGATCGATTGCATCGCATCGGACCACGCCCCCCACGCGTATGACGAGAAGGAAGCGGCGTTCGACGACGCGCCGTTCGGCATTGTGGGACTCGAAACCGCGTTCGCCGTGGCGCATAGCGAGCTGGTGCAGGGCGGGGTGCTGACGCTGCCCGAGCTCGTGGCGCGGATGAGCACCCTGCCGGCGCGCGTCTTCGGGCTGACCGGGGGCACGCTGCAACCGGGAGCGGCGGCCGACGTCTGCGTGCTCGATCCCAAGCAGCGCTGGACCGTTGACCCGGCGCGGTTTTTCACGAAGTGCCGCAACACGCCGTTCGCGGGGCGGGAGCTGGTGGGCCGGCCGACCCTGACGCTGGTGGCTGGAAAAATCGTACATGATGGGGCGATGTGACCCTTCAGCGCTTGACTAAGTTTAAGCTCCGTGCTGGATTAGAGCGTATCATGGTCGCCGGAACACGGGAGTTGCATGCCTAAGGGATCCTCCAAGAGCACGGCGGCGATCCAGCGATTGCTGGAAGAGCGGCGCCAGTACCAGGCGTGGATCGCCCGGCTCGACGCCGCGGGCGATGCGTCGCCGGGACAGGTGAAGGGTCGCGTGCGCGCCGACTACGACGCGCGGCTCGCGGCCGTCACCGAGGAGCTCAAGGCGCACGCCGACGCCGCTCGCCAGCTGATCGAGCAGCGCAAGGAAACGCTGGTGGAGCTGCAGCAACAGGAAAAGGCGGCGGCGGAGCGACTGTCCGAAACCGAGCTGCGACACGCCGTCGGCGAATACGATGAAATGCAGTGGGGGCAGGTGCACAAGGACGCGTTGGCAGAGCTGGTGTCGGTGCGCGAAGAGATGCAGGCCGTCGAGCAGGACATCGAGAAGCTCACGGAGCTGGATGCGCTGGTGCGCGAGAAGGCGCAGCCCAGGGTCGGATCCCCCCCCAAGCCCGTGGCCAAACCGGACGACAAGAAGGACGCCAAGCGGCCCGTCGTCGACGAGCTGGCGTTCCTGAAATCCGTGACCGAGGACGAAAAGGGCGGCGCGCCGTCGCCCAAGCGGGCGAGCGGCGCGCAGTATCAGCCGGCGGATGTGAGTGCGCTACCCAAGGCGGCGGCGCCCGCGTCGCAGGAGCAGGCCGCAGAGGAAGAAGAGGCGGCCAAGACACTCAAGTGCCGCGAGTGCGGCACGATGAATCTGCCGACGGAGTGGTACTGCGAGAGCTGTGGAGCGGAGCTGGCTGCGCTGTAGCCCTTACTTCGCCTGAGACTTCACGAACGCCGCCAGCCGCGACTTGTGCCGGGCGGCGTTGTTCTTGTGAATCAGGCCCTTGCGGGCGGCGCGGTCGAGCAGCTGCACGGCGGCGGCGTAGGCCTGCGCGGCGGCAGCACCAGTCGCGCTGCGGACGCGCTTCACGGCGGTGCGCAGCGCGGAGCGCTGATCCTTGTTGCGGATGGTGCGGCTGCGCGCCTGGCGCATCGCCTTCTTTGCGGACTTGATCCGGGGCACTCTGAGTCTCCTGTCGAGGGGCGCAACTTAGACGGTAAGTGCAGGGTGGTCAAGGCGCTACGCCGTTGACCCAGAGGGTCGCCGTTCATTATGTTAGGTCTTCACCGACCCCCGAGCTGAGCTATCCTGCTCAACTTCTTGGAAGCGGCCCCGGTGCTGTTGTTTTCGATGGTCGCGCATGAGTACGCGCACGCCGATGCTGCGTATCGTCAGGGAGACCCCACCGCCTACATGCTCGGGCGGCTGACTTTGAACCCCCTCAAACACATCGACCCGTTCATGACCATCCTGCTCCCCATCGCGATGTGGGTACAGAGCGGTGGCCGGTTCGCGTTCGGGGGGGCGAAACCGGTGCCCGTCAATCCGCGGAATTATCGCAACTTCGTGCGCGGCGACATCATCGTCTCCTTGGCGGGCATCGTGGTCAATCTGGGGTTGTTCGTGGTCAGCGCGCTGCTGTTCGCGCTCATTGGCGCCGTGGGGGCCGGCCTGCCGGGGACGGCCGGCACGCTCGCGATTCTTCAGACCATGGCCAAATGGGGGATGATCCTGAACCTGTCGCTCGCGTTCTTCAATATCATTCCCATACCGCCCCTGGACGGCAGTCACGTCTTCTACCACATCCTGCCGCCGCAGTTGGGGGCGCGCTATCGCCAGCTCCAGGCGTTCGGCTTCATCCCCATCCTGGTCGTCGCGTACTTTCTGCCGGGCGTCGTCAGCTTCTTCATGTGGCCGGCCTGGCAGTTATTGGGTTTGGCGTGGGGCGTCGTCGGACCGTTCGCCCTGCCGGGGGTTG
>WNFF01007153.1_pt1 | contig 10191 bp, 8 predicted proteins | sample 5400441 | NCBI WGS metagenome assembly WNFF01 (sample SAMN13153345, study PRJNA577476) | soil metagenome | isolation source: 120 cm saprolite under Douglas fir tree site 2 hole 3 replicate 1 | place: USA:California | collected 2015-04-18
TCTGCGCCATCTTGCCCAAAAAAGTCACGCGCGAGCCGGAGTTGCGGAGCCGCTGGAGCAGGCCAAAGCTGAATTAACCAGTCTGGCCGAGACGCTCGCAGCGTCAGAGTATCTGAAGCCGAAGCGCCTGCACGAAGTGCGGCTTCGGATAAAGAAAATCCGCTATCTCGCGGAAACCGGCGGCGGTGCCTCCGAGCAGCAACGCTTCTTGCAGCAGTTGAAGTCTGTCCAGGATGCGACCGGAGAATGGCACGACTGGGAGCTGCTGACCCGGACGGCAGAAAAGCAGTTTGGCAATCGCATGAATTGTCCGCTCCTGGTGGAAATCCGTTCTTTGTTTTCCGCTCGATATTCCGCGGCTGCGTCCGCCGTTGCCCGATTGTTCGCTGCTCAAAGCGGCGAGGCGTCACGGAAGCAGCCAGGTTCCGCCACTGCTGGGCACACCGCTGGACGGCGCGCCGGATAACACGACATGCCGGTCTTTGCCGCTGTCGACATTGGTTCCAACTCGGTCCGCTTGAGTATTGCCGAGCTGCGTCGCGGGCGCCTGGTCTCGCTCCATCAAGACCGCGAGGTTACCCGGCTGGGGGAAGGCGTCTTTCGCGACGGCAACCTCGATCCCCAGGCCATGGCGCACACGCTCAAAGTGCTGCGCCGCTTCCATCGCACGGTCCAGAGTTACGCCGTGGATCGCACGCGGGTTGTCGCCACCAGCGCGCTCCGTGACGCCGATAACGGTGAAATCTTTGCTGAATGGGTAAAGTCCGCGACGGGTTGGAAGACGGAAATCATTTCCGGGCTGGAAGAAGGCCGGCTGATCCATCTGGGTGTGGTTGCGAATATGCGCAGCCGTCCCGCGCGGCTCCTGCTCATGGACCTGGGCGGCGGCAGCTGTGAGCTCACGCTTTCAGAAAAAGGACACGTCAAGGAAATCGTTACCCTGCCGCTGGGCGCAGTCCGCCTGACCCAGGAATTCATTCACCACGATCCTCCGACCAAAGACGAACTGAAGCGTCTGCAAAAATTCATTGCCGAGGAAGCCGCGCGGATTCCCCGCAAACTCGTCCATGCCAACGTTCGCGCCGCGGTCGCGACGTCAGGCACGGGGCAGCGCGCCACCATCAAAGGCATCAACGCCAAGCGCGCGGAGATCGTGGTGGCCGGAGCTGCAGTCTTCGCCCAACTTCTTGCCCGCTGCGGACTCAAAGGGTTTCGCTATTCGCCGCTCGGGCTGCGCGACGGAATCCTGGCGCAAATGGCCGCGGAGTATGACCGCCACACCCGCTCGCACCAGCAGTTGGAATCAGACCGCTGGGACGTACTGGTGCATACGAGCCAGCGCTACCGCGTGGACCAGCAGCATGCGGAGCATGTCCGCCAACTGGCGCTGTGTCTGTTCGATCAAACGCGCTCCGTGCACCGCCTGGAGAAAGGTTTCCGCGAATGGATCTCGGCGGCGGCCATGCTGCATGAGGTTGGCAACTATGTGAATCCGGCCGGACGCCACCGCCATACCTACTACATTGTTTCCAATTCCGAACTGTTCGGCTTCACCCCTTTGCAGCGAAAGATCATCGCCACCATTGCGCGCTTCCAGGGCAATTCCAAACCGCAACTCCGCGACCGCTTGATCAAAGTGCTTCCCGCGCAGCTCCGCTCAGACGTGATCAAGGCCACTGCGGTCCTGCGGGTGGCCCGCGCTCTCAATCAGGGTAGAAATTCCGCTGTACAGTCACTGCGCGCGACGGCCAGAGACGGGCGGATCATCGTGGGGGTGAAAGCCGGCCGCGCCGGAGCAGACCTGGAGTTGTGGGCGGGAGAGAAAGAGATCCCTTACTTCCGGGAAGTCTTCGGGCGCGAGCTCATCTTCAAGCTGGTCTGAAGCGTGCGCGCAATCTTGGGCGTGACCAGCCATTGCAATATACCGCTGCGGCCGTTCAAGTCCACTTTCGCGACCGCGCCTTTCTTGAACTCGATGTGCGCCGCGCCGGCCGGGCCGGAGATGGTCTTGCTCAGGAATTCCGTAAGGTTGGGATTGTGGCCGACAACCGCGATTGCTTCATACTTCCTGTAACGCGAGAGCATTTCCTGAAATTGCTCAAACTCGCCGTCGGGACGCAGCGCATCGTCTTTCTGCACGGCATTTTCAAAAGCCAATTCGTTGGCCAGCAGGGAAGCCGTCTGCAGCGCGCGCTTCAGCGGGCTGGTGACGATCTGGTCTACCTGGACATCCAGGTTGGCGAGCAGGCGCCCGACATACCGCGCCTGGAGGATTCCCTCTTCGTCCAGCGGACGGCGTTCGTCTTTCTTTGGATTTAAAAGTTTCTTTCCTGCGGAAGCGTGGCGCACGAAGTAGAGGATCATAGGCTATCTATTGGTTTACCACCGCCGGAGCTCTCTTTCTTGCCCGGACCGGCCTTGCTGGAAGCATAGCAGGTTCCGGTATCTCGACGGCGGCGGTGCCTTCGGCGCGCGCGATCAGATAGTCCTGCGCGCCAAATAGTTTCTGGTCTTTGCGGCGTGGCAGGCGCGTGTATTCGCCGTTCGGGTCCATGAACCGGGACTTGGTATTGTCTGCCAGGTAAGCAGCAAGAATTTCGTCTTTCATGCGCTGTTTCAGACCTGGATCCTCAATGGGACAGAGCACCTCAACGCGTTCGTATAAATTCCGCGGCATCCAGTCCGCGCTGGAGATGTAAAGCTGGTCGCTTTCACGTCCACCGTTTTCGAAGTAGTAGATTCGGCTGTGCTCCAGAAAACGACCGACAATGCTGCGGACGACAATATTTTCGCTGATCCCCGGAAGTCCAGGTCGCAATGAACACATGCCGCGGACAATCAACTCGATCTTGACTCCCGCTTGTGACGCTCGGTACAGCGCTTGAATGATGTTCTTATCGAGCAGCGCATTCATTTTGGCGATGATCCGCGCTGGGCGTCCCGCCCGCGCGTGCTCGGTCTCGCGCAGGATCAGAGCCAGCGTCGTGGAGGCCACGTCGACAGGAGAAATTGAAAGCGGCGCGTAATTCGGCGCTTCCGCATACGCCGTAAGGTAGTGGAACACCGAGTGCACCGCGGACGTAATCTCCCGAGAGGACGTCAGCAGGCTCACGTCGGTATAGTAGCGTGAGGTCGTCGGGTTGTAGTTTCCGGTGCCGATGTGGGCATAGCGGCGCGTCACGCCGTCAGGATCATGGCGGACCAGCAGGGCCAGTTTGCAGTGCGTCTTCAATCCCACCAGGCCGTGATACACCTGGACTCCCGCGTCCTCCATGCTGCGCGCCCACTGTATGTTTGAGGCCTCATCGAACCTCGCCTTCAGCTCCAGTACGGCAATGACTTCCTTTTCCGCGGCAGCAGACATCAGCGCTTGCACAATCGGAGAATTCTCGTTGGTGCGATAGATCGTCTGCTTGAGCGACACCACGCTGGGGTCCTTGGCTGCGCTCTCGATGAAATCCACCACCGCATCGAAAGAGTCGAAGGGATGATGCAGCAGGATGTCGCGCTTCCGCAATTCGTCAAAGATGTTGCCGCTGCTGGCGGGAAGGCGTAGTTCACGTCCGGAGAAGTTTTTGTACTTCAGCTCAGGCCGCTGAGTGAGCTCATAGAAGTTGAAGAGTCGCGAAAGATTGACCGGGCCCTCGGTATGAAACACCTGCCAGTCTTCCAGCTCAAAGGTCTGCTGCAAGCGTTCGGCAATCTCGGAGTGCGCTTCGGCGTCAATCTCCAGACGCACGGCATCACCTTTGCGCCGCCGGTGCAACTCGGTACGTACGGACTCAAGCAGGTTGCGCGCTTCTTCCTCTTCCAGATACAGGTTGCTGTTTCGCGTAACCCGGAACGACGCCACGGACACAATGTCATACCCGCGATACATGCTGGCCGCGTGATACGTGAGTATGTCGGCGAGAAAGATATAGTCGACGCCCGTCTTGGAAGGCAGACGCACCAGGCGCGGCAGGACTCTCGGGACCGTGATCACGCCCACGTAGGTCCCGCTGGCGCGACGTTTGCGTTTGAGCAGCAGCCCTATGCAGAGTGCTTTGTTCAACACGCGCGGAAAAGGATGCGCGGGATCAACCGTAACCGGGGTCAGCAGGGGATCAACTTCTCTCTCGCAGTAGGCATCGATAAACGCTTCCTGCTCCGGAGTCAGGTCCTTCAGGTCAAGAACGCGTATGTTCTCGCGCTCCAAAGCAGGCAGCAGTTTCTTGTTCCAGCACTCATATTGTGCGCCGACGAATTCGTGCGTCTTGCTGGCAATCAGCTCGCGCTCCTGCTGCGCGCTGAGAGCGTCAGGGCCCGCGTCAATAAAGCCATCTTCAATCCTCTGCAGCAGTCCGGCCACGCGGACTTCAAAAAATTCGTCCAGGTTGCTGGCGGTAATCGCGAGAAACTTCACCCGCTCGAGCAGCGGATTGGTCTCGTCATTGGCTTCTTCCAGCACACGCTCGTTGAACGCGAGCCACGAGACTTCGCGATTGATATATAAGGATGGATCGTCGACGGACTTAATCATAAGCTGGACCGAAACCTGCCGCCGATGCTAGCAAGCAGATGTGAATACGACGTTAAAATTTTCCCGAGAGTCTGACTGGACAACAGGAACCGTCGTTCGGTTGGGGCTCGGGCCCACAGGACCCGAATCTTTTTCCATTGTAACCGTTTGCGAGCGAACGGTCGCACGGCGATGTAAGTGCTTGTGCTGCTTAGGCTTATAGATGATCAATGCTGAAACATTACCGTCTTGTCAATGTCTTCCCGCCGCTGTCCCAGCGCCACTGCGGCTGGTCACCGGTCAAGTGGACGCCGCCCAGCCAACGATCAACGCTGCCACACAACTTTACCCAGTCGGCTCTGCCCGTCAGCAAATCGCGTCCGGCATCGGTGATGTCATATTCATTCTTCTGTGTTTCCACGAGGGCTGGGTTTGGCCCGGAGGCCAGCCAGGAAATCCGCAGATATACCGATACGTCACCCCAAGGCACATCCTCTTGCTTGCGCGATTCCAGGTAAATATCCGGCCGTTTGCGCCGCCCGGCCGCAGCCGCCTGCAGTACCTGGCGCTCAGTACGCGAGAGACCATCCGTGGTCCACGGATATTCCTCAAGAAACCGCAACAGCGCTGCCGGCAGGAAGGGCATCTCGGGATGCGTGAGCTGCGTGAATTCAAGTAACTCCAACGGATCGCTGCTGCGGAAGGCGTGCCATGCCTCGCGCGCGATGGTTTTCTGTTCCTGCATAACTCGTTTGCGCGTGGGAAAGAGCCGGACCAGTTGTGGACCGCTGAGCTCGCCCAGTCCGTAGAAGGGCCGGCCACCGGAGTGCGAGCCGATTTGAATCAGGTCGAGATTTACCCGGTCCGAGTCCTGCTGGGCGAACCAATCCAGCAACTGAAGAAGCTGCAACTGGTCAAACAGATCATGCTCAAACCAGAGCACGACGTCTGTGTGCTTTCGAAAATCTTTCAGTGTTTGGTCGCGGGCGGTAAACTCGGCACGAATCTTCTCGTAGTTGCCCCACCCGAACCCGGCCAGCGCTTGCGCGCGAATGTCAGAGAGCTCATTCAGCGTTTCGGTTTGAGGTACGGCGCCGTCATAAAGGACATCCTTCCAGGCAAGGTAGCTTCCCGGCAACCTGACCTGCCGGAAAGTGCCGGTGACGGACTCACCGTTCGTGATGTGCAGCATCAGAAGAGGCTATCACGCCTTCTGTTTTGTCCGGGCCGCGAACTTCTTTTCAAACTTCCTGACCTTCGGATCTACGACAAGCCGACAGTAGGGCTGGTTCGGATTGTTGTCGTAATACCGCTGGTGATATTTCTCCGCGATGTAAAAATCGGTCGCTGGCTCCAACGCCGTGACAATCGGATCAGGAAATGCCTTCTTGGCCGCCAGTTCGGCGATGGCCTGTTCGGCTTGCTGACGCTGTTCTTCAGAGTTGTAGAAGATCACCGAGCGGTACTGTGTGCCTACATCATTGCCCTGGCGGTTGAGCGTGGTGGGATCGTGGATGGCAAAATAAACTTCCAGCAGATCGCGAAAGCTGATCTCCTGCGGATTGAAGGTCACGCGCACAACTTCCACGTGTCCCGTAGTCCCGCTGCACACCTGCTCGTAGGTTGGATTCTTTGCACTTCCGCCCATGTAGCCGGACTCAGCCGCAGTCACGCCGGCCAGCCGGTTGTACACCGCTTCGAGACACCAGAAGCAACCGCCACCAAGAATTGCTGTTGCCATACTTTCCCTCAGAGAGATTTGTAATTGGTAATTTGTAATTTCAAATTTTATTTTTTGCTTGATCTTGAATCAAAATTACCAATTACAAATTGCCAATTACAAATCTCCGCTCTACATCTTGATCGCGATGCGGCCGGTGATCTCACCCCGCCGCATCTTGTCCAGCGTCTCATTGATGGCGGTAAGATCGCAAGTCTCTACCAGGCAGCGGATGGCGCCTGCTCCGGCCAGATCGAGAACAGCGCGCTGATCGTCGCGCGTGCCGGTGGCTACCGAGCGGATCCTGATCTCGCGCATCATGATCGCCGGGAACGCGATATCGTCTGCCGGAAGTCCCACCACCATCAGCGCTCCCGCCGGACGCACCGCGTAAAAAGCCTGCGCGTAAGCTGCTTTGGACGACGACGTGACGATCGCGGCGTGAACGCCGCCCAAATTTCGAAACGCTTTGCCAACGTCTTCCGTTGACGCATTGACTGTCTGGTCGGCGCCCAATTGGCGCGCCAGCTTCAGCTTGTCGTCAGAGATATCGACAGCGATCACATGCGCGCCAAACGTCTTAGCAATTTGCACAGCTAGATGGCCCAGCCCGCCAATGCCAAAGACGGCGAGACGCTGTCCGTGCTGTATGCCGGAATTTTTCACAGCGCGGTAGGTAGTGACGCCAGCGCAGAAGAGCGGCGCCGCTTCTTCCGAGCTCAGCTTCTCCGGAACTTTCAGCGCGTGACTGGCCTTGGCTTTGATGAATTCGGCAAAGCCGCCATCCACACTCGCGCCGGTGATCGTCTGCTTGGGGCAGAGATTCTCCAGGCCTTCCTGGCAAAGCTCACATACACCGCACGACCAGTGCAGCCACGCGACACCCACTCTATCGCCGACAGCGAGATGGGTGACGCCGTTGCCGGTTTTGACCACGCGTCCGACAACCTCATGTCCGGGGACCAGGGGAAGCTTGAGCAGCCGCTTGAGTTGCGCCCATTCACCTTCCACAATCGAGAGGTCGGAGTGGCAGACGCCGCAGGCCTCGACCTTGATCAGTACTTCTTCACCGTTGGGCGACGGGACGTCCACATCCTGAACCACCAGCGGCTGTTTGAATTCGTGAATTACGGCAGCTTTCATAGTCTTAGCTCATCCTCGAACAGACATCTAACCACAAAGGACACGAAAGAACACCAAGGATTCTATGCGGATTCCTTTGTGGCCCTTCGTGTCCTTTGTGGTTAAACGCGAGGGGGCTTTCACGCCGTGACCGCCGCTTCTTTCGCACTGGAAGCAAATACGTCACGCAACATCGCGTTGGCCTGGGCGATAGCGCCGCGAGCAGGCGGACTGTTCGCCAGGGCATTGGCCGCGGTGAAGCCGTGGATCGTCCCCAGATAGCGCGTTCCCGTCACCGGCACACCGGCCTGCATCAGCTTGGCGGCGTAGGCTTCGCCTTCGTCGCGCAGCACGTCACATTCGGCGGTAATGACCAGTGCCGGAGGCAGCCCGCGGAGTTCTTCCACGGTAGCGAAAAGCGGCAGGCACGCGGCCTCACCGCCTTTGCTCGGATGGTCGCCAATATAGTTGTTCCACATCCACGCGCCGGTCTCCTGAGTAAAGAAGTATCCCTGCGCAAATTGCAGGCGAGAGGGAAGATCACGAGCCCCGCCGGTTGCGGGATAAAACATGACCTGCGCCGCGAGCTTTGGACCGCTGCGCTGCTTGGCCAGAAGACAGACAACAGCGGCCATGTTCCCGCCGGCGCTGTCGCCCACAACCGCGATCTGGCTGGAATCCAGACCAATCTCGCTGCCATGCTCCGCCACCCACTTGGTGGCGGCATAAGCTTCCTCATTTGCAACCGGGTAGTGGACGTCAGGCGAGAGCGAGTACTCCACAAAAACCACGGCGGCATTGGCGCCTACGGCCAGATCACGCGCGAAGCGCTCATGGGTCGTGAAATTCCCCACCGTCCATCCGCCTCCATGGAAGTACATCACGACAGGCAGAGGCGCCTTGCTGCCGCGAGGGCGAAGAATGTACACCTCAACCGAGCCCGCGGGGCCGACCGGCAGAGTGCGATGCTCAACCTCAGCAGGCAACAGCTTTACCGGGACCGCGGCCTGTCCTTTGGCAAACTGCGCGCGGGCCTCAGCGACGGGAAGCGTTTGCAGTTCGGGATATCCACCCTTTTCAATGTAGTTGAGAAAGGCTTGGGTCGTTGGATCAAGTACCGGCCGGTTTTCCGCCATGCGTGTCCCTCTCAAAGATTGCGAAGCACAAGCATAAATCGTTTTCGCGCCGGAGACCATCGTGCATAATGAAGAGAGCAATTGGCAATTAGCAAATAGCAATTGGCCAAACCGGAACTGCGATTTCGATTCCTCTGCGTTCCTCCGTGTCCTCTGTGGTTAAACGGTTTTGTGCCTGGCTAATTGCTAACTGCTATTTGCTAATTGCTAAGGAACCTCCATGACCACAAAAGCCGCAACCGAGACTCCCGCGCCATCCGCGCGCAAGCCAGCGTTTCCATTCTTCGATCTCAAAGGACAATACGCGCATATCCGCGAGGAAGTCCTGGCCGCTGTGGCCCGCGTGTTCGACAGCCAGCATTTTATCTACGGCCCCGAGGTCCTCAAGTTTGAAGAAGAGATTGCGGCTTACGTCGGCACGCAATTCGCGATTGGCTGCGCTTCCGGCTCCGATGCCTTGCTGCTTCCGCTCATGGCGCTCGGCATCGGTCCCGGTGACGAGGTCATCACGCCGCCATTTACCTTTGTCGCCACTGCGGGGTCTATTGCCCGTCTGGGCGCGCGTCCCGTCTTCGCGGACATCGAGCCCGGCACCTTCAATCTCGATCCGGAAATGATCGAGCGCGCCATCACTCCGCGCACCCGCGCCATCCTGCCGGTAGATCTGTTCGGCTTGATCGCGGACATGGACCCGATCATGGAGATCGCCGCGCGCCACGGTGTCGCAGTGGTTGAGGACGCAGCGCAGACCATCGGAGCAAAATACAAAGGCCGCAACGCCGGCGCCATGGGACCGGTCGGCTGCTTCAGCTTCTATCCCACCAAGAACCTGGGCGGGGCAGGAGACGGCGGAATCATCACGACCAACGATCCCGATCTCGCGCACAAACTGAAGCTGCTGCACGAGCATGGAAGTCCGAGGAGATACGAATACGAAGTGGTGGGCGCGAACAGCCGTCTCGACGCGCTGCAAGCCGCGGTCCTGCGCGTCAAGCTGCGCTATCTGGAAGATTGGACAGAAGCGCGCATTGGCAACGCCGCGCGCTACGACCATCTCTTCACCAATAGCACTTGCCGCGACCAGGTGGTATTGCCAAAGACTCCCGAAGAAAGCCGCCACGTCTTTAATCAGTACGTAATTCGCGTGCCCAAGCGCGACCAGTTGCGCCAATTCCTGCAACAAGCCGGAATCGCGACGGAAATTTATTATCCGTACCCACTGCACCTGCAACCGGCATTCGCCCACCTGGGACATAAGCCGGGAGATTTTCCAGAAAGCGAGCGCGCCAGCGCCGAGGTGCTGGCGTTGCCAATCTATCCGGAGATGACGCCGGCGCAGCAGGTGGCGGTGGTCAGCGCGATTACGGATTTCTATTCGCAGGCGTAACCACAAAGGTCACGAAGGGAGATCGGGTGATCGCGCGTGATCGGGTGATCAGGTGATCGGAAAACCTTTGTGTTCCTTTGTGACCTTTGTGGTTAGATCATGTTTTTTAACCACGAAGGACACGAAGGATCACGAGAGGACAACGCGTTCTCCGATCACCAGATCACCCGATCACGCGCGATCATCCGATTTCCCCCTGCCCAAAGAACCCGCGAAACGCCGCCACAATCTGCCCCGGCAACTCGCCGCCGCCGGATTTGGGCAGCAGCTCATGGCCGTTGCGCTCCACTTCAAACAGCAAAGTCCGTGCCGGAATGAGCGAGAG
>WNFF01005702.1_pt1 | contig 10188 bp, 9 predicted proteins | sample 5400441 | NCBI WGS metagenome assembly WNFF01 (sample SAMN13153345, study PRJNA577476) | soil metagenome | isolation source: 120 cm saprolite under Douglas fir tree site 2 hole 3 replicate 1 | place: USA:California | collected 2015-04-18
CTTCATCAGCCGCCCGCACACTGTCCGTTGCCACCATCAGCGCCGCGGCCAAAGAGAACGCGCAAGTCCAGCTGCGACAAAACATGCTTGGCCTCCCTGCATCGTTGCAAAGCTCGCTTGACGCCGTTCACGCCACCATAAGGATACGCCGCCTTTCCCGCGCATGGAATGGCCGCACAATCCCAGCGTAAGGGTGGGCGTGTCATCCGGGTCATCTGCTTCCTCGCAACGGACCGCAGCCGACGGTCGGTCTGCCCCTGATAGCTGCCATGCCTGATGGATGCCGGCCACGGAAGGTGTAGGCCACAATTGCAGACATTCGCCGCGGCCCGGTTGTGCCAGCATAACTAATTGCGTCGTTATTCAGGTACCCCAGTGGCTCGGAGCGCCTCGCTCAGCGAGGCGGCAAGCGCCGGCGCGCAATCCATGCCGGCAAACAGCTTGGATAGGCGAAATGCGGGCTCTCGCTCCATAAGGTGCGCCACGGCGGCTTTCGCCTCGTCGTGACGCCCGAGTTTCGCCAACGGCGCCGCGAGCAGCATGTGCGAACTCGCGAACCCAGGATTGAAATGGACTGCCCTACGGGCTGCATCCGCTGCTGCCTGATAGCGGCCACGAAGAAAGTGCGCGAGTGCGAGCGCGCGATAGGCGCCGAATTTCTGGGGATCGAATGGACTGAGGCGCAAGGCGTGTTCGACCCATTCAATCGTGCGCTCCGCCTCTCCCGCCCACGAAAGAATTGCGGCGCCGAGGATATACGTTAGGCCCGATGAAGGGCTGAGGACGAGGGCGGCCTCGAATGCGGCAAATGCGGCAGCGCGATCGTGCCCAGCCATACCCATGCAAAATCCGCCGAGAGTCAGCGCAACCGAATCATCGTTGCCATGGGCGAATGCCGCTTGAGCATGTCCAATCGATGCCACCCGATTCACTTCATGCCATCCCCCTCGCAGGTAGAGGGTATAGTGGCACACGGCGGCGTATCCGTGCGCCGCTGCATAATCCGGCTCGATAGCAAGCGCACGGTCGAGTGATATAAGCGCTTTGCTTACCTTCGCCGGCATCACAGAATTAGCATCGGAAAGAGCCCGCAAGAAAAGATCATAGGCGTTGAGACTGTCCGGCCGCTTGCGCTTGACGCGTTCGACTTCGGCCCGACGCAGGCTCGGCTCGATCGCACCCAGGACCGATAGCGCAATCTCGTCCTGCAGAGCGAAAATATCGTCGAAGTTTCGGTCATAGCGCTCGGCCCACACATGCGCTCCAGTTGCAGCATCGATCAGCTGCCCGGTGATGCGAACGCGATCCGCCGCCTTGCGAACGCTGCCCTCTAGCACATAGCGCACACCAAGATCGCGGCCGACCTGCCTCACGTCGACCGCGCGGCCCTTGTAGGTGAAGGTCGAATTGCGTGCGATGACGAAGAGCCACTTAATGCGCGAGAGGCCGGTGATGATGTCGTCAACCATGCCGTCGGCGAAATATTCCTGCTCCGCATCTCCGCTCAAATTTGAAAACGGAAGCACCGCGACGGACGGCTTGTCGGGCAATGCAAGCGCCGGTGACGTCGGCGGGGTTGCCTCCGCTGGCGGATTGCTCGTCGCGACCACCGGCCCAACATAGCGGTAGCCACGGCGCGGCAGAGTCTCAATCCAACTCGCACCTTCGGCGACCTCATTAAACACCCGGCGCAATGCTGCAATCTGAACCGTCAGATTGCCGTCCTCGATTGCAAGTCCCGGCCATGCGGTCTCGATTAGCGCATCTTTGGAAACCGGTGCTCCCGCCTGCTCCAGAAGGAGCTGAAGCAGCACAACTGCTCGTTGGCCCAGGACAGTCGGTTCGGCGCCGTGAAACAGTATTTTAGCCTCCGCGTCGAGGCGAAACGGACCGAATAGGTGGATCGTCCCCATTGGCTGAGTGCATCCCAATCGGAAACATTTTGCAACTTTTTTGGAACAAATTCACGACGTTCCGGCGCCGTGGGTTCATGTTGTAGCGGTTTCGACGCATGACGAAGCGCCAAGTCATGGAGAAACACGATGAGCGCAAGAGCGCCCGCCACTTGGCGCCGCTGTCCTATAGGTCAACGTTTCTTTGCATTGTGGTTGCCACGCGCAGCCGCGATGTGCACGCAGATCGCATTCAAACACCAGGGGAGAAACACCATGAAGACTCACTTCATAGTAGCCTTATCGATGATCACCGGCATCGCCGCGGCGGCACTTTTCGAGCTACGGCCGAACGACGCGTGGGCGAACCAGGTTCAAAAAGACGACCACGAAACGACGCCTATTCCCATGCACGTTAACACCTTCATTTATTGGCCTCCCCTCGCCGTAGCGGCGGAATTGGGCTACTTTGCCGATGAAGGTTTGGATGTCAAAATCGATATAACGCCATCGTCAACGGTTCAGATGCACGGTCTAGCGGTGGGTACGTGGGACATTGCACTGACAACATTCGATGATGTGATCGCTTCTAGCGCAGACGAGGGTGTGTCGTTCAAGGCGTTCGGCTATCTCAACATCTCGAATCTTCAGTTGGTGGCTCGTCCTGAGATTCCTAATGTTGAGGCCCTGCGATTTCACCCACTCGCTGTCGACGCTCCCAATACAGGATGGGCAGTCGTTCTGCGCAAGATGCTCCTCAACTACGACATGGACCTCAATCGGGGGGACTACACGCTTGTATCGGCGGGGGGGCTAGCGACGAGGATTGCGTCGATGACACAACGCCAAACCTTCGGGACGGTGTGGCCGCCCCCTGTACCAGCAAACGTCGCCCCGCTCGGATTTCACACTGTCGCCTACCAAAGAGACATTGTCCCGAACTATCCTGGTAACGTTATGGCTGCTCGCGCCGATCGGCTTGAAGGACAGAGTCGGGATGGGATGGAGCGATTCATGTCGGCGTGGCTGCGGGCTGCCGCGTACGCATCCGATCCGGCCAATCGTGATGCTACTGTAGGCATCCTGGGCCACTACGGCCAGACACCATTGGGTGCGCCGTCGTCTATTGAAGGTGTAACGTCGAACGCGAGACCGGATCACGATCACTTGATCGTCCCCTGGAATCTCCGTCAGGAGTTTGGGCTGGCCATGCCCGCAGGGACTGTTGACAACTATTTCACGACGAAGTTGTACGATCACGTGGTTCACCACAGCGACGACGGCGGCGATCCGCAAGTCGGACAAAAGTAAAACGTCGCACGGCCACCGCTACCCTTGATGGCCGCCGTTTGAAGGGCGGCGGCCGTAATCTCAGAATGGGCCACAACCGGCCGTGAGCAGTTGCGGCAAATCCTTGGCCACGCCATGCGAGTTGTAAGGTCAATGGCTCTTCGAAGAGCTTGTGAAACTGGTGACGCGCGGTGGCCCCCCGGATGCCAATGCCATTGCGGAATTGAGAAGCCGCTACGACACCGAGGAGCTGTCGGCGCGAAAAGCCAGCTAGCCGCTACGACACCGAGGAGCTGTCGGCGCGAAAAGCCAGCTAGCCGCTGTCGGTCGCTGGATTGCCGCCATCGGTTCGCGCAAGCGAATATCAAGTCCACCGCCCTGTGACCGCCATCGCGACCAAAGGAGGATTCTGTGCCACTTGTCCGCCGTGAGTTCCTACATCTCGGCAGCGCTGCCGCTGTCGCCACCGTCATTCCCTCGCTGGCATCCGCGCAAACTTATCCAACGCGGCCGGTACGTTTGCTCACCGGCTTTAGCGCCGGCGGCTTAGGCGACATCGTGGCTCGCCTGATGGGACAATGGCTGGCGGAGCGGCTCGGCCAGCAATTCATCGTCGAGAACAGGGCGGGCGCTGCCTCCAACATCGCAGCCGACGCGCTCGTGCGTTCTGCCCCGGACGGCTACACACTTTTGATGTCCTCCACCGTAAACGCGATCAACACAACGCTCTACGACAACCTGGGTTTCAATTTCATCCGCGACACCACGCCGGTCGCCGGCATCATCGGCACGCCCCTCGTGATGATGGTCGATCCGTCATTTCCGGCCAAGACGATCCCGGATTTCATCGCGCATGCCAAAGCGAACCCGGGCAAGCTCAACTACGGGTCGGCCGGCAGCGGGAGCCTGTCCCATGTTGTCACCGAACTGCTCAAAATGACGGCTCACGTGAACATGGTACACGTATCCTATCGTGGCGACCTCCAGGCGATTACAGATCTGCTGGGCGGACAGCTGCAGGTTTACTTCGGCACATTGCCGGCATCGATCGAATACGTCAGGGCCGGCAATCTGCGCGCGCTGGCGGTGACGAGCACGACGCGCTCGCCGGCGCTGCCGGACATCCCGGCGTTGGGAGAATTCCTGCCGGGCTTCGAGGCGAGCATATGGGTTGGCCTCACTGCGCCCAGGAACACGCCTACTGAGATTGTCGAGAAGCTCAACCGGGAGATCAACGCCGGCCTTGCCGATCCCAAGCTGAAGGCACGCCTTGCCGATTTGGGGACAACGCCGCTGCCAGGTTCGCCGGCTGATTACGCCAAGCTTGGCGTCGACGAGACCGAGAAATGGGGCAAGGTGGTCAAATTGACAGGTGCAAGGCCGGACTGATCCGGCGAGTCCGAATGGGTCAAGCATGCTCCCGTCGGACCGCAAGTCACGGCGCAATCGGGCGAGACGATCAAGGCAAGCGGCATGTCGATGGAGAGCACGTCCCGTCCGGCGAATCGCGCTGCCGCGCGAGGTCGACAATAAAGCCGTGCATGCCATTTGGATGCGTCATTTCTTTGGAGGCGATCATGAAAATACGTTGCGCCATAATTCTTACGGCCTTTGGACTATTCGCCGCATGCACTCAGGTCACGGCTATCAATGCCGCTGAAGTCAAGGTCCTTACGGCCAGAGCGATCGCGACAGTGTTGAGCGAGATTGGACCCGAATTCGAGCGCGCAACCGGCCACAAGCTCAACGTGATCTCCAGCTTTGGCCCAGTATTTGCGAGGCGAATAAGTGCCGGCGAACCGTTCGATGTTGTCGTCAGTCCACCCCCGATCATCGACGGATTAATCAAAGACGGCAAGGTCATTGCCGATTCGCGTGCCAGTCTCGTGCGCTCCGGCATTGGCGTGGAAGTGCGCGCAGGCGCGCCCAAGCCTGACATCAGCTCGGTCGAGACGTTCAAGCGTGCGCTACTCAATGCGAAATCGATCGGCTATCTCAAGGTCGGCGGCGTACCGCAGCTGATAGATCGACTTGGAATTACGGATGCAATTAAATCGAAAGTTACGGCACCGGATTCTGACATCGTTTCGGAGCTTGTCGCGAAGGGCGAACTGGAACTCGGGGTGATGGTCATCACGCAGATTCTGACGACGCCGGGCGTCGAACTAGTCGGGCCACTCCCGCCGGAAATTCAATTCTACACCACGTTTACGGCTGGCGTCAGCGCCAACTCAAAAGCGCCCGACGCAGCTCGGGATTTGATTAAATTCCTTACTGGTCCTATCGCTCTCCCTGTCGTTAAATCGCAGGGCATGGAGCCGGGCTGAGGGTCGCGGTAGGGACGGCCATTGCTGACCGCCCCCCGCATAGATCCCGGCGTGCGCTGCTAACGCACCGGGCTCCTCCCTCGGGTTCTGGCGTCGAAACGGTGACATGGCAGTGGATGCAGTATCCTGATCGACGGGAAGAAGCGGTCGGCTTTCGGGTGTCGATTCACCCTGACCGGGGAGGCACAAAACTCTGGATGCGCGACGAAGTCACCGGAGATCCCTTGCAGGTGATCATCTTCGTGCAGCGCTGCGCCGAAGCCTTCGGCCTCACGGGACGCTGGGGCTTCCAATCGGCCAACACCTGCTCGGAGCGGCGCATCAATGCATTCGGCGGCGGCGCCCATGTACTCGATCTATCCACCGGCAGGCCCGTGGCATGGATCCGCACAAACCGCTGGCTGGCGCGCGCCGTCCGGCCAGGCCGCGGAACGCGAGGTGTGCCATGAGCACTCCTGATCATGCGCGTGCAAATTTCCAGACGCTGCTCCGCGCAGCAGCGGACGGTAACCTTGCGAGCGAGTCGACAAACGACACGGACTTGCTCCCGCAGAGGGTGGCTGATCTTGAACCTGCCCGATCGCACGTGCTTCTCCGCCTCGACGAGTCATCGGTCAGGGCCGAGATCGCAGAGGTGATCGCGACCGATGAGACCATGAAAGGGCTTACAGCCGATGCAGTGACGGACGCCGACATTCACGCCGCGTGCTGCGCTGTCGTGGAGCAAACGGATCTGTGGGAGGAGCGGGGCGCAGCCGTGTTCCGGGCCGCGCTCGCAGCCATCCGCGAGGCGGAGCGCCGGCGCGCTGCTTCCCTCTGACGATCCGCCACTCCCTTCACCAGAGCCCGGCCTTCGCGCCGGGCTCGTTTCGTTTCGGAGTGCCTACCATGAGCATTCCCGAATACGCCCGCGTCTACTTCAACACGCTGTTGCGCGCCGCCGCCTGCGGCGATCTCGCGCTGATGGAACGCGCCGACGCCATGACCGGTGAGCCGCGCTACGTCAAATGTGCCATCGCCCGGGATCGGGCTGACTACGTGATCACACCCTTCGGTCACCTCGCGCCAGGCAATCCCTACGAAGCCTCTGAGCCGCCGCTGACCTCTCCGGACCCCGGCGAGCCTGCGCCGGCCCGAGAGTGAGAGCAAGGCCGGGACGGGTTTGACCCGGTCCGGGTCGAGAGAGCGCCCGACCGGTTCGCCCGTTCCGGCTCTCCTGGATGATCTCAATGAATGCGAAGTTCGTCTCCGCGGCCGCGATGGCGGCTGCGTCTTCTGTCGCGCGCACGTTTCAGCCATCGAACAGTGCCGAGGCGCTCATTGGTGCTGCCAACCTGCTCCTCACCGATCTTGAGCGCGGCGTCGCGATCGATGCGCGGGTGCTGCGCACCGCGATGGTCGCGTCCTTCGGCGCATCGGACGCCGAAGGCGCCTGGGATTGGAAAACCGCCTACGAGGCCTGCGAGGCCGCACAGATCCTGTTCCTGCGCAAGTTCGGCCCCGCCATGCGCGAGCGCGCCGCGTCTCCATCGCACTTCCTCGCCATGCTGACGAAACTCGCGGCGCTCCTTCCGTCCCACACGCGCCGGTCCGAAGAGAGCCAGGCGCTCCAGCAATTCTCCACCCCGATCGGACTCGGCTTCGTCGCCAGCATGGCCGCTGCGATCACGCCCGCGGATCTCGTGCTGGAGCCCTCGGCCGGCACCGGGCTCCTCGCCATCCATGCCGAGCTCGCCGGCGGCGGCCTGGTCGTGAACGAGATCGCCGACACCCGCGCCGACCTGCTCGATCGTTTGTTCCCGGCTGTCAGCGTCACCCGGTACGACGCCGCCCACATCCACGACCATCTCGACGCCACTGTGCGTCCAAGCGTCGTGCTCATGAACCCACCGTTTTCAGCGGCGGCTAACGTCGACGGCCGCGTTGCCGATGCCGCCTTGCGTCACATTTCGTCGGCGCTGACGCGTCTCGCCGAGGGCGGCCGCCTGACCGCCATTACCGGAGCGAGCCTCTCCCCCGACAATCCATCCTGGCGCGACGGCTTCGTCCGTTTGCAGGAACGCGCTCGCGTGGTGTTTTCGGCGGCGGTCGACGGGCGGGTCTATGCCCGCCACGGCACCACTTCCGAGACCCGCCTGACCATCATCGATCGCGTCCCGGCGGATGATCCGACGGCGTTTCCGGCTTCGCCCGGAACGGCAGGCGACATGGCCACGCTGCTCGACTGGGTGACGCGCCACGTTCCACCACGGCCGACCATGTCGCCGGCGGTCGCACGCGCCGCGGCGCCGATCGCGACAAAGACGCTGCGCGCGCGGCTGCTCCCCAACACGCGATCGCACCGCAGCTCTGCTGCGGAGAATATCGAACGGCCGGCGTCGAGCTCGCTTATGAGACCATCGACTGGAGACCCGCCGAGAGTAGCCGCATCACGGATGCGCTTTATGAAGGATACGTGCTTCAGTCGATCCGTATTCCCGGATCTCAGGCCCATCCGACGCGGCTGGTGCAGTCGGCGGCCATGGCCTCGGTGGCGCCGCCCAAGCCGGCCTATCGGCCGCATCTGCCGACCGATCTTGTTTCCGACGGCCCGCTCTCCGATGCCCAGCTCGAAAGCGTCATCTACGCCGGCGAAGCACATAGCGGATATCTCGCCGGCTCCTGGAGCCTAGATGAGACGTTCGATGTCGTCTCGGCCGCCGCCGATGATGCCGAAAATGCCGTCCGCTTCCGCCGCGGCTGGTTTCTCGGCGATGGCACTGGCGCCGGCAAGGGCCGCCAGGTCGCCGGCATCCTGCTCGACAACTGGCTCAAGGGCCGACGCCGCGCCCTGTGGGTGTCGAAATCCGACAAGCTGATCGAGGATGCCCAGCGCGACTGGTCGGCGCTCGGACAGGAGCGCCTGCTGATCACGCCGCTGTCGCGGTTCCGCCAGGGCACGCCGATCCGCCTGGATCAAGGCATCCTTTTCACCACGCCGATGCGCGCGAGGAAAGGGTTTCCCGCGTGCAACAGATCGTCGATTGGTTGGGGCGCGACTTCGATGGAGTCATCGTCTTCGACGAGAGCCACGCCATGCAGAACGCGGCCGGCGCCAAGGGCGAGCGCAGCGAGCAGGCACCCTCACAACAGGGCCGAGCGGGCCTGCGGCTGCAACACGCGCTGCCCGACGCCCGCGTGCTCTATGTGTCGGCGACCGGCGCCACCACGGTCCACAATCTCGCCTATGCGCAACGGCTCGGCCTGTGGGGCGGTGCAGATTTTCCGTTCGCCACCCGCGCGGAGTTCGTCGAGGCGATCGAGGCCGGCGGCGTCGCCGCCATGGAGGTGCTCGCCCGCGATCTCAAGGCGCTCGGCCTCTACGCAGCACGTTCGCTCTCCTACGAGGGGATCGAATACGAGCTGGTTGAACACCGGCTCACTCCTGAACAGATTCGCATCTATGACGCCTATGCGGGCGCCTTCCAGGTCATCCACAACAACCTCGACGCTGCGCTTAAGGCTGCCAATGTCACCGGAGAATCCGGGACCCTGAACGCCCAGGCCAAGTCGGCCGCACGTTCGGCCTTCGAGAGCGCCAAGCAGCGCTTCTTTAATCATCTCATCACCGCCATGAAGACCCTGGCGCTGATCGCGGCGGTCGAGCGCGATCTCAAGGCCGGCCATGCCGCCGTCATCCAGATCGTCTCCACGGGCGAAGCCCTGATGGAACGGCGCCTGGCGGAGATACCCACCGAGGAATGGGCCGACGTCCAGGTCGACATCACGCCGCGCGAATACGTTCTCGACTACCTGGCGCACGGCTTTCCGACCCAGCTGTTCGAGCCGTTCACCGACAGCGACGGCAATCTTTCCTCCCGGCCGGTGTTTCACGATGGCCAGCCGGTCCCGTGCCGCGACGCCGTGGAGCGCCGGGATCGCATGATCGAACGGCTGGCGTCGCTTGCCCCAGTACAGGGCGTCCTCGACCAGATCGTGCAGCGGTTCGGTACCGACATGGTGGCCGAGGTCACGGGACGCTCGCGGCGCATCGTGCGCAAGCGAGGTCAGGATGGCGTCGATCGGTTCGCCGTCGAGGCCCGTGCCGGATCGGCCAATCTCGCCGAGGCGCAGGCCTTCATGGATGACGAGAAGCGGATTCTCGTGTTTTCCGATGCTGGCGGCACCGGACGTTCCTATCACGCCGACCTCGCGGCGAAGAATCAGCGCCTGCGGGTCCATTACCTGCTGGAAGCGGGCTGGAAGGCCGATACCGCCATCCAGGGTCTCGGCCGCTCGAACCGCACCAACCAGGCGCAGCCGCCGCTGTTCCGGCCGATCGCCACCGACGTCAAGGCCGAGAAGCGCTTTCTCTCCACCATCGCGCGCCGCCTCGATACGCTCGGCGCCATCACCAAGGGCCAGCGCCAGACCGGCGGCCAGGGGCTGTTCCGCGCCGACGACAATCTCGAATCCGTCTACGCCCGAGCGGCGCTCCGCCAGCTCTACCTTCTGATCTATGGCGGCAAGATCGAGGGCTGCCCGCTTCAGACGTTCGAGGACGCCACCGGACTGCGGCTGACCGACAACGATGGTTCGCTGCGCGAGGACCTGCCGCCGATCACCACCTTCCTCAACCGGCTGCTGGCGCTCACTATCGACATGCAGAATACGCTGTTCGGCGTATTCGACGACTTGCT
>WNFF01006169.1_pt1 | contig 10188 bp, 13 predicted proteins | sample 5400441 | NCBI WGS metagenome assembly WNFF01 (sample SAMN13153345, study PRJNA577476) | soil metagenome | isolation source: 120 cm saprolite under Douglas fir tree site 2 hole 3 replicate 1 | place: USA:California | collected 2015-04-18
GGCATTCGCGGTTCACCGACGGCGCAACTCGTGTTTGAGGACGTGAAGGTACCGGCCGCCAACCGGCTCGGCGAGGAAGGCGCCGGCTTCAAGATTGCGCTCGCCGTGTTGGACCGGTCGCGCCCCGGCATCGGCGCGCAGGCTCTCGGCATCGCCGAAGGCGCGTTCGACTACGCGCTCACCTACGCCAAGGAGCGCCAGCAGTTCGGCCAGCCCATCGCCAGCTTCCAGGGCATGCAGTTCATGTTTGCGGACATGGCGACGCAGATCGAGGCCGCGCGGACCCTCGTGTACAGGGCGGCCACCAAGGTCGACGCCAGGGCGCCCGACCTCACCAAGGTCGCGGCCATGGCCAAGCTGTTTGCCTCGGACATGGCCATGAAGGTCACGACCGACTGCGTCCAGGTGCTCGGCGGCTACGGCTACATCTCTGACTATCCCGTCTGAAGGTCACTACGGATTGCGTCCAGGTGCTCGGCGGCTACGGCTACATCTCTGACTATCCCGTCGAGCGGATGATGCGAGATGCGAAGATCACGCAGATTTATGAGGGCACCAACCAGATCCAGAAGGTGGTCATCGCCCGGGCTTTGCTCCGTTGAGCGCGAGCGGACCTGAGATGGTCCCCTCACCGGCGCCCGCCGCAACGGGCATACCCGCGATCGCGCCGTACCACCCGCCGCCTGCGTATCCGCCGCCGCCCACGGACGCAGGCACGGACGCCAAGGCCGTGGCTGCGCTCGGATTCGCGATCCTGGGCCTCATATTCGCGCTGCCTCTTGGACTGCCGGGCATGATCGCGGGGCCGATCGCCTACTTCCTTGGCAAGGGCGCGCGGGCGCGTATAGCCGAGTCCGGGGGAACGCTTGGCGGAGCCGGCGCGGCGAATGCGGGCCGCATTCTCGGCGTCGTCACGACGGTGGTCGGCGCGGTGGTGACGCTGCTCTGGTTCATCGTCATCCTCAACGCCTTCAACGACGTGTCGGTCGGCCAGTAGCCGCAGCACTCGCCCATGGATCGCATCGCTGATGCGTTCGTGTGGCCCGTACGCGACCCGGAATGGCCGGGCAAGCTGGTGATCATCGCGCTGACCCTGCTCATCCCGATCGTCGGCGCGATCAACGGACTTGGCTGGATGCTCGCCACGCTCGACCGCCTGCGTGCCGGCGAGGAGCGCATGGCGCCGGCCAACCTGGGCTACATCGGCCGTGGCTTTCAGCTGTTCGTCGTGCAGCTGGCGTATGGCCTCGCTGTCCTGGCGGTCGCGCTGGTGATCTACGTTCCCGCGCTGCTGCTGTCGCTGAGCCAGGGCCGTGGCGAGGCGAACAGCGGCCTGATCGTGCTCGCGCTCTTTCTGAACGTGCTCGCATTCGGCGTGACCACCATCGGCTCGCTCGCGGCCACCTTCGCAAGCCCCGCCTTCGTTTTGGCCACCGACCAGGGCGGCATCGCGGGCGGCGTCAACGTTCGCGATGTGTGGCGTCGCTCGCGCGCGAACCTGACCAACACTCTGATCGCGGGCCTTATGCTGATCGCCGCGAGCTTTGTGAGCTCGCTCGGCTCGATCGTCTGTCTCGTGGGGATCTTTTTCACCGCTGCATACGCACTGGCGATGCAGGCCTGGGTCTACCGAAGCTTCGAGCTGGCGGCCAAGAGCGAATCTGGAGCGTAAAGGAGTACGGAAATGTCGGACCTGCCACCACCGCCTCCGCCGCCGCCCGCTGGAGGATCGACACCTCCACCGCCTCCGCCGCCTCCACCTCCGCCGCCTGGCGGCGGCTACATGCCGCCCCCGCCTCCGCCACCGCCTCCCGGTGGTGGGTACCAGGCGCCGCCGCCGCCGCCACCGCCCGCCGGTGGTGGGTATGGCGCGCCTCCGCCTCCACCTCCAGGCGGCGGCTACATGCCGCCACCGCCACCGCCGGGTGGAGGCTATGTGCCTGGCGGCGGAATGCAGTACGCGAGCCAGCGCACTGACGGGCTCGCGATCGCGTCGCTGATCACCGGCATCCTGTCGCTCGTCTGCTGCGTGCTCGGGGTGGTGCTCGGGCCGGCCGCGGCGATCATGGGCTTCGTATCACGCGGCAGGATCACAGCGAGCAACGGGACCGTCGGCGGAGGAGGGCTCGCGATCGGAGGCCTCGTCCTCGGCGTGATCGGGTTCATCGCCGGCGTCGTATGGATCCTGATCTTCGCCTTCTCGAGCAACGCCACCACCACGACGTAACCAACGCGGCCGGGCAAGCGTTGTCTGAAGCCTGGTGCCACAGGCTAGAATCCGCGTGCGCATGTCCAGGGCCAGGCCTAGGGCCAGGCGATCCCGCTACTCCGTCTCACACCGCCTGACCAGGTCGGTTCCGGCTTTGATCGGCGCCGTCCTGCTGGTGGCGATCGTCCTCACGGCCACGGTCGCGTACAGGCGGATCGACGACTTTCTGACCACTGTCACCGGCAAGGGCCTCACGCTCGGCGCGGTCGTGGAGGCGGTACAGCCCGAGCCCGGATCCATCGCATACAAGCTGCAGCACGGCCAGCAGGTCAACGTCCTGCTGCTTGGGATGGGTGGCTACGAGAACGACGCGCCATTTCTCACCGACTCCATCATGGCCGTGACCATCGATCCCAACTCACACCGCGTCATGCTGGCGTCGATCCCGCGCGACCTTGTGGCGCGCATGAATCTGCAGACGAACGCGAACAGCATCTGGACGAACAAGATCAACGCGGCGTACGAGGTGCCGTACACGAACATCATCTGCTGCGTCGCGCCGCAATACCAGGGACGCGACGGCGGTGGTCGCGCCGCCGAGCACGAGGTGGGGAAGATCACCGGCCTCACGTTCGACCGATACATCGCGATCGACTTCGTGGCTTTCCGCGACATGGTCAATGCCCTCGGCGGTGTCGACGTGTGCCTGACCACCAACCTGGACGACTACGAGTACCCCAACTACGGGCACGGCTACATCGCCCTCCATTACAGGGCCGGATGCCAGCACCTGAGCGGAGAGCAGGCGCTGCAGGTCGCGCGGTCACGGCACGCGATCGAGCCGCAGCAGTCGTCTGACTTCGGGCGCGCGCGCCGCCAACAGGACATCATGCAGGCGATCAAGAAGAAGGCGACGACGGTCAACGGGTGGGCGAAGGCGCCGCAGCTGCTGGACGCGCTGCAGAAGAACATCCACACGGACATGTCGCTCGCCGACATGAAGGCGATATACGACTGGGGCAAGAACCTTCCGGACAGCGCGATCCTCCGGCTGGCGCTTACAGCACCTTCCGGCGCGGCCGCGGGCAACTTCCTGTACAGCGGCAACTGCGGCATGGGTCCTTACGCGTCGCAGCTGTGTCCCGAGGACCCGTCGTACCGGATGATCCACCAGTACATCGCCTCGGCCTTCATCGACCAGTCGTTGCTGTCGGAGAGGGCGCCCGTGCAATTTGCCAACGGGTCATACACGTACAGCGACCTGGCCGATCGGGTGACCACGATGCTGGACCCGCTCGGCCTGCAGCTCGCGAACCCGATCCTGCACGGCAACTCGGCGAGGACGCTGATCCTGGATTACTCGGGCGGCCAGTTCCCGAAGACCACGGCGTGGCTGGCCAACTACTTCGGCGGCCAGGTCATCGCTGCGACCCCGGCGAGCCCGCAGCCGGCGCGCGGCCAGCAGACGTACGGGATCGTGGTCGTGCTCGGCCACGACTTCGGCGCCCGCTGGTTCACATAGTCTTAGCTTCGTCGGCAACGATCTAGCGGACAGGTTTCGGGCGGGCGACGTGCGCGCCCTGGCGCGCGCCATCACGATGGTCGAGCGGCGCGATGCGGGAGTGCGTGAGCTGCAGCAGGCGCTGCGCGACCGCGCGCAGAGTCCCTACGTCATCGGCTTCACCGGCGCGCCGGGCACGGGCAAGTCGACGCTGGTGGATGCATCGGTGGCGCTGCTGCGAAAGGGCGACCAGGCGGTGGCGGTGATCGCAACCGACCCCAACTCTCCGTTCACCGGAGGGGCCATCCTCGGCGACCGCATCCGCATGCAGAGGCACGCCCTCGACCCGAAGGTGTTCATCCGCAGCATGGGGGCGCGCGGGCACCTGGGCGGGTTGTCGCTGGCCGCGCGGGAGGCGATCCGGCTGCTCGGTGCGTTCGGCTTCGACCCGGTGATCCTGGAGACGGTGGGCGTCGGGCAGTCCGAGCTCGAGGTCGCCGCGGTGGCGGACACGACGGTGGTCGTGCTGACCCCGAACCTCGGCGACGGCGTGCAGATGATCAAGGCGGGGATCCTGGAGATCGCCGACATCTTCGTGGTCAACAAGGCCGACCTCGAGGGGCACCAGCGGGTCGCGACCGAGCTGCGGTCGATGCTCTCGCTGGCGCCGAAGGGCCAGGACAAAGGCTGGAAGCAGCCGATCATCGCCACCTCGGCGACCCGTCAGGAAGGGATCGAGGAGCTGTGGGCGGCGATCGAGTCGCACCGCAAGCATCGGGAGGCGGGGGGCAAGGCCCAGGCGCGGGCCGAGCAGCGGTTGAAGGACGAGACTGCGGAGGTCGTGGCCGAGATCGCGAGACAGCGGGCCCTGGAGGCGCTGGCCGGAGACGGTGCCCTGACCGAGCGGCTGCTGGAAGACGGCACGCCGTACGGAGTGGCGGAGGAGATCCTTCGCGGACTCGGATAATGGACCGGAAGCAATGAAAGTGAGAGCGAAGGATCCAAAGCAGGTCTGGCGCGAGGAGTTCGAGGCCAGCCGGACCAGGCGCACCGACGACGTCGAGACCTCGACCATCTCGGGGGTTCCGGTCAAGCCGCTCTACACCTCGGACGACCTCCCGGTCCGCGCCGAGGAGATGCCGGGTCAGTACCCGTACACGCGCGGCATCCACCCGACCGGCTATCGCGGCCGGCTGTGGACGATGCGCCAGTTCTCCGGGTTCGCGACCGCGGAGGAGACCAACAAGCGCTACAAGTACCTGCTCGCGAACGGCCAGACGGGGCTGTCGGTTGCCTTCGACATGCCCACGCTGATGGGGCAGGACTCCGATGCGCCCACCAGCCGCGGCGAGATCGGGCATTGCGGCGTCGCCGTCGACTCGCTCGCTGACATGGAGACGCTGTTCGACGGCATCCCGCTCGGCGACATCACCACGTCGATGACCATCAACTCGCCCGCGGCGATCCTGCTGTGCATGTACCTGGCGGTCGCTGAGAAGCAGGGAGTGCCGTTCAACAAGCTCGGCGGCACGCTGCAGAACGACATCCTCAAGGAGTTCATCGCGCAGAAAGAGTTCATCTTTCCGCCCGAGCCATCGATGCGCCTGGTCGTTGACTCAATCGAGTACTGCGCGGCCGAGGTGCCGAAGTGGAACACCATCTCCATCTCCGGCTATCACATCCGCGAGGCGGGCTCGACCGCGGCGCAGGAGCTCGCGTTCACGCTCGCAGACGGCATGGCGTACGTCGACGCGTGCATCGAGCGCGGGATGCGCATCGACGATTTCGCGTCAAGGCTCTCGTTCTTCTTTGACGCGCACATCGACTTTTTCGAGGAGATCGCCAAGTTCCGCGCCGCGCGACGCATCTGGGCTCGATGGATGCGTGAGAAGTACGGCGCGCAGGACGAACGGTCGTGGAAGCTGCGGTTCCATACGCAGACCGCAGGCGTGTCGCTGACCGCGCAGCAGCCAGAGCTCAACATCGCGCGCACCGCGTTGGAAGCGATGTCTGCGGTGCTCGGCGGCACGCAGTCGCTGCATACGAACGCGATGGACGAGGTCCTGGCCTTGCCGACGGACGACTCGGCGCGCCTCGCGCTGCGCACGCAGCAGCTGATCGCGTACGAGACGGGCGTGGCCAGCACGATCGACCCGCTTGGCGGCAGCTACTTCGTCGAATCGCTCACCGACGAGATCGAGCGCCAGGCCGAGGCATACTTCAAGCGCATCGAGGAGCTTGGTGGCGTCATTCCGGCGATCGAGGTCGGCTTCTTCCAGAAAGAGATCGCGGACGCGGCGTTCCGGTACCAGCAGGAGCTGGAGCAGAAGCGGCGGATCATGATCGGGGTCAATGAGTTCACGGTAGATGGGGAGGCGCCGATCGAGATCCTCCGCATCGACCCAAGGCTCGAGGCCGAGCAGGTCGAGCGAGTGCGCGCGGTGCGCGCGAAGCGCGACCAGGCGCGGTGCTCGTCGGCGCTGAACCGGTTGCGCATGGCCGCGGCCGGATCCGACAACCTGATGCCTCACATCCTCGAGGCGGTGAAGGCGTACGCCACCGAGGGCGAGATCATGAACACGCTCATCGACGTGTTCGGCGTTTACACGGAAAAGGCGGTCATCTGAGGTGGCGCCGGCGAGGTCGGCGGTGAAGCCGGTCCGCATCCTGATGGCAAAGGTCGGGCTGGACGGCCACGACCGCGGCATCAAGGTCGTCGCCCGCGCGCTGCGCGACGCGGGTTACGAGGTGATCTACACGGGGCTTCGGCAGACGCCGGAGATGGTCGTCGACGCGGCGCTGCAGGAGGATGCGCAGGTCATCGGGCTCTCACTGCACTCCGGCGCGCACATGACTCTGTTCCCGGCCGTGGTCAACGAGCTGAAGAAGAAAAACGCGACCGACATCATCGTGTTCGGCGGCGGCATCATCCCCGACGACGACATCGTGGAGTTGAAAAAGCAGGGCGTGGCCGAGCTGTTCACGCCCGGGACGCCGCTGCAGGAAATCGTCGAGTGGCTCAGAAAACGATTTCCTGAGGGAGCCAGCGCGTAGTTCTCGTGCGTGGCAGGGGCGGACGGGCTTTGCCCGGCCGCGACTTTGTTCCGGAGTCGCCTTGCGTGGTGGGGAGAGGGGGGTCTCGTGGGGGGATCCTGATCCCCCCGCGCCTGTTAGCCCTGGATGACGATCGAATTCGCGATCTTGTCGTGCCAGCCCTGTTTCTTCGGGTCGAACGCCGCCCAGATCAGGCCGATGTAGCAGGCGATGACGCTGATCACGTAGCCGAGGTAGCGCATCGCGGCGCGGCCGAAGCCGATGGGCTGGCCGGTCTGCGCGTCGACGACCGCAAGGCGGAAGAACCGCATGCCTCGCGTCGATCCCATACCCCAGTAGTAGACGAAGTAGCCGATCGAGATGGTGAACGAGACCAGGTAGCTCAGGTAAGTCAGGGGACCGCCTTGCGATACATCCAGCGTCGATCCCGTGACGTTTGCCAGCAGCCCGATGATTATGCCGAGCACGATCTCGACGACGACGGTGACGACCAAGACGATGACGCCGTCGATGATCACGGCCACGAAGCGAATCCAGAAGCCGGCGTAGAGGATCCCCGGGTTGTAGCCGAGGCCGCCGAGCGCCGGCGGGGGAGCGGATGCCGGGGGCGCGAGAACACCTGGGGGAGGCTGCGGCGGAGGGATGCTGCCCGGGGGCGGTGGGGGCGGGGGCAGGTCGTCCGGCGGGGGCGGCGGAGGGTTCTGCACCAGGACCCGCTAGGGGGTCAGGAGCACCACCGAGTTCGCCACCTTGTCGTGCCAGCCCTGCTTGCGGGCGTCGAATGCGACCCAGATCCAGCCGATGTAGCAGGCCCAGCTGTTGACGAGGCTCATCAGCCAGCGCACAACCGCACGGCCGATACCGATCGGGGCTCCGGTGTTGGCGTCAACCACCCGGAGGTGGAACATGCGCATGGCGATCGTCTGGCCGCTGGTGCCCCAGAAGTAGATCTGGTAGCCGGCGATCGCGACAAGGGCGATCACGTAAAAGAGCAGGAACGCCCCGCTGGCGACCCCGGCTGTGGCGTTCTGGGCGTTCTGGTCCGAGCTGGTAGCGGTGAAAGCAACGCCCGAGATCGCGATGAAGATGAACAGGATGATCGTCAGCGGAATCCCGAGGATGAGGCCGTCGACGAAGCGGGCGATGAACCGGATCCAGAACCCGGCGTAAGCCGTCTGCGGCTGGGGCGGGACCTGGTACTGCTGCATTGGGGCCGGGGGAGGACTCTGCATTGGTTGCGATATCATAGGCGTGCCTCCCCACCTGAGGCGCATCTATGGGTCGCCAGGCGACGTCAGGAAGGAATTAACTGATTGCAACTCAACGCATCCACCCGCCAGATCCTCGGCAAGCGCTCGCGCCGGCTTCATCGCGAGGGCAAGCTGACCGCCGTCGTGTACGGCCACGCAGCCGAGGCGACGCCGCTCGTGCTCGACCGGCTCGAGTTCCAGAAAGTGTTCGTCAAGTCGGGGCGGACCCACCTGGTCGACCTCGTGGTCGACGGCAGCCGGACCGAGAAGGTGCTCGTGCGCGAGATCCAGAGCCACCCCCGCCGGCTGGGACCGATCCACGTCGACTTCTACCAGGTCAACCTGGAGGAGAAGATCCGGGTCGAGGTGCCTATCCACCTCACCGGTGAGTCCGCCGCGGTCAAGCGGGGCGACGCCGACGTTCTGCAGCCGATCCACGCGCTCGAGGTCGAGTGCCTGCCGACCGAGATCCCCGAGGAGTTCGAGGTCGACCTGACTCCGCTGGCGGAGATCGACGACGGCCTGCGCGTCTCCGAGCTTGCCGTGCCCAAGGGCATCACGATCCTCGCCGACCCGGACGAGCTGGTGGTGAAGATCGTGCACAAGCGCGAGCTCAAGATCGAGGAGGAGGTGCCTGCGGCCGAGGCCGCTGTGCCCGCCGAGGGCGAGGAGGTGCCCGCCGAGGGCGCTGCGGCGGAAGGGGAGCAAGCCGAGACCGAAGAATGATCACCCCACGAAATCTGGTGATTTCGTGGGGGCCCCGATGACGCCGCCTCTGGCGGGGTCGGCCCTGGGTTCCTGGTCCCTGACGTCCGAGGACATCCGGAACATCGCGTTCGTAACCGCGGGCCTGGTCGTCTTCATCGTCTTCCTGGTCGCGTCGCGTGTGGCCGCTCACCTGATCGGGGAGCAGCTGCGCCACCGCGGCGTCCGCCTCGACATCGTGGTGCTGAGCCGCCGCGCCGCCTACGTGGTCGTGATCGGCATCGGCGTGATGGCGGCTTTCAGCTTCGCCTTCCAGACAGCCAACGTGACGCTGGTCGGCATCCTCCTTGCCACGATCGTGGCCGCGCTCGGGGTGCAGGACCTGCTGCGCGATTACGTGTCGGGCTACTACGTCCTGCTGGAGCGGCACATCCGTGTCGGCGACCGGATCGTGCTCGACGGGCACACGGGCGACGTGGTCGAGGTCAAGCTGCGGGTCACGCTGGTGCGCACCGCGGAGGGCGACCTGCTGGTGGTGCCGAACTCGGAGCTCTTCACGAAGCCGGTGCTGGTGCGCGCCAAGGGGTCGCCGGAGGCGCACGCCGCCAAAGAGGCTGAGGCAGCTAAGCCGTCAGAGCCCCAAGGATGATCCGGTAGAGGGCCTCTCGCTGCACGCCGACGAGGTCCGTCTCTTCCGCGAGCAGCTCTTTCATCGCCTCGATCGCGAGGGCGGGATGGATGCCGTTCGCGACCTGGGTCGCAAGCGAGCGCAGGTGGTAAGTGTGGTCGGGCTTTTCCGCCTCGCGCTCGAGCTTGGCGTCGACCTTGTCCAGCGGCAGGAAATGGCGCCAGCGCTCGACCTCTGACTTGCCCGTTTCGGGCGCGTCGGAGAGATGGAAGCAATTGATCCCGCCGAAGATCCCGAACCGCTCTCGCAGAGAGCCCGGCCGCGACTGGGCGATGCGCGTCTCGCCCAGGTCGTAGCGCATGCCTTCGAGGGCTTCGGCCGACGCGGTGATGCGGCCGACCAGCAATGGGAGCGCGGTCATGAAATCCACAAGCCACGGAAAGAAAGGACGGCCCTGCAGGAAGTCGTAGTGGCTTTCGATCAGGTCCGTGGGTGGCTGGTACCACGTGAGCGCCTCGAGCTTCCACCTGTACTCGGTGCTGAGCCAGCGCCAGAGATTGGCGCGTACCGCGAGGCGATATGACGCGTCGGGCTTGAAGATGACGAGGGCGTCAGCCACCCCCGAATCCTACTGACCGGTCTTCTTATCCCGTGGGTTGGGCGTGTACACCTTCCGCTTCTTCAGCTTCTCCGGCATGTGCACCTGATCAGCGACGCCACCCTCGAAATCGTGCGCGTACTTGTAGTCGCGGCCATAACCCATCGTCCGCATGAGTCCCGTGACCGCGTTGCGCAGGTGCAGCGGCACCGGCTCGTTGCCTGTCTCCTGGATGAGCTCGCG
>WNFF01007833.1_pt1 | contig 10188 bp, 8 predicted proteins | sample 5400441 | NCBI WGS metagenome assembly WNFF01 (sample SAMN13153345, study PRJNA577476) | soil metagenome | isolation source: 120 cm saprolite under Douglas fir tree site 2 hole 3 replicate 1 | place: USA:California | collected 2015-04-18
AGGAAACTCGTCGTCTCCGCGATCGCTGCAAATCCTGTCCCGTCCGAATCCATCACCGTCCCCCACCTGCGACTCAGTGGAGGACAACAGATTCAGTACTTCAGCCTTTTGTCACGATCCGCTTCACCCGATTACCCTGCCTAACGGAAGGCGTTTGACTACAACCTCCCAATAGTGGACTATAGGTTTGCTAATTTTGCCATTTTTCAGATCCGGATAGCCACAAGGTATAAAGCAATGGGTGCGACAGATACCGTGAATGTGGTCGACCAAGGCTTGACTGACCAGCAGAGGACCGCCCTGACGCAAATTCTTCAGAAGCGAAAAGAGGAGCTTCAGAAGGCGTTGGACGACGTCGACGACGCCATCAAAACGCTCGCGCTGAAGCGCAGCAGGAGGCGCGATCCCTAGCGTTGATCGTCCTGACCGGCGCAACCCTAGCGTATCGTGCGCGGTCTCAAATGTTCGACCAGGGGCTTTGGCTCTTAGGTCCCGTAAGGCTTATGCGTGAATGAGGCTGGCGTTATTCTAGCCGTTGCCTCTGGTCGTTTGGATTTGCGTGCCTGCCAAGTCCCCCAGCTTGTCCAAGAGGGCCTTGGCATCTTTCAGATCTGGCGTGTCGAAACCCTCGACGAACCAGGTGTAAATTGGCTGCAGAAGAGAATTGGCTTCAACGTATCTACCTTCGTCGTGCCAATGCCTTGCGAGGTCAGTGGCGGCGCGCAACTCCCACCAACGGGCCTGCTGTTGCTGCGCAATCGTCAATGCCTGCTGCAGTTCGGCTTCCGCCTCACCTTTCTTGCCCAAGTTCAGGAGAATCTTTCCCCGCAGACGATACAGTTCGGCTTCGAAAAACTTTTCGCTTGTTGCTTCGGCCATTTGAATAGCTTCGTCCAGCAAACCAAGGCCAACTTCAGGCTGGCCGAGGCTCGCATGGGCAGAAGCGATATGGCACAGATAAAGAGTGCGGCGGTTCCGTTCAGAGTTGCCTTCGGCCGCCGCCAGAGCGCTTCGCATCAGCTCGATCCCAAGTTGGGGATCACCAGCTTGGGCTAACAAGGACCCTCGAAAGAAACGCGCCCTTCTATCGATACTTGCAAATTCGTTATCGACGCTGATGGCTATCGCTTCATCAGCGTTGGCTAAGGCCCGCCGTGGATCACCACCTATCGTGCCGAGGACAGCCATGTTGCAAAAGGCTAAGGCGGTCGTGAAAGCGAGTTCTATCGCTCGGACACGAGTCTCGGCTTTTTCCGCCACAGCGGCGGACTGCTCCGGATAGCCGAGAAGCAAGAGTGTTGAAGCGAGAAACGACAGGGTATTAACTTGGTCGTCGACGCCGAAACCGCGATAAGTCGCAATCGTCTCTGGATTGGTCGCGCACAGTGCGAGCGTCCGCTCCAGATGAGCGCGCGCATCAACGAAAGCGCCCATATAATGTAACGTCTGGCCCATGAACCGGTTAGCCAGCGCTGACACCCCGGGATGCTCATGATCTGCACCTAAGCTCAGGCATTGCCGAGTAACCTCGAGCGCCGCGGTATGTTCCGCCCGCATGCTATGAGCCAGGTAGGTACCCCAGAGGATTGTCATCTGTTCCTTCAAAGTGCCACCATCGCCGAGCAGATCGCGAGCGTGTGAGAATACCCTTGACGTTTCGTGTGCAGCATCACCTTCGGTTGCGGCCACCGCCGGTCCGAGGGCTAGGTAAAAATCCAGTTCTTTGCGAACGCGTTCTGGCGACTGTGCTAATTCCTGAGTAAGCTCTAATCCTCGTCTGAGATGTTTGACGGCTTCAGCGTTCGCTGAGCGGCTGAGTGCGCGATTTCCAGCCTTGAGCCAGTAGCTGGCGGCGAGGTCAACGATCCCGGCTTCAGTGAAATGGCGCGCCAAGATTTCCGGCTCGCCCGTTACCACATCGGGAAACCTCTCCTCTAATGCGCGCGCAATTTGACCGTGCAGTTGGTGCCGCCGACTCTTAAGCAGACTCTCATAGGCCGCATCTCGCACTAGCGCGTGTTTGAAGCTGTAGACGGCTTCCGGCGGCTCGCCTTGGCGGTACACGAGCTCCGCCTGTTCGAGTGCGGTGAGTGCATCCTTCAATGCGATCTCGTCGCGTGCGACCACAGCACGGATCAACGAATAGGAGAATTCACGCCCGATGGCGGCGCCAACTTGGGCGATCTCCTTTACCGAGTTCAGGCGGTCAAGCCGCGCCATTAAAGAGTCTTGAAGGGTTTCCGGGATGGCCAGAGGCGGAAGGGGCCCTTCGAGCCGATAGCCGTCAGCGTCTTCGACCAGGATGCCCCCTTCCAGAACCGCCTTGGTGAGTTCCTCGACGAACAGCGGATTTCCATCGGTCTTCGCGACGATCTGTTTCATCACTTCGGTGGGCAGCGCGCGGCCGCTGGCTACCTGCGTAACTATACTTTCAACGTCCTCACGGTCGAGCCGGCCGAGCGTCAAGGTGCCGACATTGGCGAGACCAGCCCAGGGCAGCTCGAACTCCGGTCGGAAGGTAACCAGTGCAAGGATCGGCAGTTGGCGCGCCCGCTCGACGACGAGATTGAGTAGCTCCAGGGAGGTGTCGTCGGCCCATTGCGCGTCTTCTATCAGCAACAGGATTGGTTGTTGGCGCGCATGACTCTCGAACTGATCGAGCAGCGCCGCGAGCGTCCGGCGGCGCTGCTGCGCCGGGCTAAACGCCAGTTGGGAATACCGGTCGCCCAACGGGATCGATAGCAGTGCGGCAAAAAGCGGCGCTATGGCCTGAACCTGCGTTGTGCCTAACGCTAGTAGCGCCTCCAGCTTGTCGAGGCGTCGCTCAGGCGTATCGTCTGCTTTGAACTCCGCCACTCGTTCCAACTGGTCGATGATTGGATGAAGCGCGCTGTTGGCATGGTAGGATGAGCATTGGTAACGAAATTGCGTGTGCGGTTGGCTGGCGACGCGTTCGGCGAGAGCTGCTGCAAGACGGGACTTGCCGATTCCCGGCTCGCCTGAAATCAAAATGATTTGCCCTTCACCCTTCCAGGCCAAGCGTTGGCGTTCCAGCAGGAAATCCATCTCAGTCTTACGATCGATCAGATCAGCCAGACCGGCCGGGCGGACGGCCTTGAAGCGGCTCTCGGAGGCCGACAGGCCCTCGACCGCCCACGCCCCAACCAGTTCGCCAATACCCTTAAGCTCGTGCTGGCCAAGGTCGCGCAGACGGAAAAGATCGCCAAGCAGCCGGCGCGTGGACTCAGCGACTACGACCGTATTCGGCTCGACCAACGTCTGCAGGCGAGCTGCAAGGTTCGGCGCGTCACCGACGACAGCATGCTCCCGGAGCTTGCCCTCGCCGCGGTCGCCGACCACCACTATGCCGGTGGCGATGCCAATGCGGACCGAGAGAGGTTCTCCAGCACGCGTTTCGAGCCGCGCAACAGCGGCAATGATGTCAAGCCCTGCTCGTACCGTTCGCTCGGCATCATCCTCGTGCGCGCGGGGATAGCCAAAATAGGCCAATATCCCGTCTCCCCGGAAATCGGCAAGGAAACCGTCATAGGATAGCGTGATACGGGCACAGGCGGCATGGTAGGCATCGATCACAGCGCCCATGTCCTCCGGATCGAGTCGAGCCGTTAGAGCAGTCGAACCGACCAGATCACAGATCATCACTGTGAGGTGGCGGCGTTCGGCGGAATGCGCGTTTTGCGAATCGCCCCCAACACCCGTCTTGTCGACCGCGCCTATTGCCTTAATTGCTTTTATAAGGCGCTTTCTGTCGCCTAGTGGGATCCCCATGTTTTGGAAATCGACCTCTGTCAATTCCGTCAGCACATCGCTGTCGATCGCGTTCGCGACGAATGCAGGCTCGTATTGTCCCAATCCTAGGTTTCGCAGCCAACTGCCAACGTCCATGGTAGGACCCTAGTTTGTTAAATGGCGTCAGTATATTCGAGCGGTTGGGACCACTCGGCCGGTCCTGCAGAAGCGTTAGTCAAAAGATCCATATATTCTTGTTTCGTCCTTATAGTGTTCGTGGGTTGAAAAGAATTGTCAACGGACGGCTGTCCGAGACTAATCCACATGCAGTCCAAAAGACAGATGGGTTTGCTTTTCTGGCCTTAGTCGAACGCACGCTTCCTTGAGCGCTAACTAGCCATGCGCCTATTCTAAAACCTACTCGCGACCGCATAGGCGGTAGTTGAAGGCGCGAGCACCAGACGCTCTGACGCGAACCCGGAAACCGCGCTTTTGAAGGCGAACCGATGCTTTGAGCAGCTCGCGCTCGACATGGCAGCACAGACGCGTGCCAACGAGAATGCCACCTTCGACAGGGCCTGCCGTCCCAGAACAGGATCTTGATGATGCGCGCCCGCTTGCCCCGGAAGGCGAACAGATGGCCCGAGAGTGCGTCCTTCTTCAGCGTGTCCTGAACCAGCATCGCAAGCCCATCCATGCCCTTCCGCATGTCGGTCTAGCCCAGCGCCAGGTGCACCTTCACGCCGGCCGTAACTATCATCATCGTGTCGTCTCCCGCTCAGCGACGTGCCGGCGCACTACGTCCAGATCACTCCCTTCAGGTGCGAACATGCGTCGACCATCTGGCAGATCAATCGCTGTCATGCCTCTCGGCAATGGCAGCATGTGCAAAGCGAGTGCCGCTGGATGGGGTTTCGTTTTGTCGGTCGTTTGTTCACTCGACAGCACGACTGGCGCCAGTTCTGCTTTCGATTTTCGGCCATACCCAAACTCGGCGCGCCAGCGGAACAAAGCACTCGTGGCAAGTCTGTGGCGCGGGCGACAGCCGAGACGTTGTTCCAGGGCTGTTCACATTCCAGCACGATGGCGAGCTTCTCTTCGCTCGTGAAGCTGCGCCGATTGGCACGTCCATCGCGTGCTGAATCAGCAGCCGTTGCGTCTGTCAAGTCGCGTTCGACGGCAGACTCCTTAGCAGCGCTGCTAGCACTAGTACCCGGAATCAGAGCTGAGTGATACGCGATCCTCTGCGAAAGAAGGGCTTCTCTTGCTCACAGAATCATCCTGATCTTGAATCGCGACTCACGTTCCAAGAAAAGGGGGTACTAGTGCTTATTTGCGGGCGGGCACTCGGATGAAGGTGCGCTCGCCAATCAATTTCGATCTCGCCACCGTCGATCAGATCTCGCCAGCGGCGCAGGCTGGAGCTCGAGAGTTTCGTCACCGCGGCAAAATGCGTGAGCGTCATCCCGCTCCAGTTCAGCGTCTCCACGTGCATTGCCCACAACGCCTGCGCCGCCTGGTTGCGTTTGTTCGCCGTCAGCTTGAACGGTCTTCCTCTGCGTTGTCTCCGACGCTCTTCTTGTTCGGTTTCTGCAAGGATTCTAGCGTTTTGCGCACGGATTTTGGCCGCTTCCGCGTCGGTGATCGCGCGCAGCCAACGTGTGCCTGTGAGGCGGTGCATTCGGCAATAACGGCGCTGCGACAAACCGTTGCGTTGCCATGCCTCGACGTGAATCGACCACCACTCGCGTCTGGCCTTGTTCTGGAAATGTTTCGGACCCACCGGAGAGTCTCCAATGCAGCAGAGAACCCGATATGGAACGACAGTTCACTCTCAGAAAGTCGTGCAAGATTCGGACAGTTACAAACGAGCGTAAGCGTCCGTTTGTTGCACGTCAGTCAGGTATTGACATGAATCTCTGCTTTCCAGGCCCACGGCAGCAATTCGTCGAGTCGGTTGACGGGATATCCATCGACCATACGCGTGAGCACGTCGTGCAGGTAAGCGTAGGGCTCGACACCATTGAGTTTGCAGGTTTCGATCAACGAACAGACGATTGCCCAACGATTTCCGCCGCCGTCGCCGCCTGCGAACAGATGGTTCTTGCGACCGAGCGCCACAGGTCGGATCGCTCGCTCGACGGGGTTGGTGTCGAGTTCGATGCGGCCGTCATGCAGGAAGCGCGTCAGGCCTTCCCAGCGCGAAAGCGCGTAACGGACCGCCTCGGCAAGCGTGCTGCGGCCAGCGACGCGGGGGAGCTGTGCTTCCAGCCAGGTATGCAGCGCTTGCACGATCAGCCTGGAGAAGGAACGCCGCTCTGCGAGCCGATGGGCGGACGACTGCCCGCGCACGCGCGCTTCGATGGCGTAGAGTTCGCCGATCCGGCGCAAGGCCTCGGCCGCCACCGGCGAGCCAGTCGCTTCGGCGACCTCGTAGAACTTGCGCCTTATATGCGCCCAACAGGCGGCGAGAACGATATCTCCATTGCCGGTCAGCCGCTCGAATCCCGCGTAACCGTCAACGTGCAGGACGCCTTTGAAGTGCGCGAGATGCGCCACCGGTCGCTCGGCTTTCCGGTCCGGCGCGAACAGATAGACCGCCGCCGGTGGCGCGGGGCCGCCCCATGGTCGTTGCTCGCGGGCATAGACCCACAGCCGTCCCGTCTTGGTTCGTCCACGGCCCGGATCGAGCACCGGGATCGGCGTGTCGTCGGCGAACAGATGGTCGGAGGCGAACACGTTTTTGCACAATCGTTCATGCAACGTTTCCAGCCACCAACACGCGCCGCCAACCCATCCGACCAGCGTCGAGCGTCCGAGATCGACGCCGTGCCGGGCAAAGATCTGCGACTGCCGATAAAGCGGCGTGTGATCGCAATATTTACTGACCAGCACCTGTGCGAGCAGTGCAGGCGTAGCCAGTCCACCAGCGATCAGCCGTTCCGGCGCCGCCGCTTGCGCAACCTTGCTGCAGATGCGGCAAGCGTATTTCGGCCGGGTGATGCGCACGACGCGCAACTGCGCCGGCACCCAGTCCAGCATCTCGCTGACACTTTCGCCGATGGCATGGAGCGCACCACCGCAACAGCCGCAGATATCACCGCCGATGTCGAGCACAACGTCCTCGCGCGGCAGATGCTCGGGCAGCGGCTTGCGCCGCGACCGCGCTTCGAGCGCGTCTGTTGCGATGGCCGGACGGCTCTCCCGGATGCGGGCAATGTCGCCGTCGAGGTCTTCAAGCGCGAGTGCCAGTTGATCGGCATCAAGGCGTTCGGAGCGACGCCCGAACTGCGCTCGCTGCAACTTCTTGATGATGAGTTGGAGGCGCTCGATCTCACCGTCGCGGCTGTCGACGACAACAGCCATCTCGCGCACCAGGCGGTGCAACAGCGCCGTATCGGACGGCAGATTGTTGAGATCGAGCTGCATGTCCGATTCTACTCGAACACGCTGATTCGAAGAAGCGAGTTCGCTATATTCTATGCGGGTTTCTGCGACTCAGCCTGCAATTGCAGGCCTCCAGACCCGCTCCGGTGCGCGCCAGTCAATGCCTTCAATCAGCATTGCGAGCTGCGCTGGAGACAAGGCGATGCTGCCTTCGTGCCCCACCATCCGCGGCCATACGAACCCACCCTGATCGATCCGCTTGGTGAAAAGACAGAGCCCGTTGCCGTCCCAGAACAGGATCTTGATGATCCGCGCCCTCTTGCCCCGAAAGGCGAACAGATGACCCGAGAATGCGTCTTTCTTCAGCGTGTCCTGAACCAGCATCGCAAGCCCATCCATGCCCTTGCGCATGTCGGTGTAACCCAACGCCAAGTGTACCTTCACGCCGGCCGGGACGATCATCATCGTGTTGTCTCCCGGTCAGCGACGTGGCGCCGAACTGTTTCCGGATCGCTGCCTTCGGGTGCAAAGACCCGCCGACCATCGCCCAGTTCGACCGCGGTCATGCCGTCGGCCGGCCGTAACAGGTCGTGCAGCACAACCGGCGTCGATGATGCGCCCGGCCGTTTATCGATTACCTTGACCGCTGCCAATCTCGCGCGCTCGTCAGGCCCAAAGCCAAACTGGATACGCCAACGGAACACCTGGTGGCGATGTCATGGTGGCGGCAGACCGCCGCCACGCTCACGCCAGGCTGCTCCGCTTCCATCACGATCGCAAGCTTTTCTTCGTCCGTAAAGCTGCGACGGTTCGACCGACGGTCACGCGGCGGATCACCCGGCACGGATGCTGTCAAGACAGTTTCAGCCGACCGGTCCTTAGCAGCGCTGCTAACGTCGCTGCTTATTTGCGGGCGGGCACTGGGATGAAGCCGCGCTCGCCAGTCAATTTCGACCTCGCCACTGTCAATCAGATTTCGCCAGCGGCGCAGGCTGGAGCTCGAGAGTTTCGTCACCGCGGCAAAATGCGTGAGCGTCATCCCGCTCCAATTCAGCGTCTCCACATGCATCGCCCAGAACGCCTGCGCCGCCTGGTTGCGTTTGTCCGCCGTCAGCTTGAACGGTCTTCCCCTGCGTTGTGTTCGACGCTCTTCGTGTTCGGTTTCTGCAAGGATTCTAGCGTTTTGCGCGCGGATTTTGGCCGCTTCCGCGTCCGTGATGGCACGCAGCCAGCGTGTAAATGTTGTGTCCGTGAGGCGGTGAATCCGACAGTAGCGCCGCTGCGACAAGCCGCTGCGTTGCCACGCCTCGATGTGAATCGACCACCACTCGCGCCTGGCTTTGTTCTGGAAATGTTTCGGACCCACCGGAGATTCTCCAATGCAGCAGAGAACCCGATATGAAACGACAGTGCACCCTCAGGAAGTCGTGCAAGATTCGGACGGTCACGGAGAGCAGGGGAAGACCGACGTAAGCGTCCGTCTGTTGCAGGTCGGTCAGGTCTTGACATGACTCTCCGGTTTCCAAACCCACGGCAAGAGCTCGTCGAGACGGTTGACGGGATGTCCATCGACCATGCGCGTCAGCACGTCGGTGAGGTAGGCATAGGGTTCGACGCCGTTCAGTTTACATTCCCACCGCCGTCGCTACCGGCGAAGAGATGATTCTTGCGGCCCAACGCCACCGGCCTGATCGCGCGCTCCACCGGGTTGGTGTCGAGTTCGATTCGGCCATCGTGCAAGAAGCGCGTCAGACCCTCCCAACGCGAGAGCGCGTAACGGATCGCTTCGGCAAGCGTGCTGCGGCCGGGTACGCGAGTAAGCTGCGCTTCGAGCCAGGTATGCATGGCCTGAACAACCGGCTTCGAGAAGGAGCGTCGCTCGGCGAGCCGATGCGCAGACGACTGCCCACGGACGCGCGCTTCAATAGCATAAAGTTCGGCGATCCGGCGCAATGCTTCCGTCGCGATGGGCGAGCCGGTGGTCTCAGCGACCTCGTAGTACTTGCGCCTTGTATGCGCCCAGCATGCGGCGAGAACGATATCTCCATTACCGGTCAGCCGCTCGAATCCCGCGTAACCATCAACATGCAGGACGCCTTTGAAGTGCGCGAGATGCGCCACCGGTCGCTCCGCTTTCCGGTCCGGCGCGAACAAATAGACCGCCGCCGGTGGCGCGGGGCCGCCCCATGGTCGCTGCTCACGGGCATAGACCCACAGCCGCCGCGTCTTGGTTCGTCCACGGCCCGGATCGAGCACCGGGATCGGCGTGTCGTCAGCGAACAGATGGTCAGAGGCGAACACGTTTTTGCACAATCGTTCGTGCAACGTTTCCAGCCACCAGCACGCGCCGCCAACCCATCCGACCAGCGTCGAGCGTCCGAGATCGACGCCGTGCCGCGCAAAGATCTGCGACTGCCGATAAAGCGGCGTGTGATCGCAATATTTGCAGACCAGCACCTGTGCGAGCAGGGCTGGTGTAGCCAATCCGCCGGCGATCAGCCGTTCCGGCGCCGCCGCTTGCAAGACCTTGTTGCAGTTGCGGCAAGCGTATTTCGGGCGGGTGATGCGTACGACGCGCAGCTGCGCCGGCACCCAGTCCAGCATCTCGCTGACGCTTTCGCCGATGGCATGGAGCGCACCGCCGCAACAGCCGCAGATATCACCGGCAATGTCGAGCGTAACGTCATCGCGCGGCAGGTGTTCGGGCAGCGGCTTGCGCCGCGAGCGCGCTTCGAGCGCGTCTGTTGCGATGGCCGGACGGCTCTCCCGTATGCGGGCAATGTCGCCGTCGAGGTCTTCAAGCGCGAGCGCCAGTTGATCGGTATCAAGTCGTTCGGAGCGCCGCCCGAACTGCGCCCGCTGCAGCTTCTTGATGATAGACTGGAGGCGCTCAATCTCACCGTCGCGGCTATCGACGACAACTGCCATCTCGCGCACCAGACGGTGCAACAGCGCCGTATCGGACGGCAGATTTTCAAGATCGAACCGCATGTCCGAATCTAAAAGCAATCGGAGCAGTCATGGAGGTAACGAAGTGGCTGAAGCCTTCGA
>WNFF01023364.1_pt1 | contig 10188 bp, 7 predicted proteins | sample 5400441 | NCBI WGS metagenome assembly WNFF01 (sample SAMN13153345, study PRJNA577476) | soil metagenome | isolation source: 120 cm saprolite under Douglas fir tree site 2 hole 3 replicate 1 | place: USA:California | collected 2015-04-18
ACATGACCATTTGTGCCCGGTCTGCTCTTCCCCATCCCAGGTCGATGGTGCTGAGGCCGAAGCGCTTGATCAGCTGGTGTAGAGTCTTATGGTCGCCGTCGATGAATTCACCGCACCACTCGCTAACCATACCGTCCGCCCAGGTGGTGGTATCGGAGTGCATGCGACCGCCGACGCGGTTGGACGCTTCGTAGATGTTGCACGAGAGACCGGCGTCCTGCAAGGTGAGAGCTGCGTTGAGTCCCGCGATTCCCGCACCGACGATAGCGATCTGGGGCATGGTTCTTCTCCTATCTAGTCCTGACTCTTGTCCTCCGGCTGGGAGCGCGCGATGACAACGTAGGTAACGGCATCCCACGAGTTGTGGATGCCGGTGAACAGGAGCAGAACCGTCACCGCACCGGTGCCGAACAGCGCCAGCGCCGCATTGCCCGGGAGCACAATCGCCGCGACGACGAGTGCTGTGTAGGAGACGAGCGGAAATACTGTATGCCACAGCCAGTCTTCCAGCACCGGTTGATAGTCAGTCTGACGGCGCACACGCCGTAACACGATGACGACGTAGGTCACCCCCCCGAGACCGGAGAGACCGAGCAGAAGGCTCGCATACCAGAGGGCCTGCCATGGGGCGCTGAGAATCGCGGCGACCAGGAGCGCGGCGCAAAAATGCACGACGGTTGGCGTGCCGAATGCCGCATTCGTCCCACTCGACCTTCGCACTTGAGCCCCCGCGATCAAAGTGATCACCACGAACATCAATCCAGTCAGCGTCGCAGCAGAGGAGCCGATGATGACGTAAAAGTTTTGCCAGGCGGCAAGCTGCGACACGGCAGCCTCTTTCATGATGGATCCCCCTTCAGTGTACATGCAAACATTAGACGGCTCATACGCCTCCTCGCTGATGCGGAGGAAGAAATGTACATGCTCTTCATACTATCACATCTCTGATCAGCGAAGATGCATATTGAAGGTGAGACTCATTGATCGTCTCGACAGCGTTACGAACTGCGAAACCTTACCAACATTCGTGTTCAAGTTTTTCCGCTTTTGGCAAACTCATAGGTATAAGTAAGGTGGAGGCTAATGTAAGGGAAGCTTCGTATGGGTTTGGTGAATAAGCCTCCAGGCGAGTTCCTGCCCGGTACCTGGAACTTTCTCAGCAAAAGTTCCAGGTATCCCATGCCTGTTTTTGGTATAGAAGGGTGGAGCCTGCTGCTAATAAACAGACGAAGAGAGTTCGTTGGCTCACTCGCACATCATGTGATCTCAGCCATCAAGAGAGCAGACGGAATACATTATCGTACTGGCTATTTTCGTAGCTAAGAACCTGTACTGTTGTAATGGTATAATGCTGAATCAAAAGTACAAGCGATTGGAAGGAAGAATACAGAGTATGCCGCCAACTCCCAGGCATCCTCTCGGTGAGGTTTTTGGCTTTCCCACGGATAACTTCTCTTCTGAAGCGGATCGTTACCGAGGGCACAAGCTCTGTCCATTTGGCAATAAGGTTCCCAACTGTACGAAGGATAAAGCAGAAAATCCGTTAGGGGTCTGCAGTGTTAAGGATGGGGGCAACCTTACCATTACCTGTCCGATTCGCTTTCGACAGAACTGGATCATCGCTGACGACGCTGCCGCTTTCTTCTTTCCTCCGGATGTCTCGTGGACTTCGCTTATAGAAATTCGCCTGAATGATAAGCACGGGAAGTCAGCTGGCAACATAGATGTCGTGCTTGTTTCTTATGACGCTGCTGGGCGCATTCTTGACTTTGGTGCGCTCGAAATTCAAGCTGTGTATATCTCTGGGAACATTCGGCAAGCTTTCGCCCATTATATGGAAGATCCCCGCGCACATGCAGCGATGGACTGGAGCCGGCGCCGCTATTATCCGCGCCCGGATTTTCTTTCTTCATCACGTAAGCGCCTGGCGCCGCAGCTTATCTATAAAGGTGGTATTCTCCATGCCTGGCAGAAGAAAACTGCGGTAGCGCTTGACTCTTCCTTTTACCGGACTTTGCCCAGTCTGTCAGAAGTAGAACCAGGAGAGGCTGATATTGCCTGGATGATTTACGACCTGCAGTATGTCTCTGCAGAGAACCGTTACCAACTGGTGCAAAATAAAATTGTCTATACAAAGTTTGGGGATGCGCTTGACCGCATTACACGTGCTGAGCCTGGCCCCATCGAGGATTTTATCGGGGACCTGCAACAAAAGCTTGATGAAAAGCTTGAGGATGGGGACAGTGCACCACCCGATGCGCCAACGCTTCAGGACATTATCCGGAGTGGTGAAACCGCAGAGGGTGACAGGTAAATGGTAGCTCAATAGCGAGGTGAGGACAGGAATGTTTCAGACAACACTCTTTGATGATGAACGGGTTGAATATCGCCACATTGTCAATGTTGCCTCAGTGCCACAGCGGAGTCCTTTTCGGTATCCGGGAGGGAAGACCTGGCTTGTTCCGCATGTTCGTCGTTGGCTAAAAAGGCGGGGCCAGCGGCCCACTTACTTCATTGAACCATTCGCCGGTGGGGCAATTGTGAGTCTTACCATAGCCTTTGAGCAGCTGGCAGAGCATGTGATCATGGTGGAGCGTGACGAAGAGGTTGCTGCGGTCTGGGCTACCATTCTGAACGATGATGGAGCATGGCTCGCTAATGAAATTGCGAGGTTTCCCCTCACGCCCGAAACGGTGCAGGCAGTGCTCAGCCAGACGGAGCCTACCCGCAGAGAGATGGCGTTCCGCACGATCCTTAAAAATCGCGTGAATCATGGTGGTATCCTTGCCCCTGGCTCGGGGGTGCTCAAACGGGGGGAGAATGGGCGTGGGATCTTGTCGCGCTGGTATCCAGAGACGCTCAAGCGTCGTATCCTCGACATTCTCACTATTCGTGAGCGGATCTCTTTTCTTGAAGGTGATGGACCCGAAGTGATGAGGCAAAACGCACATTGTTCGGATGCAGTTTTCTTCATTGACCCGCCCTATACTGCCTCAGGGAAAAAGGCCGGCCGACGTCTCTACACCTACTTTGAACTTGACCATGAAGAGCTCTTCCGTATCGCAGCGACCCTGCAAGGTGAATTTCTCATGACCTATGACGATGCAGAAGGAGTACGCGAGCTAGCGGCCCGGCACGGTTTTGCTACGCGCCTGGTTGCGATGAAAAACACCCATCACGCGAAAATGACAGAGTTGCTTATCAGTCGCAATCTTGATTGGATCTAGTCTCACACCCTCTTGTTGAAAGCTCAGACCTCATCAGCGCTCTGTTAGCGAATATCCTGGGCCATATATGAAATATAAAGAGCCGGTGGTCAGGATCGAACTGACGGCCGCTCATTTACGAAACGAGTGCTCTACCACTGAGCTACACCGGCTTGTCAATCAGCATTCAGTGCTTCAACAAGTACCCTTATGGAGTACCAGGAATCGCCCTTGACGTAAGCCATTATACCCATCGCCTGCCTCCCGTGTCAAGCATTTTCTCACCCGGGATCTACCCCTGCTGAAAAAAGAGTGTGGTTAATTTTGGCTATGTTCCATTGTGTTTCACGCTTCTTCAAAATATGTCATGTTATGATGTGACTATGCTGGCTCGGCTGGTAGGTAACGGCTACGTTGTCCCCTCGCCTGAGCCAGCCGAGACCTGTCTTTTCCCCACTTATGTCTGATAAGGAGGGCGCTTTTGTGCCCGCGCAGGCGTATGTAAGGGGCGACAGTTCGTGGAGACATGTAGGTTGTCTAGTGAAAGAGGATATCTTGCAGATACATCAGTACATTCGGAAGTTCGTACAACAGGGACACTCAGTAAAGAAGATCGCCTTTGGAGCGCTTTTCGGCCTCCTCAGCGCAGTAATCGGCGTAAACAACCCTGGCGCCCCAGCGCATGCCGCGGGTTGTAATGGCTATACCGTTAGAAGCGGTGACACGCTCGGCGGAATCGCGAGTCGTTACGGTGTGAGTTGGGGCTCAATTGCATCCTACAATAATATTGGTAATCCCAATCTTATTTATGCCGGTCAGACGTTGTGTATCCCTGGCAGCGGAGCGGTCAGCAGCGCACCGGCGCAGCCGAGCGGCAGCGTCACTGGCCTGATTTACCAGATTTTTGGTGCAAACGCATCTGCTGCCATCCGCGTCGCGATGTGCGAGTCCAGCCTGAATCCTGGCGCCTACAACTCGATTTCAATCGGCGGCAGCCATGCCAGTGGGCTCTTCCAGATACTCTACCCGAGCACCTGGTCGGGGACCTCTCAAGCAGGAGGCTCTCCCTATAACGCCTGGTCAAATATCGTCGCGGCTCACGAGATCTTCGTGCGCGATGGTTATAGCTGGAGAGAGTGGCAGTGCCAGCCCTAGTGTCACCCGGTATGATAACCTGGTAAAATAGTTACAACTTCCATGTCTCCCATGCGGACGAGATCATTTTCAGTGGTCTCACCACTGTTGAAGAAGCCTCCCCAGAAGCGAAATTGCTTTCTGGGGAGGCTTCGCTCGTTTTAGTGGGGCCTCTTTATCATCCCTGTCTTCTTTCTTCTTTCCAGCACAGTAATCCCAGCTTTGCATTACTGTGTAAACCTGAGTAGATGATGTCCTGGTACAATAGGGCCAGGAAGAGTTGCTACGGTGTTCCTGAAAGGAGCGAAGCATGGCGACAACGTTTAGTTTTGACCCTGATCGTGTGGCTTATTTTGAGGCGAATGGCTGGCGTGCATACTATGATCGCAAGTGGCTGAAGATGCTGCGCTTGCTTGTAGGGCTCTGCCAGGAACAGTTTCGCATCCCTTTTCCGATGTCGCTGCTGGCGGCATACTACACTACACGAGCCTCGCTGGCCTGGGTTCCCGTGGATCATGACGAGCAGAAAGTGCTGGCATTTCTTGAGAAGTTCTATCGCCTGGCGCGGCGCTATTCCAGCTTGAAATTCGATCCGGGACACGTGGCTGCCCTGGAGCTGCAATATTTTGACGTTCATCGCCAACTGGTGGATGTGGCAGACAAGAGCAGGTTTGTACAGGCACTGGTTGATTTACATGCCGCCATTTTTAGTCTTTCGCCTGAACAGGTGCGCGCATCGGCCGAGTGGCGCGCCCTGGCCGCCAGTACCGTCGACCTGATCACCGGCAAAAAGTCGACTGATGTCGAAGGAGATTGGGCCAGGCTCGAGGAGTACCTGCGTCGCTGCTATCATTCTATCCAGGTGCAGCTCAACGCCGCGTAGCCAGTTAGTACTTTAAAATATACGTTTAGAAACGCTAAAAAGAGCCAAATCGGGTCTGTGTTAGCAATAGTCTCGACAATGCTAAGGCGCATATGGTAAGATGGTAGCCGATATTTAAGTCCCACGAGCCTAGAGAGAACCCATGCAGGCCTTGTTGCTGGCGACGACCAACCGCCATAAGCTTGAAGAGTATCGCGCTATCTTTTCGGATTTACCTTTTACGTTGCTGTCGCTGTACGATGTCCAGCTGGATATACATGTTGAGGAGACTGGAACTACCTTTGCAGAAAACGCGGCACTGAAGGCTCGGGCCTACGCCCAGGCCTCGGGCATGATCGCTCTTGCTGATGACTCCGGCCTGGAGATAGATGCACTTGGTGGCGCTCCAGGAGTTTATTCAGCTCGTTTTGCCGGTCCAGAAACATCCTATGAAGAGCGTTTTCGCCTGATCCTGGAGCGCCTGGGAGGGCTTTCAATGGAGCAGCGGACTGCTCGTTTTCGCTGCGCCATTGCCATAGCTGAACCTGCCGGATACTGCCGCGTGGTGGAGGGCGTTATCGAGGGAGTAATTGCCGCTAGCCCGCGCGGGGATCACGGGTTTGGCTATGATCCCATCTTCCTGGTACCTGAGCTGGGGACGACGACCGCAGAGGTAGCGCCTGAGCAGAAGAATCGTATCAGCCATCGAGGACGTGCTGCACAAAAGGCCCGTGTTCTACTCGCGAACTGGCCTGCGTCTCCACCCACTTCCTCCACATACGTATAGGGGAAACCGTACCAGAGCAATTGAGAGAGACACAAGGAACTGTTATGGCAAAGAAGCCGCCTATTCGCGTGGCGCTTGACCTGGAAACTACAGGTCTGCATGCAGAGCAAGATACGATTCTTGAGATTGCAGCGATCAAGTTCCAGGGGGACACAGTACTCAACAGGTTTGAGACGCTGGTTGCGCCGGGACGCACTATACCGTACCGGGTACAGCGCCTCACCGGTATAACGCCGCAGCAGTTGGTGGGTGCTCCACCGTTCGAGTCCATTGCCGGTCAATTAAAACTCTTCCTTGGCGATCTCCCCATCGTTGGTCACAGCATTCCTTTCGATGTCAGCTTCCTGCGCCGCCGGGGCCTGGTGCGTACTAATCCACTCATAGATACATTCGAACTGGCCACAGTACTGCTTCCTTCTCTTCCCAGCTACAACCTGGGTCAGGTAGCCCAGGCACTGGGTATAGCGGTCGCCCCTGGACGGCACCGCGCCATGGTTGATACTATCCTGGCCATGCAGGTATTCCTGGCGCTGCATCAGCGCTTAGAAGCGGTTGACATGTCGCTCCTCAAAGATTTAGCAAGCCTGGATGCCCCGCGCAGCTGGCCGCTGCTCACTTTCTTTCGCCAGGAACTTTATAACCGGCAAGAACAGGATGGCCTGCGTGGGACACCCATGCGTGGCAGCCTGGGAGACCGCTTTGCCGCGCAGTTGGGAATGGACCCGCGTATCCTATCCTTTGCTATAGCGCGCGAAAGCGAGCCGCAAAGCCCCCAGGTGACCGTAGCTGCTGACCAGCCGGCCGCTGCTCTAGAGAGGCTTGAGCGCGTGCAGACGCTTACAGAAGTGACGCCCGAGCGAGAAGAGAAACCAGGTTCCACAGGCTACCGGGCGGCTCAAATAGCAGTGCGCGAAGCGCTGGAGCGGCAAACTTCATTATTGCTGGAAGTGACCGTTGGAGGCAATGATTACACCCCTGCCTTGTTACCTGCCCTGGAATGGCTGGCAGAGGCCTCTGCCAGCCCGCATACCTCCACATCAGCAAAGCGACTTGTCATTGTCTGTGCCAATCAGCAGGGAGCCCGCCGCCTGTTAGAGAGTGTGCTGCCGCGCCTGCAAGCATCGCTCAAGAGCCATTTGCCGGTAGCGTACCTGGCTGAACGTGGTGGCTACCTGTGTGTTCATCGCTGGTTTGGCTCGGCACTGCGGCGCACAAGTGGTGAATTGACCGCCGAGCAGGCTCGTGGACTTGCCAAGCTTGGCCTGTGGGCACAGCAAACCCTGACAGGCGAACGTTCTGAGCTGACGATTTTGCCACAAGAGATTGCTGCGTGGGAACGCATCAACTCCGGTGTCGAGCGTGTCTCCCTGGCTGATGGGCGCGCTGAAATACCCTACCAGCGCTGTCTCTACCGGCAAAAAGGCTACTGCTTTGTCGGCAGAGCCGAGGAACGTGTCAGAGCGGCCGCGATTGTGGTTACTACCTATACTGGCCTGTTTGATGACCTCACACAGCCTCATTCTCTGCTGGCTTCCATCAAGCATCGCCTGCTGTTAGATGCCGATCTCCTGGAAGAAGAGTACGCCAGGTGGAACAGCGCCGAACTCGATAAGGCACAACTACTGGGTATCCTCAATACTATCGGAACTGAACTGCCGGATGGTCGTTACCAGGGTCTGCTTGCGCTCGGCGCACCCGCTTTACGTGAGAATGGGCCGGGCGGCCTCTCAGCTACGCCGACTGTGAGTAAGGTTGAACTGGACGGTCGCATGCTCGCCTGGTTTCAAGCGCTGCAGCAGGCACGCAAAGCCGTAGGTAACTTCTTCAACATCTTGAACCATCTCCTGGAAGAGTTTCAGCAGCAGGGATCGCATAATAGTGGACGAGATAGGGGTAGAGGCGACCTGGCAGGTCGTTCCCCCGGGGGACGCGGCAGCGAGCGCACAGATCAACCGTTACGCCTGGTTGGCAATGTGCGCAGCCTGGGCATCTGGACGGATGTCGAGCGGGCGTGGCAGCAGACGGCACAGCGCCTCCAGGCGATAATAGATCTTGTGCATGAGGCGGAAAGAATCATGCTCACCGCCCAGCGTAGCCGCCACCGGCTCGACCTGGGGAGCGGAGAAGATAACTCGCTGGCATGGGAGCTGGCTGCCATCGCTCAACGCTTGCTGCAACAAAAACAGCTCGGCCAGCAGGCTATTGCCCTGGGAGACGGCGAGATGGTCTACTGGCTGCGAATGCCGCCTCCATTGCCGCCTCCTTCACAACAAATGGCGCAAAGGCGCACCATCGAAGCTATAGCCCCAGCGCCTCAAACGGACGAGAATGTACCCGTCCTTCATGCTCAAGACGTGCAGACAGCAGCCTTTTTGAAGCGACTCGTCTTGAGCCCGGATACGAGTGCTATTTTCGCTGGAACAGCCCTCTCGGTAGAAGGCAACTTTTCGTTCTGGCGCGGGCGCCTCGGGTTGGAACCTGACGCCTGCCCGGCTCTTTCCGTAATCAGTGAATATCACGAACAAACATTGATCTACCTGCCCAATGATATACCGGAGCCCAATGCGCCGCAGTACCAGCGCTATCTTGACGAGGCAATTGTAGAGCTTGCTACGGCGCTGGATGGTCAGCTCGTCGGACTCTTTACCTCGCATGCGTCTCTGCGTAGTTCTTATTCAGCCGTTAAACCAATCTTAGAAGCGCGGGGCATATTAATTTTGGCACACGGCATCGATGGTTCGCCGCGCCAGCTCTGGAACGCGTTTCAGGAGCAGGAGCGTATAGTATTGCTCGGTACCGGCAGCTTCTGGGATGGTGTAGATGAAATTACCCGCGCCCCGGCATGCGTCTTAATTGCTCGCCTCCCCATGCCGGTGTTGAATGATCCGCCGGTCGCGGCGCGTACCGAGCCTGCGCAGGGCGCTCAACCGTGTTGCCTGGAGCAGTTCCAGGCGCAATGCGATTGTCATGTACGATCGCCGCGTCATCTCAAAAGACTATGGTTCTACCATCTTACACACGCTGCCGCGCTGCTCCCAACGGCAAGGTGGAGTGTCTCATATGCCTGAAGCAATCCTTGATTGGCTTACCTCGACCGGCTCGTGGGATGAAGAAGTATGAATTCCGAGCACAACAGCTTGCAGTTGCCGCATGGTCGACTATCCTTACCTACCTTTTTGCCCGATGCCACGCTGGGCGTTGTGCGCTCGGTCGACAGCGCTGATCTGGAGCAATGCGGCATCCAGGCCGTCGTCATGAATACATTTCACCTCATGCAGCGTCCAGGTTCTTCCACCGTAACCGCGCTGGGCGGTCTGCACAAGATGTGTGGCTGGCAGCGGCCCATCATCACCGACTCGGGTGGATTTCAAGCCTATTCGCTGATCCGGCAAAACGCCCGCTACGGCTCGCTGACTGACAGGGGCATCACCTTTCAGCCAGATAGCTCCGCGCGAAAGTTTCATCTCACTCCAGAAAAGAGCATCCAGCTTCAACTCAGCTACGATGCCGATGTGGTCATCTGTCTCGACGACTGTACGCATGTAGACGATTCGTTAGCGGTCCAGCAAGAATCGGTGAACAGGACGCTACAGTGGGCCAGGCGCTGCAAGCAGGAATTCCAGCGCGTGCTGCAGCAAAAAAAACTACCGCGGGACCGGCAGCCACTGTTGTTTGCCGTGATACAGGGTGGAGGATCGCGTGAGCTGCGCCAGCGCTGCGCCGCTGAGCTGCTGGAAATAGGCTTCGACGGATTTGGCTATGGAGGCTGGCCCCTGGATGGCGAGAGGAAGCTGCTGGCCGATATCATCGCCTACACGCGGGAACTTGTACCGCCAGCGTTTCCGATGCATGCCCTGGGGATAGGCCACCCGGCCAATGTACTGGAGTGCGCCAGGATGGGGTATGGACTCTTCGACAGTGCTATGCCCACGCGAGATGCCCGCCATGGTCGGCTCTACGCATTTACCACGGAACCGGCAGCCCCGGCTGACAATTGGAGCGAGCCCTGGTTTACCTATGTCTACGTCAACGATGATAAGTCCATCAAGAACGCTGCCCCGGTTTCTCGCTTCTGTGATTGTTTATGCTGCTCGCGCTACTCGCTAGCCTACCTGCACCACCTGTTCAAAATCAACGATAGCCTCTTCCTGAGGCTGGCGACGATCCATAACCTGCGATTTATGACACAGCTTACAGAA
>WNFF01005705.1_pt1 | contig 10186 bp, 6 predicted proteins | sample 5400441 | NCBI WGS metagenome assembly WNFF01 (sample SAMN13153345, study PRJNA577476) | soil metagenome | isolation source: 120 cm saprolite under Douglas fir tree site 2 hole 3 replicate 1 | place: USA:California | collected 2015-04-18
CATGAAGAGCGTCTCAAGACGCTCTCGGACCCGGAACTGCGGGCCCAGACGGCGAAGCTCCGTTCGCTGGTCGCCGAGCGCACCGGTGCGCTGGCGGCTGAGGTGGAGCGCCTCACCAAGGCCAAGCACGACTGCCCTGACGCCGCCGAGCGCGCGGCGCTGAGTGATCAGCTGGGCCGCTCGGAGCAGGCGCTGGCCAAAGCGCTCCAGGCCACCCTCGACGATCTGCTGCCCGAGGCGTTCGCCACGGTGCGGGAGGCCTGCCGCCGGCTGCTGGGTACGCCGGTCCCGGTGACAGGGCATACCCTCTCTTGGGACATGGTGCCCTACGATGTGCAGCTGATCGGCGGCATCGTGCTACACCAGGGGAAGATCGCCGAGATGGCGACGGGCGAGGGCAAGACCCTCGTTGCGACGCTGCCACTCTACCTCAACGCCCTGGCGGGACGGGGCGTGCACCTCGTGACCGTCAACAACTACCTCGCGCGGCGCGATTCACAGTGGATGGGGCACCTGTTCACCTGGCTCGGGCTCACCGTCGGCTGCATTGACGACACCCTGCCCCAGACGCCCGAGCGCCGCGCGGCCTACCTGTGCGACGTCACTTACGGCACGAACAACGAGTTCGGCTTCGATTACCTGCGCGACAACATGGTGCTCGGGCTGGACCAGCGCGTGCAGCGGCCGCACTACTACGCGATCATCGACGAAGTCGATTCGATCCTCATCGACGAGGCGCGCACCCCGCTCATCATTTCGGGGCCGGTCGGCGCGGAGTCAGACGAGAAGTACGCCCAGTTCAACACCCAGGTCGTGCAGCTCGTCCGCAAACAGACGGCGGTGGCCAACGACCTCATCGGCAAAGCCGAGCCACTGCTGCAGGACGAAAAGACGCAATACGATGGCGCCCTGCAGCTGTACAAGGCGCAGCTCGGGATGCCCAAGAACAAGAAGCTCTTGAAGCTGCTCAACGAGACCGGCGTCAAGCAGCTGGTGCAACGGGTCGAGCTCGACCGCCTAGCGGACCGCAAACTGCCGGCGCGCGAGCAGAAGATGCGGGACATCGAGGACGACCTGTACTTCGTGCTCGACGAGCGGGGCCACTCGGTCCACCTCACCGACCAGGGGGTGGAGACGATGTCGCCGCAGGACCCCCAGCTGTTCGTGGTCCCCGACATCTCGCACGCGGTGCACGAGATCGAGCGCGACGAGGCGCTCTCGCCTCAGGAGAAGCTCGAGCGCCGCCGCCAGGTGGAGGCGGAGTACGCCCAGAAGAGCGAGATCCTGCACATCATCCACAAGCTGCTCCAGGCCCACGCGCTGTACGAGAAGGACGTGGAGTACGTCGTGCAGGACGGCCAGGTGTTTATCGTGGACGAGTTCACTGGCCGGTTGATGCCCGGCCGTCGCTGGTCGGACGGGCTGCACCAGGCAGTGGAGGCCAAGGAAGGGGTGGCGGTCCGTGAGGAGAGCCAGACGCTCGCGACGATCACCATCCAGAACTACTTCCGGATGTACGAGAAGCTGGCGGGCATGACGGGCACCGCCGAGACCGAGGAGACCGAGTTCTACCAGATCTACAAGCTCGAGGTCGTGGTGATCCCCACCAACCGGCCGGTCCGCCGGGTGGACAAGCACGACCTCGTCTACAAGACGCGGCGGGAGAAGTACAACGCCGTCATCGAGGAGGCCGAGCGGCAGCACAAGAAGGGGCTGCCCGTGTTGATCGGCACGGTGAGCGTGGACGTGTCGGAGACGTTGTCCCGCATGCTGAAGCGGAAAGGGCTGAAGCACGAGGTGTTGAACGCGAAGTACCACGAGCGCGAGGCCGAGATCGTCGCGCAGGCGGGCCAGCCGGGCTCCATCACGATCGCCACCAACATGGCCGGGCGGGGCACCGACATCAAACTCGGCCCCGGCGTCAAGAAGTGTCAGGTATGCGGCATCACCTACCGCGAGTCCGCGTTCGGACAGGTGGTCGAGCGGCCCGACCTGTCCGCCGCCGAGATCACGAAGCTCGGGTGCAATGAGGATCCGCCGTGCGGGCTCGTCATCGTCGGCACGGAGCGCCACGAGGCGCGGCGCATCGACCGCCAGCTGCGCGGCCGCTCCGGGCGCCAGGGCGACCCGGGGCAGAGCGTCTTCTTCCTATCGCTGGAAGACGACCTGATGCGCCTGTTCGGGTCCGACCGGATCGCACGCTGGATGGACCGCTCCGGCGCCGAGGAGGGCGAGGTGATCACCCATCCGTGGGTGACCGGCGCCATCGGCCAGGCGCAGAAGCGCGTCGAGCTGCAGAACTTCCAGGCCCGCAAGCGGCTGCTCGAGTACGACGACGTGATGAATCAGCAGCGCGACGTGATCTACTCGTTGCGCAAGTTCGCCCTCGAGGGGGGCGAGGAGCTCAAGGCGGAGGCGCAGCGCATGATCGACGCCGCCGTCGAGCGGCTCGCCGGCGAGCACACCGGCACGGCCAAGGATCCGAGCGAGTGGGATCGCGCCCTGATCGAGACCGAGTACCTGCAGCGGTTCCTGCTATCGGTTCCGGGCGTCACGGATCCGGCCGTGGTGAAGGATCGTGACGACCTGGTGCGTGCCGCTCAGCAGGCCGGCCGCGACGCGTTCCCGAACAAACTCGCCTACTTCAAGGAGATCGAGAGCAAGGTGGGGATCCCGAACATCGGGGATCAGGCGCTGTCGCAGATCATGATCGGCGTGCTCGACGAGAAATGGAAGGACCACCTCTACGACCTCGACCAGCTGCGCGTGGGGATCCAGTTCCGGCAGTGGGGCCAAAAGGACCCCCTGATCGAGTACAAGCAGGAAGCCTACGAGATGTTCGTCGGCTTGATGCACGACCTGCGCAGCACCTTCGCCGAGCGCTGGCTCAAGCTGCAGGTCCATGTCGGCCCGCCACCGCCCTCCCGGCCTGGTCAGACCATCACCTCCCCGCTCGGCGGCCCGGCCCGGCGGCCGACGCCGATGGTCGCCCGCAAACTGCCCGCCGACGGGCTGGTGAGTCCCGAGACGGCCACCGGTCCGCTGCCGCCACAGGCCCTCTCCCCGCCGCCGGCGGTCGGGGCCGCGGCCTCCAACCCCTACGCGGGCGTGGGGCGCAACGACCCCTGCCCCTGCGGCAGCGGCAAGAAGTTCAAGAAGTGCCACGGAGCGGCACTGTAGCGCGTTCGTTTGGTACGGCTTCGGAGGCGGCATGGGTTAGCTTCGGCCCATGCCGCTTCTGCTATCCGAACACCCGGAACGGGACCGTCCCCGCGAGCGTTTTTGGGCCGTTGGTCCGGTCGCGTTGACGGCGCAGGAGCTCCTGGCGATTCTCTTGGGAACGGGGTGTGCCGGCCGGGATGCGCTCGTGGTGGCCGGGGACCTGCTGGCACGGGTCGAGGGATCACTGCGGCGACTGATGGGCCGACCGGGGGCCGAGCTGGCCCGGGTGCCCGGAGTGGGGCGGGCCAAGGCGGCGCGGCTGCTGGCCTCCTTCGAGCTCGGCCGACGGGTGGCGGCGGAGACGGAGCCGGCTCCCCGGCGGATCGCCGGCCCGGCGGACGTGCACCGCTTCTACGCTCCCCGGCTGCGTGAGCTGGCAGTGGAGGAGTTCCATGTCCTCGCGTTGGGGAGTCAGAGCCAGGTGTTGGCGGACCTCCTGATCACCCGGGGGATCCTGAACAGCTCGCTGGTGCATCCCCGCGAAGTGTTCCGCGGGGCGATCGCCGAGGCGGCGGCGGGCATCATCGTCGTGCACAACCACCCGAGCGGCGACCCGACGCCCTCGGCCGACGATCGGGCAGTGACGCGGCAGCTGGTGGACGCGGGGCGCCTGCTCGACGTCCCGGTGTATGACCATGTGATCGTGGGAGGAGGGCGTTACGTGAGCTTCGCCGAGGCCGGCTTGCTGTGACGAGCACCGCGGCCATCCTCGCCCCCCAGTTGGCCAAGGCCGTGGCGGCCCAGCAGGACCGTCTCGACCTCGACCTGCTCGCGCGCGCCAATCAGTTCAGCGCCCGCGCCCACCGCGGCCAGAAGCGCCAGTCGGGCGACGACTTCGTCTCCCACAGCGTGGCGGTCGCGACGATTCTCGCCGAGCAGCAGATGGATTCCACGACGATCGCCGCCGCGCTGCTGCACGACGTGGTCGAGGACGCCGGCGTGACGGTGGACGACATCCGCCGCGAGTTCGGCAGCGAGGTGGCCGATCTGGTCGACGGGCTCACCAAGCTGTCCAGCCTGACCTTCCGCTCGACCGCTGAGGAGCAGGCGGAGAACTACCGTAAGCTGTTGCTCTCCATCGCCAAGGACGCGCGGGTCATCATCATCAAGCTGGCCGACCGGCTTCACAACATGCGCACCCTCGAGCACCTCGACGCGGAGAAGCAGCGGCGGATCGCGATGGAGACGCGGGAGATCTACGCCCCCCTGGCGCACCGCTTCGGCATGGCGGGGATGAAGGCCGAGCTCGAGGATCTCGCATTCCGGTTCCTCGAGGGGCCGGACTATCGGGCCTTGGCGCGGCAGATCCGGGCCCGGCGGACTGATCGCGAGAAGACCATCGAGCGGCTGCGCGCGCCGCTCGCCGAGGAGCTGGCACGCGCCGGGCTGGCGGGGTTCGAGATCACCGGTCGACCGAAGAACCTGTGGTCGATCTACAAGAAGATGAAGAAGCGCGACAAACCGTTCGAAGAGATCTTCGACCTCCTCGCGGTCCGCGTCCTGGTGAACAGCGTCGCGGAGTGCTACCACGTGCTCGGGGTGATCCACCATAAGTGGACCCCACTGCAGGAGCGGATCAAAGACTATATCGCCAGCCCCAAGTCGAACGGTTACCAGTCGCTGCATACCACCGTCTTCGGGCCTGGCGGTCAGCTCTACGAGATCCAGATCCGTACGCGCGACATGCACCGTACCGCGGAGTACGGCATTGCGGCGCACTGGTTGTTCAAGGAGGGGAAGCAGCCCGACGAGCTGGATCGTCACCTCTCCTGGTTCCGCCAGCTGCTCGAGCTGCAACAGGATGCCCATTCGCCCGAGGAATTCCTCGAGTTCCTGAAGGTCGACCTCTATCAGGACGAGATCTTCGTCTTCACGCCGCGCGGCGACGTCAAGCGACTCCCCAAGGGGGCCACGCCGCTCGACTTCGCCTTCGCGGTCCACACCGAGGTCGGCCACCACTGCCACGGCGCCCGCATCAACGGCCGCATCTCTCCGTTGCACCGGCCGCTGCACAACGGCGACACGGTGGAGATCCTCACGAGCTCCGGCGCCAAGCCGTCGCGCGACTGGCTGGCCCACGTGCAGACGGCGCGCGCCCGCCACAAGATCCGGCAGTGGATCAAGCTAGAGGAGCACGGCCGCAGTGTCGCGCTGGGTCGGGAGATCCTGGACCGCGAGATCCGCCGCCGCCGTCTCACCGCCCCCGCACCGGAGCAATACGCGAAGGGGGCCGCCCTCCTCTCGGTCGGCACTCCTGAGCAACTCGAGGCGGGGCTCGGCCGGGGCGACCTGCCGCTCGGCCAGGTGATGCACGCACTCTACCCCGATCTGCCCGGCGAGGACCTGACACCGCCCAAGCCCACCGCCTTCGGGCGGGTGATCGAGCGCCTGCGCCTGGGTCGCGGGATCAAGATTCAAGGGGTCGATGGGCTGATGGTGCGCTACGCCCAGTGCTGCCAACCGGTGCCGGGCGACGCGGTGGTGGGCTATGTGACCCAGGGGCGCGGCATCTCGATCCACCGCGCCGACTGCCCCAACCTCCTGACGCTCTCGGCGGAGATGGAGCGGCGGGTGGAGATCGACTGGCAGGAGTCCGAGGGCGAGGTGTTCGTGGTCCGGCTGGCCGTTGGCGGGGAGGACCGGCGCGGTCTGTACGCGGACATCTGCGAAGCGGTCAGCGAGACCGGGACCAATATCCGCAGCGCCGACCTCGCCTCCAAAGACGGGGCTGTCTACGGCTCGATGCTGGTTGAGGTGGAGAACCAGACCCAGCTGAACAAGGTGCTGCGCGCCGTCCGTAAGGTGAAGGGTGTCACTCGGGTCGCGCGCCGCGACTCCGGTGCTCACTCGGAAACCGCGCTGGGTTAACTTTCCGGGATGACTTTCGAGCTCGTCACCCCGTTCACGCCAGCGGGGGATCAGCCGCGCGCCATCGAGCAGTTGCTCAGCGGACTGCGCCGCGGCGACCGCTACCAGACCCTGCTCGGCGTCACGGGCTCCGGCAAGACGATGACCATGGCGCATGTCATCGCCGCCTACCGCCGGCCCACGCTGGTGCTGTCCCACAACAAGACCCTTGCGGCCCAGCTGTACGGCGAGCTGAAGACGTTCTTCCCCAAGAACGCCGTGGAGTTCTTCATCTCCTACTACGACTACTACCAGCCCGAGGCGTACGTCCCAGCCACGGACACCTACATCGCCAAGGACTCCTCCATCAACGACGACATCGAGTCGTTGCGGCTGCGGGCCACGTCGAGCCTGATGGAGCGCGAGGACGTGGTGATCGTGTCCAGTGTCTCGGCGATCTACGGGCTGGGCGACCCTGAACTGTACCGCCAGCTGCTGGTCACCATTCAAACCGGGGAGCAGCGGGGGCGCGACGCGATCCTGGAGGAGCTGGTGCGGATTCAGTACCAGCGCAACGATGTGAGCTTCGAGCGGGGGACGTTCCGGGTCCGGGGCGACACGATCGAGATCTTCCCGGCCTACGAGGAGCAGGCCATCCGTATTGAGCTCTGGGGGGACACGGTGGAGCGCGTCGCCAAGATCGATCCGCTCACCGGGGATACCATCGCCGAGCTGGCCCGCTGCGCAGTGTATCCCGCGACGCACTTCGTGACCGAGCGGGCGCGGATTGATCGCGCGGTCGGTGCGATTCGCGCCGAGCTGGCGGAGCGCCTGGCGGAGTTGCGGGTGCAGAACAAGCTCGTCGAGGCGCAGCGGCTCGAGTCCCGCACCCACTTTGACATCGACATGCTGCTCGAGGTCGGTCGCTGCACGGGGATCGAGAACTACTCACGGCACCTCACCGGGCGCGCCCCGGGCGAGCGGCCGGCCTGCCTGCTCGACTACTTTCCGGCCGACTTGCTCTGCATCCTGGACGAGTCGCACCAGACCCTGCCGCAGCTCGGCGCCATGTACGAGGGGGACCGCTCCCGCAAGCAGACGCTCGTGGAGTACGGCTTCCGCCTCCCGTCCGCGCTCGACAACCGCCCGCTCAAGTACGACGAGTTCATGCGGCTCGTGCCCCGCATCCTGTTCGTCTCCGCGACCCCGGGCGAGGAGGAGCTGCGGCTTTCCGAGGGCGTCGTCGTGGAGCAGATCATCCGGCCCACCGGGCTAGTCGATCCGGAAGTGGAGGTCCGCCCGGTCAAAGGCCAGGTGGACGACCTGCTGCACGAGATTCGCCTGCGGGAGAAGAAGAACGAGCGGGTGCTCGTCACGACCCTCACCAAGCGCATGTCCGAGGATCTCACCGACTACCTCCAGCAACACGGCGTGCGCGTGCGCTACCTGCACTCGGAGATCGACGCCATCGAGCGCGTCGAGATCATCCGGGGCCTGCGACTCGGGGAGTTCGACGTCTTGGTTGGGATCAACCTGCTGCGTGAGGGGCTGGATCTGCCGGAAGTCTCCCTCGTGGCCGTGCTGGACGCCGACCAGGAGGGCTTCCTGCGTTCGGACCGCTCTCTCATCCAGACCGTCGGACGCGCCGCCCGACACCTGAGCGGCCGGGCAATCCTGTATGCCGACCGCCGCACGGGCTCGATGCAGCGGGCGCTCGAGGAGATGAACCGGCGCCGAGCGACGCAGCTGGCGTACAACGTGGAGCACGCTATCACCCCGCGGTCGATCGTGAAGTCGGTCGGGGACATCCGCTTCGTCACCCGCGTGGCGGACGCGCGGACCGCGCGACGCCCCGCCGAGACCCTGAAGCACCCGGCGGACGCCGCGGAGCGGGAGGCCCTGATCAGCCTGCTCGAGTCCCAGATGCGCGCCGCCGCCGAAGAGCTGGATTTCGAGTTGGCGGCGCTGCTGCGCGATCAGCTGCTCGAGCTCAAGGCCCAAGGGGGGAGTGGGGGGGGTGGGGAGGGTGGCGGGGGAGACTCGGCGCGCCATGCGACTCCACGCGGACGAGCTCAGCCAGTTCGGTGAAGCGCTGGGGCGCTCGCTCCGCGCGCCGGCGGTGATCGGCCTGTCGGGCGACCTCGGCACGGGCAAGACCACCCTTGTCCAGGCGATCTGCCGCGGCCTCGGCGCCCGTGCCCTCGCCACGAGCCCCACCTATGCGCTGGTGCACCATTACGAGGTCGCGGGCCTTCCCATCTACCACGTCGACTGCTACCGCCTCCGCACCCCGGACGAGGCTCAGGACCTCGGATTTGAGGACATGTTGACCGAGGGCGCGATCATTCTGGTCGAGTGGCCGGAGCGCGCCGGTCCCTGGCTCCCGCGGCTGGACCGACGATTCCAGCTCACCTACGATGCCGATCCCGAGGTACGAGCGCTGGAGGAGCGGTGAAGGATACGTGGCTGGCGATCGACACAGCGACGGCTGTTGCTAGCGTTGCCGCCGTGCACGCGGACGCAACCGAGCGATTCGGGGACGCAACCGAGCGATTCGTGGGGGCTTCTGACATCCTCAAGGGTGCGCGCTTGCACGCGTCGCACCTACTTCCGCTGATCGACCGAGTCCTCGTCACGGTAGACAGGGGCGTTGGCGACCTCCAGGGGATAGTTATTGGGGACGGGCCCGGGAGCTTCACCGGGCTCCGCGTCGGATGGGCAACGGCTAAAGGCTTGGCGCAAGAAGCTGGACTCCCCGTGGTGGCCATCCCGTCGCTGATGGGCAAGGCACACAGCGCCAGCCAGACGCTTGGAGAACCAATCGCCGTGTGCTACGATGCGCTGCGAGGGGCCGTCTATGGGGCAGTGTATCGGTTCACTGAATCCCAGGCGGAGACGCTGCTGCCACCTCGTGTAGGTACGATCGCGGAGCTGGCGGAGCACTCCCCGGTCCGTCCGTCCTTTGCCCTCGGAGATGGGGCCTTGCGCTACGCCGCTGAGATCAGGGCGTGGACTGGCCGCGAGCCTCTGAATTGGGACCAGGAGGCCGCGCAGGGCGAGGTCGGGATTGTTGCGTGGTCCTTCTTGGTTCTGAAGGACAAGGTGGGCGCCACGCGAGTGATCGACGACCTGGCGAGTGCCGAGCCGGTTTACGGCCGCCCCGCTGAAGCCCAAGCCAGGTGGGAGGCTCGCCACGGACGCCCGCTACCAGATCCGTCCCGCGCGGCTCGCTGACGTCGCCGCGGTCTGCGCGATCGAGGCAGCCGTTTTCTCGGATCCTTGGTCGGCGCGGGATTTCCGCGAGTGTGCGGCTTCAGGGGTCCCGTTTCTCGTGGCTGAGCAGGACAGTGTGGTCGCCGGCTACGCCATGGCGCACCACGCGGCGGACGAGGCGGAGATCTTGAACCTCGGCGTCGCGACCGCGCACCGGCGTCGCGGCGTCGGACGCGCGCTCGTCGCGCGTCTCCTCGCCCTGCTCGCCGATCGGGGCGTGGAGGCGGTGTATCTCGAAGTACGCGAGTCGAACGACGCCGCGCGGTGCCTGTACCAAGAACTCGGGTTCCGAGACGTGGGCCGACGGCCGGGGTACTACCGCCGGCCGCTCGAAGACGCGGTGGTTTTGCGGACCGCTATTGTTGCTGAAACCCGACGCGCGTGACACGGGTACAAGTGGCGTATCTTTGATTGACAGAATGACTTGCGAGTCATATACTGTGAGGCATCCCTTGGACCCCCGCCTATCGTTTGGAGGCAGCCGTGAGCCGGAGTCTTAACAAAGTGATGCTGATCGGCAACCTGGGGGCCGATCCGGAAGTGCGGAGCACGAACAACGGGTCCCGCGTGGCCACCCTCTCGGTGGCGACCAGCCGGCAGTGGACCGGGCAGAGCGGGGAGAAGCAAGAGAAGACCGAGTGGCACCGGGTCATCTGCTGGAACAACAAGGGGTCGGCGCTGGCCGACATCGCCGAGAAGTTCCTGAAGAAGGGTGACCGGGTCTACGTCGAGGGCCGGATCGAGTACCGCACCTGGGAAGACCGCGAGAAGCAGACGCGCTATACCACCGAGGTCATCGCGCGCGAGCTGATCATGCTGTCGCCCAAGGGGAGCGCCGAAGGCG
>WNFF01005706.1_pt1 | contig 10186 bp, 8 predicted proteins | sample 5400441 | NCBI WGS metagenome assembly WNFF01 (sample SAMN13153345, study PRJNA577476) | soil metagenome | isolation source: 120 cm saprolite under Douglas fir tree site 2 hole 3 replicate 1 | place: USA:California | collected 2015-04-18
TCTTTTTCTCGAGGTGACCCTCATAAGCAGGAGGCTTGAGATGAACCAATCCTCCTCTTACTGCTCGCAGCAAGGGGAGGATTGGTGGCGAAGGAGCGGCTATGCCCTATCCTCGCTTGCCTTGCGCACGCGAGCGGCGTTAAACCTGAGCATAGCCAGCGTCCAGAGGGCAGAGAGTACCACCCCCGCGATTGCGCCATAGACGCCTATGCTACTGGGCCACACGGGGAATGGCACGACACTACCGTAAATGCCCAGGGCAGGAGTCACCACGGCAATGAGCAGGATGAAAAATCAGCATTAACTATATAATTCAAGTCTACTGTGGCCTGGCTTATCTGTCAAGAATGTGTATGGAGCGGGCTCCCACATCCAACAGAGCGGAACGGATCCTTATATGTTATACTCATGCCTAAATAAAAGAAACTTTGAATTGTAATGCATATTTCGTGTGAGAACTGATTTTCGGAAGGAAGCTGGCACTTGTAATATGGCTGCACCCCACTTTCCTGCTCCAGTACCTGGTCAGCGACATACTGGTTTAGGCAAACAGCGCACTATGATCGTGATAATACTGAGTGTTACTATTGCGATGCTCGGCTCAATAACGCTCACCACCGATGCGTCTTGGCATTATGCCTCTTCGCATCGGACCACAAGTACTCCTGTCAGCAGGAGCACTGTTGTAGCAACACCGGCGCATAAGCCAACTCTAAAGCCAACCTTAACCCCTACCCAGGCACCAGTACATACTCCGCAATTAGGCTATCCTCTCTTCTATGGCAACTCACATCTGCCCGAAATCGCGCTGACGTTTGATGATGGCCCCAATCCTTACTATACCTCTCAAGTCCTGGCTGTGCTCCAGCAATATAGAGTAAAGGCAACCTTTTTCGATGTCGGCTACCTGGTGGCAGACTATCCCAACATCGTTCGACAGGAGTACAACCAGGGCAATGTAGTAGGTAACCATAGCTGGTCCCATCCAGAACTTACCCTACTCTCTGCTTCAGCTATTCGGTCACAGATCGCTTCCACCTCGACCGCTATTCAAACTGCAATCGGAGTAAAGCCAACCCTGTTCCGTCCCCCTTATGGATCAATGAATCATACCGTCTTAGTAGAAGCCTATTCTCTTGGGGTTACAACAGTTTTGTGGGATGCTTCAGCCGGAGACTGGAGTTTGCCAGGAGTCAGCGTTATCGTCTATAGAATTCTCCACTACGTGCATAATGGCGCCATCATCCTTTTGCACGATGGTGGAGGAAATCGAGCACAGACGGTAGCAGCTTTGCCTACACTTATCTCGACCTTAGAAAATCAGGGGTTCAGTTTCGTAACAATACCGCAATTAATCGACGATTTAGCAACATCTTCACCTCACAGCGGTGTGTCGAAGCATCGAGCAACAACAAGGATTTGAATCCTTTACTCCTTAACCAGGTTATTTGTTCATGAGCCTAGCAATTGGTCAGGCGCGATTGGCCTGATCAAGCCGATCAAGATCCGCAGAATCCCTATGATTACCACTATCACCCCAATCCCCACAATCAAGCCTTCAGCAGAGTAAACACCAGTATGGAGCAGTAGACCCAAACCTATCAACAGCAGACCGAATAGTATCACGATGATACCGCTCCATGTAAACTTCCTCTTTTTTCGCTCTTGAATTACCTCCAGAACTTCGGGGTGCTCTACCAGCTCTTTAATTGCAAGCTTATCTATATCTGTGGCGAGCTGATCATTGTTCTCATTTTCTAACACGATTGCCTTACTCCTTTCTTCATCTTGAAGCGGCATGCTCATGCTCTTCTGTACGTTACACGTTTCTGAACACTAAAAAGAATATCCATCTCCGTCACCGAAACTAAAGGCTCACGGTGGTGGCCTTGGCACAGGCGTACAAGAACCAGTGGATATGTCAGCCTTAGCCTTATGATATACTAGAATCAGGCAATCAACCCCACAGTGTCATTTCCCGAAAGGACTACCATCATGGCAAATCAGACCGAGCCGATTGATGCAATCATCATTGGAGCAGGACACAACGGACTTGTCGCGGCAGGCTACCTCGCCCGCGCAGGGAAAAAAGTCGTTGTGCTTGAACAACGAGATCGAGTCGGCGGAGCCTGTACCCTCGAAGAACCGTTTCCAGGATTCACTATGTCACCATGTGCCTATGTCGTCAGTCTGTTGCGACCTGAGATCATTCGCGACCTGGAACTACATCGCTACGGCTTTGACGCCTATGTTAAAGACCCACAGATGTTTGTTCCTTACCAGGACGGTAACTATCTTTTCTTCCGCCCTAGCACTCAAAAAACTATTGAGGGAATTCGTAGGCTATCACCACATGATGCTGAGGCTTACCCCAAATTCCTTCAATTTTTTGATCGCGCCTCGGAGATTCTCAACCCTATCCTGCTCGAAGAACCACCATCAGTAGCTGATCTTGCTGCACGCTTTCGCGGTGAGGATGAGGAGATCTACCGCTATTTGATGTTCGGCAGCCTCTATGATATGTTGGCCGACTATTTTGAATCCGACTATCTTCGAGCAGCCTTTTCGGGTCAGGGCGTAATCGGCTCTTTCATCGGGCCAAAAACTCCTGGCTCTGTTTACGTTTTGTGGCACCATATGTTAGGTGAGGTCAATGGAGAACACGGCGTATGGGGCTATGTCCGAGGGGGCATGGGTCGCATTAGCTTTGCCATGGCTGCCTCAGCCGAAGCCCACGGGGCAATGATTCGTACCAATGCCCCCGTTGCTAAAATACTCGTTCATGATGGACGGGCAGAGGGGGTGCGCCTGGAGGATGGTGAAGAACTGCGAACCGCCGCTGTGCTTTCAAATGCCGATCCAAAGCGTACCTTCCTGCAATTCTGCGCGGACGCGGACCTCGATAAGAACTTTCTTAAGCGCATCTCTCACTTCAAGACAGAAAGCGGCGTAATTAAACTCAATATCGCACTGAAAGAGTTGCCGAGTTTCAAGTGCCTCCCCGGCACAGCGCCCGGTTTGCAGCATTCCGGGTCCCTCGACATCTGCCCAACACCCGATTGGGTACAAGAAGCATTCGAAGACGCGGAGCGAGGCGAACTGTCACAAAAGCCGTATATCGAGGGATACATGCAGTCCGCAACTGACCCATCGGTTGCACCTGCTGGCTACCACACCATCTCGATGTTCTGCCAGTATGCCCCTTATCATCTCAAGGGCCGCGAGTGGTCAGACGAAGTCAAGAATGAGATGGCAGATCGCATAATTGCGACTATGACCGAGTTCGCGCCAAACTTTGCTGATGCCATCATCTATCGCCAGGTACTCAGTCCGGTAGACATTGAGCAGCGTTACGGTATGTCCGATGGAAACATCTTCCATGGCGAGATTATACCTGGCCAACTCTTCTCACTGCGTCCCACACCAGAATGTGCGCGTTACCGCACTCCCATTGAAGGACTGTACCTGTGCGGTTCAGGTGTTCATCCAGGCGGTGGTGTAATGGGTGCTCCCGGTCATAATGCAGCCAGGGCATTGCTCAGCGACTGGGGAAAAACAAGTATGTAGGCAGAGAAGCTCAGCCAAGTGCTGAGCTTCTCTATTTACAAACGGTCAGTTGACGCTAGAAAGGTTTCAATGAACGGTGCCCCTACAAGTATAGGATCCAGGCCATCCTCTCACCATTACGATGTAGCCATCGTCGGCGCTGGCCTTGTCGGCCTGGCTACAGCACGCGAATTGCTGATTCGCCAGCCCGCGCTGCGTGTGGTGGTTCTCGAAAAAGAGCCGGCGATTGCCAGCCATCAGTCCGGTCATAACAGTGGCGTCATTCACTCAGGTATCTATTATACTCCTGGTTCCCTCAAGGCCAGAGCCTGCGTAGCAGGTCATAGAGCCATGTTAACCTTTTGCCAGGAGGAGGGAATACCTTTCGAACGCTGTGGTAAAGTCATTGTGGCGCTTGATGAACACGAACTGCCCCGTCTTGAAGACCTGTACCGGCGGGGCATCGCAAACGGGGTCTAGGGCCTGGAGCTAATCGGACCGGAGCGACTGCGAGAGCTTGAACCGAATGCCGCTGGCATAAAAGCCATCTATTCACCTGATACAGGGATCACTGACTTCGGAAAAGTTGCTCAAGCTTATGCGCGCAACATCCAGCAGCGCGGCAGTGAAATCATTACTGGTTGCCAGGTCTCTGCCCTTTCTAACGAAGGTAAACAGATCGTTTTACTCTGCACGCAATTATATGAAAAAGGTGCGGATGCACATACTGAGATAGAAGCTCAATACGTTATCACCTGTGCTGGACTTCAGGCCGATAAACTCACTCAAATGAGTGGTAATAAAACTGAGATGCGCATTCTACCTTTCCGAGGTGATTACTATGTATTGCGCCCGGAGAAACGGCACATGGTGAGGGCGTTGATTTACCCCGTGCCGGATCCTCGCTTTCCTTTTTTAGGAGTTCATTTTACCCGCAGGATAGATGGTACAGTCTGGGCTGGTCCGAATGCAGTACTCGCCTTCGCTCGCGATGGTTACCAGCGCTGGAAGATCAATCCAAAGGACGTATGGGAGATGCTTAGCTATGGCGCTTTCTGGAGGATGGCCGCTCAATATTGGAAAATGGGATTGGCTGAGATGTACCGTGATTACGTGAAGGCGGCATATATAAGGGAGTTGCAACGCTACATGCCGGAGCTACAAAATGATGATGTACTACCCGGCCCCAGTGGGGTACGGGCTCAGGCGTTGACAACCAATGGCCGGCTGCTGGATGATTTCTTGATTCAACATGGTGAGAACGTGGTTCACGTTCTGAATGCCCCCTCTCCGGCAGCCACTTCCTCATTGGTCCTTGCCCAGATGATCGTTGATGAAGCCCAGAGTAGCTTTGACCTGGTTCATACAGGGAAATTTTGATTATTACAAAGCATCGAGCATCGCACGTATGAACGGGACCGCAGCCGACAACCAATCAAATGAGCGTGTCCATGCCACCCATTCTTGCTGCGTGGGCCAGCCTGGTTTGTAGCGAGGGATCATCTCCTTGGGCATCACCGTCGCCCATTTTACTCCCTCGCCCAACCCACCTGGCGTGATCCGGACTGTTATATTAAATACATTCTCCTTGGGTAGCCGCACTTTCCAATCTGGCATCGCCTTCAGAAGTGGATCACGTCTCCAGATAGTAAACAGTGCTGGATCTTCAGGCGCGCCACTATGTGAACGACCTAGCGTTATAACCTGGCCCACCATGGCAGAACGTTCCCATTCAGGAAAACGCATCCACACACAAAAGCGATACTCATCAAGCCCCACCGTAGTAATGAATGCCCGGTAGCCCTCGCGTTCAATGCGTCGTTCTGTATCACTTTGCCAGATGCGCACCATCGCATCCAGGCGTTTCCTTTTCTCTTCCTCGCTCAGGGTCGCATAAGGGCCAGTATCAGGTGGATACTGTCTTTCTTGCATCTAAAACTTCCAGTCCTGTAAGTAAATAGCGCTCCAGCCATGACTCCAGATCATCTGCTAGTGGCGCAACAAATGTACATAAACCATTATCAGGATAGCGCCTCAATTCAAGACTAAACGCATGAAGAAACTGCCGTCCCATAGCAGCCTCTGGTGTACCTGTCTCGGCAGGAAACGCATAGGTCGAATCTCCAACAATAGGATACCCTGATGTCGCCAGGTGGGCACGTATCTGGTGGGTGCGTCCAGTCACTGGTTGCACTTCTAACAGCACAAAATCACCCTTCATAGCCAGTGTTCTCACCATGGTCACAGCCCGGTGTCCCTGAGGCCCAACTATACAGCGACGCCGATCATCCGGGTCGCGCTGTAAAGGTCCATCCAGAACAAATTCATTCTCACCGGTTGACAAAAAATCTTCAGCGAATCCAAACTCTTTTGCTTCTACTTGATCTCGTCCTCTTATCACCTTGAAAGGAGCGCGAGGTCTCGTCCAATCCGGCGCTCCCCTTCTCACTACAGCCAGGTAACGCTTGACGATACTATGTTCATGAAACTGGCGAATCAGGTAACGTCGCGAGCGCTCAGTACGTGCCAGGGCCACAACACCCGATGTATCTTTATCTAAGCGATGCAATAAACAAGGACGGAGCAGCAAACCATCTTCTTTCCACATTCTTGCCATGCGCCTTTCGCGCAACGTCTCTTTCACCTGCTCGGGCGCACCCTCCCACTCCGGATCATCAGGTAAGGCTGGCGGTTGCCAATCATCATCACCCTGCTGCGCAAGATACTCCAGAATCGCATTCCACATTGTCCCATCCGCATGTTTATATGTAGGATGAATAACTAAACCCGCAGGTTTGTTAACAATAAGCAAGTGATGGTCCTGATATATGAAAGGTATCGTTGTTGGTTCCATAGTAAAAGTAGTATAGAGGCAGGAGCAAATGTGGTCAATAGCGAAATGGCTATACGATATGCTATACTGATTTCAAAATTACATTGATACCACCTTTCCGCCGGAGGCTTCCTTGAACATTCAGCATCCCCTTGATCCACGCTTAGAGCAAGTTCTCAACTTTCCACAAGTCAACGGACTATTTGGTCGACGTTCACGTCGCTTCGGGTTTGGCATGGAGATACCCAGCGGCCCTCTTGCTTACAAATCTCAGCACGCCCCCTTGCCCTTGTCCAACCTGGAACAAGCCTTACTTGTCGCCGCGGCAACAGGCGTTACAGGTTGGAATTTCGGCATCCCGTTCACTATCAACGAGAGCGATCGCCTGAGCGACTATAGCCTCCGTCTGACGGGCCGCACAATACCTTCAGCCGCGACAATTTGCACTACTGAACTATTCTTTACCGATGATACAGGCATCTACCTCACACGCACACGCGACCTCACACCCGAACGCTTGCGCGAGTTTGAAGAAAGCGACGATATTGCACGTATCATCGGCATTTCGCAGGCCGCAACAATACAGTTGAGTAACGAACGTCTGAACCTCCCACTAGAGCCACCGCATTTTGATGAACACAACACCTGGAATAGCAATCGCCCGGGATCAACACTATTCATGCCCATCGGGGACGTGGGACAACAATTGTTAGCTCTGCTTGCCATGTATGTTACCAATGGCTACACGCTTTATGACGACTATAGCGGCCGACTTGGCGGTAACCTTGAACCTTTTATACGCACAGGAATTATCAGCGATACGCCACAGATGCGTTTCGCCCTCTCCCATATTGAACAGGTATCATACTCGACAGTTGCTATGGAACTTGCTCTGATCTGCCAGAACATCGTACTGATGCTACAGGCAATCGGCCTTGGTGGATGGATGTATACTGGCATTTATCCTTACAGTGTCCTTGGGGCTTTCGCGGACGAGGGTATTCGAGGGCTAGGTTTTCGTTTTGCCAGGCGCGAGGACTGGACATTTCCAAATCCGATTGGACTGGACGGCTATTATGAATCAGTTTGCCCACCCTACGTAGCCGACATGTATGAAGCCGCCCATAAACTGGCTGAGCGCAAGTTTGGACCCGGCGGTACATACGATCCTGCCACAGGGGGTCCTTTTCTACACAATAGCGAGATCAAGGCGACAGTCAAGCCATATACCCAGGCACAGATTGATTGCATCGGCGAGATGGCCCAGCATATCTATCGCACCTATGGTCGGTTCCCAGCACGCTATCCCACCATCTTACTACGCATTTATACCCAGGCGCATCACCTTGAACTAGACTTTTATGACAGGTTCTTTGGCGAGGGAGCCTACCTGCAAACACACGCAGAGCACATGGAACGATGGCACGCCAACCTTTGATAGCCATCATCTTCACCTCCCCCTCTTTCCAGGCATGCTACAATAGTAGCAAGAAAAAACAGGTCAAATTATTCCATTTCATCGCATAGTCTGGCAGATGTTGAGGAGGTAGATGGCATTCGTACAATATCTTAAAAAACCAGAATTGCGCAATCCCGTTGTCGTAGCCGCGTTTGCAGGTTGGAACGATGCCGCCGACGCTGCGACAACAGCAATAAAATTCCTGATCGATCGCTGGAAACCTCTCAAGTTTGCGGAAATCGAAGCTGAGGAATTTTACGTTTTTACCGAAACAAGGCCCACGATTCACGCCAGCAAAGGCATCCAGCGCATGATCACCTGGCCTTCAAATCAATTTTTAGCCTATACCGCCCCGCATTTTGATCGTGACGTCATCTTGTTTCTCGGTGTCGAACCACAACTCAAATGGAAGACGTTTACATCTACTTTCCTGGAGGTCTGTAAACGCTATAGCGCTTCGGAAGTTTTGCTGCTTGGCGCGTTTCTCGCCAATATACCCCATTCCATGGAGGTACCTATTTCCGGCTTCTCGTCCAACGCTGAGACGCTGGAACGCCTGCAAGAGATCGATGTTGATAACTCGCGTTATGAGGGCCCTACCGGCATGGTCGGTGTCTTGCAAGATACCTTCCGTCGCGCTAATATTCCCGTTTCAAGTCTATGGGCTGCAGCGCCTCATTATCTTGCTGCCACACCGAATATCAAGGTCACAGCGGCCCTTCTTACATACCTGAACACCTTTCTTTCCTTTGATCTCGACTTGAGCGATATCCAGGCGGATGCACTGCGTTTCGAGGAGCAAATTACGATGCTGGTTGCGCGCGATCCTGAGGCAAGCGCATATGTGCATAAATTGGAAGAGCAGGCCCGTAATATTCTGAACGACGATGACGACGATCAGGAAGAGGATGAAGATGAGGATATCCTTTTCAATCCTGATAGATCAACAAGTACAGGTCCACTGCCAAGTGCAGATTCCCTGATTCGCAGTGTTGAAGAGTTACTGCGCAAGGAACGTGAGAATAATCAACAAAATTCTGACCTTGATGAGGACGATGAATGAGTATTATCCCCTATACTCTTGAGGATATTCTACGTCCTCGCTCTGTGGCCATCCTCGGCGCCTCGCGAGCCCCACATAAATGGGGGCATGTTGCAGCAAAACAACTGATTGCTGGGGGCTTCCCCGGCAATATTTATCTCATCAATCCCTCTATCCCCGATGTGCTGGGACGCGCTACGTACTCCAGCTTGCGCGATGTACCCACCCGGGTTGATCTGGCCATTATTGCCACCTCATTCAACCATGTATCTCAATCAGTCGACGACTGCATTGCTCATGGTGTCAAAGGTATTGTGATCATCACCGCCGGGTTCAGCGAAACCGGTCCAGAGGGGCGCGCATTAGAGCAGGAATTGGTGACACGCTGCCGCGAACACGGCATACGCATCATCGGAAGCAACTGTATGGGTCTCTACGTCCGTCGCTCGCAACTTAATACGTTGGGCATGGCCTTTCCTCTTCCTGCTGGGCCTATTGGCCTGATATCGCAAAGTGGCAACCTCGGCATGTACTTCTACGCGCAGGCAAACCTGGATAGCCTTGGTTTCACTACATTTTTAAGCGTGGGTAACGCCGTCGATGTCACCTTCCCAGAGTGCATGCAATATCTGGCAGAAGATCCTGAAACAAGCGTGATTGCCGGGTACGTCGAAGCGATTCAAGAGCAAACACTACGCCAGGTCACCCATAGCATACGTGAACAAGGTCATTACAAACCCGTCGTCATTCTACTGAGTGGTGCCACCGAGGTAGGTGTACGCGCATCACTTGCCCATACAGGTACAATTTCGACGGTACGGCCCGATCAAGATGCCAGCCTTATTGGCAGCGGTGTGGTACGAGTACTGCGTTCAGACGAACTCTTTCCCGTAGCGCAGGCATTAGCAATGCAACCCCCTACTCCCGGCGGGGGGCGTCGCGTTGCTATCATCGGTGATGGTGGGGGAAGCGTCGTCGCCACAGGTGATGCCGTCATACGCGCTGGATTGGAAGTGCCTATATTGTGCAGGGAAACGCAGCAAAACCTGCGAAAACTCATGCCGGCCCGCGCAACTGCTACAAACCCCATTGACGTGGCAGGCGCAGCCGATGAGGACCCACTCTCATTCGCACGGCTTACAGAGGTCTGTCTCAAAGACCCTGAAATTGATGGCGTGATTATCACCGGGTTGTTCGGAGGATATCGCTGGCTACTATCTACGGACTTTGGCCCACGAGAAGAAGCAGCAGCCCACGAACTTGGCGAGCTGGTGAGGCAGTACAGGAAACCTGTACTCGTGCAATC
>WNFF01013312.1_pt1 | contig 10186 bp, 8 predicted proteins | sample 5400441 | NCBI WGS metagenome assembly WNFF01 (sample SAMN13153345, study PRJNA577476) | soil metagenome | isolation source: 120 cm saprolite under Douglas fir tree site 2 hole 3 replicate 1 | place: USA:California | collected 2015-04-18
AGCCGCCGACCGGCACTTGAGGGAAGCCGGCGTGACCTATCGCGCGCCCGGCGAGACCGCCGACCGGCTTTGGCCGTTGAGCCATCTGCCGCTCCTGATCGACGAGGCCGATTGGCAGCAGCTGACCGCCGGCATCGTGCAACGCGCGGAGTTGCTGGAATTGGTCCTGAGCGACCTCTATGGCGAGGGCCGGTTGGTTGCGGAGGGCGCGATACCGGCGGCGGCCATCGCCGGCAGCACCGAATTCCTGCGCTCGGTTTGCGGGATCAAGCCGCCAGGCGGCCGATATCTGAACCTGTATGCCGCGGATGTCGGCCGCGGGCCCGATGGGCGCTGGTGGGTACTGGGCGACCGCACCCAGGCGCCGTCGGGCGCAGGCTACGCGCTGGAAAACCGGCTGGTATTGTCGCGGGCTTTTACCACGCTCTACAAATCGATGAATGTGGAGCGGGTGGCGCCCTTCTTCGAGGCGTTCCGCGACTCCCTGCGCGCCAGCGCCGACCGCGACGAGCCGCGGATCGGGCTGCTGACGCCCGGCCAGTTCAGCGAAACCTATTTCGAGCACGCGACGCTGGCGCGCTATCTCGGATTTTTGCTGGTCGAGGGTGACGATCTCGCGGTCAGCGGCGACCGCATTCATATCCGTACCGTCGCCGGTCTGAAGCGGCTCGACGTGTTGCTGCGCCGGGTGGATTCCAATTTTCTCGATCCGCTGGAGCTCGACGCCGCCTCGCAGCTCGGCGTGCCCGGCCTGATCGATGTACTCCGGAAGAATGGCGTTGTCGTTGCCAACATGCCGGGCTCCGGCGTGATGGAGGCCCGCGCGCTGCTGGGCTTTCTGCCCAGCCTGAGCCGGCGGTTCTTCGGCGAAGATTTGAAGATGCCGCATATCGCGACGTGGTGGTGCGGCCAGAAAGCCGCGCGCGAGGAAGTGTTGTCGCGGCTCGACGAGGTGGCGATCGAGGGCGCCTACAGCAGAGGCGTTCCCGGTTTCCCCGGCAACGGGCCCGTGCTCGCCAACGAGTTGTCGGGAAGCGAGCGCGAACGACTCAAGAGCGCGATCAACGATCGCGGCATCGACTATGTCGGCCAGGAACTGGTGCGGCTGTCGACGACGCCGGTGTGGGATCAGGGGCGGATCACGCCGCGCCCGTTCGTGCTGCGGGTTTTCGCGGCCGCCACGCCCGACGGCTGGATCCTCATGCCCGGCGGCTTTTGCCGGATCGCCGAGCAACCCGATGCCCGCGCGGTGTCGATGGGAGACGGCGCGCGGGCGGCGGATGTCTGGGTGGTCTCAGACAGGGCGGTTCCACCCGCAACGCTGCTGCCGGCGGTGGATACGGTGCGGATCAGGCGCATCGCCGGTGTGGTGCCGAGCCGGGCCGCTGACAATCTGTTCTGGCTCGGCCGCTATCTCGAGCGCGCCGAGGCGACATTGCGGTTGGTGCGGGCGCTCGGGACGCAGCGCGAACCCGGCAAGGGGTCGTCGACCGTGCTTCATTCCGTTGAGCGCATTCAACGGCTTCTGGTCACATGGGGCGCGACGTCGCAGGCGTCGCGGGCGCAGCCCTCGAAGGTGGCGGCTGAAGCGTTGCAGGCTGAGGACAGGTTCGGTTCGGCCTTGTCGTTGGTGCGCTCCGCACAGCGAACCGCGACATCGCTGCGCGAACGGCTTTCGCCGGATGCCTGGCAGGTCATTACCGAGATGGCGGAACGCCTTGCGCAAGAGGTCGACGATGACGACGGCGTCGTCAGTGCCGCCGAATTGACGTTGCAGGAGCTCGCAAGCTTCGCCGGCCTGGCGCAGGAAAACATGAACCGCGCCGCCGGCTGGCGTTTTCTCGAAATGGGCCGCCGCGCCGAGCGCGCAATCAACACCATGCGCTTCGCGCGCCAGTTCGCCTATGACGAGGCCGGCGGCGAGGATCTCGACATCCTGCTGACGCTGGTGGATTGCCAGATCACCTATCGCTCGCGTTACCTTGTCGGTCCGCTGCTGGCGCCGGTGCGCGATCTTGTGGTTCTCGATCCCTACAATCCAAGGTCGGTGGCGTTTCAGGTGTCTGCGTTGAACGATCACATCGCCAGCCTCCCGACCTTGAAAGAGGGAGGACTGATCGAACGGCCGCAGCGTCTCGCCGTCGCCCTGCAAGCCACGTTGACGACGGCGGAGGCTGCAAGCCTCGATACCAAGACGCTGTTCGCGCTGGAGCAGGATCTGCTCAACCTCGCCGATGCCATCGGATCGCATTATTTTCCGCACGGGCCCAACGCGAGCCGGCCGGAAAAGCTGACGGGCCTCGCGTGATCTACGACATCCGTCACGTCACCAGCTACAGCTACGAAAATCCGGTCGGTTTCGCGCGATGCTCGCTGCGGCTGGAGCCGAGGGACGGCGACGGACAAGAATTGATCTCGCACAGCGTCGATATCAGGCCGCGCCCCGTCGAGCGCACGGTACGGCGCGACTTTTTCGGCACACATACCGAGAGCGTCCTGATCGAAGTCCCGCATCGCACCCTTCGCATCGATTCCCGGTCGCGGGTTTCGGTTTTCCGCCGCGCCCCGGGCCGCGCCACGCAAAGTCCGGCATGGGAGAGCGTCCGGGACATGGCATTTGAGGCCAGCAGTCTCGGCCCCACCTCGCCGATCGGCTACGTCTTTGCGAGCCCGCTGGTCCCGGTCCAGCCGCCGGTCACCGACTATGCCTCGCTAAGCTTTGCGCCGGGCAACGGCATCCTTGCCGGTGCGGTCGACCTGATGCACCGGATCCGCACCGATTTCAAATACGACCCGAAAGCAACCGTCATCTCCACGCCGCTCAAGGAAGTGTTCGAGAAGCGCCACGGCGTGTGCCAGGACTTTGCCCATGTGATGATCGCAGGGCTCCGCGGCCTCGGACTGCCGGCGGCCTATGTCAGCGGCTATCTGCGCACCATCCCGCCGCCGGGCAAACCGCGCCTGCAAGGCGCCGACGCGACCCACGCATGGGTCTCGCTGTGGTGCGGCGAGGAGATCGGCTGGGTCGGCCTTGATCCGACCAATGACGTCCTGGTCGAGAACGACCACATCGTGCTGGCGGTGGGGCGGGATTTTTCCGATGTCTCGCCGGTCGACGGCATCATCGTGGGATCGCGCAAGCAAAAACTTGGCGTGGCGGTGGATGTGCTGCCGGTGGAATGACCAGGGATCGCAATCCGCCCCCGAACGGGTACGACGTCATCATACTCGGGGCGGGCGCCGCCGGCCTGATGTGCGCGGCTGTCGCCGGCCAGCGCGGACATCAGGTGCTGCTGCTGGAGCAGGCGCGAAACCCGGGCGAGAAGATTCGTATTTCCGGGGGCGGGCGATGCAATTTCACCAATCTGCACACCAGCCCGGCGAACTTTCTCTCGGACAATCCGCGTTTTTGCCATTCGGCGCTGAGCGGCTACACGCAGCGCGATTTCATCGCGAGTGCCGCAAGGCCCGCGCGCAACTGCGTTTGGGTGTACGCATCTCCGCGGCCTCGAAGGGCGAAAACAGCTTTGTCGTCGTATCCGATCAGGGTGAGTTTCGCTGCCGATCGCTGGTGGTCGCAACCGGCGGTCCCTCCATTCCGAAAATGGGATCGAGCGGATTTGGATACAGAATCGCCGAGCAGTTTGGCCTGAAGATCGTGACGCCGCGGCCGGCGCTGGTGCCTTTGACGTTCGACGCCGCGCTGCTTGCGAAATTTGGGGATCTGTCGGGTGTTTCGGTCGATGCCGTGGTGGGTTGCGGCAAGACATTTTTCGACGAGGCGCTGCTGTTCACGCATCGCGGCCTGAGCGGTCCGGCCATCCTGCAGATATCTTCCTATTGGCGCGAGGGCGATGACATCGTCGTCGACCTGGCGCCGGGGGTCGATGTTCTGGCCGGGCTCAAGCGAGTGCGCGGCGATCATCCCAGGCAGGAAATGGCCACCGTCCTGGCTGACCTTCTTCCAAAGCGGCTCGCCCGCACCATTGTGGATACGGTCGGAGGTTCGGAACGGATTGCCGGCTTCCCCGACCGGCAGCTCGCGAACGTGGCGGCGGCGGTCAAGCAGTGGCGCGTCAGGCCCGATGGCACCGAAGGCTACCGCACCGCGGAAGTCACGCTGGGCGGCGTCGATACATCCGGGCTTTCCTCCAAAACGTTCGAATCCCGATCCGTCCCGGGGCTTTATTTCATCGGCGAGGTCGTCGATGTCACCGGCCATCTCGGCGGCTTCAATTTTCAATGGGCCTGGTCATCGGGCTATGCGGCAGGCCGCCACATCGGGGGTAGCGCGTGACGATGTCAGGGCGCGAACTCATAATTCCATAGCGTTGGCGGACGCCCGCCTTGGTGCGCATTGCGGACTTAAGCCGGACATCGCTCAGAGTCCGAAAGGCAGGTCGAAGCTCATTCGATCACCTGCCGATGCCGTGTCCTGGGCTCCAGGCAAAAAAGGGGGCCGTTTAGCTGCGTCCAAGGTACTCGTGGTGCTCGCCAGTCAGCGGATCTCTCGCAGAAGGTTATTTCGAATATTTCGTTCCTGTCATGAACATTCCCCAATGCGAATAGCTAGTCCATTCATCATGATCACTCATATCATCGGCTCCTTGCGTGTCATTCATGATTTCGGCCCAACACCGGGGCTGTTCACCAGGGTTTGCGAACACTTTCCGCATCACTTGAACTGCGGAATCGTCGGGGCGGCTATGTGCGGCTGCGGGAGCGGAGCTATCCTTGAAGCGTTGCCCACTCCGCTGGGATCGACCGCCACATTGTTCATGCCACCAGCGTTCGCTGGGCCCCGGGCAATACCACTGATCGGCACATTTCCCATGGCCCCCGAACCAGCGAGCCGCGGAAATCCTCCCATTGCCGCAGAACCTGCGTGTCCGCCTCCGTGTCCGCCTCGCGCAAACGAAGCGGCAGGTGGGGTCAAGACCATGAACAGTGCGATAGCGACTTTTACGGAGGTGTTAGACATGGGGACGCCTCTATGATTCACTGGCGAAGCCGTGAGGCTCATGTAGGTTCGCAATCCGCCGATGCCATTAAATTGAATTTTAGATTTCGGTGCCCCGGCGCGGCGCGCGAAGTGAAGGGCCGGGGACCAGACCACTAAACTGCTTGCGATCTATTTCGTGGAAACAGAAAAATTTGCCAACGGCGGGGCCATCAAAATTCAAACTGAACGCGGCGGTGACGCTTTTCGATGTCGGGCCACGCAGTGTTGCGATGCAGAAGACGGTTGGGTGGGGCAAAACGTATTGACTACCCGGGCACTACAGCCCTTAGCTTTGCCAAGACGTCACGGAAGGAGCGCAAGGTGGACACGAGGGACTCGAGATCGCGGGGGTATCACACCTGCTGTAGCTGTTGTGGCCCATCGTCGTCACGACGCGGCTTCCTCGCGGGGCTCGGCGCACTTGCTGCAGCCTCGCTGGTCCCGACCGTCGCGGCGCGTGGACAGACAAACCCGACGCTGATCGATACCCACCTTCATTTTTATCCGCCCGAATATCAGAAACTCTGGCTTGATTACGAAGACGCACGCAAGCAACCGCACTTCTCCGGTCAGGTCGCCTGGACCCGCAGTAAGGTGATCGAGGACATGGATCGGAATGGCATCCGTGCAGGCATCCTGTCGCTCGCCTCCACCCCCGGCGTGTGGTTCGACGTCGGGCCATCGGAAGCGGGCCGGCTCGCCCGCGCCTGCAATGAATACGCGGCCGAAATGATGCGCGATCATCCGGGTCGCTTCGGCCTGTTCGCGACGCTGTCGATGCTGGACGTCGATACCACTCTCAAGGAGATCGAATATGCCTTCGACACCCTGAAAGCCGACGGGATCGGCTTGCAGAGCAGTTACGGCGACAAATGGCTCGGCAATCCCGCTTACAAGCCAGTGCTCGAGGAACTCAACCGGCGCAAGGCCGTCGTCTACGTGCATCCGCTGGTTGCGAGCTGCTGCAGCGCGCTCAGCGTCGGCACCTTTCCGGCGGTGATCGAAGTCCCGCACGACACCACGCGAACGGTGACAAGCCTGCTGCTGAGCGGCTCATTCGCCCGCTTCCGTGACATAAAATGGCTGTTCTCGCACGCCGGTGGCACGGTTCCGATGATGGCTGGGCGGATCAACTCGTTTTACGGTGCGCGGCCGAACCTGAAGGAATTCGCGCCGGAGGGGATCGAAGGCGAACTTCGACGGCTTCATTACGACACCGCGAACGCGACCTTCGCGCCGTCAATGGCCGCCCTGATGAAGCTCGTGCCGATCTCTCAGATCACCTACGGTACCGACTACCCCTATTTCGGTTTTGGCCAGGTCGCCGACCTGCACAAGCTCGGATTGTCGGCCGGAGATCTCGATGCCATTGGCCATGAGAATGCGACGCGCCTAATTCCCCGGTTGAAGTAGACCTCGGACATTCGCCAAAGCACTGGCCACGTCAGCTCTGTGCCAAAAAGCTGACGTCGGCCAACTGCTACATTCCCTGCGTCATGCGCCTGCCTTCCAATCCAGTTCGCCTCGCTCATTCACGGTCTCATAGAGCGGGCCGCGGGCGAATGCTTTGCCAAAGCGATCTTCGCGTCCAACGTATATCAACGCCTTGGCCGGCAGGCGCTCGCCGCTGGCGAGCGATAAGGTAACGTCGATCAGCTTACGGTCGTAAGAGCTGCCTTCGCGCTCAAGTTGGTCGAGCCGCGCTAGCGTCTCATCATCGACGCTATAGATTTCACCGGCTAAGGGCTTGCCTTCAGGATCAGGCATGATCACCGGGAAGCCGTTCTCAATCATCTTGTAAGTCGGCACGGTAGCGGCGCCGCCGAAGAACTCGGCGCCCTTAAGCAAGTAATGGTTCTGGAAGCCGCTCTTGAGGGTGCCGTACACGAACACTCTATGCGTCATGCTCCGCGTCTCCTTTTCATTTCGCAGAGGCGTCGGTAATCGGCTTCCTCGCTCATATCATAGGGGATGAACACGGGTTGCGGCCAATGTCGCAGTTGGGTCAATCGCGTCGTTTTCACCCTCCGCCGGCCACTCGGCCACTTCCGGTCTTCCCCGATGAGCGGAGCCATCATTGGCGCTCGGCTGTCGGAGCTGCCAAATGCAAGCGGGCCCACCAGAAAGCTCCCTCTGGATCGGAGCCCGGCAATGCATTAGTCTTTGGCCAGCCATCCCTATGGCGTAGCCGTCGGGCGAGGATAATCGCCTTTTGCATTCGTTCGTTGCAGAGCTTCCGCCATGTCATTTTTTGCGATCAGGTTTTTGACGTTAATGGTGTTCGTTGTCGCAGTATCATCGGCAACGTTTGCCGAGCCGGCTCCTGCTACAAATAAAAAAGTCTATATGTTGCGTGGACTAACAAACGTTCTGTCGCCAGGAATTGATCAACTCGCGGAGGAACTCCCGAAGAGGAATATCAGTGCAACGGTAGCCAATCATTTATTTTGGAATTCCCTGGCAACCGAGGCAATTCAGGATTGCAAGAGCGGGCGCGTAAGCTCGATTGTTCTGGTCGGCCATTCGCTTGGCGCCAGCGCGGCCGTGAGTATGGCCGAGCAACTGCAGCAAGCCGGCCTCCACGTCGCCCTGATGGTTACGTTTGATCCCGTCGTCACAACTACCGTCCCCGACAACGTCCGTCTTTTGAGGAATTTTTATATTTCCAACGGTGTGGGAACAGCGGTGCGGCGCGGCGAACATTTTCACGGCTTACTGCAAAACGTGGACCTGAAGAGCAATGCAGAACTGGGACACGTCTCGTTGACGACTTCGCCGGCGATTCAGAAGCAGGTCATGAAGGATATTGTAGCTGCAAACACCCGATGCCGCTGAATTGTCGCGAACGCGCGGGTGGCCATCCTGCTCGATCGCCTCGTCGGCGCGGAGAAGCAAAGAGGACGGGATGACGACTCCGAGCGGCAGGGGAATCGGAACAACCCCGAGGGAGTTAGCAACGAGCCCGGTTCTACACCGCAGCCCGCAGCCATCGTCAGGTCCGTTTGGGGGCAATCGCGTCGGTTTGACGACATCCGAGTCATGTCCGTTTTCCCCCTGATAGCGACCGAATAGCGGACATCGCGCCAGGTCCGAAAAGTGCCAATAGCTGCCGTCGGCTCCCTGCTACTCGATAACCTCGTCTGCGCGGGCGAGCAGCGTAGGCGGAACGGTTATACCGAGCGTCTTGGCGGTCTTGAGGTTGACGATGAGTTCGAATTTGGTCGGCTGCATTACCGGCAGATTAGCGGGTTTCTCACCTTTCAATATTCGAGCTGTATAGACACCTGCTTGACGGTAGCCATCGGCAATGTTCGTTCCATAACTGATTAGACCACCCGAGCCGGCAAATTCTCGGAATGAATATATTGCAGGAACCGCGTGACGCGATGCCAGCGCAACAAGTTCATCGCGCCGATTTGTAAAAAGCGCTGCCGAAGTAACGAGTAGCGCTCCCGCGCCACGCTGAACGATGCTTGCGAATGCCTGCTCGAAATCACGGGCACTATTCACACGGACTGGATAGATCGTTTGCCCAAGTGTCTGCGCGGCAAGCTGGATATCCCTCAAATGACTGTCATCACTTGGTATTTCCGAGCTAAATAGCACCGCAACGACGTCCGCTCGGGGAATCAACTCCCGCAACAATTCGAGCCGCTTCCCATCGAGTGTGACACCGAAATTGGTTACACCGGTTGCATTCCCGCCCGGTTGATTGAGACTGGCGACAAGACCCAAACTCACAGGGTCGCCCCCACCTGTGAAGACTATGGGAATTGTTGATGTCGCCAACTTGGCTGCGACCGCCGTTTGGCTCCCACCGGTGGCGACGATGACCGCTACCCGCTGCGCCACCAATTCAGATGCCAGCGGATTTAGTTTATTGGTTTGGTTCTCAGCCCAGCGGTATTCGATCACTACGTTCTTTCCATCAACGTATCCGCCTTCTTCCAATCCTTTTCGAAAAGCGGCTGTGAAATGCACGAACGGTGAGGGCGATCCAAAGCTCAAATAACCGATCACCGGCATCGCGGGCTGCTGCGCGCGCGCGACGAGTGGCCATGCCGCGGTGCCGCCGAAAAGCGTGATGAACGTGCGCCGTCGCATGTGCCCAAAAAAACGCATCTTGTGCGGCAAAGCCTAGCACCCTGCGACCGGGCATAGTACCGAAAACGGCGCTCTACCGGCCTCAATTGCTGATCGCGCCCCATGTCCGAGATGGGTCAGACTCGGACCTGGCGGCCTCGAAACGCGAATTCCGGTATTCCCCGAACAACGGACATCGCCAGACCGGCACGCTTGGTCCGGTTCGTGCCAATAGGCGACATCATTCGATCAGCTCGTCGGCGCGGGCCAGCAGCGTCGGCGGGATTTCAAGGCCAAGCGCTTTCGCGGTCTTGAGGTTGGGCGCAATAGCCGTTCGGCTTGCGCCGCGCCACGACGACTGTGTCCCAATTGCACGGATCGTGCTTGCTACAGGCGCAATATGGCAAGTGCCTATTGCGCCCTGCGGACTGTCTTTCCCAAGGTGATTTCAGGCCTGCGGAGACCCATCGCAATCCAGGCGGCGATCAACTTCAACATGAACTTGCCGGAGTGACCACTATAATTCGGCAAGTCATCGGCAAGCTCGACGCCGACGCGCCGCTCTTTTGTCATGACCCGCATTTGAAGTGGCGGCGCGCCTGTCGGAAAGCGGTTCCGGAACATCGACAGCCAGTGCCCTTTGGTGAAGTCGAGGAACATTGCCGAATTGCAGCACGTGGCAACGACCCGTCGGGTCGGGGAATCAGGCTTGAGCCGACGCTCTTCAAGATACTCCTGCCCCATCACGCATTGCACTCGATCCTTTCGATATAGGATAACGCCTGTTCCACTGTCCGCATCGAGCACCGGCGGCGCAGACGCCAACTGCTCGAACTGACGTCCGGCTTCTTGGCAGCTCGTGCAATAGCAGGAGCCGGTCAGAATCGGCGGGCCAACTGCCTCGAATTTCACCTTGCCGCATTGGCATATCGCGGAAAGGTGTTTGTGCTGCTTCTGGTTCACTGCGACTTCCCATTCTTGGATCACATTTAAAAGGCCATTTTGGCAGTAGTGCCAAATGTCCGCAACGGGTCAGACTCCGACCTGGCGGCCTCGAAACGCGACTTCCGGTATTCCCCAAACAACGGACATCGCCAGACC
>WNFF01020491.1_pt1 | contig 10186 bp, 10 predicted proteins | sample 5400441 | NCBI WGS metagenome assembly WNFF01 (sample SAMN13153345, study PRJNA577476) | soil metagenome | isolation source: 120 cm saprolite under Douglas fir tree site 2 hole 3 replicate 1 | place: USA:California | collected 2015-04-18
CAAAGGCGCTTCTCGACGAGATTCAGAAAAGCCTCTTTCAGCAGGCCAGGGCTGCCGCTGAAGCCAATACTCATCGCTTCGACGACTACGCAAAGTTTCGCGCCCAGATGGAAGGCGAAGGCGGCGGCGGTTTCGCGGATATCTATTGGTGCGGCAGGGCCGAATGCGAGACGAAGCTCCGGGAGGAGACGCGCGCGACGTGCCGCGCGATTCCGCTCGAGCAGCATCACGCGCCGGGACTGTGTCTCGTATGCGGCGAGCCCGCCGCCGAGCGGGCTTACTTCGCGAAAGCGTACTGAGTAACGAGAAAAGGGCAGCGGATTATTCGAATTTGTACGCAATCTTCATTGCGGTGCGGACTTCGTCCATCGTTGTCTGCGCCAGCGTGCGCCCCTTCCGCGTGCCCTCGATGATTATCTCGTAGACGCGTTTTGGATTGGCTGCGTATTGCATGCGGCGCTCGCGGATCGGAGCGAGAAAGTTGACGAGCGCGTCGTACAGCCGCTGCTTCACTTCGACGTCGCCGACCGTGCCTTTGCGATAGCGCTCCTTCAGGTCATCGACTTCAGCCTTATTCGGGTTGAAAACGTCGTGGTAGGTGAAGACCGGATTGCCTTCGACGTGGCCCGGGTCGGTCGGATGAATCCGCGTCGGGTCGGTGAACATCGACATGACGCGCTTGCGCACCATGTCGGGCGGATCGCACAAATAAATACAGTTGCCGAGCGACTTCGACATTTTCGCGCCGCCGTCCGTGCCCGGCAGCCGCGCGACCGAACCAAGCATCGCCTTCGGCTCGACCAGCACTTTCGCGTAGAGACGGTTGAAGCGGCGCACAATCTCGCGCGCCTGTTCGATCATCGGGAGCTGGTCTTCGCCCACCGGCACGAGGTCCGCCTTGAAGATCGTGATATCCGCGGCCTGCGAGATCGGATACGACCAGAACCCGACCGGTACGCCCTTGACGAAGTTGCGCTGCTTGATCTCCTCTTTCACAGTTGGATTGCGCTCGAGCGTTGCCACCGTGACGAGATTCATGAAGTAGGTCGTCAGCTCGCTCAATTCGGGCACCATCGACTGGACGACGATCTTGACCTTCTCGGGATCGAGGCCGACGGCGAGATAATCCAGCGCGACCTCGAAGACGTTGGCGGCAAGGTTTTCCGGATGCTCGAAGTTGTCGGTCAGCGCCTGGATGTCCGCGATGAGGACGTAAGTGTCGTATTCGTTTTGCAAACGGACGCGGTTTTGCAACGATCCCACATAATGGCCGAGATGAAGCGGTCCGGTCGGCCGATCTCCGGTCAAAATTCGCTTCGCCATAGATCGTTACGATTTCAGCAACTTGTGCAGGCTCTTGAGGTCCTCGACGATATCTTTCATCTCGGGACCCGGTTCGGTTTCGAGGCACATCGGAAGGCCCACGAAGCGCGGATCGTTCACCACGCGCCGGAACGGGTCGAGACCGAGATGGCCCTTGCCGATATGCTCATGACGGTCGACATGCGAGTTGAACGGCTTGAGCGAATCGTTGATGTGAAACGCAGCGAGGCGCTTGAGCCCGATGTACTGGTCAAGTTCGGCGAACGTGCGCTCGTAGCCCTCATCGGTGCGCAAATCGTAGCCCGCCGCGAACGCATGCTCGGTGTCGAAGCATAGCCGCAGCCGCTCGTTCTCCTTGACGGCGTCGAAGATCTGTCCCATCTGCTCGAATTTGTAACCGAGGTTGCTACCCTGCCCGGCGGTAATCTCGAGCGCGACCTTGACCTTGAACCCCGCACAGGCCTTGTGCGCCTCGTCGATCGACTGCGCGATCATCTTTATACCGGCTTCCTCACCCGAGCCGACATGCGAACCCGGGTGCGCGATCAAAAATGGCACGCCGAGCAGTTCACATCGCTCCAACTCGTCGATGAAGCCGCCGACCGAGCGCCGGCGCAGTTTTTCATCGGGCGCGCCGAGATTCAGCAGATATGAGTCGTGCGCGACGACGATACGGATGCCGGTCTCGGCCTGCGCCCGTTTGAAGGCCGCGGCTTCCTCTTCGGTAAATGGCTTGGAAGCCCATTGGCGCGAGGACTTGGTGAAGATCTGGATACATTCGCATCCGGCTTCCTTGCCGCGCGCGAGGGCCTCGCTGACCCCGCCCGCGATCGACATGTGCGCGCCCAGAAGCGGTCTTTTCAGTTCCTCTTTTACGGTCGACATGGATGAAAGCGGCAGGTCGCGCCGGCTCCGATGCCATCTTATACGAACCGGCGGGCAAAGCGAGAAGCCGCACGTGCGCGGCGCCCTACTTGCGGTGTCACCGGCACGCGGTTATTCGTTCTCTGTGTACCGGATTCGATTCGCAATGCCTCTTTTGTGCGCGGCGTTTGCCGCCGGATGCGCGCGGACGGCGCCCCGCATCTCGGTCCTCTCCACCGAGCACGTAATGGTCTCGCGGGTCATCGCATCGGACGTAGAGCCCAAAGACCCTGATTGCGAACTTAAGCAACTCAATTCGATTCCGTCCTCAGGTGCGCGCGACCTCGGAATTATCCGGGTGTCAGGCGGAGTCTCCGATTCATCTCTCAAAGCAGACGACGCGTTGAAGTTCGTGCATCAAAGAGCGTGCGAGATGGGCGCCGACGCAATAACGATCGAGCAAAAGAAGCAGGGCGAGGGCGATTCGGCGCAGTATCAGATCATCGCCCATGCGATCGCGTATCCCCAGAGCAGTGGTCAGGCGGGGCCGGCGCGCGATCAGCAACATGATAAGGCGGAGGCCACACGCGCACGGACGGTCGAAATACCTGGTGAGGCGGGCGAGCATACGGTCGAAGCCCCGGGGGCCCGGCACGCGCGTATGGTTGAAATTCCGATGAACGGCGGCCCTGAAGCGGAAAGCGTGCAGTGGCCTCAGGCCCGGGAATCGCACGGACCCGAAGAGATGCGGCCGGAGGGGTCCTCAGGGATAACTGAATCGTCGATACCGTCGTCCGCGGCCGCGCCATTGAAAGCGCCGCCTAAGGCCAGAGAGCTGGGCGAACCGGCGTCAGCCGTTAAACGATACGCAACCAAAGCGGGCGTGCCGCCGTCTGCCGGCAGATCCGCGGTCGCGTCAACCGCCAAGACTACTTCCGCCGAGACTACCTCATCTACAAAGGCCGCATCTGCAAAGGCGGCATCGACTGCCATCGCTGGATCGTCAACCGGCATACCCTCCGGACTGGCAACGCCGAAGATACCCGCTGAGGCGCGGCTCGGCGAGGCGCCTCCCGCATCGTCCGCTTCGCTACAACCATCGCCTGCGGCACAGTTGTCACCTTCAGCACCGCGTTCTGCCGCGCTGGATTCCTCGTTGCGCGCGGCCGACGCCGCCTCGTCATCATCGCCGACAACACTTTCGCCGCAAGCCTCGCCGATTGCGCATCCGTCGGCAGCGGCGCCGTTCTCGCCTGCCGAGCAGCCATCGCCTGCACAGTCATCGGCAGCGGCAGCGTCCCCTGCAGCAGTCACGTCGCCAACGGCGGACGAAGCGACCGTGCCGCCTCCCCCATCACCCGCACCGCCCTCAACCACCCAAAGGCCACAGACTGTCATACTAGTGGGGCCCGCAGCCGACTCGTCCCCTGCTGCCGCATCGGCACCTGCTTCTATCGCGACGTCGTCCCCCGCCGCCGGGTCAACGCGCACGCCGCCTTCGACGCCATCACCGTGACGTCATGGCGGCCCGGCGCATATACCCGTCATGGCTGCCACCCAATCCGCGCAAACGATTCTGCGTGCTCGCCTGCGACGCGTTGCCCGCGTCAGGAGCGCATGATAATCCCAAAGCGCGGTGGCGGCGAAGCATCCTATAAGGTCGGTGGGCCTGGTGGTCAGGCAGGATCACCCCGCCCATGCTGTCGCGCTCGCCGCGGATCTCGTTCGCTGGCTCCATTCGCATAAGATCGAAGCGATGGCCGCGCCGCAGATCGCGGAGCAAATCGGCGCAGGCGCGCTCGAGAATCACGAACTCGTTCGCCGCACCGACCTGCTCGTCGTACTCGGCGGCGACGGAACCCTGTTGGGCGTCGCGCGGCTCATCGGCGAACGCGAAACGCCAATCCTCGGAATCAACCTGGGTGGCCTGGGGTTTCTCACCGAAGCGACGACTGACGAGGCCAAAACCATACTCGCCCGCGTCGTGGCCGGGGACTACGAGGTCGACCGGCGCATCACGCTCGAGGCGATCGTCGAGCGCGAGGGCCCCCCTGGCGCACGCGGCGAGCATTTCCGCGCGCTCAACGACGTCGTGATCGTCAAGCGCGCGCTCGGCCGGATGCTCGACCTCAACGTTATCGCCGACGGTACGCCGTTCTGCTCGTACCGCGCCGACGGACTAATCGTGGCGACGCCGACCGGTTCGACCGCCTACGCACTCAGCGCCGGCGGGCCGATCGTATTTCCCAATCTGCGCGTGATCGTGCTCGCGCCGATATGCCCTCATACGCTGACCAACCGGCCGGTCGTATTGCCGGATTCATTCGAACTCGAGTTGCACGTGAAATCCGACGACGACGGTGCGATGCTCACGTGCGACGGCCAGCAGACGGCCCATCTCGGCCCTACCGACACGATTCGAATCCATCGCGGCAGGCATTGGGTCGCGTTGGTGCGCTCGGCCCATCCTTATTTCGAAATCTGGCGTGACAAATTGCGCTGGGGATAGCGCGCGATGCTGACCGAACTGCGCATCCGCAACTTTGCCGTGATCGAAGAGGCGGCGCTCACCTTCGGTCCGGGACTCAATGTGCTCTCGGGCGAAACCGGCGCCGGCAAGACCATTATAATGACGGCGCTGGGGCTACTGCTCGGCGCGCGCGCTTCACCCGATATGATTCGCAGCAATGCTAAAGAGGCGGTGGTCGAGGCCGCCTTCGAATTCGAAGGCGAGGGGCCGGTTCTGGACGCTGCCGAGTGGCTCGGCGACGACGGTCAGCGCGAGCTCGTAATTCGCCGTATGATTGCCGAGGGCGGCCGCTCCCGCGTAACGATAAATGACGCGCTCGCAACCGTGCAGTCGCTGGCCCGTCTCGGCGCCGCGCTCGTCCAAATCTACGGCCAGCATGAGCAGCAGACGCTGTTGCGCCAGGAGAGCCATCAACAGGTTCTCGATCGCTACGCCGGCCTCGAAAAAACCCTGGCAGACTACGTTAGTTTGTACGATCGTGCGCAGGGGCTTCGCTCCCGGCTGACGGACCTGGAGCGCCGCGAACGAGAGCGCGCTGACCTGCTCGAGCTCGCGCGTTTTCGGGTCACCGAACTCGAGCGCGCCCAGCTTGTCCCAGGCGAGGACGACGAACTGGCGGCGAGCCGCACCGTGCTCGCCAACGCGGCCAAGCTGTCAGCTGCCGCGGCCGAGGCCGAACAAGCGCTCTACGGGGCTGAGGATGCGGCGGTCGACATCGTCGCGCAGGCACAGGCGCGTCTGGGTGAGGCCGCCGCACTTGATCCGAACCTCAAGGAGCCGCTCGAGATGCTCGCGTCGGCGCGTGCAAATCTCGAAGAAGAACCCGCCTCAAACGCAAGTACGGCGGCACGCTCGAAACGGCGATCGAGACGCTCGAACGCTCGCGCAAGGAAATCGTTGAACTGGAAGCGGTCGCCGAAAGCCGCGCCGAGGCGGAGCGCGAGTTCGGAGATGCGCTCGATGCGCTGCTCGAAAAAGCGAAGAAGCTGAGCGCGCGGCGCGGGCGCGACGGAGCGGAACTCAAACGCCGGATGGAGGCCGAGCTCAAGACACTTGGAATGAGGAGCGCCGTTTTCGAGACGCACCTTGGCAAACTTGGTGCAAACGATGCGACCTTCGTGCGCGATGGATCTGCGCTCGGGCCCGCGGGTTTCGACACGATCGAGTTCTATCTCGCGCCAAACCTTGGCCAGCCGCCGATGCCACTCGCGCGAATCGCTTCGGGCGGCGAGTTGTCGCGCCTGATGCTCGCGCTGAAACGCCTCGAAGCGCAGCGGCGCGGTGTCGCAACGATGATCTTTGACGAAGTCGACGCCGGTGTGGGCGGCGCAGTTGCCGAGATCGTCGGGCGCAAGCTGAAAGAGCTTGCGCGTTATCATCAGGTCTTATGTGTGACCCATCTGGCGCAGATTGCGGCCTTCGCCGACGGTCATTTCGTAGTCGAAAAGGAGGAGCGCCGCGGTTCGACCAAGAGCCGCGTGACCACGCTTCGGCCTGGCGATCGGCCAGCGGAAATCGCGCGGATGCTCGGCGGCGACGAGACCAACGATAAGTTTTTGCGGGCGGCGCGCGAACTGCTCGATCGCGCGCGAGGTTGAATCGCGGTAATACTCGCGAAGCCGCGCCGATGGCAAGCGCCGATCAGAAAAGAAAACCGGGCAACGGAGGCGAAGTCCGCGCTTGACCTAGCTTCGGAGGCGGCGCTAACGCTAGTAGCGCAAGACTCAAGCAGGGAGGGTCGAAGTGATGCCCGAGGAACGGATCCTGTCCGCAGATTCTCACGTGGTTGAGCCCGCCGATGTTTGGACGGCGCGCATCGAGAAGCGTTATGTGGATCGCGCGCCACGGAGTATCAACGAGGTCTTCTTCGTCGCCGAAGGGCTCACGCCGTTTCCCGTGGCAGCCTTCGCCGTGGCCGGCGTCGATCCGAAGGAATACAAGGAAAAAATGGCCTACGGGTACTGGGGCGTACGCCCCGGCGCGTGGGATCCCGTCGAGCGAATCAAGGACCAGGAACGCGACGGCGTCATGGGCGAGGTGCTCTACCCGAGCCTCGGGATGCAACTGTTCCAGCTCGAAGACGGCGGATTGCGCGCGGCGAGTTTCACCGCATACAACGATTGGCTCGCCGACTATTGCGCACATGATCGCAAGCGGCTCGCCGGCGTTGCGCTCATCGCGCTGGACGATTCCGAACAAGCAACGCGCGAGATGGAGCGCGCGGCAAAAAAGGGTCTCAAAGGAGCGATGATCTGGGGCGAGGCGCCCGCCGAACGTCCCTATGGCGATCGTTCCTACGACCGCTTTTGGGCGGCCGCGCAGAACCTCGGGATGCCCGTCAGTCTCCATATCCTTACGGAGCGCAAGTCCACCGGCGTCGATCGGTCGACCGGCGTCATGACCTACTACCCGTCGTTACATCATGGCGTGCAGAAATCGATCGCGGGGCTGATTTTCGGTGGTGTGCTCGAACGCTTTCCGCGGCTACAATTTGTCTCGGTGGAAAACGACATCGGATGGATCCCGCATTATCTGCAGCGTCTCGACCATTCGTACGAGAAGTACCGCTATCTCGAAAAGGAAGTGATTCCGAATCCGCCGAGCTACTACTTCCATCGGCAGCTGCGGGCAACTTTCCAGGACGACCGCATCGGCGTGGTGACGCGCGAATATATCGGGATCGATAATCTCATGTGGGCGTCCGACTTTCCGCATTCGGACTCGACGTGGCCCCGTTCGCGCGAAGTGATCGACCGCGACTTTGCGGGCGTGCCGGAACCCGAGGTGCGCAAAATCATCGCCGAGAACGCGGCTGCGTTGTACGGGATTGGCTAAGGCTTATTCATGACGCATGCGGCTGCGCGGTCCAGTCGCCTGCGTGAGAAGCAGGCGCGCTGCCCAAGATTGACTCTGCATCAGGCTTTAGCTTAGCTGGAAAACTGCCTCCCACGGTGGGGCTGTAGCTCAGTTGGGAGAGCGCCTGAATGGCATTCAGGAGGTCGCGCGTTCGATCCGCGTCAGCTCCACCAATAAAATCAAGCACTATTTGAGTTTCCGACAGCATCGGACAGGCGCATTGCCCGAAAACTTGTCCGAATTGTCAAGAGTCGTCAGAGATCCCTCTTCGAATCGTGGCTGTGAGTGTGTAGCCGCCGAGATGGTTTGATCGGACGCTGGAAAGGCAATAGCAGTCCTAAACCCAGGGCCGGAAAGGCCGAAAGGCACCATTAGAAGCGCTTATACGTGGGTGACTGGCAATGGGTCAATCCCGAGCAGGATGCCGCGTATCTTTTGAGCGGCCTCAGGTGAGAGACCGTCTGAATGGGCGATGGCCGATAGTTTCTCGCCGGCGCCGGGGCCCTTGCCGCTCTCCTCAAGGACCGCCATCAGTTGCGGGTCGTCGCGTGGCACTCGTTTCAGCGGTGCGAATCTCGATCGCGCGATGGGCTCACCCCCTATTTGAGAGAGGCGCTTCGATGATAGAAGGCGAGGAGGCGTCGCGTGATGGAAAAAGATAAGCCTAGCCGAACCAGCGAAGCTGCTGCTGTCCACCGCGCGGTGCATCAGTTGCTCGACGACGAACCGAAGATCCTGTCTGACCCGGTCGCAACGCGCATAGTCGAGATGCCTGCCGGCATCGATTCGCTCGTAGAAGCCAACCGACCAATGTTCAAACAGATGCGGTCTCGCCTCGTGATGCGAAGCCGCTACGCGGAGGATTGTCTCGCAGATGCCGTCGGCCAACGCGTAATCCAGCAATACCTAATCTTAGGTGCTGGGCTCGACACGTCCGCGTTCCCGCAACCTTCGTAGGCTCGGTCGATTCAGATCTTCGAGGTCGATCATCCGGCTACTCAGCGCTACAAGATAGAACGCCTCGAGAGCGCCGGCCTCCTCCCTCCCACAAACCTTCATTTCGCTCCTGTCGATTTTGAGTCCACTTCGCTGAGCGATGGCCTACGCGAATGCGGTTTTGACTTTGGCTCCGAAACGTTCTGCTCGTGGCTCGGAGTGACGTACTACCTCACCGAAGAAGGCATCGATCGAACTCTTGAAGTCGTCCGTCGGCTGCCGAGCGGGAGTGAAATCGTTTTCGAATACGCTATCGCCTTGGAACTGCTTCCTCCTGAGGAGAAAGAGCAGATCGCAGCGGGGGAGGCTCAAAGAGGACGATGGGGGGAGCCAACCGTCACGCGCTTCGTGCCCACGGAGCTCCAAGCTAGGCTTCATCGGATAGGATTTTCGCAAGTGCAGGATTTCACGCACGAGGACGGACAGGAGCGCTATTTCAAGGACCGTCGCGACGGTCTAGCGGCGGATCCGGCCACTCATCTCATGAGGGCGATCGTCTGACTCTTGGGCAGCTGCAGGTGTCTGTAGCGAGTACCACCATTATCCGAGCTCGAACGGACCCGGCTCGGAGAAGCCCTCGATCGATTCGACCTTTGCGTAGTTCTCGGCGATGCTCTCGGGTGTCAGATGTGGATCGTAAAAGCCAGGTCCCATGACGATAGCGATACGTTGGATTGCTCCGGCTTCCACGTTGTAGATGCGGTTCGTCTCCAAACAACCGTCGCTTGCCAGCCAGACGATCGCTGGCGCAACAGCCTCAACCGGGGTGGTGGCTTTTCCATCTGCTTCAGACACGCGGGATCCCGCGGCCGGGTGCATCCTCGTGTACCCGACTGGCGAAATGGTATTCACGAGAATGCCATGCTCTGAACCTTCAATTGCAAGAATGCGCATCAATCCGACCACCGCGCTCTTGGCCGCCGCATAGGTGGCTTGGCCACGCGTGCCGAACAGGCCGACGACTGAGGTCGTCAAGATGATCTTCCCATGCCGCTGTGCGACCATGTGCGGCCAGGCAGCCTTCACCGTGTTAACCGGCCCACCGAGGTGCACGCGCCAATACTGATCAAAATCATCAAGGGTGGCGTCCGCGAATGGCTGGCTTCCGCAGATACCAGCGTTGTTCACGAGAAGGTCGATTCTCCCGAAATGCTGGATGGTCAAAGCGATCAGATCACTGCCGCCTTGAGGGGTGGAAACATCGCTGTCATTCGCGATTGCCTCGCCTCCGCGTGACCGGATGAAGTCGGCCGCCTCTTCCGCTATCCCGGAGTCCTTCCCGAAGCCCGATACGTTGGTCCCCAGGTCGTTCACCACGATCCGGGCGCCGCGTTCGGCGAGAAGTTCGACGTACGCCCGCCCCAGCCCGCGGCCTGCCCCAGTCACAACCGCGACCTTCCCTTCCAACGAAATTCGTTCGGTCATCTCGCTATCCTCCTGTGGGGAACCCCGCTCCATTTTCGAGTGGGATCGTCTGTGCTCATCTCAGAATGCTGCCTCGGCGACCCGAGGTAGGTCCGACTCGCCACAGCTCCAGCTTGAACGAGAGTCCCAGAAAGCGTGGCACTGAGGTCGACACGATGGCCTCTCCGATGGCTCTCCGTCAAGCGAGCCCGC
>WNFF01005708.1_pt1 | contig 10185 bp, 5 predicted proteins | sample 5400441 | NCBI WGS metagenome assembly WNFF01 (sample SAMN13153345, study PRJNA577476) | soil metagenome | isolation source: 120 cm saprolite under Douglas fir tree site 2 hole 3 replicate 1 | place: USA:California | collected 2015-04-18
GGTCATCCAGGGGCGGGTTCTTGGTCCGATTTCCAAAGCCAACGGGAACTTTCTCGCGACATCAGCCTACTGCTGCCAGCCGCCGCCAAGGGCTTGATAGACTTGGACCAGGGCGAGGAGTTCGTTGAGGCGGGCTTGTGCCAAGCCGAGTTCGGCGGAGAAGTAGTTGGTTTCGTTGGTGAGCACTTCGAGGTAGCTCGTGGTGCCGCTCTTGTAGCGCTGGCCGGAAAGCTGCGCCGCATCCTGAGCTGAGCGGGCCAGGAATTCCTGCTGCGCGCGGAACTCTTGATCCTTCCGGTAGGCGACGAGGGCGTCGGAAACCCCGCGGAAGGCGCCCTGAATCGTCTGCTGGTAGGCCAGGAGAGTTTCCTGCTGTTGCGCCTCTGCCAAACGCACGCCGGAGCGAAGTTTCCCGGCCGTGAAAATCGGCTGTGTGATCGATCCACTGAATGTCCACAGCCCGGACGGCCCGCTAAAGAGATTGGTCAGCGACGCACTCTGGAAGCCCGGCGCGGCCGTCAATGAAATCTGTGGGAAATAGGCGGCCCTGGCGACGCCGATCTGCGCGTTCGCGGCGATCATCTGCTGCTCGGCCTGCCGGATATCCGGGCGGCGCTCGAGCAGCGACGACGGAAGCCCGGCCGGGACCTCGGGGGCGTGCGGTTGCTCCGTCAGATCGATGCCACGCGGAACGGCGCCTGGATTATTTCCCATCAAGTTGCTGAGGAGATTTTCCTGCTGCTCGATGCGCCTTTCCTGATCGGCAATTTGCCCCGCGGCGGTATATACCAACTGCTCCGCCTGGCGAACGTCGAGAATCGAATTGATTCCGTGTTCCTCGAGGGTCTGCGTCAACTGCAGCGACTCTTTTCGGGAAGCCAGCGCGCTTTTGGTGATGTCCAGCTCCAAGTCGAGTTCTCGAAGCTGAAAATACGCGCTGGCCACGTTGGCCACCAGAGTGGCATTCACTTCCTGGCGCGCCCACTCGCTGGCGAGCAACTGCGCTCGCGCCGCTTCCGTCGCACGGCGATACGCGCCCCAGAAATCGAGCTGCCACGCCGCGTTGGCCGTCACCCGGCCGTAGTTGAACTCGTACGAAGGGATTGGACCCGTCGCCGGATTGCGCAGACTGGCGCCCGTGCCACTCCCATTCACGGAAGGAAATTGATTCGCGCGCGTGATTCCGAGTTGCGCCTGGGCTTCCAGGACGCGTGCCGCCGCGATGCGCACGTCGTAATTCTGCTGGAGTGCGGTGCGAACCAACTGCTGCAGTTGCTGGTCCTGAAAAACCTCCCACCACTTCTGATCTCCCAAGGACGCGGGCACGGGATTGGCCGCTTCCGCGTCCGTCAGCCCCCTATACGTGGTGGGCGCATTCACAATCGGCCGTTTGTAATTCGGGCCGACCACGCAACCGGAAATAAATAGGACGGCCGCGCAGAACGCCAGCGGGAGAAAAAGACTGAAACGCCGGCTCATGAAATGCTTGGTAACTGTTGCATCAGCCGCAGTGAACATTGAAAAATCTCCGCCCCTGTCAGACCGGGACGGACCACACGCTTCGCGCAACGAGCGCCGGGGCGTTGTAGCCCACCTCTTCAGAGGCGGGGTCTTTTCTCCGGCGTTCGAATATCCTCTAACTAAAAGCGCAGGGGCCATCTCAGGGAATCTCCAAAGATAACGGGTGTGGGCTCCACTTTTACGCGGAACGCCCCGATCAGATCGAGGCGTGGAGGCCACCATAACTTAATCTGCAACGCCATCCTGGGCCGCGATGGACCCGCCTGCGGATGGGATCGCCGAGTGCCCCGAATGGAAGAACGACGTGCGGTTCAATACCTTCACCTGGAACTGCTCGAGGTAAAGGTAGATCACCGGAGTGACATACAAAGTGATGAACTGGGACACCACCAGGCCGCCGACGATAACCATACCCAGCGGCCGGCGGGACGCACCGTCGGCTCCGTACCCTGCGGCGATGGGGACAGCCCCGAAGATTGCCGCAAGCGTTGTCATGATAATGGGACGGAAGCGATCCATGCTCGCGTCGTGAATGGCTTGTTCCGCCGATTCGCCGGCATCCACGCGGTGGCGGGCGAAATCCACGATCATGATTCCGTTTTTCTTCACAATTCCCATCAGCATGAACATGCCGACAAACGCGTAGAGCGATGCCTCTTGTCCGAACAGGTACAAAGTCAGCAACCCTCCGACGAGCGCGGTGGGGAGCGTCGAGAGCACCGTCAGCGGATGCACGTAGCTCTCGTACAAAATGGCCAGAATTACGTACATGACGAATACGGCCAGCGCCATCAAGATGGTCAGATCGCGAACCGTGTTGCGGAACGTCAGGGCTTCTCCTTGCAGGCTGGCCCGTACGGTAGGCGGCACGATGTCCGCCTCGGCCTTGCCGATGAAGTTGGTGGCGTCGCCGATGGCCACGCCCGGCTTGAGATTGTAAAAGATCGTGACGCTGGTGAACTGGTTCAAGTGGTTTACGGTCTGGGGGCCCAGCGATTGCTTCCAGGTGACGAGCGCGCTGATCGGTACGAGGTTTTTCCCGTCGTCGGATTTGATATAGAGCAGCGAAAGGTCTTCGGGCTTGGAACGCGCGGAGTCCTTCACTTCCAGAATGACCTGATACTGGTCCTCGGGTTTCTTGATCAGGTAAAGGTAATTCTGCGAATAGGCGTTCCGAAGAAGCGTCAGGATTCGCGTCTCCGAAACGCCGTAGGTGCGAGTCTGGTCGCGCCGGATATCGATTTCCAGATTCGGCGTGTTGTCGAAGAAATCGGAGGAGACGGTCGCAAACCCCGGATATTGCCTCAGCCTCGCCATGAATTTCTGCGCTACGTCATACACCTGCTGCGAGCTCACCCCGGAGAGGGAGTAGGCATATTGTCCCTGGTTCTGGTTGGTCGCGCCCGTGCTGATCTCGAGGACGGGAAAGGGTCGCAGGAAAGGGAACACGCCAGGGATGGTGCCAAGTCTGCCCATCAGCCGCCCCGCCACGGCTTGAATGGGCGCGCGGACCTGCGGCGGTTCCAGGAATGCGAGCAGGAGACCTTGATTGGACGAGAGGAACTGGCTACCCGACATTGTGAATGTCGCTCCGACACCGGGGTCCTGTTGGATTATTTCGTCAGCCTGGTCCTGGAGGGCGTGCATCTGCTCCGGGGACGAGCCTTCGCGTCCGATCATCACGCCCCAGATAAAACTGCTGTCGCCGACAGGCAGAAAAGCCTTGGGAACGACAAAAAAAAGCAAGATCGTGCCGGCCATGCACGCAGCCCAAGTCAGCGCGGAAATCCAACGATGCTGCAGGAACCACCAAAGCGATTTGCCGTATACAGCCAGCACCCGCTTCTCGATGCTGCTCGCCGCTTGCTCGATCCAATTTTGCTTGACGCCGTGACCCCTGATCTTCAGCAGCCTTGCGCACATCAGCGGAGTGAGCGTCAGCGATACCAATCCGGAAGCGATGATCGCGACGACGATGGTGATGGCGAATTCGCGGAAGATGCGGCCCACCAGGCCCGACATGAAGACCAGCGGAAGGAAAACCGCCGCGAGCGAGATGGTCATCGAAAGGATGGTAAAGCTGATTTCCTTCGCGCTTTGCAGAGTGGCCGCAAGCGCATTTTCACCCTTTTCCATCAGGCGTACAGTGTTCTCCAGAAACACGATGGCATCGTCAACCAAGAACCCTATGGCGAGTGTCAATGCCATTAGGGAAAGGTTGTCCAGGCTGTACCCCAGTAGCTGCATGGCCATGAATGTAAGCAAGAGCGACATGGGCAGGGCCACCGCTGGAATGAGAGTGTCGGTGGCTCTTCCGAGAAACAAGAAGATCACAGCTACGACTAGGACGAACGCAATGACAAGTGTCGCTTGCACATCGGCGACAGAATGGACGATCGTTTGAGAGCGGTCATAGATCGGAGTAACGCGTACCGACCCCGGAAGCTCGGCGCTGACCAAGGGCAGGATATCGCGGATGCTCTTGACGACGGCCACGGCATTCGACCCGGCCTGACGATTTACTGCGACAACCACAGTGGCTGACGGAACGGGATAGCCGCGTACCCAAAACCTCATCTTTATCCGCTCGTCCTGGACCGAGTCCCGTACCTGGGCAATGTCGTGGAGATACACGGGAGCCCCGTTATTGCTGGTGACAATGAGATTCCCGTACGCCTGTGCATTTTCCAATTGGCCGTTGGGCCGGAGCAATGCGGTGCCCGCCACACCGTCGAACTGGCCCACGCCCGTGTAGCTGGTGCCATTCTTGATCGCGCCCGACAAATCATCGATGGAAATGCCGCGAGCCCACATCGCTGAGGGATCGACCTTGATGCGCACGGCGGATTTGGTACCGTACACGTTCACGCTGCTCACGCCCGGCAGGATGCTGATCCTCTGTCCCACCTGGGTACTCCCATAATCATAGAGCTGGCCGGGAGTGACCGAGTCGCTGGTGAGCGCAATGTACAGAATCGGCTGGTCGTTCGGGTTGGTCTTGGAGTAGGTTGGCGGCGAGGGCAGGTCGACGGGCAGACTGCCTGTGGCTTGCGAGATGGCCGTTTGCACGTCGGTGGCAGCGGCGTCAATGCTCTTGTCCAGCGCGAATTGGAGCGTGAAGCTCACGTGCCCCTGGGTGCTTTGCGAGGTCACGAGTTCCAATCCGTTGATCTGCATGAACTGCCGCTCGAGCGGCGTGGCGATGTTGTTGGCCACCGTGTCGGGGCTCGCGCCGGGATAGCTCGCCTGCACCGCAATCACCGGATAATCCACGGCCGGGAGGTCGTTCACAGGGAGGCGCCGGTAGCTGAGCACGCCAAAAACAATCACCGAGACAGTCAGGACCGCGGTCATGACCGGCCGGCGGATGAACGGTTCCGAAAGGTTCATGATTGCCCTGCCGTCTTCGCCGCAGGCGCGTTGGCGTCCGCGGGCGCCTGATCGACTCGCACCTTGCCCCCCGGCATCACCCCGATCTGCCCGTTGGTGATGACGCGTTCTCCGGGTTTGAGTCCTTGCTCGATGACGACCAAATCGCCCTGCCGCTGCCCGGGCTTCACGGGTCTGGCCTCGGCGGTGGAATCTTCTTTGACTACATAAACGAACGGCCCCTTCGCCGAGTTTTGGGGTGTGGCCGCAGGCACGAGCACAGCTCCCGGCAGCGTGGCCAGGACAAGCCGAACATCCACAAAACGTCCCGGCCATAGGCGGTGGCCACTGTTCGGTATCGTGGCGCGAAGCATGACGGTTCCGCTGCTGCTCTGCACGGCGTTGTCGAGAAAAGTGAGTTGTCCAGTAAACGGCTTGTCCAGTTCATCAGGCAGACGCACCTCGACCTTTAAAGTTCCTCTTGAAGTATGGCGCTGCACGGCGGAAAAATCATTTTCGGTGACGGTGAAGTCGGCGTAGATGGGATCCAGCCGCTCGATGCTCAGCAGCGCGCTGCTATTCGCGGTCACGACGTTCCCGACGTCGACCAGGCGGTGTCCCGCGCGACCGTCGATGGGCGAGCGGATCGACGTGTATTCCAGGTTCAACCGCGCGGACTCGACGGCAGCTTCGTTTTGTTGGACCTGGGCCCCTGCCACGTCTACGGCGTTTTTCCGGGTGTCATAGTCCTGCCTTGCGATGGCCTTCGAGTCTACGAGGTCTTGGACGCGCGCAAACTGGATCTTGGCGAGGTCTAGTGCAGCCCTTGATTGGGCCAGGTTGGCTTCTGCGGCGTTGAGCTGAGCCTGGAATGGCCGTGGGTCGATGGTAAAAAGGGTATCACCCTTCTGCAAGTCGGCCCCGTCGGTGAAATGAATTTCCGTGATGCGTCCGGATACCTCGGGTTGGACAGAGACCACCTCCCGAGCCACGCATCTGCCCACCTCGTCGAGGTAGAGGGGCACATCCTGCGAGACTGCTGCAACGACAGTAACAGGGGCCGGCGGCCGTTCGAACGCCGCCGGATCTTTTTGGGCGCACCCTACAAGGATAAGAGCAGCAATGCACGCCAAACCAAAGGTCTTCCCCAAACAGGACTTCACTTTCGTACTCCTATCGCTTCTCATCGTGGTTAGGCCCCACCCCCAATAGTACGATAGCCTTGTATTGGATGTTTCATACGGCTTTGGAGTCATAGAAAAAACGCCAGTAATTGGAGCGATCTCCCGGACCATCCTCTTCGGAACGAAACACGGCGATCTTGATGATTAGTTAGACGGTTACAAGACGTTCTGTGGTTCACCGGAAGTTCGAAGATCCTAGCGGGGAAAGATTCTTCGATTGCCTCGAAGCGATTGGGGCCGTATGCGCCCCCTGAAGAAATGGCTTCGAATCATTGCTTCAGGGGGATCGCTAAGGAAAGCTCTGGGGCGGCCGCGTCTGATTTTTCCACGGCGCTTTCAATGGCCGTGAACAAATCCGCCGTGCGGATCGGCTTCGAAACATATCCATCCATTCCGGCAGCGATGCAGCGCTCCTGATCGCCTTTCAAGGCATGGGCTGTCATCGCGATGATTGGGATGTGCCGGTTGCCGGACTTCTCGCTTTCTCGAATGGCGGCAGTCGCCTGGAAGCCGTCCATGACGGGCATCTGCACATCCATCAACACGAGATCGTACGATTGCTTTTCGAGCGCGTCAAGCGCCGCCCGGCCGTCCCCGGCCACGGTAACCACGTATCCCCTTTTCTGGAGGAGGCGCACCGCCAGGGTTTGGTTGACGAGGTTGTCTTCCGCCAACAGAATCTGTAAACGGCTTCGATCTTCCCTCAGAGTGTGGCGCGTCACCAAAGCAGGCGATTCCGCCTGTGGCGATTTCCGGAGCACCCGGCAGAGTGTTTGCGACAATTCACGTTGCCGTGCGGGCTTCATCAGGTAGGCCGCAATGCCCAGTTGGAGGCAACGTGAAGCGTCGCCCTTCAGACCGATCGATGTCAGCATAACGACGATCGGAGAGCCAAGTTCCCGCCGGTCTTGAATGTGCTTGACCAGAGTGAATCCATCCATCTTCGGCATTTGGCCGTCCACAATGACCAAGGAAAAGGGATGACCTCCTCTTGTTGCGCTTTCCATCACTTCGATCGCGGCTTCACCCCCATCGACAGCCGTCGGGTTCATTCTCCAGCGGGAAAGCATGCCTTTCAGAACCCTGCGGTTTGTGGAATTGTCGTCCACGATCAAAACCGGGATGCCGCACAATTGTGAGGTTTCGATACGCGCAGGAGGTGTTAATCTATCCTGGACTCCCAGCCAGCAAGTGAAGTGGAACGTACTCCCTTTGCCCAGTTCGCTCTGGACCCAGATCCTCCCACCCATCATTCCCACAAGCCGTGTTGAAATGGTGAGTCCCAGTCCCGTGCCCCCGAACTTCCGTGTCGTCGATCCATCTGCTTGTGAGAAGGCCTCAAAAATCTTCTCCTGCCGATCCAGGGGAATTCCCATGCCGGTATCTGCAACGGAAACACGCAAACAAACTTTGTCCTCCTGTTCTGATTCCGCGGCCACGGACACGAAGATTTCCCCGCGGTCGGTGAATTTGATCGCATTTCCGACCAGGTTCACCAGCACCTGCCGGATGCGCCCCGGGTCGCCAATCAGCGACTCGGGCACGTCAGGCTGCACCTCGTAGACGAGCTCCAGCCCTTTTTGGTGCGACCGAAAACTGAGTGTCTGTATCGCCTCACCCAGGCTTTCGCGGAGATCGAAGGGAATCGACTCAAATTCGAGCTTTCCCGCTTCGATCTTGGAAAAGTCAAGAATGTCGTTTAGAACGGTGAGCAGGGATTCGGCCGATAGCCGCACGAGCCCGAGGTTGTCGCGCTGCTCCTGGGTGAGCTCCGTGTCGAGCGTGAGTTCCGTCATTCCCAGGATGCCGTTCATAGGGGTGCGGATTTCATGGCTCATGTTCGCCAGGAACTGGCTCTTGGAGCGGTTGGAATCCTCGGCGGCTTCCTTGGCGCTGCGCAACTCCTGCTCCGCGAGCTTGCGCTCGGTGATGTCCATGAGTGTGATGACTGCACCGATCTTCGTATCACCTCGAAGGATCGGGTGTAACCAGTACTCAGCTGGAAAACTGCTGCCGTCTCTGCGCCACAGGACTTCTCCATCCCCATGGTCACGAACCCCCGTCTCAAAGGCCTGGTACATGCGGCACTCGGCAAGCGGGAGCGGCGTACCGTCCGGGCGGGTGTGGTGGATCAATTCGTGCATGTTCTTTCCGAGGAGGTCGCTTTCGCGCTCGTATCCCAGGAGGCGGAGGCACGCGGAATTTGCAAAGGTGCAGGTGCCCTGCGCGTTAAGGCCATAGATGCCCTCCGCGGTAGAGTCGAGCAGAAGCCTGACCATTTCGTGGCTTCTCCGGGCATCCTCTTCCGATCGTTTGCGCTCTTCCAGGAGTTTCTCGAGCTTGCCGGCTCTCTGATTCGCGGTGTGCTCGAGGGTCTTGAGCAATTGCTCCAGAGCACTGACCTTGCCCCTCAGCCGCGCAACTTCCTTCTCGAATTCGTCCTTCTCATCAGCCATCGTACACATCCTTGGAATTGCAGGTCAGATTCCGGCGGGCCCCACGCCCGGTCCGGACCGGGGCCCTTCGCTTTCACCCCCGCGGGGGTGAAGGGCTCAGGGTAAACGTTCAGCGTAAAGTAGAGCCCGCGCCCGAGATCGAGAAATGACCTCGTCTTTCCGCGCGGACGCCTCTAACTGGCCCGAAGGGAAGGCCAATATACAAAAGAAAAATAAACTGGAAGGGGGTAAGGACATTCTACGCCTCGTGGGCGCAGCGTCAAGGCTCTGAACTGGGAAGCAGTCGAGAAGAGTAACGGGTCCGGGGTTTCACAGGCTGCGGAAAAAGTGGAGTAGCACAGCCACTCTTGGCTGTGCATCGATGATAAGTGCAGCAAAACCAGCACAGGCAAGAGTGCCTGTGCTACTAAAGGCCGCTTTGAAATGACTTTTTCCGCAACCAGTTCAGCCGCGAGCTATACCAACCAGAATGACAGTTTGGGGCGCCAACTTTGTTGCCCGGCAGCGCGGCAAATTGAGCGTTATTTGGCGGAAGTAGCCGCTTCGGAGGACAAACGCTTCAGCTCTTCGTAAGTGAAAACAATCTGAACGGCATTCCCGATTTCTTGGGTGTGGCCCACACCTAACAGGCGAGAAAACCACCGCAATTCAGGAAGCGGGAGACCCAGCAGCGCGGCCGCTCTGCGCTCGTCAACGACTCGGTCTGTTCCCGGCTCTTCCATTTGTGAGTTCCTTAGGGGCATTCGCATTTCAGGTGATCAACCAAGGGGCAATTTACGTGCCATGGGAGTGAAAGACCAAGTCATTTAGAATTAACAATGTCAAACAACTGTGAAGCAAGGCGGGTGCTTCTTGGGCAAAACATTTCTCTAAAGGTAGGAGGCCATTCCCAGCCGGAAGGTGACCTCAACCGACACTGGTGCCACCCTCAGTGAGTTTCTGCGCTAATCTTGTGTGGGAGCTAGACAAACCCTGGGAACAGCGAGATCAAATGATCCACAGGTAACCCTGACGTGTGGGCCACCCAATTCATCTCCTCACTCGACGCCCGGGCCACACGACGCCACCCGCCCATTTCGTTTCAACACGGCGTTATCGGAACTGCGAATTTTGTAGAACCATGCCATACGTTTTGTTCTGTTTGAGCGCGGATGCTAACCGGACGATTTCCGAAAAGAGGAGAAAGCAATCCAAAATCCCCACGCTTGAAAACCCGCAAGCACGGGCCACCCGAAAGTTCAAAGTCGCACAGGGCGGCGCAAATTCAAACCAAAGGCTGTGCCACCCGCCCAGGTATTACGATTCCTCTGTTGGCAGGTTCGTTAGCGAGGATCCTTGGCGGTTCTATTCGGACGTGAACTTCTATTCGTACGTTGACAACGACCCGACGATCTTGATTGACCCCGATGGGCTGTATAAATGTGTAGGAAATGCGGTGTGTACCTTTACGCCAGACATGAACAAAGCGTTTGTCGACCTTGAAAAATGCTTCAAGCACGATATCAACATCACGTGTGGGAACGACAGTCACGGCCCGAATGATCCTCATATGAAGGGATTGGCGGTTGATTTTACGCACAACAGCAACCCATGGTTAAACAGAGATGCACTCATCAAGTGCTTTAATTCGGCGTTCCCCAGCACCTCATACGGGC
>WNFF01014517.1_pt2 | contig 10182 bp, 9 predicted proteins | sample 5400441 | NCBI WGS metagenome assembly WNFF01 (sample SAMN13153345, study PRJNA577476) | soil metagenome | isolation source: 120 cm saprolite under Douglas fir tree site 2 hole 3 replicate 1 | place: USA:California | collected 2015-04-18
CCCCCCCCCCCCGCCCCGCCCCCCCCACCCTGACCGCCCTACGGGTCCTGCAGGTCGATTCCGGCCGCGAGTGGCGGGGCGGCCAGAACCAGGTGCGGCTGCTGTGCCGGGAGCTCGCGCGGGAACGAGACGTGGAGCTACGACTCGCGACGAAACGTGGCAGCGAACTGATGCAACGGTGTGTGGCCGCAGGAGTGCTCGTGCACGCAGTCCCCTGGGGAATCGGCCTCGACCCTCGCGCGTGGTGGCATCTCCGCAGCTTCCTGTGGAGTTTTCGCCCCGACGTCGTTCATGTCCACGACAGCCATGCCCTGACGCTCGTTCGGGCCGCCCTGTGGGACATGACCCGGCCCGCGCTCTCGGGACCCGGGCGCTGGAATCCGCTACGCCGCTGGCGCGCCCGACTCACCGCGCCGTGGCGTCACGCGGATTGGAATCCTCCAGCGCTGGTGGCGCACCGGCGCGTCGACTTTCGCCTGCGGCGGCCCGGTCAATGGCTCCGCGCCGATCGCGTGATCGCCGTTTCTGAGGCGATCAAGCGCGTCCTGGTCTCCGATGGGGTGAACCCTCGTGACGTCACAGTTGTCCCCGACGGTATCGACCCCGACGAGGTCCGTCGTGCTGCGGCGGCCCCGCTGGGGATCCGCGCGCGGCTGGGTCTACCGCCCGGCGCGCCGCTCGCCGTCAACGTCGCCGCGCTGGTGGCCCACAAAGACCAGCGCACGCTGATCCGTGCCGCCCGCGCCGCCCGCGAGATCGCCCCCGAACTGCACTGGGCCATCGCGGGGACAGGCGAGCTGCGTTCCTCGCTCGAGCGCGAGATCGCGGACCTCCGCCTCGCGGATCGCGTGCACCTGCTGGGGTTCGTGACGGAAGCCGACGCGCTGATCCGGGAGGGGAACGTCTTCGTGATGTCCTCGCGGGAGGAGGGACTCGGCAGCGTGGTGCTACACGCGCTCGCTCTCGGCAAACCCGTGGTCGCGACCCGCGCTGGTGGGCTGCCGGAAATCGTGCCGGCCGAATGGTTGGTGCCGGTCGGTGACCCCGCGGCGCTGGCGCGCAGAGTGGTCGACGCGCTGGGCCACCACGACACGGTCCCCTTCCCCAAGCAGTGCACAGCGGCTGCGATGGCGCAGGCCGTATTGGCCTGCTATCGCTCGCTGGCCTAGCTAGATTGCATGGCCATGATCTACGTGTGCGTTCCGGTGCATAACGAGGCCAAGACGGCCGGCCTGGTACTCTGGAAGGTGCGGCAAGTGTTCACCGCCTTCCGGCGTGAGTACCAGCTGCTGGTGTGCGACGACGGCTCCACGGACGGCACCGCCGCGGTCCTCACGAGCTACGCCCGGGTGTTGCCGATGACGGTCGTGACCCACGGCGAGCGGGCGGGCTACGCCCGGAGCATTGAAGAGCTGCTGCGGCTGGCCCTGCGGCGGACCGACCGGCCGAAGCGTGACTGCGCCATTCTCATCCACGGCGACTTCGCGCATGCCCCCGAGGCGATGCAGGATATGGTGAAGAAGCTCGAGTCGGGCGCGGACCTGGTCGTGGCCGAGCAGGGGCACGAGGTCGGCGCAATGCCGTGGAGCCTGCGCCTGGCGCGCCGGCTGACGCCGCGCTTGCTCCCCGTCGCCGGCGTGCGGGACACGGTGTCCGGGTACCTCGCCTTGCGCCTCACTGTGCTTCGCCAGGCGACTCGCGGCGACGCACCGCCCGACCGCGCCCTGCTGAGCACGGACGGCTGGTGCGCCAACGCCGAGTTGCTGGCCCGGCTGGCGCCGCACGCCCGTCGCGTCGAGACCGTGAGCGTGGCGGCCCGCTACGATCTGCACCAGCGGGCATCCCGGGTGCGGCCCTGGCAGGCGCTGGTCGCCGCCTGGCGAGCCCGCGCAGTGATCCGCTCCGTGCGCGCCGCAACCGCCGTCACCACGGCGCTGCTCCTGGCAGCACCGCTCGTGGGCCAGAGCGATTCCGCGCACGCGTCGGCCGGCATGGTGGTCGGTGCGGTCGTCGAGGCCCCCCCTCCCCCCCCTCGGCTCCCCGTCCCGTTCCACGTAGGGGAGCGGCTCCGTTACCAGGCGAAATACGGCATCTTCAACGTCGGCACGGCCACCATGGAGGTCGCGGGCTTGGACACGCTACGAGGTGACGAAGCCTTCCACTTCGTGTTCCGCATCGAGGGCGGGGCGCTGTGGTATCACCTCGACCAGACGATGGAGTCGTGGGTCGGCACGCGGGATCTTCGCTCCCGCCGCTTTCGGCAGGACACCGACGAGCGTGGTAAGCAGTGGCATCGCGGTTATGACATCTTCCCCGACTCGGGATTCTACCGCGAGGAAGGCAAGGACTCGACCTTCCCTACGGTGACGGATCCGCTGGACGACGCGGCATTCCTCTACTGGATCCGCACCGTGCCGCTGGAGCAGGGCAAGCGCTACGAGTACCGCCGCTACTTCCGGCCCGATCGCAATCCAGTCATCGTGACCGTGGTGGGCCGGGAGCGCGTGGGCGTGGCGGGGCAGAAGTGGAACGCCATTGTGATCCGCCCGGCGATTCCCAATGGACGCGGCATCTTCGCCGAGAAAGCGGACGCCCGGATGTGGCTCTCCGACGACGAGCGCCGCATCGTGCTGGCGCTGCAGTCCAATTTCTCGTTTGGCCAGGTCACGCTGAAGCTGAAGGAGTTCGACGTCCCGGAGCAGCCATGACCGACTACCGTGAGGCGGATTTCAGCCGCCTCAAGACCGTTCCCATCGCTCAGCGTGTCAACCGAGTCGATCCCACCCTTCTCGCCCATCCCCCCGGCCCGGACCGCAGCTTCGCCGCCTTCTGGAGCGCCCTCCCCGACATCCTCGCCGCTCGCGATCTGCGCCTCGTCGTCGAGCAGACCGCCCAGGCGGCCGGGCGCCGCGCTGTCGTGACCATGCTCGGCGGCCACGTGATCAAGGTCGGCCTGGGACCGCTCCTCATCGCGTTGCTGCAGCGGAAGGTCATTACCCATGTGGCGATGAACGGCAGCGCGGCGATCCACGATTTCGAGCTCGCCGCCTATGGCGGCACCAGCGAAGATGTGGCCGCCGGGCTGGGCGACGGGACGTTCGGCATGGCGGAGGAGACCGGGCGAGAGATGAACGCCGCGGTCGCCGCTGGCGCCCGCGAGCAGCGCGGCATGGGCGAAGCCCTCAGCCGCTACTTGCACCAGCGCAAGGGACTCCCAGGGCGCGCCGTCTCGGTCCTCGTCGCGTGTGAGGACCTGGGCGTGCCGATCACGGTCCACGCTGCGGTCGGCGCGGAGATCACTCACCAGCACCCCAGCGCCGACGGCGGGGCGCTCGGCGCCACGAGCCATCGCGACTTCAAGCGACTCGCCGCCGCGCTCCCCGAGCTCGATGGCGGGGGTGTGGTACTCAATTTGGGCAGCGCGGTGGTGATGCCCGAGGTGTTCCTCAAAGCGCTCACCGTCGCCCGCAACCTGCACGCCGGCCGACCCACGAACTTCACGGCCTGCGACTGCGACATGCAACGCCACTACCGCCCGCGCGTCAACGTGGTGGAGCGACCGACCCAGCAGGGTGGACGCGGGATCATGCTGACCGGTCACCATGAGATCCTGTTTCCGCTGCTCTGCTGGGGCGTGCTGCTGCGGCTGGATGGACGCTAACCGTCCCGGCGTCGCCCTTCTGGCAGCGCTGCTCCTCGGCGCGTGCACGACTTCGCGGTCGGCCATCCAGCTCGACGCCGCCGCGGATCGAGCCGCGGACACGCTGTATGCCCCCGAGGCGTTGGTCGTCGCGAATGCCCGTGTACGGCTCGCCGCGCCACGGTTCGCCGGGGTCGGATACGGAGGGAAGGTCATCATCGCGGCCGCCACGGTGACGCTGGAAGGCCGGTTCGCCTGGGCGATGGTGGATTACCGGTGGTTCAACACCGAGCGCAACCAGGCCGAAGCAGGACGGGCTACTCTCGTGTGTGAAGACCAGCTCAGGGGCTGGAGGATCGTGCATGTCCACTCCAGCCAGGTGTTGCCCTGGGATCGCTAGGACTCGGCGCGACGCCCCTTGATCATCTCCCGCAGCTTGTCGGCAGTGTTTGGGCTGATCACCCGCAGCACGAGGTAGAAAAGGAACCCCAGGGCCGCGAGCCACAGAATCGTGCCCGCAATGGCGATCAGGCCGCCGAGCAGCCCGAACAGGATCTTCAGGCCGAGCCAAGCGACGACTGCGAATACGGCGAAACCGAGTATGCTCCGCAACATGGTGTCCTCCGCGTGGTCCGGCCTTCCTGAGGGCCGTACGCCAGAATAATGGCCAAGGTTTCCGCCTACGAGGTCGTCGTGATCGGCGGCGGGGTGATCGGCGCCGCCTGCGCCCGCGCCGCCGCGCTGCGGCAGCTTGAAACAGTCATTCTGGAGCCGGGCCCCGATCCCGCCGCCGCCTCCCCCGCATCAGCCGGGATGCTCGCGGCACAGATCGAGCCCAGCGACGAGCTCATGCTGGGGCTGTGCGTCCGCGGGCGCGACCTCTACGAACACCTCGCCGCCGCCTTGAAAGATAGCACCGGCATCGACATCGCGTTCTGGCGGGGCGGCATCGCGGCGACGGCGTTCGACGAGCCGCAGGCCAACCGCCTGCGGGACGCGGCGGCGTTGCAGCGCCAGGCCGGCCTCCGCTGCGACTGGCTCTCCGGCGACGAAGTGCGCGAGCGCTGGCCCGGCACCGCCCCAGACGCCAGCGGTGCACTATTCGCCTCGGAAGACGGCGCCGTGGATCCCCAAGCCTTAACCCGGGCCTTGCTGGCCGATGCCCGCCGCGTGGGAGCGAGGCTCGTGCCCCACAAAGTCGATCGGGTCATCATCACCGCTGACCGCGTCACGGGTATCGTGGCCGGAGGCGAGTCCCTGGCCGTCGAGCGGGTCGTGCTCGCCGCCGGCGCCTGGTCACCATTAATCGAGGGACTGCCGCGAGCGCTCGCCGTGACACCGGTGCGCGGCCAAATGGCCGCCACGCCCTGGCCGGGCGAGACGCCGCCGGCGATCCTGTATTACGACCACGGGTACGTGCTCACGCGGGGCGCTGAGGCTGTGCTGGGCAGCACCATGGAGCACGCCGGGTTCGACTGCCGGGTGACCAACGAGGGACTAGCCCAGATCTTCCGCAGCGCGGTGCGCCTGCTCCCCGCCCTCGCGCGACTCCCCGTGCACCGGACGTGGGCGGGGCTGCGGCCCGTGACCCCCGACGGCCGGCCGATCCTCGGCGCCGACCCCGACGTCCGCGGCTTGTTCTACGCCACGGGCCACGGCCGCAATGGGGTGCTGCTCGCGGCCTTGACCGGCGACATCATCGGCGACCTGTTGACGAAGGGTGCGACGGACCTGGATCTGACCCCGTTCCGCCCCGACCGCTGATGTACGCCACCTGCGCCTTCTGCAACGGCAAGTTCGACGGCGACGGCGGTCCATCGGGTCTCGGGGTGGGGCGGCGACTCGCCTTCGACGAATGGCGGGGTCGGCTCTGGGTGATCTGCCCCAAATGCGCCCGCTGGAACCTTACTCCGCTGGACGACCGCTTGGAGCGCATCGAGGCACTGGCGCGCGCCGCACGCGCCGGGCATCTCGTCGCCGCAACTGACCAGGTCGCCCTCCTGCGCTGGCAGCGCTACGACCTGGTGCGCGTCGGCAAGCCGCCGCGCGTCGAGCTCGCCCCCTGGCGTTACGGTGAGCGGCTGCGGGCGCGCCAGCGGGAGCGCGCCAAGGTCGTGATTCCGCTCACGCTCGCTGCGGTGGGACTCGGCATCGCGGCGAACGTGGCGGCCGGCGGCTCGCTCGGCGTGTTCGCCTGGAACCTGCACACGGTCGCGGACTGGACCTACCTGCAAATCGTCGGCAACCGGAAAGTCATCTTGGCCGAGCCGCCGATCTGCGAGCGCTGCGGCAGCCTCATGCAGCTGCGCGCCAAGCATGTCCAGCACGCCAGACTCGTTCCCGACACCAGGACCGACCTCGCGGTGTTGGTGAGCTGCCCGGCGTGCCATCGCGAGGGCGCGCTGCTCACGGGCCCCGACGCGGCGCTCGTGCTCCGGCAAGGCCTGACCTACCTCAACGTGCGGCGCAGCAGCCGCCGGCGCGCGGAGGACGCCGCCCGGGTGGTGGACCAGACGGGCGGCCCGAACCGGCTGATTCAAGACATCGCCCGACGGGAGCTGACGCTGCGCTCGCTCCGCGCCGAGCGACAGTTGGCGCTCGAGATGGCGGTGGACGAGCAGGCGGAGGTTCAGGGGCTCGAGCGGCAATGGCGCGAGGCCGAGGAGAGCGCTGAGATTGCCGACGGAACCCTGAGCAGCTCGGCGCAGTTGGAGGAAGAGTTGCGCCGTCTTAAGCAGCATGATGAGGATCAACCGCACGGTTGATTTCTGTAACCAAAACCTATCCCTGCTCCCTGGGAGCGGCTATCTTCAGCCACTTCCACGCACAAAGGACCATGGCCGCTCCCCTCGTCCAAATCACCTCCCGCAGCCCACGACTCGGCTCCCCCCTAGAGCGCAAACCCCCCTGGCTCAAGGTCAAGGCCCCGGGGGGCCCCAATTACGTCGCGCTCAAGCAGATGATGCGGGGCCTCAAGCTGCATACGGTCTGCGAGGAGGCGCACTGCCCCAACATTGGCGAGTGCTGGGAGCACAAGGCGGCGACGTTCATGATTTTGGGCGACGTGTGCACCCGGAACTGCGCGTACTGCGCCGTGGCCCACGGGACGCCGGGTCCGTTAGATGAGGAGGAGCCGGTCCGTCTCGCCGACGCCGTGGCCCAGATGGAGCTCCGGCACGTCGTCATCACCAGCGTGGACCGGGACGACCTGGTCAACGGCGGCGCCGAGGTTTTCGCCGCATGCATCCTCGAGATCCGCCGCCGGGTGCCTGATACCTCGATCGAGGTGCTGATCCCCGACTTCAAGGGCAACGCGGACGCGTTGCGCCTCGTGATCGATGCCGGGCCCGACATCCTGAACCACAACCTCGAGACCATCGAGCGGCTCTACCGGATCGCCCGGCCGGGCGGCCGCTACGCCCGCGCCCTCGAGCTGTTCCGTCGCGCCCGCTCGATCGCGCCGGAGTTGCTCACGAAGTCGGGGATCATCTGCGGCCTGGGCGAAGAGTGGGACGAGCTGCTAATCGCGATGCGCGACCTGCGCGCCCAGGATGTCGACATCCTCACGTTGGGTCAGTACCTGCGACCCTCCGCGGACTACCTGCCGATCGCGCGCTGGTACACTCCCGAGGAGTTCGCCGAGCTGAAACAACTGGGGCTGGGGATGGGATTCCGACATGTGGAGGCAGGCCCGCTGGTGCGCTCGAGCTATCACGCCTGGGAGCAGGCCGCGAGCGCGGCGGCGGCCAGGTAACCCCGAGGAAAGAGTCCATGGCGACGGCGACCGCTCCCCCCCAATCTGCGGACCTGGCCCGCACCGACCTGCACCGCCAGATGCTGCGCCAGATGCTGCTCATCCGCCGCTTCGAAGAGAGGGCGGCCGAGGCGTACGCATTGGGCAAGATCGGCGGCTTCTGCCACCTGTACATCGGCCAGGAGGCCGTCGCCGTCGGCTCCATGGCCGCCTTACGGAGCGACGATTACGTGATCGCCTCCTACCGCGAGCACGGCCAGGCGCTGGTGCGGGGCATCACGGCGAATGCCGTCATGGCGGAGCTGTTCGGCAAGGCAACGGGCTGTTCCCGGGGCAAAGGCGGCTCGATGCACCTGTTCGACGTCGAGAAGCGCTTCATGGGCGGGCACGGGATCGTGGGCGGACACATCCCGCTCGCTGCCGGGCTCGGGTTCGCCGTGAAGTACCGCGGCGGCGACCAGGTCTGTCTCTGCTTCTTCGGGGAGGCGGCCGTGAACATCGGCGCCTTTCACGAATCGTTGAACATGTCCGCCGTCTGGAAACTCCCCGTCATCTATCTCTGTGAGAACAACCGCTACGGGATGGGCACCGCGTTCGAGCGGGTCGCCGCCATCACGGACGTGGCCGAGCATGCCTGCAGTTACGACATGCAGGCCGAGACGGTGAATGGGATGGACGCGCTGGCGGTGTACGAGGCGACGCAGCGGGCGGTGCAGCGGGCGCGCCAGGGGGGCCGCCCGACACTGCTGGAGGTCCGCACGTACCGCTTCATGGGGCATTCCATGTCCGACCCGTTGCACGGCGTGTATCGGACCAAGGAAGAGGTCGAAGAGCAGAAGAAGCGGGATCCGATCACTCAGCTGGCCCACAAACTGAAGGACGACGGGGTCCTGAGTCAGGAAGGGGTCGACGCGATCGACGCCGAGGTACGCGCCGAGGTGGACGCGGCGGTCCGGTTCGCCGACGAGAGCCCCGACCCCGCTCCGGAGGAGCTGTACACGCACGTGCTGGCCGACTGACCGATGCCGACCCTGACCTACCGCGACGCCCTGAACCAAGCCTTGCGCGAGGAGATGCAGCGCGACCCTAACGTCTTCCTCATGGGCGAGGAGGTGGGCATCTATCAAGGGGCGTACAAGGTGAGTCGCGGCCTGCTGGAAGAGTTCGGGCCCCAGCGCGTGGTGGACACCCCGATCGCAGAGCTCGGGTTCGCGGGGATCGGCATCGGTGCGGCCATGGCGGGCCTGCGACCGGTGATCGAGTTCATGACCTGGAACTTCGCGGTGCTGGCGCTCGACCAGATCGTGAATTCGGCGGCCAAGATGCTCTACATGTCGGGCGGCCAGATCCCGATGCCGATCGTGTTCCGCGGACCGAACGGCGCCGCCCTGCAACTGTCGTCCCAACACTCCCAGGCCTGGGAGACTTGGCTCGCCCACATCCCCGGTCTCAAGGTCGTGGCTCCGGCGACGCCGGCCGACGCCAAGGGGCTACTCAAATCCGCCATCCGCGACAACAACCCCGTGATCGTGCTCGAGGGTGAGATGCTCTACAACACCAAGGGCGAGGTGCCCGAGGGCGAGTATGTGGTATCGATAGGCAAGGCGGATCTGAAGCGCGAGGGTGGAGACGTCACGCTGATCTGCCACTCCAAGACCGTAACGGTCGCGTTGAAGGCCGCAGACACACTCCAGGAGCAGGGCGTCGCGGCCGATGTGCTCGACCTGCGTTCCCTGCGACCGCTCGACGAGGCGGCGATCCTCGCCTCGGTGACTAAGACCAATCGTGCCGTCGTGGTCGAGGAAGGCTGGCCGCACTGTGGCGTGGGCGCCCAGGTCGTAGACCTGATCCAGCGCGACGCCTTCGACCAGCTCGACGCGCCGGTCCTCCGCATCACTCAGGCAGACACGCCGATGCCCTATAACAAGCAACTCGAGCGGGCGGCCAAGCCCTCGCCCGAGAAAATCGTCGCGGCTGCTCGGCGCGTCCTCTACCTCGAATAGCGCTCCTCCCCCTCTCCTCCCACCCCCCCCCCACCCCCCGAACCCCCCACCCCCATGGCCACTAAAGTCGTGATGGAAGCGCTCTCGCCCACGATGGAGGAAGGGCGCCTGGTCAAGTGGACCAAGCAGGCGGGGGACTTGGTGAAGACGGGCGAGACCCTGGCCGAAGTTGAGACCGACAAAGCAGTGATGGAGTTGGTTGCGCGGGCGGACGGGCAGTTGCTGCAGATCGCAGCAGCTGAGGGCACTACGGTCCCCGTCGGCACCGTCCTGGCCTACATCGGGGCGCCGGGCGAGAAGATCGACGCGCCCGCGACACCGCAGCCAGCAGCCGCCAGCCGTCAGCCATCCGTGAACCCTCCGCCGTCGGCGAGCCCTCAGCCACCAGCCGGCAGCGTGCCGGCAGCACCGATCCTCGCGCCAGCCGACGCCACGCGAGTCAAGGCCTCACCCCTGGCCAAGCGCATCGCCCAGGAGACCGGCGTGGATTTGAAGCTCGTCACGGGCTCAGGTCCTGGCGGACGCGTGGTCAAGCGCGACTTGGCGGAGGCAGCCACGCGCGTACCGGCGCTTGCTGCGGCGCCGACCGAACCACGCACCACGTATCGCGCACCGGTGGTCGCGCGCAGTGGGGCGGCATACGAGGACGTTCCCCTCACGCAGATCCGCAAGACCATCGCGAAGCGGCTCGCAACGTCTCTCGGGCCGATCCCGCACTTCTTCCTTACTACCGAAGTCGACATGGAGCGGGCGGCCGAGGCCCGAGCGGCGCTGAATGCCCAGCT
>WNFF01005716.1_pt1 | contig 10180 bp, 10 predicted proteins | sample 5400441 | NCBI WGS metagenome assembly WNFF01 (sample SAMN13153345, study PRJNA577476) | soil metagenome | isolation source: 120 cm saprolite under Douglas fir tree site 2 hole 3 replicate 1 | place: USA:California | collected 2015-04-18
GATCGGCGGCGGCACCACCGAGGTGATGCTGGAAGAGGTGGCGAAGCGGATGAGGTGACAGCCGCTTTTCGAAATTCCCGGCGCTATGCTTTCTTGACGCCGTCGAAGATCAACAGCTCGGTTCGGCGGGCCAGCTTTAATACGGCGTCCTTGCTGTCCAAGCTGAACCACTCGATGGTCCAGTTCAGCGCGCCCAGCACGAATATCCGCAACGGGACGATCTCGATATCGGCACGAATTTCCCCCGCACGCCGCGCGTCCAGAAAGAGCTGGTCCCAGTATTTGGCGTAGGCCCGGCGCAGCGGACGATGCGGTTTTTTGAGGTTTTCGGGGAGCTGACCGTAGATACGGATATTTGCCGAGGTGAAATCGCTGGCTTCAAGCAGCGCCACCAGGTGCGCCTCAATGGCAAGCCCGATCCGGCGCCGGTGCGAGACCTTGCCCGCTTCTTTCAGCGCCGTCTTGACCGCTTCGAATACGCTGAGCAGTCCGCGGTGGAGGACCTCGTTGAGGATGGCCTCCTTGGAATCGAAATAATAATAGATGCTCGCGGCCTTGATCTCGGCGGTCGCCGCGATCTGGCGTAACGTGGTGGCGGAGTAGCCTTGGCGACGAAACAGCTTCGCCGCGGCTTCCAGGATCGAATCGCGGGACTTTTCGGATTTTGAAATTTGGGCGATATCGCCGGCAGCTCTCTTTTTCTTCGCTGGCGCGAGTTCGCGTTTCAATTTCGGCGCGCGGGGAGGGCTCGAAATACGCTTGGGGTTGGATTTGACGCGCCGCTGGAGCCCGGAAACCAACAAAGACCGCCGCGTCGGATTCATGTTCAAAGCGCCTTCCGCTACGGATTATTGGCGCAGCCAAAAGGCTTCGTCAACCGCTCAACGTTTCGAGCAAAACGCTTATGCGGCCCGAAAGCGGTGTTGCCTGGCATCGGATATCCGCGGCGGCGCGGTCGCTCAAGGTTTTTGAAGGTGAGGACTTGTGACACTCGGCGCGGCCGATATGGTGAGCAAGTCGCGCAAGAACCGGAGCGAAAAAATGGGTTTGGCAACACCGACAACGAGCTTCGAATGCGAGATCGAAGGTGGCCTCGCCCATGTCATTCTTAACCGGCCCAGCAGGGGCAATCCGATCGATGGCGACTTCTGCCGGGAGTTCAGCCTCGGCATGGCGGAGATGAGCGAGCGCGACGATGTTCGTGCCGTCCTGATCTCCGCGCGTGGCAAACTGTTCAGTGTCGGCGGCGATCTTGTCGCGCTGGGCGGGCAGGGCAAGGCGTTGCCGGCGACGATCAAGACCTGGACCGGAGATCTTCACGCCGCCATCGTGCGAATGGTTCGAATGCGCGCCCCTGTCGTGGCTGCGGTCCATGGCAATGTGGCGGGAGGAAGCGTGTCGCTGATAGCCGCGGCCGATCTGGTGGTGATCGGAAAATCGGTGCGCATCACATCCGCGTTTGCGAAAATTGGTTTTAGCCCGGACAGCGGGTCGACCACGACGCTGACAGCGCGCATGGGACCGGCGCGCGCCAAACGGTTTTTCCTTTTGGCCGAAACTCTGGATGCCGATGCGGCGCTGTCGGCCGGTCTGGTTGATTTCGTGGTGGACGACGACGCGGTTGTCGCGGAAGCGACGCGGATCGCCCGCGAGCTGGCTTGCGGACCGACCGAAGCCTATGGCGGCATCAAGCGGTTGTTTCTGCAAGCCCCGAACCGCTCCCTGGAAAGTCAGTTGGAGGAGGAGGCCCAAACCCTGGCCGCCATTTCCAGAACGGCGGATGCACAGGAAGGAATCAAGGCGTTCCAGGAAAAACGTAGACCGGTATTCGCCGGGCGATAGGATTCTTAAGGCAAGATCGCAGCGTGATGGGGCTTGAACAGCCGGCCCTTTTCCACCACCAGAACGACAGCGAGGGCTGCCAGCGTGCAGAGGAAAAATCCGGTGGCGAACGGCAGCAGCGTTCCGTCGTAATCCTGGCCGATCACCGTGCCGATGCCGATGCCGAGCAGCGTGGTGATCGACCCGTATAACGACGAAGCCGTGCCGGCGATATGGCCCTGCGGCTCCATCGCCAGTGCTGTGAAATTGGCGAACATCAGCCCGAACGCAAACATCATGAGCGCCGCCAGCGCCATGAACAGCGGCAGCGGCAGCATATCCGCCTTGGTTGCGACAAGCATGATCCCTGCCACCGCGACAAAGCCGACCAAGGCGCCGTGCGAGATCACCCGCATGCCGATCCGGCCGACGAAGCGGGCATTGAGAAAGCCGGCGACGGCGACGCCGATCGCGATGGCGGCGAATGCCAGCGGAAAATAATGCCCGAGCTTGTAGATTCCGGTGAACACTTGCTGCGACGAGAACACGAAGGCGAAAAGCGAGCCCTGCACGCCGCCGGCCGCCAGCGCATAGCCCAGGGTCTGGCGGTTGGTCACGGTCTGGCGAAAGGCGCCGAGCACGTCGCGAACCGCGAGCGACTTCCGCTCGGACATCGGCAGCGTCTCCGGCATCCGCAGCGCGCTCCAGATCAGCGCCAGCACGCCATACAGCATCAACACGACGAAGATGCCGCGCCATTGCGTCAGCAGCATCACCGCCTGACCGAACGACGGCGCGATGACGGGTACGGCGATGAAGACCATCATCGCCAGTGACATGACGCTGGCCATGCGGCGGCCGGCGTAGCAGTCGCGGACGATCGAGGTCGCAATCACGCGGGTGGCGGAGGTGCCGAGCCCCTGCAGCGCTCGCGCCAGCAGCAATGTCTCGAACGATGGCGCTGCGATCGCGAGCACGCCGGCGATGCAATACACGGTCATGCCGCCGAGCAGAACCGGGCGGCGGCCGAAGCGGTCGGACAGTGGTCCCATCACGAACTGGCCGACGCCAAAGCCGATCAGGAACGTCGACAAGACCATCTGCGGCCGGTTGGCGATCACGAGGCCGAATGCCGAAGCGATGTTCGGCAGCGCCGGCAGCATCATGTCCATCGCCAGCGGGTTCAGCGCCATGATCGACGCGATAACGATCACGAATTCGGGAAAACCCATTGGGCGGTGGTTCGATGATACCCAGGCGTCAGCATTGATGTCGGTCACGTAGCGCACCTCATAGCGAAAGCCTGTTCTATCGGTCATGCTGCATTGCACAACCCGCTTTCAGAGATGGCAGCCCCGTTGAGATGGCAGTCTCGTTCATCATGCCGATGGAGGCCCACGGAGGGGAGATGCTGGCCGCGCGGTACTTTCAATCCGCAGGCATGATCTAGGCAGTCTCGGGCGCGGGCAGCGCTGCCCGCATGGCTTACCGGATCAGCCGATAAAGGCGTGCTCACCGCGCAGGAATTCCGGGGATATGATCAACTGTTCCGGATTTGGGCAGTGCCGCTGGATCGATTTTTTCATGATGCCGGCGACCTCATCCATTTTCGCGCGCATGCGGAATTCAGGACCGGCGACAACCACGGACAAGCGGCGATCCCCGATCGGAAGCGGCCTTGCAACACCCGCAAGGTCGCGGCTGAAATCGGCGAAGCTCTGGCAGTAGCCGCGTTCGACGGATCGCCGAAGCTCGGTCTCTACCGCGTCAATGCTGATCGGGGTCGTCGGCCCGTACTGCTTGAATTCAATCTTGCGATAGACCGAGTTGCGCTCCTCCGAAGAATACTGAAGCAGCAGTGCCCGGCCGCTCGCCGTGGCATGGATGGGGATGCGGTGCCCGATCTGCGCAAAATACCGGATCGGTGCGCTCGATTCCACGACATCGATGAATACCGCCATCGTGCCTGCCGGCGCAGCGAGGGCCGCGGTCTCACCGGTCTCTGTCGACAGTTCGGCGATCAGCGCATGCGTCCAATCCGGCAGCGGCTCGACCTCCGCTATGGTCTTTGCCAGCGCCAGCCAGCGCGGGGTCGGATAATATCCGGTGCGCGGGCGCGGCTCGTAAAGATATCCCTTTTCGGCAAGCGTGGTCAGAAGATTGAACGTGCTGGAGCGCGGCCAGCCGAAATGATCGGCGACATCCGCGAGCGTGGCAGGCTTCCCCGTCCGCGCGAAGTATTCAAAAATGTCCAGCACATAAGCGGCTTGTCGAACAACCATTGTCTGTCCCGCTCGTGACCTAAACGCCCTGAATTCCAAGGATCTTCTTAGCCGCCCTTAGATGCGGCTTGTCAATCATCTTGCCCTCGAGACGGAGCGTGCCGAGATTTGGATTGTCGGCGAAGGCTGCGACGATTTTCTCAGCCCAGGCACGTTCCGCAGCATTCGGTTCGAACGCCGCATTGACGATGTCGACATGCTTGGGATGGATCAGGGCTTTGGCGGAAAAGCCGTCCCGCCGCGCGGCGCGCGTTTCCTGTTCGAGGCCGGCAAGATTTTCGATATCGGTATAGACGGTGTCGATCGCGGCGACCTCCGCGGCTGCGGCGCCCATCAGGCACATGTCGCGGGCAAGCAAATACGGACTGTGGAATTTTCCGGCGCTGCCGTTTTCCGTGGCGCCCAGCGACGCGGCCAGATCCTCCGCACCCCACATCAGGCCGGCCAATCTTGGAGAACTATCCTTGTAGGTTCCAAGTCCGAAAACCGATGCGGCGGTTTCGGTGGCAACGACGACGATCTGCGTTGCGCCAGGCTTCGTTCCGGCGGCAGCCTCGAACGCATCGAGCCACAATGCGAGGTGGCGGACATCGTCGCCGGAACGGCACTTCGGCAGCACGATGCCGTCAGGTGCAGCCGGCATGATGGCGGCAAGATCCTGCAGTGTCATCGCGGTATCGAGCGCATTGACACGCACATAGAGCTTCGGGCCGTCGCGGCGGCCGTTGAGCATGGTTCGTGTCAACCCGCGTGCTTCGTCCTTCTTGTCGGGGACGACGGAATCCTCGAGATCGAGGATCAAGGCGCTGGCCTTAGTTTCCGCGGCCTTTTCGAACTTGCGCGGGCTGTCGCCCGGAACAAACAGCATCGAGCGCATCAGGCGGCCTTCCTGTGCATCAGCGCCATGCGGCGGCAGGTCGCGACAACTTCGTTTTTCTGGTTGAGCGCACGGTGTTCGAATTCAACGATGCCGGCCTTCGGCCGCGATCTCGAATCGCGCAAGGAGACCACCTTGGTGGTCGCCCGCAGCGTATCGCCATGGAATACCGGCTTTGGAAAATTGACATCGGTCATTCCGAGATTGGCCACCGTCGTGCCCATCGTGGTTTCATAGACCGTCATGCCTATCATGATGCCGAGCGTATAAAGGCTGTTGAAAAGGCGCTGTCCGAATTCGGTCGACGCGGCGAAATGGGCATCGATGTGCAGCGGCTGCGGGTTTAGCGTCAGCAGGCTGAACATCGTATTGTCCATCTCCGTCACCGTCCTCGTGAGCGGATGCGCGAATTCCTGCCCGACCTTGAAATCCTCGAAATACAATCCGGCCATGATGGTCCTCCTTTCAGGTTAGAATGACATTGGTCGCTGCCTTCACCAGATCACGTTATTCGGCGCAGAGGGCCGGCGTGACGGATCACGACCCCGCGGCCAGATGCACGGCCTTGCGCCGTCCAAGCTGCTCGATCTCCTCGGCCGAGAATCCGGCCTGGTTCAGGATCTCCCGTCCATGCTCGCCGAGTGTCGGAGCCGGGCCGCCCGGCTCGGGCTGGGTTGCGCTCCAGGTCGACGGCACCTGCATCTGTCGGATGCGCCCCTCGACGGGGTGCTCGATGGTCTTGAAGAAGCCGACGGCGGCAAGGTGCGGATCGTCGAGAATGGTTTCCAGCGTATGCATCGGCATGACAGGAATATCCGCTCGCTCCAGCAGTTCGCGCCACTCGGCCGTGGTGCGGCCAAGGAAGATGCGACCGACCTCCTCGTAAATCTCGTTGATATGTTTATGCCGCGCCGCATGGTTGGCAAAGCGTGGCTGCTCGAGAAATTCCGGTTGACCGATGGCCTCGAAGAAGCCGCGCCACTGTTTGTCGTTGTAGATCAGCACGCAGATATGGCCGTCGCTGGTCTGATAGGGCCGCCGATAGCGCGACAGCAGGCGCGCATAGCCGCCATGGTCGAGCGGCGGGTCATAGGTTAGTCCGCCCAGATGGTCGATCAGGACGAAGTCCGTCATCGACTCGAACATCGGCACGTCGATGCGCTGCCCGATGCCGGTGCGCTGCTGGTGCATCAGGCCGCCGAGGATGGCGTTGACGGCCATCAACCCGACTACGCGATCCGCAAGCGTAATCGGCACATAGCGTGGCGTGCCGTCGCCGGCGGATGCGATCAGGGTTGGGATCGTGGATGCGCCCTGGATCAGATCGTCATAGGCCGGTTTCGATGCATAGGGCCCAGCCTGGCCGTAGCCGAATACACCGACATAGACGATTTTGGGATTGGCCGCCGCAAGCGTCTCATAGTCGAGGCCGAGGCGAGCCATGGCCTGTGGGCGGACGTTATAAACAATGGCGTCCGCCTTCCTGGCGAGGCGCAGCAGGGCGTCGCGTCCATCCGGATGCTTGAGATCGATGACAATGCTGCGCTTGCCGCGGTTGGCGTTGAGAAACATCCCGCCCATGCCCGGGGTTCGGCCCGGCCCGATCTGACGAACGATATCGCCGTCGGGGCTTTCCACCTTGATGACATCGGCGCCCATGTCCGCGAGGATCTGGGTGGCATAAGGTCCCATCAGGACCGTGGTCAGATCGAGAATGGTAAGACCGCCGAGCGGACCCATGGCAAATTCCTTGAAGCGCTTGTCCTTGAAGCGCTTGCCCCGGACAAGATATTGTACGCACCTGTGTACTTAAAATTCACATTAGTGTAGCTGGTGTGTCGTGGCAACGCCAAGCGGGGCATAACTGCCGCCGAAATCCGCATATTGACATAATAATTCATATGCACGTATGTGTGATACACGAAAAATAAACGGGAGGGTTGAGAACGGCAAAGCGCCAATAGCGCGCGAGAGCACGATGTTGATGCGTCTCGGGTCTGCTGTCGATGAACCCGAGCGATTTCCGATAGCGCATCGCCGCCCGCTTTTTCGGTCTCGTTGGAGAGCGGGATGCCGCTCCATGCGCGGCGCCGCCGGACAAATCACAACAGCACCGCCGCGAGCACCGGAAAGTCTGGTCGCACGCGTTCGAGATTCCCGGCACGGGACAAGTACATCAGGGAGAAGAAAGTGAAAAAAGCATTGGGAATGATTGGTCCGGCCGTCGCTCTGTCGCTGGCGGGTTCGCTTTCGTCGGGCCCCGCAAAGGCGTTGGAGCTCAAGGTCGCGGACTCGTTTCCCGCCGGACATTATCTGGTCCGCCTGATGCTGAAGCCGTGGATGGATGACGTGACGAAACGGACCAACGGCGCCGTCACCTTCACGTATTATCCCAACCAGCAGATCGGCAAGGCGGCCGACATGCTGAGACTGACACAGTCCGGCGTCGTCGATATCGGCTACATCGCGCCCTCCTATGCGTCCGACAAGATGCCGCTGTCGGAAGTGGCGCAGTTGCCGGAAGCGTTCCACACCAGTTGTCACGGCACGCTCGCTTACTGGAAGAGCGCGCGCGAAGGCGTGCTTGCCAAACAGGAATATGCGCCGAACAAGGTCAAGCTCTTGATGGAGGTGGTGTTGCCGCCCTATCAGGTGTTCACCACCAAGCAGAAGGTCGAGAACATCGGGGATGTTCAGGGCTTGAAGCTTCACACCACCGGCGGAGCGCAGGATTTGACATTGCGGGCGATCGGAGCGGTGCCCGTTCGCATGTCGGCGCCGGACGCCTATGAATCGCTGTCGCGCGGAACGCTCGATGGCCTGCTGTTCCCGATGGAAAGCGTCAGTTCTTACGGGCTGGACAAGCTGGTGAAACATGCGACCGAGGGGGTCAGCTTCGGCAGCTTCATCGTGGCTTACTCCATCAACCAGGCGGCCTGGGATCGTCTTCCGGACGATGTGAAGAAGGCGATGGACGAGGCGTCCGAAGCCATCGAACCGAAGGTCTGTGCCGACGTCGACAAGGAGCAGGACGGATCGCGCCAGCGCCTTCGTGAGGCCGGTGTCACGTTCGAACCGATCCCGGACCAGACGCGTGCCCAGATGAAGGACAAGCTGAAAGGCGTCGGGGTGGAGTGGGCGGCTGGTCTCGATGGCCGCGGCAAGCCGGCATCAGCCGCATTGAAGGAATTCGATGCGCTGCTCACTGAGGGCGGAGCCACCAAATGACAACGCCGCGATCCGGTCTGTCCATCAACACTTCGAGCAGGCGGAGGCGGCGCATATGATCAGGGGGGCAGGGGATGTTCTCGCCGCGATCGAGCGAGCACTGACGGTGATCGCGGTCGTGTTCCTTTTCGTGATCATGATGCTCGTGGTTGCCGACGTATTCATGCGCTACGTCGTCAACCGGCCATTCGCCTTTACCTACGACCTGATCGGGCTTTATCTGCTGGCCGGTGTTTTCTTTCTGACCCTCTCGGACGCGCTGCGTGAACACGCCCATGTCGGCGTCGACATCCTGTTACACCGCTTTTCTCCGGCCGGGCGGCGATTGTCCGAGATCGTGACGGCGCTCGTTGGGCTGTTCGTCTTTATTCTGATCTCCAAGGTCGGCTTCGACCGCGCGCTCGACAACTTCCAGCAGAATGACGTTCTGGCCGGCGCCATCCCGTGGCCGACCTGGATATCCGCAGCGCTGGTGCCGTTCGGCTGCGGCGTCCTGGTGTTGCGGGTTGCGCTGCAACTCATCGGCAACGTCCTGAGCCTCGTGTCCGGGCGTGATCTCTATCCGCTGCCGCCGATTACCGGTATCGGCGAAGCCAAGACCTTCGAATAGCGGCGGTATCCGATGACTTCAATTCTCGTGCTCGGTTTGCTCTTCGGATTGCTTGCGATCGGCACGCCGGTTGGATTCGCCATGGCATTTTCGGGCTCGATCGGCCTGATGATCGTCGGCGGGCCAGCCGCGCTGTTCGGCATCCTGCAGACCGCGCCGCTGTCGACGGTGTCATCCTACGAGCTGATTACCATCCCGATGTTCCTGTTGATGGCGGATCTCGTGCTGTTGTCCGGCGTTGCCGACGATCTGTTCGAGACGGCGTCGGCGTGGGTCGGCCGGATTCCCGGCGGCCTTGGCATGGCGACGGCCCTGGCCGGCGCGGGTTTCGGGGCGATCTGCGGCACCAGCACCGCATCTGCCGCCACACTCTCGTCGACCAGTCTTCCCGCGATGATCCGTCAGGGATACGAGCCGAAGATGGCGGCGGGCGTCGTTGCAATTTCCGGCACGCTGTCGATGCTGTTGCCGACCAGCGTGGCGCTGGTGATCTTCGGGCTGCTGGCCGAGGTCAATATCGGCAAGCTGTTGATCAGCGGCATCATCCCCGCCATTCTCGTGACCATCACGATCATGGCGACCATCTACTTTCTGGTCTGGCAGGATCCGGCGCGCGCGCCGCGGACCGTATCGGTGCCATGGCGCAAGCGTTTCGAGCTGCTCTGGCAGGTCAGTCCGATGGTCGTCCTGTTTTCGATCGTGACCGGCACGATCTATCTCGGCGTCGCGACGCCGACCGAAGCGTCGGCGTTCGGGGCCTTCGGCGCGTTTGTCCTTGCGATTGCGAAAGGCAAGATCACGCCAACCTCGCTTTACCGGACGCTGCTGCGGGCGTCGCACGGCACTTGCATGATCGTGATGATCCTGGTCGGCGCATCGATCTTCGGATATTTCTTCACATTGACCCATGTGACCCAGGATCTTGTGGCCTGGGTCGGATCGCTGCCGACATCGCGCTGGGTCATTATCACCCTGATCCTTTGCGGCTATATCGTGCTGGGCTCGTTCATGGACCAGATCGCGATCCTGGTGCTTACCGTGCCGATCGTTATTCCGCTCATCAAGACGCTTGGATTCGACCCGATCTGGTTTGGCGTCATCAAGATCGTGACCGCGGAAGTCGGCATGATCACCCCGCCGGTCGGGCTTAATTGTTTCATCGTCGCCCGGTACGCCAACCGGCCGGTTGCCGAAGTCTTTCACGGCACCTTTCCGCATTTCATCGCGCATCTGATCGTGATCGCGATCCTCGTCGCGTTCCCAAGCATTATTCTTTGGCTGCCGTCGCAAATGGGAAATTGAAAAGAGAACGAGCCTGTGCGGCTCGCGCAAAAGGGAGGACAACATGAAATCGATCCTGGC
>WNFF01005717.1_pt1 | contig 10179 bp, 9 predicted proteins | sample 5400441 | NCBI WGS metagenome assembly WNFF01 (sample SAMN13153345, study PRJNA577476) | soil metagenome | isolation source: 120 cm saprolite under Douglas fir tree site 2 hole 3 replicate 1 | place: USA:California | collected 2015-04-18
ATTTGCATTTTGGCTCCTAAATCGGGCAGCATATCACACCCCAATTCTCGATCCTCCGAAGCGCGTTTTTTCTGCGGGGCCTTCTTTTGCCGCTGCCAAGCGCCAAGAAAACCTGCGAGCGTGTCTTCGATGTCAGCACCCACGTTTCAAAAAACGAAACGTGGGGCACCCGCGATTACCTGGGCCACCCGCCCACCTTTACTCCTTGTGCCCCGAGATCGCGGTAGAACTTCTCCGCTTCCTCGCGGTGCTGCAGTCGCAGCTCTTGCAGTTCCCCTGTTTCGGTATCCACAAAAGCAATTTGTTGGAAACCCGGATGGTAGTCACAACCTATAATGATCATGTTCGGCTCCTTTCTCCCGGGCCTTGGTTGGTTGGCACCACCAAAGTCTATCCGGGCGTGGGAGCCGACATTGTTATGGAATCAATTACACCAACAACCGGCTTGGGAGTTGGCTGCTATCGGCAGATCAAGCTGACGGCAGTCCGGGAAACATTCTTTTCCGAACACTTCGATGCGCCCTTTCGCATCCTTGCGGCTCAATCGTTTACCAGTATTAGATTCTGGAGGGTTTTGGAAACACTTATCAGTTTCATGCGTGCCTCGTCAAACAGAGAATCTCTCGAGTGTAAGGCTCCGCTTCAAGTCAGCGGGAAAGACTTGTTTAGCGCGCCCGTAGGGCGACTCCGATGACCGTTTTGACGCGGTGCCCCAACCGTGTCAGCGGCACTCGCTTAGCGAGGCTTCACCCTTTGCGCGCATTTTCCACCAAGCCGAAGAGCTTTTTCACAAGGGGATAGTCTGGGCCGGTTGGTTCCCGTGACGCGGAATAAATTGGAACCTAAAGATTGAGCTGTTGTTCGTGTAATCTGCTTCCGGCAGCGCCTGCTCTGCATTGGTCTGCACTTCCAGCACGTAAATGCCAGCTTTGAGCCGGTCGATCTGAATGTACTGGCAATCCAGTTGCTGTCCGTAACTGTCTGCCCAACCCACTTGCAGTCCCTGGTTGCCGGAGGCAACGTCGGTGCCGCAAAGAGTATATTTTTTTGTATTTGGAGCAGCGGGATCGTACCGGTCGGTGTCGATGATGCAAAAACCCTGTTTGCGGCCATCGATAAGCTCACCGTTCTGTAGGGCCTGAGTGAGCAGGATGGCATTGGTTCCCGTGTTCGTCGGTTGGGTCAGATCACGGCCGGCCGCCCATTTGTCATACCCCGCATCCGTCCACAACCGATAATCGGCATACTCCTTGAAATGGAGGTGATGGTGGCACTCGCTTTGATGAAAAAGGTTTGGACATTGGAGAGGATCGCCGATCACCAGGTCGCCTTTTCCGACGTTGGGCGTGGACGAAGTGAAGCGCAGAAGCTGATGGGTTCCCTTGCGTGAAACGCAGCCTTCGACTACGGCGCAGTCGTTGGCCGCAAACTTCTCCCGGGTCACAAGCACGTCTAAACTAAGCCGAAGAGGATCAACGATCAGATCCGGTAGCGGATTACCAGGAATGACCGCAGCACATTGACCGGTCTGCGCCCTGCAGATTCCTGGAAGCAACAGCAGGGCTGAGGTAATCGCGAGCAACATCGTTTTCCATTGGCCGAACATCAGGTTTTCTCCTTGGGATCAAAACGGGGCGCGTATGCGACGCGCCCCTTCGTAGCATGTTTCCACTCATTTGCCGAGCTGGTTGGTCCAGATAATGACGAACGGATCTGGTTTGCCCGGACTCCAGGTGAAGGAATAGACGTCTGATAGAGGCACGTCCACGCCGTTCACCTTCAAGGCAATGACGTGGTAAGTGGAACCGCCAAACGTCAGATCTTCCTGCACAGTGTAGGTGCCCTGGGTCAGGAGGAGAGAGCATGTGTCCTTCCCTCCTGAAGTAAAGAACCTGTTGCTGAAACTGTCGCCGGTCACTGTGATCCCCCAGCCCGCAGTCAGGGTGGTGTTCCCTTTGCCATCGTCAATCACCTTTTCCACCACGAGGCAGAACGTTGCCACTTTTGCGCCTTTGACTTTGAAGTTGTCAGTCTTGGACGCCGCAGGGAGAAAACCGTGGAAGCATCCGTTGCCGCAGGAATTGTCAACCTTGGTTGGATCGCCTTTGAAGTCTCCAACCGGGGTTACCCATGCTTTGTAGACGCCTCCGTTATTCGGAGTGTCCAGAAAGTCCGTCGGGCAGGTGTTGTTCGCGAGTTGGATCGTTACGGCACCATGATCCACGTCAATCCCTGTCGGATGCGGGGGACCACCTGCGCCTGTGTAGGCGGTAATAATTCCGCCTGCAACGTGAAACCGCCGGTTCGCAACGATATCGGTGCTCAGCAGTTTCTTGCCGCTCGGGTCCGTGACCTGGAAGTAATAGTCCCCGTCTGGCAGACCAGCCGCGCCCTGCGGCGCATTCTGGCCTGGACCGCCATCGAGATAGACATCGCACTTCGACTGATACTGCACGTTCGCGTTGACGATAGTGCCGTCAACGTTGGTTGTGAAGATAGCTCCGGGCAATGGCGGAGCAGCATGAGCCGGCAGCATAAGAATTACCACTGATGCCAGCACTGTGATGGCGAACCACAAAGGGTTGCCCTTGCGTGCGGGGATACGCATACGTTGTCTCCTGGGTCGCCTTCGGGACAAGCCGCTTAGACAGGGTTGTAGCAGCGAGGGGAGGTCAGACAACTATCGCGCTCGCTCGCCCCAAGCGAATAGGCGCACTCTGTTCCCCTTTTGCTACTTTGTCAAGACTGAAAGTGTTTGCGACTTATGCAGAACTTTGCATCCAGGAGCATGAAAAGAGTGCTTGTGGGTGACGGAACTATCAGGTTGTTGCCGCTCTGGAGCTTGCAGTCGCCCTACGCGGTGGCATACTTAGGCGTCGCTGGACTGACCTTTAACCTTCCTCCTGCCGGGCGCGATTCCGGTGGCGTGCGGGTGTGCTGCGTTATAGGTCTGCATCATGCGGCCGACCGACACGCGAGTATAAATCTGGGCAGTGGAAAGCTTGGCGTGGATTGGCTGTCTTCCGTGGGACTGGTGGCGGTACCTGCATGACGGCCAAGAGCACAGCCAGCGCGACATATTTCATAGCGGTAATTAGAACACTACTATCGGTCTATGTCTGATACCGAATACATTCCCTGTTTCCAACCCGGTGGTATGTTGGGTTCCCTTTCTCCGTAGGGTCTAAAGTCAATCTTGCCGGATTCCTCCACCTTTTACCCCGGTGGCACTCCCCGATATGGAATTTCAGGAGATTCCGCCGCAATCTCTTTAATCTTGTCGTCGTTCCACGTTGCATACTCGGGGAACGCGGCTCTGAATCCTGCAGGTGTCGAAAGATTCCGCAGGATACTTTCATCACTCCAACTTGACAGTCCTGACCAACCCCAGTTTCGGACTGCGGTGACCCAAGCCTTGTTTGGTGCCGGGTGCCCCACACATCGCGCATTTTGCGATGTGTGGGTTCCGTCACCACCGGAATGCGTCGAGATCACAAGCAAACTCCATTGGTCGCTACTCTGACCATTTGTCCCAAGAGATATTATCCTGACCCGCGAGTAGACTGACGCAAGCAGCGCCCACACATTCGCAAAGAACGTGTCAAAGAACGCGAATGTGTGGGGCACCCGGCAGAAGATCGTCACTGTGTTGCCGGAGGACACATTCGGTATCAGCAAGATTCTCAGCGATTACAGAGTGGAAACGACGTTCCAAACGCTCGGCCATCGGTCAACCAAGGTGGAAATTAGCCACTATTACTCCACGACAACCCTGAAAGCCAAGCTTGTCAACTTAATCGCAAAAGGTAAGATCGGCCGCGACACCCAGGCAACATTGAATGCCGCCAAAGCCGCGATAGAGGCTGCCTGCCGTGCGGGATAGGCGTTTATCAGACCGGTTCTAGCGGCAATTGCTGTCTCGAAGCCCGCTCCCCATGTGCAAATCATTGCTTATTGACACGCTTTACCTGCTAGGGGAAACTATGCGACCGAGGGCTACGGTTCAGTGCTCCCCCCTCTTCCAGCAATCGGGCCCCAGCCTTCGGATCACCGGCAGCAAGTGCATCCTGCATGACGCTTTGAACGTTTAGAGGGGAAATCTTCCAGGAGAATCTTCAATGAACAACCGGCGCTGTGTGTTTTGCTTTCTCCTTCTTTGCAGCCTGCTCGCAGTGACGGCCCCTGCCCAGGCGCCCCTGCTCACCATCACATGTTTCGACGTCAAGGCTCCGGTCCCTGGGGTCCTCGAAACCGATTCTTATGCGATCGACGACAAAGGCGTGATCGCCGGCGACTACATCGATAGTTCCGGAGTGCAACACGGGATGGTTCTTGCCGGCAAGACCCTGACCTCTTTCGACGGTCCTCCCGGCAGCAGCCTGATCGCTGCGTACGGCATCAACAGTGTAGGCGTGGTTGCAGGCTGGTATAACGACTCCAACGGCAACAGTCATGCCTTCCTGTTTGCCAATGGCGTGATGACCAAGGTGAAGTTTCCGCTAGCGATCTCGACCCAAGCCAACGGCATGAACGATAACGGCTATGTTGTCGGATCGTTCGTCGATGCATTGGGCGTCGGACACGGCTTCTACTTCAATGGCAAGAGCTATCACCGGGTAGATGTCCCGGGAGGCACTTCGACCAACGTCTGGGCCATCAACGATTCCAACCTCATGACCGTGTATACCATCAATTCCAACGGCGCTTTCGATGGCTACACGTACGACGGAACCACTTTCACACTAGCCGACGTTCCCGGTGCCGCGCTCAGTGTGATTCATGGCATCAACAACAACGGTGACATCAACTACACGATCTTCGACTCGAACGGTAACCGCCACGGCGTGCTCTTCCACGCTGGCACCTTCACCCAATTCGACGACCCAAAAGGCATCAACACTACGCGCGCCGACGGACTCAACGATCACCTTCGTCAAGTCGGACGCTACTCGCCTGCCTCGGGCAATCCCCCGAGCGCTGGCTTCAAATGCAATGCGATGTAGTTGAGGGAACAGCTGGGCGGGTAGCCCAGCCTAACGCGTCTCAACCCACTTTGAGGGTGCCCCGTCCAAGCTTCGCTTGGGTGCCCCACACATCGCGCATTTTGCGATGTGTGGGTTCTGTCACCACCGGAATGCGTCGAGATCACAAGCAAACTCCATTGGTCGCTTCTCTGACCATTTGTCCCAAGAGATATTATCCTGACCCGCGAGTAAACTGACGCACATAGCGCCCCGCCGAATTGGATTTCAGAGGAGTCTGCATGCATGGATGGTCGTCAACGGGCGATAACAGAGCTCAAAAGCGATGCCGGAGTGCCATCCCAATCACAACAAGAGAACCGAACAACATCAATCCAACTCCAAGTGCCAGGTGGTGGGGCCCGGTCGAAGCAGCATGCAACACTGACCGAACCGGCTCTCGGATATCCCAAAACAGTGACGCCATCTCGAACGAAATCAGGAACGCCGCTGGATAGAACACTTGTGGCTTGGCTTCCATGAATGCGAGCAGTGGACGCGCTACAATCCAACGAATTGCTTCGATCTTGAGTGCCGCCCAGACTGTCACAACCCCGATTCCCGCGCCCACCAGGATATCGGACGCATAGTGGATGCCGAGATACATTCGAGGCAGGCAGATCCATACCGCCAGGTACAGCACGATTGGAATCGTGAGACGGCGGGACAGCCGGATCAGCCCAAACCCCAAGGCGCCGAGAAATGTAACGGTGTCGCTTGGAAATGAACTCCATTCTATGACGCTGGTGGGTAACGGGATCGATAGTGGATGCTGCGCCAGATTCAGATCGTACATTGGCCGAACTCGAAAGGGAGCAAGCGTAGCCAGGATACGGGCGATGAAGAGACCCGCTAGCGTTCCAACAAGAATCATGAGGATCGTATTTCGCCGTTCCTGACGATCCGGCTCTTCGCGAAACCAGAAGTACCAATACATGGAAATAAACAAGCCGCTCTTGAATAAAAGATTTGACTCCAGATGGGAGGCGAGCCGATCCAAAAACCAACTACCATGAAGGCGGCTCAGCCAGGCAAAGACGCTGATATCCACACCCTGGATCAGGCGCAGCAACGTGTGCATAAATCTCCAACGCGGACCGGACTTTCGGGTCAACGATAAACAAGAACGAAGTCATCCGCAACTGTCGACAACAGGCCAATTGACAGCTACTCTACCGGCCCGCTACACTCTGCCACCATCCGGGGAAATCTTAGAGACCCCGCGAACCGTTAAGGAGAGGAGGTAGCGAGCAATGAACAACATCGTTCTGGTCCACGGCGGCTTTGTGGACGGCGCTGGCTGGGAGGGCGTCTACAGGACCCTAAAAAAGCACGGCTACAACGTCAGCATCGTCCAGAACCCTACCCTATCGTTGGACGGAGACGTGGCAGCAACTAAGCGCGTTCTTGCATCGCAGGACGGGCCTGCAATTCTCGTTGGCCACTCTTATGGAGGAGCAGTGATCACCGAGGCCGGAAACGATCCCAAGGTTGTAGGGCTCGTGTATATCACCGCCTTCGCTCCGGACAAGGGCGAGTCCGTGGCGACGCTTATCAAAAACGCGCCGCCCGGCGCCCCCGTGCCACCGATACTGCCACCGCAAGATGGCTATTTGTTGCTCGACAAATCAAAATTTGCTGCCTCATTCGCGGGAGATGTCGAGCCAGAAAAGGCGGCGTTCATGGCCGACTCACAGGTTCCATGGGGCGTGGAAGCTCTTAGCGGTTCAATCAGCGAACCTGCATGGAAGTCAAAGCCGAGCTGGTACTTAATTGCGACAGACGACAAGATGATTCCACCCGACGCCCAGCGCTTCATGTCGAAACGGGCAGGTTCTACGGTCGTTGAGGTCAAGGGCAGCCATGCCATCTACGTGTCGCAGCCCGAGGCTGTCGCAGCGCTTATCGAACAAGCCGCCAAGAGTGTGAAGACCTCCGCGGCAGCTTAGTAACCCGTAGGGGAATAAATCGGGACGGGACGTTCCCAATTTTTCCCCGAATTTCATTAAGCGCGGGACTCACGCCCGTGCCGACTTCACATCCGTCCGCGAGAAGTGTTGTCCCACTTTGAGGGTGCCCCGTCCAAGCCTCTGCTTGGGCGGGGATTTTCGTCGGCGACCTCCCGGCAACCCACACATCGCGCTCTTTGCCACACGAGCCGGCACTCCTCCTCACAAACAAAATCGGATTTGTTTCGACTTCTTTCGCTTTCTTTCGACATATAGTATTCTGCCCACAGTCGAATGACTAAGCATACCCTTCTATCTCTAACGCTCTTGGCCGCTGCCCTCGGCTCCGCGCAGCAGACCCCTATCGGCTACAAGCCCGCCGCTGATGCCGACAGCAAGAAGACAATCCTGCTCAAGGACTTTCATCCCGAGCCGGCTCTACATGCCGCGTCCCACCAGGTAAAGTGCGCGAAGTTCCCAGTCGTCGATGTCCACACCCACACCAACGACGCGCGAGGCATCGGAGATCGGGTCGATCCGAAAGAAATGGTGGCGCGAATGGATCGCCTGAACGTGAAGACCGCCGTGATCCTGAGCGGCGGCTGGGGCGACGATCTGCAAAAAATCATGGACACCATGGTCAAACCCTATCCCGGACGCTTCATGGTGATGACCCTGATCGACTGGAGCAAAATCGACGATCCCAACTTCAGCCAGCTCATGGTCCGCCAGCTGGACGATTCGGTGGCGCAGGGCGCACGCGGTTTGAAGATATTCAAAGAACTCGGCCTGGGCGTTCGGGATGCGAGCGGCAAGCTGATCCCTGTTGATGACCCGCGCCTCGATCCGATCTGGGACGAATGCGGGCGACTGGGCATTCCCGTGTTCATTCACGTGGCCGATCCGGAGGCGTTCTTTCATCCAATCGATGCAAGCAACGAGCGTTACGAAGAGTTGATTGAGCATCCCGACTGGAGCTTTTACGGTCCGCAGTTCCCGAGCTTGCCGGAGTTGATGGCGCAGCGTGATCGGATGTTTGCGAAGCATCCGCGTACAACTTTTGCGGCACTGCACTTTGGGAGTTGGCCGGAGAATCTGGATTTCGTCGAGCAGACGCTGGAGAAGTTTCCCAATGTGATGATCGAGACCGGCGCACGCGAAGGCGAACTGGGACGCCAGCCGCGGCGGGTGCGAAGTCTGTTCCTGAAATATCCCGACCGCATCATGTTTGGCACCGACGAAGGCGCGTCCGAAGAGATGTATCACAACTATTTCCGGTGGCTCGAAACCGAAGACGAGTACTTCCCTTACGCGCAGTATCCGGCGCAGGGGCGGTGGATGATTTACGGGCTCGGCCTGCCAGATGACGTGCTGGAGAAGGTGTATCACGGAAATGCGGAGCGGCTGTTCGGACAGTTCAAGGGCGCGGCGCTGGCGGGAACGCGATAGTCTCCAACGGAATCTGCCACAAGCCTTTAACCGCAAAGATCGCTAAGAAGTGCCGCAGAGGACGCAAAGAAAGGCGAGGGTTGGGCCAAGGAAAGGGGCTTGACAATTCCTTTGGGCTTCGACGAAAGTTACTATTCGAAACAAATCGAAAGATCACTTTCTGATGCCCTCGGACGGCCTATTCAACGAAGAACGCAGACGCGCGATCCTGGCGATGCTGCACCGGGATGGGCGCGTGCTGGTCAAGGATCTGGCGCGGCATTTCCGGATTTCGCAGATTACGATCCGCAAAGATCTCGAGATTCTGGATAGTCAGGGCGCAGTGCAGCGGACTCACGGCGGGGCGCTGCCGGTACAGGCCGGGGCCCTTCTCGATCCGACGCTACGCGAGAAAGAGAAGTTGCACCGCAGGGAGAAGGCGCGCATTGCCGAGGCGGCGGTCAAACTGGTGGAAGAAGGCCAGTCCGTGCTCCTGGACTCCGGCACGACCACCACGGCGATCGCGCGTGCGCTGAAGGACATGTCGCAGCTCACAGTGATCACCAACGCTATCAATATCGCCGCGGAACTGGCGGGCACGCACATTGAGGTCATCCTGACCGGTGGCATGCTGCGCAAGAATTCGTTTTCGCTGGTCGGCCCGCTGGCGGAGCAAACACTGCGGCAATTGAGCGCTGACATTTTGTTTTTAGGCGTCGACGGGTTTGACACACGGGCCGGGTTGTTCACTCCAAATCTTCTGGAGGCGCAAGTCAATCGCGCCATGGTCGAGATCGCCCGGCGCACGGTGGCGGTCTGCGATTCGAGCAAGTTTGGACGGCGCAGTTTGTGCAACATCATGCCGGTGACGTCGGTGCACGAGGTGGTGACCGATCGGCTGATTCCGAAATCGGACTTGCGCGCGCTGAAGGAAGCGGGGGTGAAGGTGACGGTCGTGTAGGAACGCCCAGACAAACAATGAACCCAACCCACACTTCGACGGAATATGGCACACACACACTGAGCGAGATTCTCTCCCAGCCCCAGTGCTGGAGTGAGAGCCTGTGCAAACTGGCGTCCAGCGCGGCATTTCAGGCGGCAACGCAGATGGCACGGCCGGGTGCGGAATGGATTCTCGTGGGCTGCGGATCCAGCTACTATCTGGCGATTGCGGCTGCGTCAGCCTTCAATCATGTCGGACTACCGGCGCGCGCTATCCCGGCTTCAGAGTTGCTGCTCTACCCCGCGTTGGCGCTCTCCGGCGCTGGCGATTACGTTCCAATCATGATTTCGCGCTCGGGCAGCACGTCGGAAGTCGTCCGCGCCGCCCGCCTGCTGGAGCAAGAACGCAACGTGCGCACCATCGCAATCACCTGTGCCGACGGCCAGCCGCTCGAATCGGAGTGCAGTATGACATTGAAGCTGCTCGATGCCGATGAGCAGAGCATGGTTATGACGCGGTCGTTTACGTCCATGCTACTGGGACTGCAATACCTGGCGGCCACAGTCGCGCAGGACGAGAAACTCCGCCGCGCACTGTTGAACCTTCCCGGCGAAACCGCGCCGCTACTCGAGGATCTTCCGCAGCGCCTGCGATTGTTCGTGGAAGCACGCAGTTTCGAGGACTGCGTCTTCCTAGCACAAGGGCCGCTGTTTGGAATCGCATCGGAGTGTATGTTGAAGGTAATGGAGTCGTCGAGCACATATGCTCAGGTGTTTCATTCGCTAGAGTTCAGGCACGGCCCAAGGTCTATTGCCGGCCCGGAAACGCTGATCGCGTT
>WNFF01005719.1_pt1 | contig 10178 bp, 10 predicted proteins | sample 5400441 | NCBI WGS metagenome assembly WNFF01 (sample SAMN13153345, study PRJNA577476) | soil metagenome | isolation source: 120 cm saprolite under Douglas fir tree site 2 hole 3 replicate 1 | place: USA:California | collected 2015-04-18
AAAGGGCAGGCGCACCGGCGCTGGCGGAGCCGCGGGACCTGATGCATGGCCGGACCAAAAGTAGAAGACACCGGCAACCAGCAAGATAGCGACCGCTAAAATTGTCCAGGCGAAACCCGAGCCGCCGCTGTCCGGCGGCGCGATAGATGGAGACTGATTCGGCTGCAGGGCGTGCACGGAATCAATGTAGCAAAAAAGACTGGCTTTGCGGCAAGCGTCAGCGGCCGATGAGCAAGCGTTGCACCAGAGGATCGGGAAGCCTCGCGGCGCGCATGCGGTCCTGCACCGCCGCAATGTCGTAGGGAACGCGCCAGAATTCCACGGTCTGATGATCGAGATCGGCGATAGCGAGTCCCGCGCGCGGGTCGGAGTCGCGCGGCTGCCCGACGGAGCCGGGATTCAGCAGATAGCGGCGAGGCAGTTCGATACGCAGCGCGGCAAATGATTCCGAAGGGCGCGGGCGAATCTGCAGAACTTCCAGCATGGAGTCCTGGTAAGAAAAACCGCCCTGATGGTGCGTATGGCCAAAAAAAGTAACCGGAGCGGAAGAGTCGAGAAGGCCGTCAAGCGCCTGCGCGGGAGTGAAAACGTATTCGTCTTCATCGTGAAATGCTCCGTGAATGAGCACGATGCCGTCTGTGGAAAGGGGACCTTGCGGCAGCGCGGTCAACCAAGCGAGATTATCGGGGGTGAGTCGGGCGCGGGTCCAATCCACAGCAGCTTTGGCGATGGGATTGAAGTCGCCGGTGGGCATCAAGCCCGTGACGGCTTTGTCGTGATTTCCGCGAATCGTTTGCGTGCCAAGTTCGCGAAGGCGCGTAGTAACTTCGTTGGGGTCGGGGCCATAACCGACGACGTCACCCAGACAAACAGAAGTGTCCCAGCGGCCTTTCACCGCATCGAGGGCCGCGTCCAGCGCAGCTGCATTGGCATGTAAGTCGCTAAGAACGAGAATGCGCATACCCTGGCATCCAAAAAGCGCATTTGAGTATAGATGAACCCGCGCAGCGATGCACCAATCCGCGCCCACGGTAGCGCGAAATTTTGGAGACGACCGAGGAGGCAAAAGGTTTCGGAAAAATTCTTGATTTTTTATAGGCAGTTTAGAAAAACTTAACAGCATAGGACTTAGAAGGCGCGCTTACTGGCGGTAGATGGAAAAGTCGGGCTGAATTTCCCGAAAGAAATAGGCCCGGCCGCGAAACATTTGCTACGGGCGGTTCGTCTATACAAGTGCAGCCGCGAACGAAGCTGTTCCGGGTAAGTCAGAGTAACAAGAAATCAGAAACCCCGCGGTGGCAGCCGCGGGGCGACGACACGCAGGTCTTTCCGGCCGTTAGTCCAGGAAGAAGTGGTGTCTTTGGGGCGAGATTACTCGCCCTGGCTTTGCGTGTCAACTCTGCCTGTCCTGTTAGCAGTCTGCTTTACGGCTGACTCGATCCCGACCGAAAGGAAACTGACACGCATGAAAACCAATCCTTTATTTCGCAGCGTCGCTCTGCTTGCCGCCATTGCGCTGGCAGTGCCCGTGTTCGCCAAGCCCTTCACCAAGACCATCAACATCGCCCAAGCCGCAAAGGTCGGCAAAGCTGACCTGCAAGCAGGTGAGTATCGCCTGTCGATCGACGGCAACAAGGTTACCGTACAAAAAGGCAAGCAGACGATGGCTGAGAGCGAAGGCCGCTGGGAAGACCGCCAGACAAAGTCAGCGAATGACTCGGTGCTCCTGGGAGAGAGCGGCCAACTGCTGGAAGTGCGCTTCGCCGGCCAGAACCGCGTATTTGTCCTCAACGAATAGGTAAGGAGCCTAAGTGACTCCTGTCGAATGGACGAGAAGGAGCCTGCACCTTGTGCCGGCTTCCTTCTCCGTCATCTTCCGCGCAGAGTTCTTGAAGTGGCGAAATACGGCAACGGCCTCTAGAGAAGCGGTCACCTTCCTTGCCGCAGGCATTCGAAAGAAATCTCCAACACAAACCTCCCGCGCCAGACGTCGCTACCGGATCAACATGCAATCACCGTAACTGTAAAGGCGGTAGCCCGCTTCGACGGCATGGCGGTACGCCGCGAGAACATTTTCACGTCCCGCGAAGGCACAGACCAGCGCAAGCAGCGTGGAACGCGGCAAATGAAAATTTGTCAGCAGGGCGTCCACCACGCGAAAGTGAAACCCGGGAACAATAAACAGGCTCGCTTCGGCCGCACCTGCGAGCAAGAGTTTTTTATTTTTCGCGCAGTCCTCTGCGCGCAGGGCCGCGTCTTCTAGAGCCCGAACTACCGTTGTGCCAACGGCCAGGACGGGGCGCCCGGCCGCGCACGCCGCGCCGATCCGCTCGGCCGTTTCCTCGGGAATCTCATAGAGTTCGCCATGCATGACGTGGCCTTCAAGCGTTTCACCGTGGATGGGCTGAAATGTGCCGAGGCCAACGTTTAGGGTCAGCTCACAGATTTCCGCGCCGCGCTCCCGAATTTTCGTCAGGGTTTCGGCGGTGAAATGAAGGCCAGCCGTGGGCGCGGCGACGGCGCCGGGACGTTTGGCAAAAACAGTTTGATAGCGTTCACGGTCTGAAGCTTCGTCGGCGCGATGGATGTAGGGCGGCAGAGGAACGTGCCCGAGAAGCTCGAAGTGCTCCGCAACGCTATGCGCGTCATGCGAGACGAAGCGGACGGTGCGCAGGCCCAATTCTCCGCGGGAAGTCACTTCTGCTTCAAGCTCGCCCTCGCCGAAAAGAACTCGCTCGCCGGTTTGCATTTTGCGGCCAGGTCGTACAAGCGTTTCCCAGATATCAAGACCGAGTTGACGCGTCAGGAGGACTTCAACAGTCGCCCGGAGATGTTCCCTGCGCGTGGCGCGTGACGCGGGTTGCGAGTGGACACCCACGCGGCGACCGAACAGACGAGCCGGAATGACACGGGCGTTGTTCAGGACCAGGAGCTCATCGCCACGGAGCAGATCCGGGAGTTCTCCAAAATGGCGGTCGTCCCACCTACCACGAGTGCCATCCAGCATGAGAAGCCGAGATGAATCCCGCTGATCAAGCGGCCGCTGGGCAATCTGTTTGCGCGGTAGATGGTAATCGAGCTCTTGGAGAAGCATTGCAAGCGAGTCTAGCAGTAAACCGTCTACGCCGAAGAAGAGAGGCAACATCGAGCAAGCCACCTGACTTGGGACTATTCTAAGTGTTAATGCCCTCTACCGCAGCTTCTTAGTGAGAGCAAGCTAAACCATTCATTCAACATTAGTTACATAGAGCATGTTATGCTCTAAATTTGGACTTGACAACGATACACGCATATTTTATTATCCGCGTGAAGTCACTTTATGGAGGTGCACAAACATGAGAGCTTTGAACCGTTGGGAACCCTCCCGGGGGGCCACAACTCTGCAGGAACAACTGGGTCGGCTGTTCAGCGATGTCTTCGAGCGCAGCGCTGAGGAAAATAACCTCACCGCGTGGGCGCCGGCTGTTGACATCTTCGAGACGGAGCACGAATTGGTCGTGAAGGCAGATCTGCCGGATATCGATCCGAAGGATCTGGACATCCGCGTCGAGAACAACATTCTTACCATTCGCGGCGAGCGCAAGTTCGAGAAGAAAGTGGACGAGAACAACTACCTGCGTGTGGAACGCGCGTATGGCTCGTTTGCTCGTAGCTTCACGCTTGCAAATACCGTGAATGCGGATGCCATCAAGGCCGATTATCAGAATGGCGTACTGACGCTGACCATCCCCAAGCGCGAGGAAGCCAAGCCAAAGCAGATTAAGGTGAACGTGGGGACACCAGCGGCGGCCGCGGCTGCTTCGGGAAGATAACCCGGCAACTAAGTTGTGTTATGAATAGGGGCTGGGAAGCGGGCCAGCCCCTTTTCCTTCGGCAGTGAGGCAAACATGCTGCGATTCGAAAAAATGACGGTGAAAGCCCAGGAAGCGGTGCAAGCCGCGCAAGAAGTCGCGGCGCGTCACGAGCACCAGGAGATCGTGCCGCTCCATTTGCTCGAGGCGCTGGTGGGGCAGACTGATGGAGTGGTGCCTCCCCTTTTGGCGCGTCTGGGGATTCGCACCGAGGTATTGTCGCAGGAAATCGAGCGTGAGCTGGGGCGGTTGCCCAAAGTACAGGGCTTCGCGCAGCAGCATATGGGGCGCGCGCTAAACGAAGTCCTGGAGAAGGCCTTCGACGAGGCCGAAAAGTTCAAGGATGAATACGTCTCGACCGAGCATCTTTTTCTGGCGATTGCCGGGCAGGAACGCGATCCCGCGGGTAAATTGCTGAAACAGCAAGGCGCCTCGCACGAAGCCATCCTCCAAGCGCTGACCGGTGTACGGGGAACGCAGCGCGTCACGTCTCAAAACCCAGAAGCGACGTATGAAGCACTGGAAAAATACGCGCGCGACCTCACGGACCTGGCAAGGCGCTCGAAACTCGATCCCGTAATCGGGCGCGACGAGGAGATTCGCCGTGTGATGCAGATCCTCGCCCGGCGCACCAAGAACAATCCGGTGTTGATTGGCGAGCCCGGCGTGGGCAAGACAGCCATCGTGGAAGGGTTGGCGCAACGCATCGTTTCCGGGGACGTGCCGGAGGTGCTGAAGACCAAACGCCTTGTGGCGCTGGATCTGGCGGCGCTGGTGGCGGGCGCAAAATATCGCGGCGAATTCGAAGACCGGTTGAAGGCCGTTCTGAAAGAAATCACCGACGCAGAAGGGCAGATCATTTTGTTCATCGATGAACTGCACACGGTGGTGGGCGCAGGAGCGGCGGAAGGCGCGATGGACGCATCGAACATGCTGAAGCCGACGCTGGCCCGAGGCGAGCTCCGCGCGATCGGCGCGACCACCCTGAACGAATACAAGAAGCACATCGAAAAAGACCCCGCGCTGGAGCGGCGGTTCCAACCCGTGCTGGTAAGCGAGCCGACCGTCGAGGATACGATTGCCATTCTCCGCGGCTTGAAGGAGCGCTACGAAGTTCATCACGGCGTGCGCATCAAAGACGCTGCGATTATTGCCGCCGCCACACTTTCGCATCGCTACATCTCGGACCGTTTTTTGCCGGACAAAGCGATTGATCTGATCGACGAAGCGGCGGCGAGCTTGCGCATACAGATTGATTCGCTGCCCGTGGAAATCGACGAAATCGAGCGGCGGATCATGCAGCTCGAAATCGAGCGCCAGGCTTTGCTCAAGGAGACGGACGCGCATTCCAAGGAGCGCCGCGCGCAAATCGAGAAGGAGCTGGCCAAGCTGCGGGAGGATTCCAGCGGCCGGAAGGCGCGGTGGCAAGCGGAAAAAGAAGCCATCGGCAAAATTAGGAAACTGAAAGAGCAGATCGAGCAACTCAAGGCCGAAGAGCAGAAATTCGAGCGCGCCGGGGAACTCGCGAAGGTCGCGGAAATTCGCTACGGCAAAATTGCCGTGGGAGAGCGCGAATTAAAGCAGGCGCAAGAAAGATTTGCGGCCATTCAAAAAGATGCCCCGATGCTCAAGGAAGAAGTGGACGAAGAAGACATCGCGAAACTGGTGAGCAAGTGGACGGGGATCCCCGTGGGGCGTTTGCTGGAAGGCGAAGCGCAGAAACTTGTGCGCATGGAAGAGCGCCTGCGGCAGCGCGTGATTGGGCAAGAGGACGCGTTGGCGCGCGTGGCCAACGCCGTCCGGCGAAGCCGCGCGGGACTCTCGGATGCAAAGCGGCCGATCGGATCCTTTATCTTCTTGGGGCCGACGGGCGTCGGTAAGACGGAACTGGCGCGCGCCTTGGCCGAATTTCTTTTTGACGATGAGAAGCTGATGATCCGCATCGACATGTCCGAGTACATGGAAAAGCACACCGTGTCGCGGCTCATCGGCGCTCCACCGGGCTACGTCGGTTACGAAGAGGGTGGACAGCTCACGGAGCAGGTGCGGCGGCATCCCTACTCTGTAATTCTGTTCGACGAAATCGAGAAGGCGCATCCGGATGTGTTCAACGTGCTGCTGCAGATTTTGGAGGATGGCCGGCTCACGGACGGCAAAGGCCGTACCGTGGATTTCCGGAACACGGTGCTGGTGATGACGAGCAACGTCGGTTCGGCGGCGATCTTCGAACTATCGCACAAGGAGCCGGAGCAGGCGCGAAAGCTGGCAATGGATGCGTTGCGGGCCGCGTTCCGGCCGGAGTTCCTCAACCGCATCGACGAAATCGTGATCTTCAACCCGCTCGGCAAGGAGCAATTGGAGCGCATCGTCGACTTGTTGCTCAAGAACGTCGAGAAACTCCTCGCGGAGCGGCAGATTACGCTGGAGCTGACCCCTGCGGCGAAGGAGCTCTTGCTGCGCGAGGGCTACGATCCAGCCTATGGGGCACGCCCGCTGCGGCGCACCATCCAGCGGATGATTCAGGACCCGCTGGCGCTGCAGATCCTGGAAGGCGCGATACTCCCGGGAGACCACATTCGCGTGGACCGTGACGCGAAAAAGGACACTATGCGCTTCGAGCGTGTGCCGGCCAAGCAACCGGCTTCTGCCGCGCGAATCTAACAATGTGACCCAGAGCGAAGTGCTTCGAACGGACGTGCTTCGCGAGATTTCCGTAACCGCAATGAATCCGGTATTCTTTACGTATATAGAGGTGACGAGGTTCTCATGAAGATTCTGCGTACTGGCGCGCTGCTGATTTTGCTGAGTGTGCTGCTGGTCGTTGCCGGCGGGGCCATCGGCGGACGGAACGGCTTGAAGATCGCCTTGGGGTTTGCCGTTTTGATGAACGGCATATCCTACTTTTTCTCCGATAAGATTGCCCTGGCGTCCAGTGGGGCCCAGCCGGTTTCACGCGAGGAGTTGCCGCGGCTCTATGCCGTGATGGAACGCCTTGCGGCGAAAATAAATATCCCCGTGCCTCGGCTCTACGTGATCCCGGATGCCGCGCCGAACGCGTTCGCCACGGGGAGGAATCCCCGCCACGCCTCCGTGGCGGTGACGCAGGGGCTGCTCCAATTGATGAACGATGACGAACTGGAAGGTGTGATTGCGCACGAACTATCGCACGTGCGCAACTACGACATTTTGACAAGCTCGATTGCCGCCACCATTGCCGGCGCGATTACGTATTTGGCATCGATGGGCAAGTGGGCCATGATCTTTGGGGGATGGGGAGGCGGGCGCGACGACGAGCGCGAGGGTGGCGGGTTGGCAGCTATCCTGATGATATTTCTCGCGCCGCTCGCTGCGCTGCTTCTGCAGCTCGGCATATCGCGGCAGCGCGAGTATTCCGCGGATGCCACAGGCGCGCGCATGGTGGGCCAGCCATATGGATTGATCAGCGCACTGCAAAAACTCGGCGCTTATAACCAGCGCATTCCTACCACGGCGTTATCCCCATCCACTTCCGCGCTGTGCATCGTGAAACCGCTGTTCGGCAGAGAGACTCTGAGTTCGCTCTTCAGCACGCACCCACCCTTGGAGGACCGCATCGCGGCACTCCGTGAAATGACTCTAGTCCCCCAGCGCTGATTCGAATCCCAGAAGATTTGTTTGCAGAAAATAGCCGCGCCAATGTGTAAAGTTTGCAAATCTTCGGTTGCTGAGCAATGAACGAACAAGCTGAAGGCCCCGGCACTCTGTTGATTGTTAAGGAGATAGAGATCTCGGCCATGCGAGTGCCCTTTGGCGGCTCAAATGCACCATTCTACAAGCGGCGTGGGTTTCGCCAAGAGCGTCACTGGGGGACGCGATTCATGAGTTGCCGGGATACGATCCATTTGATTTGTTGGTACTTAGAGGGAAAACTCTCGCCCACGGTGGAGCGGGAGATCGAGACTCATATTCGGGAATGTGCTGACTGCCACCTGGTTTTGGAGGCTGCCACGAACACCTTGGACCGCTATTTTGGAGAGCCCACCGTCCTCGAACCGGAAACAAACCCACAAGCCGCCTAAAAAAACCGTCCTTAAGTGTCTCACTGACAATCGTTTACGGCGTTGCACCTTAAAGCCTTATAGAATTCATCTTTTCCACACGTACCAACAGGGGATTCGTCAATCCTCGGGATCCACTTCAGCAAAATTTACCGCCAGAGTCACAACCACAGTAATCTTTACTGGTACTAGTACCTTAAATTGTGCCGGCTTTTGCACTTTTTTGTCCCCCCAAGTCACTGCGACCGTTCAAGTTATGTCATTCCGCCCCTCCTGAAGGCATTTGGGTTGGTAGATGCTCCTTCTAGGTATACAGGCTACGTGTACGGGGCGGAAGCGCCAAAAGGAGAGACAAGTCGATGAGCGAGTTTCAACAACCGATCGCCCATACCGCGAGCGGAACGCCGCGCTGGGTTGGATTAGTGATTGTGGTCTTCGCCGGGATTTCTTTGCTTGGGCTGGGAGTAAGTTGGAACGCACTCAACCACGCGAACAGCGCCGAGCAAGTAACCCAGGTCGCGCTGAAGCAGGCCAATGATACTTTGAGCCAGCGGCTGGCAAAGACGGAAGAACTGAATCAGCAGTTGGAGAGCGACCTCAAAGTGGTCACGGGCAAACTGAACGTCACGCACGAGGATTTGGTCAAGGCGCGCAAACAGTCGAAGTCCGCGGTGGGTGAAGTGGACAAGAGAGTCACCGGGCTGGAAACGTCGGTGAAAAGCGAGCTGGCGACCAAAGCGAACGCCGAGGATGTGAATAAACTGAACGGCGACGTGAGTGGAGTGAAGAACGACCTGGACGCCACGAAGAACAACCTGCAGATGGCGCGCAGCGAAATGGGCACGCTCATTGCGCGGAACCACGATGAAATCGACCAGCTCCGCCGGATGGGCACGCGCGACTATTTCGAATTCTCCGTCACGCGCAAAGGCGGCCCTCAGAAGGTAGGCACCATCCAGGTGGAACTCAGAGATACGAACACCAGGAAGAATCAATACACCATCAACGTGTTTGCGGATGACAAGACCTTTGAGAAGAAGAATCGCTCCGTGAACGAGCCCATCTTCTTCTACACGGGCGGCAGCCGCGCGGCACTGGAGCTGGTGATCAACAAAGTTACGAAGTCGGCGGCGACGGGCTATTTGAGCATTCCGAAGGCATCGGGTACAACTGCGGCAAGCACGTCCAGTTCGTCGGGCCAGTAAGAAGCTTACAGTAGAGAAAGCGCACCGCCACCGCAGCGGAGTGAAAGTCAAGGGGAGGATTCCAGAGAATCCTCCCCTTTCTTTTTACAGAGCAGGTCTCAACAAAGCACGAAGAAGTCCACGGGAGTCGCAATGGCTTTGCTGGACATGGAAGAGATGCTTATGCCAAGCTACATCCATCCCAGCGCCACAAAAATGCAAAGTATGGGCAGGAGGGGAAAATCATGAAATCACGTATCACCATGGCAACGGCTGTGACACTATTCACGGCGGCGCTGGCTATGGCTGCCGACGGAACGTGGACAGGCTGGATTGCCGACAGCAAGTGCGGAGCAAAAGCGGCGCATGATGGTGCTCGCGACTGCACCGTCAAGTGCGTGAAGGAAGGCTCCAAGTACGTCTTCGTGAATGATGCCGACAAAAAGGTGTATGTGGTGGACGCCCAGGATAAAGTGGCGGACCATGCCGGGCATCATGTCAAGGTGACCGGCACAGTCGACGGCGACACGCTTAAGCTGGTCTCTATCGACATGGCGAAGTAGCGGGTTTTCTTCAGCGCGGATAATTTTCCGCACGGGCGGGGCTTCGGCTCCGCCCGTTTTGTTTTGCGGGCTAAGAGATTTCCGCTAGGATGTCTCTCTGCTCATGGCCACAACCCTGCTGCACGTCAGCCGCGCGATTACTCCACTCACGGAAATTCCAGATGCAGGCATCCTGCTGCGCGAGGGCGTGATTGAGGCCATTGCTCCGCGCGCCGCGATGGGCATGCCCGCAGGTGCGCGGGAGATCCATGTGACGGACAAGATCGCCGTGCCGGGTTTCGTGGATGTGCACATCCACGGAGCGGGCGGGCATGACGTGATGGAGGGAAGCACAAAGGCTCTGGCCACGGTGGCGCGGACCCTCGCGGAACACGGAACCACATCCTTTCTCGCTACCACCATGACGGCGAGTTCCGACGCCACTTGCCGGAGCGTCGAAGGAATGGCGAAATACATTACGGCACAGCATGCAACGGAGGAAGCGCGGGCGGAAGTGGTGGGAATTCATTTTGAGGGACCTTTCATTAGCCCGCTGCGGCGAGG
>WNFF01008001.1_pt1 | contig 10176 bp, 11 predicted proteins | sample 5400441 | NCBI WGS metagenome assembly WNFF01 (sample SAMN13153345, study PRJNA577476) | soil metagenome | isolation source: 120 cm saprolite under Douglas fir tree site 2 hole 3 replicate 1 | place: USA:California | collected 2015-04-18
GAACACTCCAGAACTCGACCTGCGCTGCGAAGGTGGGGATCGAAACCTTCAACTTTGCGTTTGTCACTCGGAACGGTCGGACCCAGGCACCACCGAACCCAATCGACTCGACCATCACAACCTTCACGCCGGATCCAAAGCGGGACCTGTTCATGAGCTCCGGCGACCAGGTGAAGGTGTCCTTTACGGACACGTCGAACGGATTACGGACGGTTCTCCAGGACCTGACAACTGGTCAGAGCGGTTCGATGACGGCTAGCGCCGCCAACGGTTTCGCCCACATCAAATTCGATCCGACCGGCACCAGCTGCACCGCGCTTCCGTACGACTTCCATCCGATGTACAGCACGTCGTCGGAGGAGACTCGGGTCATCTGGGCGGCACATACCTACAACGTCGCCTTCTCGGATGAGATCGGGCATTTCGAAACCTGCAGCGGGGTGAAAGCCATTCCGGCGACGCCATTCGGTGTCGATGCCGCGGGCAATCCGATCAGCTGCCCGAAGGGGAACAAGGAAGAAGTCGGAGCCGAGCCGACCGACCGTGATGATAGCTTCTGCTTCCCGGCGTCCGAGGCGCTGCGCATCCATATCAACGGCTGCACCGATACCAACACCGGCTTTGACGGGCTGGACTACACGCCGGTCTGGCCGGATGGCAACACGAGCCTGCATCCGGCGCCGTTCCTTTTCAGTAGCCCTCTAACCGGCGCGGATTTCAACGTCAACTACGATCGCGTCGCCTTCGAGGCCGATCTCCCGCGCATCGAGTTCAACACCTGCAACCGCAACTCCGGCGCGGGGTGCACGTTAATCCCAACGACGGATGACGGCGTGCCCGCCACGTTCTATCCGTTCTTCAGCACTGTCTCCGCCGACGGCGCATGCCGCTGGAACCTGGGAACCGACATGCCCAGTACCACGAACGACTTCGGCAAGAACGCTGGCTGGGGAACGCTGCTGAGCACGACCTATCTGGCATTTGGTGGCGGAGGGGCGACGATCCAGCGTTTCAACAACTTCCGGAATGTGATGTCGAGCAGTCCCTGCGCGGCCTGACGGCGGCGACCAGGCAGGCCAAACACGTAGTCGAAGGGGGCCGCATGGTGCGGCCCCCGCCGTTGTCCGGTCGGTTCATGGTGGACTTGATGGACTGAGAGGACTGAGATCGATTCCATTTGCTGCAGCAAACTTCGCGCTGATTCCCGTGTCCGCCTCGGCGAGCGGCCCTACGTTGGTTTCTCTTCGAGGGAACATGACCGAGTCCTTGCAGGAGGCAGGTCAGCGACTGGCGACTGCGGTCGAGCCGCCCGATGTGCATCGTGACTGGCCTCGGCTCGTCGGCTCTGGGCCTGAAGGCCTTGGGGCACAGTTCGGGGCGATTGCAGCACGGATCTACGTCCACGCCCCTGACGGTGGCCAGCGGGACGCCACAGGGACCGATACTCTCAGGTCGCAAGCCCGCAATAGCAAGCCGCGCCCCTCGTCATACGGAAATGGTCTGGACAGGTCTGCTGCCGAGCGTGCTCACCTTCCTGGCAGAGCGCCCGCTGATATTGGCTCTCGCCCTGGTAAGCCTCGGCCTCGGATTCGTGTTCTGGCGCTTCATGGACGAAATCGCGTCGGTGCTGAGCCCGGGCCTGAACGCCCTCGCTGATGGGCTTCGGCGGGGTCGGCCAGCCGCTCGCGGAGTGGAATTGCCGATCGCCTACCCGGTCGATGTGGGCGTGGATGCGGTCCGCGCCGTCGATCCGGCATTCTCGACCCCATCCTTCCTTGCCGAAGTCCAACGGATCGGCAGCCTAGTGCTCGCCTGCTGGGCGAAACGAGATCTCGCGCCGTGTCGAGGTCTGATGACGGACGCCTGCTGGGATCTCCAGGCGGCGCAGCTGGCTCGGCCCCTCGCGGACGGCTGGCGGCCCTTCGCGAAGACCGTGACGGTGAGTCCCGAATGGATCATCGCCGTTCGGAGCGACGCGGCCGCAGATCGGATCACGGTTCGGACGCGCGTGCAGTGCCCACAGGGCACCGGCAAGGTGGTCCGCGGGCGCCGGATCGCTGAGTGGATCGAAGACTGGACGATCGTCCGCGCCAAGGTCAGGTCGGCGGCCGCAGCGCCAGGCCGCGGCTCGTCCGGCGAGTGGCTCGTCGACGGGATGCGCCATGTGGCCGTCCGCCTCGAGCGCGCCGCCTGATTGGCGTGGCCGCCGAACCTGTCGGAGCGAGATGCTAGCAGGCTGGCCGCTGTCGAATTCACCAGCGCCCCCGACAGCAAATGGTTCAACACGAGCAGGCGGCGCTGTTCGGAGCGAGTCAACGTGATCCTGTCCCCTTGCATGAGAGGACAAAATCACAGAACTGCTCAGGGAGGACAGAATCCCAGAACTACAACATGACAACCACTAAGGGTTGACATCGATGTCACTCGGGGTTACGGTGGGTCAGGCAATCGCTGGAGGGTGACCCAACCGTCAAGAGTCGAGGAGGAATGGAACGTGAATGGAATTCGCCGCTTATTTGTTATCGGATCGGGTCTTGCGCTGACCATCGGCCTCACCGTCGCGGCTGCCGGCTCTGCCAGCGCGTACGGCCAGGCCAATTGGCAAGTTGCTTTCTCGGGCAACTTCAACCACACGTCCGGTGGTGGCGGCGCCAGCGGATTTTGGGGATGGTGCGACTTCGCCGGCGGCGTCCAGAGCGGCAGCGACGCGGACTGCTCGTTGTCGAACTATTTCTTTGCGAGCGGCGGTGCCAGCACGGGTTTCCTGGTCAATGAGCGCATCCAGGGGACTGCATGGGATATGGAACCCACGACCTTTCCTGCGCCCGGGCTTCCTGCGAATGACTTCTTCATCACCGCTGGAAGTGTCACACTAACCGGTCCAATGATCGCGAAGTCGATCGCTTCCGGCTTTGTTCCGCCCGGTTGTAGCGTGACCGGATCGACGGCGACTTGCCCAATTCCAGCGCTGGAAGCCCTCCATTTCTATAGCCCTGACACTGGCGTTCCTGCAGCGGCTGGACACTTCTCGCTCGCGCAGGTCTTCGAGTTGCTGGGGCAACCGGTGCCACCAGGCACCCACATCGACATCCAGGTCAACCAGATCCCCTAGCCCGTCCGGAGTAGAAGATGCAGGGACGCGCGGGCCGCGTCCCTGCACATCTCTAATGCTTCGGAATCGATAGCGCGGCGACTACCTGTTGCTGGTTGTGCGCCGGGTTGGTGCCGTCGTTGTAGGTGCTGACGAAGGTCGAGTAGTCGATCGCGCCGGCGAAGTCATTGGAAGTAATCACCGAGGAATGTGTCAGCAGTGGTGGCCTTGGCTACCCCGTAGGATTCCCTGCCGAAGCGGAGCGGCAGCGCCACTGGAGCATCCCGCGCTACCTCACTGGAACCGGTGCTAGCCCTGCCTCCGACATCAGCTGGGGTTGCGATCAAGAAATGACGTCGAAAGTCAGTTGCTGTAGATGTCATCGCCGCTTCGATCCATAGTCACCTATCGTCGCCAGGGCCTGAGCGAGTTCGGAGCGCGACACGATGCCCAGTTTTGGGTAAACGCGGTACAGGTGAGCGCCCACCGTGCGATGGGACAGGAATAACCGGTCCGCGATATCCCGATTGGAAAGGCCTTCGGCCGCCATCTGAGCGATCTGTAGCTCTTGGGGCGAGAGGGCCTGACGCGGTTTCTTGCTGGGCTCGGGAGCCCGCTCGCCCGACGCACGCAATTCACCTCGAGCCATGTCCGCCCAGGGCTGAAGTCCTAACGAGTCGAACGCTTCGTGAGCTTCGCGCAGCCACGGCCTCGATTCGATAATGTGGCGCTGACGCCGCAGCCAGCTGCCGTACGACATCTGTACCCGCGCATAGTCAAACGGCCACTTGGGTTCAGCCGCGAGCGCAAGCTCGTAAAGGCGTCTGGCTTCCGACTCCTCGGCGACCAGAGCGCGGGCGTAGCGCAAGCCCATATGGACCAGCGGCGCCGGCGTACGTCTGCCCAGTGCCTCCAATTCGGTTAGGAGCCGACGGGCGTCGGCGTCTCGCCCGGCGCGCACGGCGCATTCGACCACATACGGCGCCGCGGCGTGCGCAACAAGCTGATGGTATGCGGAGCCGTCACGGTCGAACATCCGCGCGAAATGGTCGAAAGCATCCGAGTTTCGCCCGGCGGTCATCGCGACGATCCCGTGGGCGAATTCCGTTTGAGCATGAAGCACAGACAGTCGAAGTGCCGTGAGCGGTCCACCTGCGGTGGTGATCAGCCGCTCGGCACGGGGTTCGTCACCTCGCAGCCCCACCAAGATGCCGCGTCCGATCTGGCTCATCGCAGTCCAGATCGGTTGGCCGGTCTCGCTCGCCAGCCTGCTTCCTTCCTCAGCTTCGCGCAGGGCTTCGTTGAACTGACCAACGTTGATGCCGGCCCACGCCCGCACAACCAGCAGTTGGGCTAGCAGGCCGAGCCTGCCTTGCGCACGGAGCATTGGCGCCGCCCGATCCATCAGCTCGATCGATTGACTGATGTCCCCGACCGCATATGCGGCGAAGGCGAGGAGCTGCGTGCCAGTGGAATCAGTATCACGGCCTGCGGCGTCCCGAACTTTCGCTGCAATAACCCCTGCTGAATCGACCGGCGCTGCCAGGGACGCGATCTCGATAATCCGAGGATCCAATCCGTCGCGGGCAAGTTGGTCGACCGCCTCAAACACTTGGGTTCTTGCGGCTTCGCCCGGATCGGCCCACCAGCAACGTAGCGCCCCGCCCTGGAGAAGCTTCAGCGCCAGGTCCCTGTCGCCCTCGGCTGACGCGTCGCGAGCAACTGCGACCAGTTTGGCCACCGCCGTCGGGTCGCCGGGTGTCCCGTCGTGAAAGATCTCGCGCAGCCAGGTCATACGCGCGATGTCGTGGGGCGTCAGCTCCAATCTCGCTGCAGCGTCCAGTAGCCGGCCGACAGCGGTGGGTTCGCCGAGTTGAAATGCTAGCTCAGCTGATGCGAGCAAGCGACGGGCCCGGACTGTGCCATCGGGCGTCAACGAGGCAGCCAACTCCAGCGCGCCAAGCGCCGTGGTGGTCGCCCCGCGATCCTGCGCTCGGCCCGCGGCCGCCTCCAAATCCGCCGCGGCGCCTTCGTCTGCTCCGAGGACTGACCCGGCGCGATGCCAGGCACGTCGGTCCGGTTCCGCGATGACCTCCGCCAGCGCCAGGTGGCCGGCCCTCCGCTGCCCCGGGGTTGCTGCCTGATCCAGCGCAGAACGGATCAGCGGATGTCGAAAGCGAACCCGGGCGCCCGCAATCGTGATCAAACCGGAATCGAGCGCGGGGTCCAGAACGTCGATTGAGAGCTCCTTGCCGGTGGCCAGGCGTGCCGCACTCAAAACCTCACTGACGCTGGGCTCCACGTCGAGGGCGACCAGCAGGAGAGCGGACTGCGTGTCCTTCGGGAGTCTCGCGGCCTGAGCCGAAAACGTGCGCTCCAGCCGGTCTGTCAATGGCATGCCATGGGGCGTCGTCTCCTGGCTATTGCCCGCCTGCCTCAAGGCGTGGGGCAGCTCAACCAGCGCGAGCGGGTTGCCGAGCGCCTCGTCGAGAATCCGGCGCCGCATCGGCGGTTCCAACTCCGGCGAAACCTGGTCGAGAAGCTCTATTGACGCGGCGTCGTTTAACGGTCCGACGTGGATCTCTTGGAGATGTGCTGATCGAAGGGGAGTATCGAAACCCTCCCGCAGGCCGACGACGAGCAGCGTGCGCGTGGACTCGAGCCGGCGGCCGATAAAGGACAGGACCGAGGCGGTCGGCGCATCGAGCCACTGGACGTCATCGGCGACTACACAGATCGGCTTATCGCCAGCGACCTCGACGATCAAATTGAGAGCGGCAAGGGCGACCAAGAACACTTCGGGTGCGGGACCGGCCCGCATTCCGAGCGCTGTCAGCAGGGCGGTTTTTTGGGGGTCCGGTAGGCGGCCGGCTGCGGCCAGAACGGGTTGCAATAGCTGTTGGAGACCGGCGTACGGCAGGTCAGTCTCGCTTTCAACGCCGGTGACTGCGATCACTCGGTAACCGCGATCCTGGGCTCGTTTAGCGGCGAATTCGAGGAGAGATGTCTTTCCGATTCCCGGCGTGCCGCTGACCAGCCAGGCGCTTCCACGGTCCACAGCATTCGCAAGCGCCGTCTCCACATCACCGATCTCGGTCTCGCGTCCAACAAGCCGTAGATCGCGCCCAGTCGCGGTCGAGGACTCCATCCCGGTTCATTTTGCCCCACTTTGATTGCGCGATATCGCGGACGAACTCAGTCAGTCATCTGGGCCGGAGCACTAGGTCATCGCTGCCGGGCGGGCCGCGGAAAAGCAGTCGCTTGCCAGAAGCGCCACCTGGACTTCGCAACCTATCGTGGGCTTACGTCGACCCCTGACCTTAGAAGGAGGTTTAGCGCTTATGGCAACGGCAGTTGCTGCTCCGAAGACTGTGATTCGTGATCCGATCGGCGATCATCTGATAACGCCGAAGAACTCGGCGCTGGTCGTGATCGACTACCAGCCAAGTCAGATAGCGGCGGTCCGTTCGATGGATCGCGATCTACTCCTCAAAAACGTCGTCTCGATCGCGAAGCTCGCAAAACTGTTTGCTCTCCCTATCGTGCACTCGACGGTCAACGTCAGGACGGGTCGGGGCCAGCCGACTCTGCCGCCGCTTGCTGAGGTGCTGGCCGACACCCCGCCCATCGACCGGACCACGACCAATGCCTAGGAAGACCCGGACTTTCTGAGTGCGGTTCGCGCGACGGGCCGCCGCAAGCTCATCATGTGCGCCCTCTGGACCGAGATCTGCATGGCATTCCCCGCGCTCGACGCGATGCGCGAGGGCTACGAAGTCTATCCGGTGGTCGACGCGATTGGCGGCACGTCGGTCGAGGCCCATCGCGCGGGCCTCGATCGTGTATTTCAGGCGGGAGCCAAGCCAACCAGCTGGGTCGCGTTGGCGGTTGAGCTCCAGCGCGACTGGGCCCGTCTGGAGACGGTGCAAGAGGTCTACCAGATAGTTCTAACGGAGCGACTCCTCAGGGAGCAGTGAATGGCCACCGCAATCATCGGCATCGGAAACCTCGGCGGGGCGGTGGCGCGCTTGCTTGCGTCGGGCGGCGAGCCAGTCATCCTTTCCGCTTCCAGTCAGGCAAAGGCCAGAAAGGCTGCGGCGGCCATTGGAATCCCAGGGAGTGCGGCGCTGAACAACCGCGACGCCGTGCAGCGCGCCGACAACGTCGTGTTAGCCCTTTGGCTGGACCCGATGCGAGAAGTGATCGATGAGGTCGCTGACCTCCTGCCAGGCAAGGTCGTGGTCGACCCGTCGAACCCAATCCGAGTCGCTGCGGACGGAACCTTCACGCGAACGCTTCCCGAAGGCCAGTCCTCCGGCGAATTGGTGGCCAGCCTGCTTCCACAGGGAACAAGGTTCGTGAAGGCATTCGGCTCAGTCGCGGCAATCATGCTTGCATCGAATTCACGTCGAACCCCAAAGCGCGCGGTTCTTTTCTACGCGACCGACGATGCGAAGGCCGCAACCGAAGTCGAGCGCCTCATCCGGGTTGCGGGGTTCGATCCGGTGCCTGCCGGCGGGGTTGCGAAAGCGGGGCGAATCGAAGTTGGTGGCGACCTACACCCCTATGGCGGATTGAATGGCCGGCTCGTCGATCGCGACGAGGCGTCGTTGCTTGTAAGCCCAGCGGAGCGGACCTCGGTAGTCGCAAAGTAACAAGGAGGTAAGCGGAGATGAGTTCAGTTTTGATGGTGTTGACCGGATCGACCGTGTGGACGATGAAGGATGGCACTCCCCACCCAACCGGTTTCTGGGCGGAAGAATTCACGCGTCCGCACAAGACGTTTTCCGATGCCGGGCTTAAGGTCTCGATCGCCACGCCACAGGGACGGACACCAGTGGTGGATCCGTTGAGCCTGGCGCTTCCCTTCAACGGGAACGACGCGGCTGCCGTCGAGTCCCATAAGGCGTACATCGCCGCGAAGAAGTCAACGCTCGAGAGCAGCAACGTTCTGGGCAGGATCAACCCGTCTGACTTCGATGTGATGTTCATCGTCGGCGGCCATGGCCCGATGCAGGATCTGGCTGTCGATCCGGACATCGGAGGGCTGATCGCCGCCATCCTTGGCGACGAGAACAAGATCCTGGCCTCGATCTGCCATGGAACGGCCAGCTTCCTAACGGCGCACGATGGGAATGGCCAGTGGCTCTTCAAGGGCCGCAAACTTACTGCCTTCAGCAATCAGGAGGAAACCCAGGCCTCCTTTGCCGGGAATGCGCCGTGGTTACTGGAAGATCGTCTTCGCCTCGCCGGAGCGAACTATGTGTCGAAGCCCGCGTGGACGCCGCACGTCGTCACTGATGGGAACCTGATTACTGGACAGCAAAGTACGTCCGCCCAGGTCACCGCCGATGCGGTCATGAAGATGCTCAAGGTGGCGGTGTGAGCGCGGACGCAAAAGAGGAGCTTCTCCTAGAGCTGAAGTCGAAGAACACGACCAGAAGCATCAAAGACTTCTCGCCCGAAGGCATCAGGCTCGAGTCCAATCTCGAGGGAGAGGCCAAGGGCGTGTACAACGCCACGTTCTACGCGACGATCACCATGCTGGTAAAGCCAGATCGAACCATTGACTACGAAGTACGACAGATCCACACGACCCACGCAGAATAAGTTCGTGGGCGAAACTACCTTCCAGACTGCATCAAAAAAGCTCGCGTGGCTGAACGGAATCAAAGCACGGCACGAAGGGGAGTACGACCCCGTCGCAGGTGAAAACAATTTTCGAGTGTACGGGAAAAGGTAGGAGCACATTTGATTGAGGAGGAATGAAGTGGCATCACAAACTCAGCAGGCAAGCGCGGAGGCTGTCGTTTAAGACTACATCGCGGTTTACAACACCCACGATCTTGACGCGTCGAGCAAGAAGATCGCACAGGACATCGTCATTTCCAGCCCGCTGTTGGCCGGTGTCAGGGGCCTCGACGCTCATCGCAAAACCAAGCAACAATTCTGGAAATCCATGCCCGACTTTCAGTTCAAGGTTGTGAACATCGCGGCAAATGGTGATTTTGTGGCTACTGAGCTGGTGGGCGCGGGCACCTCCACAGGCCCGACCGAGCTTCCCGGACGAGATCCAATCCCGCCGACGGGGCGTCGGGTCGAATTTGGGCTTGCTGGGTTCTTCCGCGTGGACTCCGACGGGCTCATTGCCGAGGAGCGCTACTACCACGACCGCATGGCTCTGCTCCAGCAATTGAACAGCTAGCAACCCAAGGTTGGGGGCGGAGGCTCCTGAACCCTCGCGGTTGCATTACCGTCGTCGGATGAGGACTCTGCACCCGGCCTACCGCGTCACGGACCTTGGCGCCTCCGTGGTTTTCTACACGGCTCTCGGGTACGGCCAGGTCGGTCGCGTTGACCTCGGCGAGGGGGCCAGCCTAACCATGCTCAAGTTCCCCAGCGATGAGTTCGTTGCCCTCGAACTCGTGCATCGGCCAGGCGACGGCCCGGTGGAGATCGGCACCGGCTTCAGCCACCTCGCCGTCCAGATCGACAACCTCAAGGCCACCGTCGCGGCGTTAACGCAAGCGGGACTGAGGCCCGGTCCAATCGAGCTTCCTGGGGGACCGGATGGGGCTCAAACTTCATGGCTCACCGACCCCGACGGCTATCGGATCGAGTTGGTCCAATGGCCACCCGGGCATCCCGATGGCATCTCCGCGGCCGACTTCCCTCAGCCAGCAGACCTATAGACAGCGAGGACGACGCCCGTCGTGGTGGTTGTGCTCCCGACTAACCAGCCAGAGAGCCATATCCGAATTCAGATGGAGTTCGAAACTTGTCCGGTCGGGGTCCTCCGCGATTCGAGTTTTTGGACTAGAGGAACGTTCAAGGACCCCAAGTCGCTCGCGCGTGAGCTCGCCACCACGCTGAAGATGATTGAGAAGGTTCCTGACATCCCGATGTTCCGCCAGAACACCGCGGGATTCGTCCACGATCTCCCCAACGGAACGCTCTCGAATGTAGAGGGAGACAGCAACTACGTCAGGGTGCAGGTGCTTACGAACGCAGGGGCGCTCGATCGTGACAAGCAGCTCGCCGTGGTCCGCCAGTTCACCGACCTGGTTGCGGCTGCCGCCGGCGAT
>WNFF01009625.1_pt1 | contig 10176 bp, 13 predicted proteins | sample 5400441 | NCBI WGS metagenome assembly WNFF01 (sample SAMN13153345, study PRJNA577476) | soil metagenome | isolation source: 120 cm saprolite under Douglas fir tree site 2 hole 3 replicate 1 | place: USA:California | collected 2015-04-18
CCGATCTCTATTCGCGGGTCAACGTCGGCACCAAGGTGATCGTGCTGCCGATGGACCGCCGCGCCGACAATGCGGACGGCAAGCGGGGCTGACTGCTCTTTGCCAAACCTGACAATGCAAAATGGTGCCGCTGCGGCGCCATTTTTTTGTGACGGCAAATGTGGCACGCCACAGTCCGCCGCTTCAATTAACTGGGATCGACCGCACTCTGGCGTCACAAGAACTCGCCCTGTAGACTCTCCCGCTCAATCAGTCGGGGGGACAATGCGTCCGGCGCTGCGCCTCAAAACGATCCTGCTCGCGACCGCCGTGATCGCGGTCTCGTTTCTCGTCAGCCTGAAGGCCATGGACTGGCTGTCGCCGCGCGGCGCGGTCCGCGCGCCGGTGCTTGTCGAATTGCCGCCGCTGCCGCCGGCGCCGCACAGCTCCAGCATCATTGCGCCGGTTGCGATTGCGCTTGCCGCCATTCGCGACGCCGCCGACCGCGGCGCGCCGCGCAGCTTCGCCGGAAAAGCCGACAATCCGGTGTCGCAGATTCTGCAAAACGCCGATATCGGCTGGACCGCGTCGCGCGGGCCGATTACGGCGATCGGCGCCCAGGATACGCTGTCGCTGGCTACTCCGCTGACGGGAATGCTGAATGTAACCGGCTCGCTGTCTTCGAAGGCGACCGGCGCGGTCGGTGACGCGCTCGGCGGCCTGCTCGGCGCCAACGTCGCCAAGCAGATCGGCAGCGTCAACATCAAGGCGCTCAATGCCAGCGCGGAGATCAAAGGCAACGTCACCATCACCGCGCGGCCAAAGCTCGCGGCGGCCTGGCGCATCGAGCCGAATTTGGCTGCGCAGGTCACGCTTGGCGACACCAACCTTTCGCTGGCGGGCGCGCGCGTCAACGTTCCGGCGCAGGTCAAGCCACTGATCGACAAGGCCGTCGCCGATCAACTCACCGCGGTGCAGGCGCGGATCCGCAACGATCCCGCGTTCGAACAGAACGCGCGGGCCCAATGGGCCAAGGCCTGCCGCTCGATTCCGCTGCAAGGCACCGGCGCCGCCTCGTCGCTACCGCCGCTTTGGCTGGAGCTGCGGCCAACCCGTGCGATCGCGGCGCAGCCGCGCGTCGATGCAACGGCAGTCACGCTGACGCTCGGCATCGAAGCGGAGACCCGCATCACTTCGGTGCAGACCAAGCCCGACTGCCCGTTTCCCGCGCTCATCGCCATCGTCCCACCGACTCCGGGACGGGTCAGCATCGGCGTGCCGATCGATATGCCGTTCACCGACATCAACAGAATTGTGGAAGCGCAATTCGCGGGCCGGACATTTCCGGAGGACGGTTCGGGCTCGGTCGACGTCACCGTGAAGCGTGCAACCGTCGCGGCGTCGGGCGACCGGCTGTTGATCTCGCTTTTGGTCAACGCCAGGGAGAAAAAGAGCTTCTTCGGGTTCGGCGGCGAAGCCAATGTGCATATCTGGGGCAAGCCGGTGCTCGACCAGTCGCAGCAGACCTTGCGGCTGACCAACATCGAACTCGCGGTCGAATCCGAAGCCGCGTTCGGACTGCTTGGAGCTGCGGCGCGCGCGGTCATGCCGCACCTGCAAAAGGCGTTGGCGGAGAGGGCCATCGTCGACCTCAAACCTTTTGCAACCAACGCGCAGAAAAAAATCGCGGCCGCGATAGCTGATTTTCAGAAGAACGAGGACGGCGTGCGGGTGGCGGCTGACATCACCAGCCTGCGACTTGCCGATATTGCCTTCGATTCAAAAGCGCTGCGCGTGATCGCGGAAGCCGAGGGCGCGATTAATGTCTACGTCACCGTGCTGCCGGGGTTGTGAACGCGTTATCCTGAGGAGCGGCCGCTTGGCCGCGTCTCGAAGGATGGGCGACAGAGCGCAGCCGTCATCCTTCGAGGCTCGCAAGAGCTCGCACCTCAGGATGACGGTAAGCGCGCTCGCTGCGTCAGCCCTCGAATTTGAACGAGACGTTGAGCTTGGCGCGGTAGGCTTCGATCTTGCCCTTGGCATCCAATTGCAAATCGAGCTGGACGACTTCGGCGACGCGAAGATCGCGGAGTGATTTTCCGGCTCTGCTGACGGCCGCCGCGGCCGCCTTTTCCCAGGAATCCTTGCTGGTACCGATCAGCTCAATGACCTTGTAGACGCTCTCAGCCATGTCGTCCTCCCGTTCGATGTTAAGCAGGATGCAGGTGCTCCTGCCGCCGGGAAGCCTAACATCGGGATATCGGGGCTGAAAGGATGCGGCGCGTCGTGCTGGATCAAAAAAACGGCCGGGCGGCAGCGCTGCCGTCCGGCCATTTTCACGATCAGGCCCTCAACTTACGATCGTGCCTCAGATCGAATATTTGAACTCGGGCATCGCCTTAAGCTCATCCTTGGTCGCGTTGAACAGGGCGTGATCCGGGTACCACGGATTGGGCTTCGCCACTGTGGCGGAGGCTGGCGGTGTATTCGTATTCGCAGCACCCGTGGTCGTCGCCGGCCGGGTTGGCGGGGCATTCGGCCCGTTTGACGCGCCGGTGTAAACGACCGGCTCGCTGACGAATTTGATCTTGTCGAAGGGAATGGCGACCAGGTGTTCGCCGACGCCGAGGAAGCCGCCGACGCCGATCACCACCCCCTTGATGTTCCCGCCCTTGTCGGTCAGCAGGTCGTTGATCGAGCCAAGGCTTTCATTCTTGTCATTGTAGACGCTGAGGCCGACCATTTTCGACGCGCGCCAGTTGCCCTGGAACGACGAATCGGACGCAGCGGCCGGCGCCATGTTGGCGCGGTCGGTGGTTGCCGTCGGGTTTTGCGCAAACGCGACGGTCGCCAGCAACGCCGACCCGACCAGGCCGGCTGTCATATATTTCGCTAACATCTGGATTCTCCCTGATAAGAAAATTGTCAGGAGAAAACCCGTCAAGGCGTCCGCTGTTCCAATTACCGCACTGCATTTTCGAGGTTGCAATGGACGATGATTGGCTGGTTCCGTAGCAGCGTCGGCGCGATCACGCACACGACAAACCGCTTGCGGTATTGCCGCTCCAGGCGATTTTCGAAAGGGCCGATCAGAAGCCGCCCCAGTACGGCGGTATTCCGTAGTAACGATGCAGCTCCGCTTCCTGCGAGCGATCGCCCCAGTCGAAATCCTTGTCCGCGCGGAATGACGGCGCGCGCCTCAACTCGTCATCATCGATGTCGAGCTCGTAGGCCTCGAATTTCCGGTTGTAGGTGAGACGCGCCCACGGCAGCGGAAGCAGATTGGTTCCCATGCCGAGGAACCCGCCGAAACTGAGGATCGCGTAAGACACCTTGCCGCTGACCTTATCGATCATCAGCCGCTCGATGTGGCCGATCCGGTCGCCGCTCGGCCTTCGCACTGCGGTACCTTCGACCCGGTCACTCGCAATCAGCTGGTGCGGTTTTGCCATGACGTCGGTCATCACACCCTCCCTTGGGTCGATGAGGCGGAAATAACGTTCATGCCGCCAAGGAGTTCCGTCAGGCTGCGAGCGCTTCCCGATCCGGCTCGGAATCATCGAAGAAGGCCACCGCCTCGAACCGGTAGCCGCATGCCCGGCACTGCCAGAGATAGGACGTGCGGTGCGGACCGGCTTCAACCCAGTCCGGAGCGGCGATCGGCTGGCCGCATTGGGCGCAGGGATTTTCGTGGGGCAAATAGCCGATTTCTATTCTGGCCATGGCGCGACTCCCTTTTGATTTTTTTGTGCTGTTGGAAGGCGAATTGGACAGGTTTGCTGTCGGATACCAGTGCTCCTGCCACTCAGGATTCTTGGATAGCATTAAGTCTTTTGAACGGCGACGAAGGCGACGATGGGTAACCCCGCGCACAAACGTCATCCTGAGCTGCGAGCCGCCTTCGGCGAGCCTCGACGCGGAGTGTGTAGCAAATTCACGACGAATTCAATGCGCTTTCGCATCAACCGCCGGTTCGGCGCTATGCACCGCACCGGGCTTGCGGACATGAATCGTGGCGATGTCGTCGGCATACACTTTCTGCCAGCCGTCGATGTGATCGAGCAGCTTGGTCGCGGCACTCTGCGTCCGCATCAGGGTCGCCTCGATCCTGTACTCCTCGAGCAGCCGGAACAGATTTTCCGGCTCCATCAACCCGCTGGCGGCGTTGTGGTCGACAAAGAATTTCTCGCCATAGAGTTCGGTGCGGCCGTCGATGAAGGGTGCTACGCCGTTGGCGATCAGATAGCCGCCGAAATCGTAATCGTTGAACACGCGGGTGAGATTCAATTTCTTAAGCGCGATCACGGCCGCGACCGGCGAGCCGCGGGTGTGCGGTTCGAAGCGATGCACCGAGGCATAGACAAACGTTCCCGCCATCAGCGCGATCGCAACGCTCGCCAACAGTACGCCGCGCATCGGCGCGGTGGCGTTTGAATTTGAAAGCTCAAGGCCGCCGATCTGCTTCGCCAGGGGAGCCGCGAGAAGAAGTGGTGCGAGCAGCGCCAGAATTTCGGCGCTGCGTTCCTGGCTCAGCGCCATGTGCAGCAATCCCAGCAGCAGCACGATGCGCAGCGGCGGCAGTTTGACGCCGCGAAACAACGCGAGCCCTGTTCCCAGCAGCAGGCACACCTCGAACGCACCGAGGCTGCCGAAATTCGCGGGCCGCCATTCCATGATCAGCGGCAGCGCGCCGCCAAGGCCAAGGATCTTTTGTGACGCCAGCAGCGAATTCCAGCCATAGAGCGTGCAGCAACTTGCCGCCAGCGCGGCCACGCCGAACGCGGCCCATCGCAGCGCCAGCGATTTGCGCGACTGGACATCAGCGCTCAACACTGCATCGAGCGCGACCGGTGCAATCAGCACCAGGCCGAATACAAAACCGCCATGCAGATTGGCCCACAACGCCATCAGCGGCAGCAGCCAGAATGACGGCGCGCCGCGCCGATCCGCGGCCACGATCAGTCCGCCGCCCCACGCCACCATCACCGGCAATGCCAGCACATGCGGCCGCGCCAGCAGATGCGGCACGGTCAACGCCAGCGCCGCCGCAATGAACACCAGCGCCGTGCTTTCGCTCAGGCGCCTGCTCAAGAACCCTGCAAGTAGTGCGAACGTCACCGCGATCGCAGCTGCGGCTGTGACCACCGGCCCGCTCCAGCCGGCGACCGCATACGCCTTGGCGTAGGCGACCTGCGCCAGCCACTGCGTCGAAATCCACGGCTGGCCGCGCATGGTAAAGGAATAGACGTCGGTTTCCGGCACGGCGCGATGGTCGAGAATCCATTGGCCGACGGTGATCTGCCACATCGTGTCGGGATCGATCAGCAGCCGGTTGCCGGCGAGCAGAAACAGCGCATAGACGCCGACGCCGACCCACAGCGGCAGCAGGCCGCGCATCGGGCTTGCATCTGCAGCGGTATTGGCAACGGACATCGTCATCGGCGCGGCCGGATCTCTCGGTTTCTCCGGGGATCGAAGCACGCCAAGGCATAATTCTTGGTAAATCGGTGGCTATGGGATGCGGGCAAAAGCCAGAGAAAGCCGGATTTTGGCCACATCAGTGCCCGGCGATTGCAATAGTCGGGGCGGGTAAGCGTTCAATCGCCGTATCGCGTCCACCCGAGGCCATTTTTCCCGATGAAACATTCGCTATTTCTCGCATCCCTCGCCACCGTGGCGGCGCTGTATTTTCCGCAAACCGCACAGGCGCAGCACGCCGAATATGATGTGCTGGTCGCCACCCATGCCAAGGCCAACGGCCTGCCGGAAGTCCTGGTGCATCGCGTGATCGTGCGTGAAAGCCGTTACCAGCCGGCGCTGGTCGGACGCGGCGGCACCATCGGCCTGATGCAGATCAAGCTCGCGACCGCGCGAAGCCTTGGCTACACCGGATCGGCCGAAGGGTTGCGCGATCCCAACACCAATCTGACTTACGCGGTGAAATATCTCGCCGGCGCCTACCGCGCCGCAAACGGCGACCACAGACGCGCCATCGCCTATTATGCCAGCGGCTACTACGCCGCGGCCAAACGCCAGCGGCTGGAACGCATCAGGCATCCCGAGCCGGTGCTCGCCGGCGCGCCGCCGACAGAAGCTGTCAAGAGCCTCGACGCCAACGCGCGGCAGGTTCCACAGCAAGCCGGTGCAAACCGGCAACGCGCGCGTTGACACCCCACACCATCGGCTTACATTAGCCCTGTTCCGAGGGGAGCTCCGATGAGGAGCTGAGAGACCGCACGCTCAAACTCTGTTCGCAGGGCAAGAGACCGCGGTGACCCTTTGAACCTGATCCGGGTCATGCCGGCGAAGGGACAGGGATGTACCAGGGTTCATATAGTCCGCGGGGGGAATCCCCCGTTTCCGTCATCGGCGCAGGCGTTGCCGGCGCGTGGCAGGCGCTATTGTTTGCGCAGGCCGGCTACGACGTCACGCTGCATGAGCGCAGCAGCGCTGGGATGACGGAATCGACCAGCTACTGGGCCGGCGGCATGCTCGCGCCCTGGTGCGAGGCCGAGACGTCGGAGCCGGTCATCAGCCGGCTCGGCATCCGCTCGCTCGATCTCTGGCGCGAGCATTTTCCGCATACCCCGTTCAACGGCTCGCTGGTCGTCGCGCATTCGCGCGACCGCGCCGATTTCGAACGTTTTGCCAAGCTCACGACGGGCCACAAGAGACTTGATGCGCGCGGCTTGAGCGAACTCGAACCGTCGCTGCAAGGCCGCTTCCGCGATGGCCTGTTCTATGCCGACGAAGGCCATGTCGAGCCGCGCCGCGTGCTGCCGGAGCTGCATGCGCGCTTCACCGCCGCCGGCGGCAGCATCAAATTCAACAGCGAAGCGGCGCCTTCCGATATCGACGGCATCGTGATCGATTGCCGCGGATTGGCGGCGCGCGACACGCAAGCCGGCTTGCGCGGCGTCAAGGGCGAAATCATCCTGATCGAGACCGACGAGGTCGAACTGTCGCGCCCGGTGCGGCTGATCCATCCGCGCTGGCCGCTTTATGTGATTCCGCGCGGCGGCAACCGCTTCATGCTGGGCGCGACCTCGATCGAGGGCGAAGACAACGGCGTCAGCGTCCGCTCGGCGCTGGAATTGCTGGGCGCGGCCTATGCGGTGCATCCGGCGTTTGCGGAAGCGCGCATCGTCGAATTCGGATCGGGCCTGCGTCCGGCGTTCCCCGACAATCTGCCGCGCATTGCGATCGACAACCAGAAGATCGCGGTGAACGGACTTTATCGCCATGGCTTTCTGCTGGCGCCGGCGCTGGCCGAACTGACGCTCGGCTATATCAAGCGCGGCGTGATCGACAACGAGGTGATGCAATGCGCGTGATCGTCAACGGCGAGCAGCGGGAGATCGCATCGTCAAGCGTCGACAGCTTGCTCGGCGAACTCGAATATGAGGGCACCCATTTTGCGATCGCGCTGAATTTCGACGTGCTGCCGCGCAGCCGCTGGGCTCAGACGCCGCTTCAGGCCGGCGACGAGATCGAGATCATCACGCCGCGGCAGGGAGGGTGAGGGGATGAACATTCTTCGCACAAAAACCCTCCCCACGTCGTCCCGGCGAACGCCGGGCCCCATAACCCCTGGCCTTCGTGATTGCGAAAGGCGTCCGCCGCCGTGCCTCAGAGAGATGACACGGCGTATGGGTCCCGGCTCGCGTTCGCTGCGCTCACTTGGCCGGGACGACGAATTGAGGTTAGTCGCGCGCCAAACCAGGCCGTCATCGTCCGGCTTGACCGGACGATCCAGTACGTCGCGGCGGCGATGTGATGGGATGAGTGCGGTCCAAACTCTCCGCGAGTCGTCCCGGCGAACGCCGGGACCCATAACCCCTGGCTTTCGTGATTACGAAAGGCATCTGCCGCCGCGCCTTAATGAGACGACACGGCGTATGGCTCCCGGCTCGCGTTCGCTGCGCTCACTTGGCCGGGACGACGAATTGAGGTTAGTCGCGCGCCAAACCAGACCGTCATCGTCCGGCTTCGTCCCGGCGAACGCCGGGACCCATAACCACCGGCTTTGATGGTTACGAAAGGCATCTGCCGCCGCGCCTTAAAGAAGCGACACGGCGTATGGGTCCCGGCGTTCGCCGGGACGACAAAGGAGGAACGCTGACGCCATGCTGAAATTTTACGACCGCGAATTCACCTCCCGCCTGCTTGTCGGCAGCGCGCTGTATCCGTCGCCTGCGGTCATGCAAGCGGCGATCCGCGCTTCGGGCGCGCAGATCGTCACGGTGTCGCTGCGGCGCGAATCCGCTGGCAGCAAGACCGGCGATGCGTTCTGGTCGCTGATCCGCGAGCTCGAGGTCACGGTGCTGCCGAACACCGCCGGTTGCCGCAGCGTGCGCGAGGCCGTGACTACCGCAAAGCTGGCGCGCGAATTGTTCGGCACTTCCTGGATCAAGCTCGAGGTGATCGCCGACAACGACACGCTGCAGCCCGACGTGGTCGGCCTGGTCGAAGCCGCCGACATCCTGATCAAGGACGGTTTCGAGGTGTTTCCCTATTGCACCGAAGACCTCAGCGTCGCGATGCGGCTGGTCGATGCCGGCTGCAGGGTGGTGATGCCGTGGGCGGCGCCGATCGGCAGCGCCAAAGGCATCATCAACCGCGACGCGCTGAAACTTTTGCGCGATCGGCTGCCCGACATCACGCTGGTGGTCGATGCCGGCCTCGGCGCGCCCAGCCACGCGGCGCAAGCGCTCGAACTCGGTTACGACGCGGTGCTGCTGAACACCGCGATTGCGAAGGCCGCCGATCCCGTGGCGATGGCATCGGCGTTTCGATCCGGCGTCGAGGCCGGACGCTTAGCTTATGAGGCCGGGCTGATGGAAGCCCGCGACTTCGCCTCTCCTTCCACTCCTGTCGTTGGGACCCCGTTCTGGCATGCCGTATCCTGATCGCTCCGCGTATCCTGATCGCTCTGCGTATCCTGACCGCTTTTATCCTGTCGTCGACAGCGTCGCCTGGGTCGCGCGGCTTGCCGTGCTCGGCGTCGGCACGGTGCAACTGCGCGCCAAGGACCTCAACGATTCCGAGGCGCTGCAGCTGGTCAGCGACGCGCTCGCCGTGACCAAGGGCACGCAGACCAAACTCGTGGTCAACGATTACTGGCGCGCGGCTGTGGTGGCCGGGGCCAAGCATCTGCATCTCGGCCAGGAAGATTTGGTGGACGCCGACCTCAAGGCGATCCGCGACGCCGGCCTCACCCTCGGCCTTTCCACCCATGACGACACCGAGCTCGAAACCGCGTTGCGCGCCAAACCTGATTACATTGCGCTCGGTCCGATTTTTCCGACCACGCTGAAGTCGATGCGCTTCGCGCCGCAGGGCATCCCGAAAATCACCGAATGGAAAAAGCGCATCGGCAACATCCCGCTGGTGGCGATCGGCGGCATCAAGCTCGAACAGGCGCCCGCGATTTTCGCGGCCGGCGCCGATTCGATCGCGGTGGTCAGCGACGTCACCCAGAACGCCGATCCCGACGCGCGGGTGCGCGCGTGGCTCGGACAAAATGCGGAGGCTGCTTGAGATGAGCGCTTGTCGAACCACCCCCACCCCAACCCTCCCCCGCAAGCGGGAGAGGGAGCGCGCCTCGCTCTTGTCTTCCCTCTCCCGCTTGCGGGGGAGGGTGGCGCGCTCGTCAGAGCGCGACGGGTGGGGGCGCGCGTGGCTGCAGACCTTCGCGCAGGCGGCATGAGGAGGCTGGCCGATGTCAACGTCCGTCTTCATCGCAAGGCTGATCGGCCCGATCATGCTGGTGATCGGGCTTACGGTGCTCGCCAACCAGTCGGCGTTCCGCGAGATGGCCGAGGAGTTTCTGGCGAGCCGGGCGCTGATCTTTCTCTCAGGCCTGCTGATCATGCCGGTCGGCCTCGCCATCGTGCTGACGCACAATATCTGGGCCGCGGACGGGCGCGTGATGATCACCCTGTTCGGCTGGCTCAATCTCATCGGCGGCGCGCTGCGGCTGGCCGCGCCCGCTTACGTGATGCAGACCGGCCGGACCATGCTGAAGCGACCGCATTTCATAGCCATCGCCGCCGCGTTCTGGGTCGTGGCCGGATCGCTGTTTTGCCTGTTTGGAATCCTGCACTGAAAAGAAACATAATCTCCGGAAGGGAGCACCACCATGAATAGACCCGTCATATCAGCCGAGCTGAAGCCCGCCGTCACCACAGGCCCCTT
>WNFF01017122.1_pt1 | contig 10175 bp, 7 predicted proteins | sample 5400441 | NCBI WGS metagenome assembly WNFF01 (sample SAMN13153345, study PRJNA577476) | soil metagenome | isolation source: 120 cm saprolite under Douglas fir tree site 2 hole 3 replicate 1 | place: USA:California | collected 2015-04-18
CCTGTAAAGTGGCTGGTCCGACGCCTCGAGCAGTTCGGCGACGGGGAGGAGTGCGTTCCAGATGAAAATAATTTGCAAAACTTATGGGACTAAGTTAGTCTTACTTTCTTGTTGCAAGTTAGTTGCAAGGAGATCCCTTGGCTCCGTTTTGCCGGCTGGTCGCGATTGGCTCGTTCTGTCGCCTTGTTTTTCTTGGCATTCTCTTGCTTTCCCTACTTCCGGTTTTCGCTCCGCCGGCTGCCCTGGCTCAGGAGAACCCTTACTTTGTTGCCTATGACCATTATCTCGAAGAACCCGGCAACCTGGAGATCGAGTATTTCTCGACCTTCGGCACCCAGCGCGGCGGCAACAACTTCCATGCCTACTGGGTGGAGTTTGAGTACGGCGCGACCGCTTGGTGGACCACGGAGTTGTACCTGGACGGCCAAACCACCTTCAACGACAGCACCGTGTTCACGGGTTTCCGCTGGGAGAATCGCGTCCGGCCGCTGAAGCACGAACACTTCATCAATCCCATCCTCTATGTCGAGTACGAAAACAAGAACGGCGCGGACAAAATCCTAAAGGAAGGCGAAGGCCACGACGTGGAATCGGACTTCCTCGTTCCGAACGCGGAAGCCCGCAAGGAACACCTTCATGAAATCGAGCTGAAGCTCATCCTGTCCAGCACATTCAAGGGCTGGAACTTCACGCAGAATACCCTCGCTGCCAAGGACCTTTCGAATTCCCCGTGGGAATTCGGGTATGCCCTCGGGGCCAGCCGTCCGCTCGCTTTGAAGGCTTCCGCGAAGCGCTGCACTCTCTGCCCGCAAAACTTTGTCGCGGGAGTTGAGATGTATGGCGGCCTGGGTGACCGGCACAGTTTTGGCCTCCACCATACATCGCATTACCTGGCGCCCGCGCTCGTCTGGAATTTGCCTTCCGGCTGGACGTTGCGGATTTCACCCGGCTTTGGTCTGAACGACAACAGCCACCGGTTCCTCCTGCGCTGGGGCGTCTCGCGGGAAATAGCCGGCTTCGGTTCGATGGTCAGCTGGCTCTTTAGAGGGCGCAAGTGAAAGCCATTGCCGCGGCGCTCGCCGTTTGCACCTCATTTCTTGCGGTGTCTGTTGTCCTCGCGTGGACGCAGAATTCCGGCAAACCGCCCGTCGCCGCAGCGCCCAAATACGATCCGGCCATCTACGCGGAATTGCAAAAGGCGCCCGAAAAAGCGCGGAACCGCGGGAACCCGCTGCAGAACGATCCGGACGCCGTCGCTGCCGGCGCCATTCTATTCAAGCAGCACTGCGCGGAATGCCACGGTCACTCCGCCGAAGGCTCGCGCAAGGCTCCGAGTCTCCTCGCTCCGGAAGTCCAGAGCGCAACGCCCGGAACCCTTTTCTGGCTGTTGACCAATGGAGTGGTTCGAAAGAAAATGCCGGTTTGGTCGAAACTTCCGGAACCCCAGCGCTGGCAACTGGTGAGGTACATCAAGTCGCTTGGCGGGCCTGCTCCGGAGGCAGAATCTCCCGCGCCTAAACCCTGAAAGAAGGATCCTAGTTCGCAGCTTTGGCTGCGTCATTCAGAACCATGGCGAGACGCACGCCCGCTTCCGCAAGGCCGGTCTCCGCGGCCTTGGCGGCGTTGCTTTGATAAACCTCGCCGACGGCAAGATGCTTCTCGAACATGCGCTTCCCCATGTGATTGTTTTCGGTGCAGTTCTTCAATACCATTTCCGGCTCGATGCCGATTTTTTCCGGAAAGGCGTCGTAAACCGCGGTCTCCGCCCGCTCATGGCTCTCCCAGGCCCAGTTGTCCACATGGATGCCAGCAGCTTCCCAGGTGACTCTCTCCGCGTGAAACTGTTCGTCCAGTTCGCCGGCGTAGCGGATCGGGTTGGAGATTTCCATGTCGCGTTCCACGATTTCCGTGTCCCAGATCTGATGAAGATTGGGCGAATAGTCCTCACGCTCCGGATGGAGCAGGTTGGGGAGCGGTTCATGATGAAAATATTTCACCGGCACGCAGTTACCGCCGCTATCGGCATTGGTGATGGCGTGCAGCGGCTGATGCAGATCGCCGACAAAGTGAATGAGGTAGCGAATCGCTTCGGCGCGCTTCAGCGAATCGGCGGACTTGTCTTTCAGAATGGCGCGCTGCTCTTCGATCGCGCGCGTCACGCATCCTTCGTTGCCGCAGTATCCCTCGAGGTCCCCCTTGTGCTTCCCGCGCGGAATATCGATGTAATGCCAGGGACCGTTCTTGCGCTCGTTGCGTACATCGTCCGGCCAAGTAGAGGCGTCCACCATCAGGTCCGTAGTGGCATTGCCGCACCAACGCTTCAGCTTTGGATCAATCGCATTGTCGCCAAGAAGCTTCTGAACCATTTGCCGCGCTTCGGGCGTCAGGTGTTTCTCCGCAATCAAGGCCACCGCCTGATGACCTTTGCAACCCCACGCTTGGGCTGTCTGTGCCCCAAGCAAGCCCACCAGCATGCAGACAGCAATCCAAGGGGCAAGCCTTGAAACCTTGGCAAGTTTCCCCGAGTCACCAGTCACGAGTCGCCTTTCACCTCTTCAGGCGCTGAGCCAGCGCCCGATCGGTTTCCACGATTCGGTGTGATCGCAGATCACGCGTAGCGATGCGGTGATGGGAATGGCCAGAATCAATCCCAGGCCTCCCCACACCCAGCCCCAGAAGAGCAGTGCGATGGTGATCGCCACGGCATTCAAGCGCACGCGGCGGCCCACCAGTTGGGGCGCTACCAGATTGATCGCCAAAACGTGGATGGTAGTGAGCGTCGCCGCAATCAACACGAACTGCCCGAGCGTACTCCACTTCGCCAGCGCAATTATGAATGCCGGCAGCCATGCCATCACCGCCCCAATGTAAGGCACCATGTTCAGCAAACCGGACGCAATTCCCGTCAAAATCGGATAGTCGAGGCCCATCATCCAGAAGAACAGGCTGCTCACGGCAATCACCACCAGCGTCACGATGCTCATTCCCGCGAGGTAATCACGCAGGACATCACGCAAATCTTCCAGCGTTTCCTTGACTTGCGTCCGCCGCGAGGCGGGAAAGAGTTGCAACGTCCCGTGCCAAAGCTCGCGCTTTTCCGCCAGCATGAAAAAAACCAGGAAGGGCATGAACGTAACTTCCAAAAACAGCGCGTACAGGGAGCCAATCCCGCGGAAGATCAGCGTGCGCACGATGCTCGGTTCCGTCTGCACCGTTGTCCTGGAGGATAACCCTTGCTCCGGAGCGATCTGCGCGACCTGCCCTTCGATCCCCCTGATTTTGCGTTCCACGGCGCCGGCCGCCTTCCGTAGAAGACTGCTGTATTTCGGCCAGTTTTCGGCGAAATCCGCGGTGCGCGTCCATAGCCCGTAACCGGCCGCGGCCAGTACCGCGATCAGGATCAGCACCATGACCATCGCGCCCAGCGTTCGGGGCAGACTCATTCTTTCCAGGAATTCCACCGCCGGATCCAGAAAGTAGGCCAGCAAAATCGAAAGCAGCAGCGTGATCACCACGCCCGCGGCGTAGTAGAAGAACAGCAGAATGATGGCCGCCGCGATCACCCGCATGCTGAAGTTCGAACTGGTGAACCGGACCATCGATGGTGGCGTTGGCGTGGTGGACACGAGCGGCTCCGGCGCTCCACGTTAGCACATTCTTGCAAACCGTTGACGACCTCGTGCGCCGCTGTTTCAATGCAGCAATTTCAACCATTTGTTTGGCTTGGCTTTCCATCTGTCGCGTTTAGGCAAGCGACATGCGCGCGCGGGTCCATAAAGTCGCCGTTTTACGTGTGTTAAGCTTTTCTGAGGTCAGCCCGCTGAATTTGGCTGAGACCGGGCCCGCATCCCACTCTGGAGAGTCAGGCTTCTTCCCATGGCCAAAGAGTTTTTTGGAACCGACGGGATTCGTGGCGTCCCGGGCACGCCGCCGCTGGACGACGCCACTCTCTACGCCACCGGGCGCACTCTCGGCGCGTATCTGAAGCGCGAACATGGCGCAGCTCATGTCCTCATCGGCATGGACACTCGCGAATCCGGCCCGCACATTGCTTCATTGCTTGCGGCAGGTCTCGCGCAGGCTGGCGCGACCGTCGCCTTTGCCGGGGTGATTACTACTCCCGGCGTGGCTTGCCTGGTTCGCCAGAATGATTTTCAAGCCGGTGTGGTCATCTCCGCCTCGCACAATCCTTTTCAAGACAACGGGGTGAAGCTGTTTTCGCACGCCGGGATGAAATTCCCCGACGCCGTCGAAGAAGAACTCGAAGCAGACATCTGGAAGCACCGGGACAAAGCCGCGCCAAAGAATCCGCCGCCGCTCATCGCCGATAAATCCCTCGACGCTGAATAGCTCGGCCCGGAGCTGTTCCGCTCGCTCGGAGCCGAGGTCATCGCCATGGGTGTTTCACCCGACGGCCGCAACATCAACGCCGGCTGCGGCTCGCTGCACCTGGAGGGCTTGCAGAAACGCGTCGTCGCTGCAAGAGCTCGTCTCGGCGTGGCCTTCGACGGTGATGCCGACCGCGCGCTCTTCGTCTGCGAAACCGGAAGAATCGTAAATGGCGACGGCGTGCTTCTTGCCGCCGCACGTTTCCTCAAATCTCAAAATAAGCTCAAGGGCGGCCGCGTCGTCGCCACCTCCATGTCCAACCTGGGTCTCGAGCGCGTTCTGGCCCGCGAAAATATCGCGCTGGCCCGCGCCGCCGTCGGCGATCGCTACGTTCTCGAAGAAATGCTTCGCAGCGGCACCGTGCTGGGAGGCGAACAGTCCGGCCACATTATTTTTCTCGAGGACAGCCCTGCCGGCGACGGCCTGCTCACGGCTGCAAAAATTGCCTCGCTGGTTTCTATACACGGCAAAATCGAATCGCTCATCGAAGGCCTCAGGGATTATCCGCAACTGATCGTCAACGTGAAGGTTCGTTCGAAACCGCCGCTCGAGACGCTTCCGGAAGTCTCCCGCGCCTTAGCCGAAGCCCAATCCGCGCTTGGCGACAACGGCCGCGTGGTTCTTCGCTACTCCGGGACCGAGCAGCTCGCCCGCGTCATGGTCGAAGCGGAACACGAAGCCGATGTCCGGCGCTTCAGCCAATCCCTCGCCAACGCCCTCCGCTCCTCCATCGGCGCCTGAGCGCCTGCGGGGAGGAGAGCCCATCTTTCGTCTAACCATGGATTCGGCGTGTCGTCGTTCGGGCACCCTCAAACGAGAAACAGTTGAACTTCGTTGTCTCTTCCATTAACTTCATGGGAGAGAAAGCCACCTCAACGGGGAGAATCTTGGGATGCCGCGCGCTGGATGTATTTCCGCCCTCTGTTATCCACGTTTCTTTTTCTGATCGCGGCGCTCTTTTTGGGCCGGGTTCTTCCAGCGGCTGGGCAGACACAATCGCCGGCATTTCCGGAGACCGCCGCTGGCCTTAAGTCCTTCCTCCAACAACTCTCGGAAGCCGCCGCTTCCGATGATTCTGCCAAATCTTCTGCCGCCTTCCACCAGCTGGAAATCCCTAATCCGGGGAATTGGTTTTACAATCTTCTCGGTCCCGATCTCGCGAAGCGAATGACCGTCGCCTATTCCGTCAATCCCAACGGTCGCGAAGAAGAACTTCGCAAGCAGCTTGCGACGGCGAAAACCCGCGAACGGGAAATTCTAGCCAGCCCCCTTGTAGCTTCCGCCGGCCGACCACTTGCTCCCCTTGAGCGGGCTCTGTCGGATGCCATGAAGAATGGCCAGCTTTTCTTTTCCGCGAAGCTCGTTGACCTGTCTGACAATTCCGTCATTCCGATTGGCTACTTTATCCAGGTGGCCGGCATTTTTCGTTATGTAGACATCGCAACGCTCCAGTCTCTGGACTCCTCCAAACCTCTCCGCATTCGTCAATTTGCCGGGGGGCCGGTTCCGAAAGCGATCCGCAAACCACAGCCCGTATATCCCGAGGACGCCCGTGATCAAAGCCTCTCGGGCACCGTTATTCTCGAAGCCGTAATTGGAAGTGATGGCTCCGTCAAGGAGGTGACGCCTCTCAATGGCCCCACCCTGCTCGTCGAAGCAGCGAGAGCTGCGGTTCTTCAGTGGTCCTTCGAGCCTCCGCTTTTCAATGGCGCGCCGGTCGAATTGGTCATTCCTGTGGAGCTCACTTTCAATTTGAGAGGCGGCCAACCGGCGGGCAACTCTGCGGAATTAGCGAAACCACTTCCCGCGACTGCCCCGCCATCCGCGTATTCAGAGAAAAGCGGTGGATTGGACAGAGAACTTCATGATCTTCAGAAGGCTCGCAAGTCCGGCGACAGGACCGCAGAAGACGCGATCCTTAGCAGTTTTGTGCTTCCGGATCCGGAAAAGTGGTTTACGCAGATGTTTGGCTCCGATGCCGGCGAGCACATGGCCGAGCAATACATCCCCGTTTCACATGCGTTGGTTCAGGTGCTGAAGGGCACGTTCGATCATCTGGATGACATGAAATTCAACGAAATCGAGATCAGGAAATTTGACAAGCCTTGCGACGAGCATGCTGATGATTATGTTTATCCGTTGCTCCTTGCTCGCGCCGGGCAGGTTCCTCTCTATGAAGCGACTTTTCGCAACGGCAATAGCTATCAGCAGATGAATTCTTTTGTGTACGCGGACGGTGCTTTCCGCTACATCGGCCGCATCAACATCCCCGATGGATTGCTTTTCGACGAGTTGAGGCACAAATCGTCCGATATCCCAGCGGCGGCCAGATCCAATAAGCCCGTCAAACTTGGAGGCAATGTTGCATCCGGAAGACTCCTGAAGCGCGTCCCTCCGGTCTATCCGGAAGATGCCCGCCGCGGTTACATCCAGGGCACAGTTCGGCTTCTCGCCGTTATTCAGGAAGACGGCAGCGTTGGAGAGTTACGAGTCGCCAAAGGCGTTTGCTCTCTCTCGAAGGCCGCCATGGACGCGGTCAAACAGTGGAGATATCAGCCCTTCGTTGTGAATGGCCAAAACGTGCGCATCTACACCACCATCGACACCGTCTTTACGCTCAAACGCTGAGAAGGCACCCGTGCGGCCAATCGGCTACACATCCCTTTCGATGCTTGCTTCTCTGCAATCTTGTCCGCGGCGAAATTGTCCACATCGTATTGAAATGATGGGTTTCGCCAAAATCAACAATAACGAAATTCTTTTTGCGCCCGCTAGCGCTCTTTACCTGGCGGCTGCCAGTACGGCAAATCATGCATCTATCCAACAGAAACCGCCCTCAACGCTCCCAAAGAATGGAGAGTCCCGCCGCGATTCTGTGGGATTTTGTAGACTTGGTCTATGTAACATCGGGCTTTCTTGACCGAACCTGATGCTAACCGCCCTACTTTCAATCATCTCGGTAGTTTCCCCTGGAACAGTCACCGCTGGCATGCGGTTTGCTCTCTAATTCTCAACTTATAGAGATTGGCTTCCCGGGGTGGCCGGAACCGATCCTCGACTCGGTTACCGGTTTGGGGCGTCAATTACGAAAAGGGGGGCTTGCGCCAGCCCCCTTTTTCATTTCTACGGCCTTCTCCTCCCTGCACCCCTGTCACCTCGCCCGTTGTCTAGCCCCTCCGTCGGCCTGCCACTAACGCGCTTCTTAGGCCGGGACGAATCATGCGCAGTGGAGAGAAAGGGCCACTCTCCGGCGAAACCCGGAAGGCCGAAACTTCCGTCTTTCTGACTGATAAGTGTCAACAATGAACTGTGAACCAAAAAAATGAGCGGCCGGTGGGGGCACCGGCCGCTCGGGCGTGGGGATGGAGGGTACTGTAATCCGAAGTCAGTCCGGTTTCTCTGGCCGTTCTGCTGCGCTCGCGAGCAGCAGGACGACACACAGGAGCAAACAGGTCACAACCGTGGTGTTACTCCAGAAAATCCAAATGACTTCCGACTACTTGCCTAGCTTGCTGTCCAGCGGATTCCCCGTCGATAGCTCGCTGGGTTCAATATTTCCAGTACTTCCCGCTCCCGCTGGGTTCACTTTTTTTGGTACGGAAGTACTTCCGGTCTAGGCGCGCTCCACGATCATCTGCTTCACTTTTTTTGCTCGTTTCATTCCGCGTGCGTCCTTCGTAAGAATGTTCGGCTGACGGCTCTGGCCTGCAACCCCGCGCTACACGGCTATTGCGGATTACGGTATCCTTCGGAGGCCATGCATGACCTGAACTACTTTAGAGACCATCTGGATGTCTTCGCCGAAATGGGGAAAAAGCGCGGCGCCGCGCTCGACCTGGACGAATTCCGGGCGCTGGATAAGGAACGCCGAGAGCTGATTACAGAGACGGAGGCGCTCAGGGCGCAACGGAACAAAGCCAGCGACGAGATTGGGCGGCTCAAGAAAGAAAACCTGAATGCGGATACGTTCATCGCTGAGATGAAGGCCTTCGCGGAGCCGATCAAGGTCAAGAGCCTCCAAACCGTCGGACTGACAAAGAGACAGGAAGACTTTTTGCTCAGGGTTCCGAATCTGCCGCACACCAGCGTGCCCGTTGGGCACAGCGCGGCAGAGAATGTCGAAGTTCGCCGCTGGGGCGCGCCACCCAAATTCGATTTCGCTCCCAAGCCGCATTGGGAAGTCGGTGAGCGCGCCGGTATCCTCGACCTCGCCGCCGCCACGAAAATCACCGGCGCGCGCTTTGCTGTTTACAAAGGCTGCGGTGCGCGCCTCGAGCGCGCCCTCGCGAATTTCTTCCTCGACGTCCACACCCGCGAGCACGGCTACACGGAAATCTTGCCGCCCTTCCTGGTGAACACCGCGTCGCTCACCGGCGCGGGCCAATTGCCGAAATTCGCCTCAGATCTGTTCAAAATCCTGGACACCGACTTCTGGCTCACGCCAACTTCCGAAGTCGAGCTCCACAATCTCTACCGAGACGAAACCATTCCCGAAGAGAAACTTCCAATCCGCGTCACCGCGTGGACGGCTTGCTTCCGCTCCGAAGCCGGCGCCGCCGGTAAGGACACCCGGGGCATTCTCCGCCAGCATCAATTCCAGAAGGTCGAGCTTTTCAAGTTCACGCATCCGGACAAGAGTTACGAAGAGCACGAAGCTCTCGTGCGCAACGCCGAAACGATTCTCCAGAAACTCGGCCTGCACTATCGCACCGTGCTGCTATGCACCGGCGACATGGGCTTTGCTTCGTCTAAAACATACGACATTGAAGTTTGGCTGCCCGCGAGCAGCGAATTCCGCGAGATCTCTTCCTGTTCGAACTGCGAAGCGTTTCAGTCCCGCCGCGCCGGCATTCGCTTCAAACCCAAGGGCGGGGGCAAGAGTGAGTTCGTTCACACCTTGAACGGTTCCGGGCTCGCCGTGGGCCGCACGTGGATCGCCGTTGTGGAGAATTATCAGCAGGCGGATGGCTCCATACTGATCCCTGAAGTCTTGCGCCCCTACATGGGAATTGACCGCATTCCGGCAGCAGGGTGAGTGCGCGTGAGGCCGCGAGCGCGCGGATTTTCGGATTGGAGTCGATCTTGGCTGTGATCCCCCTCTAGCTCCTGTAACTTACTGTTAATAAATGGTTTAGCCTGGAATCGAACCCATTTTGTCCAAAAAGGTGGGGTACAATTCGCCTCGCAACCCCTTGAAATCACACCTTTTCGTTTGACGGGCGCTTTTCGCCTTGCATACACTCGCTTCACGGCGGCCTAGGGGTTATTGGGTCAGCGGGCTGCCTAGCAGACATCCAATGACGAACTTTTTCGCGCGCGTTGCCCGTTTTCTATTCTGGCTGATCTTTATCTCTTGGAGTGTTTGGCTGCTCCGCCGCCTCGTCGGCTGGATGCTCCGCGACGCTGCAAGTGCGGCCCCGCGAGCTGCGGAGGCTTCTCACGCGGCGCAGACCACCACTTCGGCACGCAGGCTGGTGCGCGATCCGGTTTGCGGTATGCACGTGGACGAGACGCTTTCCATTCCGTTGCGGGACGGGGACGAGCTTTTTCATTTCTGTTCCCCGGCTTGCCGGGATGCATACGCCGTCAACGTGAGGAAGTTTGCCGCGAACGAATAGACCGAATTCGTCCTCAACGAATTTTGAACTTGTGCCAAGTGAAAACAGAGTTTCATAGACAAATCGCGTAGACGAAAGGACCGACGCCGATGGCCACGGTCGCAAAGCCCACAGCCCCGATAAGACAAATAGGCGCACCTCCCATGGTGCCCCGCATAGCTCCCCGCG
>WNFF01019326.1_pt1 | contig 10175 bp, 9 predicted proteins | sample 5400441 | NCBI WGS metagenome assembly WNFF01 (sample SAMN13153345, study PRJNA577476) | soil metagenome | isolation source: 120 cm saprolite under Douglas fir tree site 2 hole 3 replicate 1 | place: USA:California | collected 2015-04-18
ATAATCTTTTCTGTATCGGTCTATATTCGAACAATCTAAGGAATTAGCGACCGAAAACCCGCGTGTAGGCTACCCGCCGAAGTCCGCTGGTTTTATTCCCGGCCAAAATAGCCAGCAAAATCGGTTGATCGCACAAACTCCAGCCTTTTTCCTCTATCGTGGCAGGACAACGATATTTGATAATTGATGGAAATTAGTCGGTACGTCGGTACGACTGGCTGCCAAAAAAGCGCACAATTGCGTCGTGCGGGATGACTCGAAAGTCAGATCACTCACCGCGCGTCGCGAAACAGTTTCTCTCCGAGACGCCCAACAGCGAGCAGGATTCCGTGGAGGAGAGCCTGTGGTCGGGGCGGACATCCCGGAATGTAAACGTCGACGGGTATGACGTTGTCAACGCCTCCAAGAGACGCGTAGTTCTCGCCGAAGATACCGCCGCTGATTCCGCAAGCGCCGACCGCGACGACCGCCTTCGGCTCTGGCATCGCCCGATAAGTCTTCAGCAGGGCCAGCTCCATGTTCCGGGTGACCGGACCGGTGACCAAGAGCATGTCGGCGTGACGAGGAGATGCCACGAACTGAATTCCGAAGCGTTCGATGTCATGGATCGGATTGTTGAGCGCGACGATTTCCACTTCGCATCCGTTGCATGAACCAGCATCCACTTCTCGGATCGCGAGAGAACGCCCCAGGACTTTGTGGATCGTTTCATGCGCTTTCCGCCCAAGACTTTTGGCATCCGCTTCGATGTTCTCGGAACTCCGATGCACCGTGCCCAAGTGGCGATGGGTGCCGTCCGCATTTAACGTGTATCCTGCGGTGAGTACGAGGTTGCTACGATTCTTTGTTGCCAGTTCAAATTCTTGCGTGATTCGGACGGCTTTGTCAGACGACGCTTCTGCGCATAAACCACAGAAGACACACAGGCCATAATCGACGGTCACTTTGCGAGAGTCGTCGCTGTCGCAAAGAGAGATTGCCCCGGTGGGGCACACCTCGGCAGCGGGCCGGGCGTCCGTCCATTTTTCGAAATCGAAGTGCGGCCGTCCGCGAAAGTGTTCGGAGACTTGTACCGGTTCGGCTGGGTAGGCCTTCGTTACAATGCCGGTGCGGATCGTCTTCTGAATGATCTTGAACATGGCCTAGCGATCCGTTCCCGAGTAGGAAAGATTGAAACTCTTATTGATGACGGGGAAGTCTGCAATGATATTTCCCTGAACGGCCTCGACCAGGGCTGGCCAGTTGTTGAGCGATGGGTCCTTAATCTTGCAGCGCTCCAGATGATTGTTAGCGCCCGTGCGAATCCAATGGATGATTTCGCCGCGCCATCCCTCGACGGCGCTCAGCGCGCAGCGGTCCGCGGGAATGGGCGGGACTTTCGCACGGAAGTCTCCGTCGAGACTCTCATTCGCAGCGCTCCGGATGATGCCCAGAGATTCGTTCACCTCGTCGACCCGCACCTGCATCCGGTGGCTCACGTCGCCAACGTGATAAACGGGTACGCGGAAGGAGTAGCGACCATACGCCGCATAAGGGTGATCGCGCCGAGTGTCCAGATCCATCCCAGACGCGCGTCCTGCCACACCCACGATCCCTAAATCTCTTGCCTTCTCCGGACGGAGCACTCCAGTCTGTTCTAATCGGTCACGCGTGGATTCCGAAGAGTCAATCAGGGCGATTAGATCTTGGAACTCACTTGCGAATGCATCGACCGTGCTGCGGAGCGAGACCAGTTGCACGGTATCCCAGGCCCTTCGCACGCCGCCGACGCAGACCATACTCCGCAAGAGACGATTGCCACTTAACTGTTCGTTTAGGCCGGCCAGCATCTCTTTCAAGCGGCTGGCGTGCGCGTTCGCGACTACGAATCCGACATCCGTCGCAATCGCCCCGATATCGCCAACATGATTGTAGATTCGTTCTAGCTCCAGGAGGATCGTTCGCATGATCAGAGCCCGCAACGGAACATCCATCTGAGCCGCCCGTTCAATGGCCTGACAGAAAGCTGTGCCATGGGAAAAACTCGAATCTCCAGAGACGCTCTCCGCGAGAAACACGGCTTTATCTATGGGCAACTTCTCAAAGAGTTTTTCCGTGCCCTTATGGGTATAGAACATGCGAAGCTGCAAATAGAGGATCGGCTCACCAGCTACGGCGAAATTGAAATGGCCGGGCTCGATGGTTCCGGCATGAACGGGCCCGACAGGCACTTGAAAGACACCTTCGCCCAAAGCGGGCCGGTAGATGTGGCGTTCTCCTTCGAACGGCGGTAGCACCGTCTCGAGCGGGAAGTCCTTGCGCAAGGGATGAACATCGGGCCAGTTGTCATGTAGGGCGACCCTGCGGGGATTGGGGTGTCCGACAGGTTTCAAGCCAAACCAATCCTGGATCTCGCGCTCCTGCCAGTTCACAGCTGGCAGTTCGGCTGAGAGCGATGGAAACTTGGGATCGTCGACACGCACCGGGGCTCGCACAATCAGATAGCAGGTGTCGTCCTTCCGTTCAAATACGTAATAGTTGAAGAAAACACCTTCTGCGGAACGGCGGTCCTCGGCGAACACAGTAACCAGTCTGGCCTCGAACTCCTTTCGCAGGTATTCGGTAAGAGCCCGAACGTCCGGATCACCGACGAGAAGATAGATTTCATCTTCGCGTTGCGCAGACATCGCCTGAATCTGCGCGCCAAACTTCTGTTGAAGAGCCTCAAAAACCGCAGACATCGCTTGCCTCATCGTCCGCTCACCACAATGTCCACCGCGCCCTGAATGAGGCGGAACAATGGAGCGGGTATCCAGAAGCCCATGACAATAATCACCAGAGCCGAGCCAACAACGGAGGACTTCTTCCAGCGGCAGGTCTCTGCCGCTGGAATGCCCGGATCCGGACCAAGAACAAGGTTGGCGATGTGGATGAGGAATCCGGAGAAAATCGCCACGAGAAAAGTGACGAACAGAACAGGTAGAACGAGATAGCCGCGGCTGAACCCAGCACGGAGAATTGTGAACTCGCTCAGAAACAAACTGAAAGGAGGTGCCCCGGTGACAGCAAGGGTCGCCATGAGAAAGGCAGCACCGCTCAGGGGCATCGAATGGATCAAGCCCCCTTTCGCCTCGCGGAACAGGTCGGTCTTCAATTGCTGCTGGACATTTCCGGCGCAAAAGAAAAGCAGTGGTTTGGTAATCGAATGAAATGTCATGTGAAGAAGCATACCGAGGACGCCCAAGGGTCCTCCGAAGCCGAGTGGAATAGGCCAGCATACGACGGAAGTTCTTCTGGACGAGGATGAAAGGAACGGCTACCCCCATTGAAAGCAGCCCGAAGAGAATCAAGAGATGAGAAGCAAATTCCGGGCCTAAGCATTTGGAACTTAGAATGTAAAACCGCACGAGACCGTAGAGAGCGCAGTTGAGGACACCTGCGGCGAGCATTGCCGCCCCCGGTATGGGTGCTTCACTGTAGGCATCCGGCTTCCAGGTATGCATGGGAGCGATGCCCGCCTTGGTTCCATACCCCAGCAGAATCAAAATGAATGCTAGCCGCATGGTCGGCTTATCAAATTGAGAAGCGTGTCCAACGAGGGCAGACCAATTCAAACCCGCCAGCGTATCCGTTCCGAGGGCTTGATGAGCGGAATAGTAGGTCAGAATTGTGCCGAACAGCGCCATGGAGAGGCCCACGCCTCCGATGATGGCGTACTTCCATGCAGCTTCAAGAGACGTTTCGCGGCCGTAGAACATAACCAGGAACACAGACGCTAATGTGGTTCCTTCGATCGCTACCCAGAGTATTCCGAGGTTGTTGGCAAGAGCGACGAGAATCATGGAAAAAACCAACAGAGGAGTAAGCGCGTAGTATTCTCGCAGTTTATTGACGGCTCGCCCGCCGCCCAATTCTTCACCCTCCTGGAAAACTCCGTTTCTCTCGTCGTGACGGAAATAGCCAACGGCATAAATGGAACACACCAAGGCAACGAAAGCAGACAAGAGAACGACCAACGCACTCAAAGCGTCCGCGTAAAAGAATCCATCCCAGACTGAAACAGGGCCACTCCGAAGTACCCGAACGCCCAGCGCGGCGGCCAAACACAGCAGAACAGCGAAGGCAAAGAGATTGACCACCTCCATGAAGGACCGTCTTCGGAGGAAGAAGGCTAGAGGACCGGCGGCCAGAGGAACGATAAGGAGCCAGAGCAAAATCATACGGTTGTTTACTCTCGCAACTTCCGAAGCTTGCTGACATCCATCGAATCGAACGCCTCGCGGATTCGAAAGACGAGAATGCCGAGAACCATTACCGCGACAAGAACATCAAAAAAAATACCGAGTTCAACGACCAGCGGCATTCCGTACGTCAGCGAGATCGCGGCCAGGAAGAGACCATTCTCCAGGGAAAGCAGCCCGAGGACCTGCGTCAAGGCCTTGCGGCGATTCAGCATGGTGAAGAAACCGATCAGGAAAAGCGCGATCGCGACAGCAAGCGTGTTATGCCCAAGCGCCGCTCGGACAGAGGTCTCCTCTGGATGGTAGAAAGACTGCGCAACGACGTAGCCCACCAGAGTCAGGCAGCCTGCAATCAGAATCGACAGCGGAGCGTTGATCAGCGGTTCAATCTCCCGCCGGATTTCGATTCTTCTTACGAGGCGCTCGAGAAACCAAGGAAGCAGTCCTGCTTTCAATATGAGCGTCAGAAGGCCGGCGATATATATATGACTGGCGTGGTTGAAGTACGCGATGATGCCGGCAATCGCCGCTAACAGGAACGACTGCACCGCGAAAATGCGAATGCTCGAAACCAACCAGCGTTGCCCGACGGCGGCGATCTGCAGCACAAGGACCAAGGCCGCCATCAGCGTGATGACTCTGTCGCCGAACTCTGGATCCTGGAGAAAGGTCATCGAAGCCTCAAAATAAGAATGTGGAAATGAGCGCGAGCGCCCCTAAGATGAAAGACACCATGAGCAATTCCGGAACTCGAAAGAGCCGCAATTTCGCGTTGGTGGTTTCCACCAGAACGATGAGACACGCCAGCAGAACCATCTTGGTAAGGTAAAAAATCAGGCCCAGACCAAGTCCTCGAGCCGTCCAGTCAGCACTCAAACCGAACGGAAAGAACGTGTTCACCACCAGCGTCATCAGCACCAGTTGCTTGATCGAAGCGCCCCATTCAAGTAAAGCGAGGTATGGTCCCGAATACTCAAGGATCATGGCTTCGTGAATCATTGTTAATTCGAGATGCGTCGCCGGGTTGTCTACGGGGATGCGGCCTGTTTCGGCAATCAGCACGATGAACAGCGCCGTAAATGCCAGCATCTGCGAGGGTGCCAGAAACTTCCAGCTTTGGCTCACGGCGACCTTGGCCATTTCGCTCAGGTTTGTGGAACTTGCTGCCAAGGCCACCGTGAAAATCGCGAGCATCATGGCAGGCTCAGCGATCGCGGAAAGCGTCATTTCGCGGCTGCTGCCGAGCCCGCCGAATGAGCTGCCTGCGTCGAGCCCGCCAAGAGCAAGGAAAAAGCGCCCAAGAGCCAAAAGATACACGACCGCGAGAACACCACCAAAGAGGCTGAGAGGGGCGTCTGTCGTGGTCATGGGAATCATGAGTCCGACAAGAGCGGCCGTCACAAAGACAATGTAGGGCGTCGCTGAGAAAATCCACGACGCCGTCTCCGGTATGACCATCCCTTTGCGTAACAACTTGAAGATGTCTCGATAGGATTGCAGCACGCCCGGTCCGCGACGTGTCTGCAGTCTGGCCTTCAGAGTCTTGATAATGCCGCTGAGGAGCGGAGCAACGAGCAACAACAGCACCAGCTGCAAACCCGCTTTGGCTAACAGGCCGATCACCGGCGAACTCCAAAGAGCAAGAGCAAGACGAGAGTTATAAAAATATATGCCAAGTACGCGTGAATGCTTCCGGCCTGTATGGCTCGCATTCTGGTGGCGAACCGCAGCAGGAGATCTTTCAGCGGAACGTATAGCCGTTTCTCAAAGGTCGGCTCGACCTCACTCTCGAAATGAATTGCTTTCGGAAAATACGGGGATACATCGAAAACGGCTTGAATCTCGCGGCGTGGTTGGTACAAAACGGAGAAGATCATCCGCAATGCCTTTGAGAATGCGGTAGCGGTGTACTCGTTATCTTCGGTGAGGCCGGGCAACCCGCAGTCCCACGCAGGGCCCCGCCTTGTCACGAACCGCCTCGTCCCGATCGATACCAAAAGAACAGCGGGAATCAGTAAGACCAGTAGCCCGATTCCGATGACTGCAGTGGACACTGTACCTCCATGAGGCAAGCCCGCCGAAAGCACGAATCCATTTCCGGTAATGAGATTGGCGCCGACTCTCTGTCCGAGCAGTTGCTCATTCATCGCATCAAATACGCGGAGAAACCAGGTAACTCCTAAGCCCAACGCGAGGCAAGCCGCCGTCAGGCAACCCATGCCAACTACCATGGACCGAGGCGCCTCACGCACGGAGTTGGATTTAGCCCCGCGCGGCAGGGCCAAGAAAGTAATGGCGAATGCCTTCACAAAACAAGCCGCGGCCAGGGCTCCTGTCAACGCGAGCATGGAACCAGCGAGCGGAAACAGGATTCGCGTCAAACCTCCGGTCGCCCCAAATCCTGCGAGGAGGCTCTGGTAGGTCAGCCACTCGCTGACAAATCCATTCAGCGGGGGAAGTCCAGAAATGGCGACCGCGCCGATCAGAAAGCAAAACGCTGTCGCAGGCATCGGGCGGATCAGGCCACCCAATTCCTCCATGTTTCGCGTCCCCGTCGAATGGAGCACCGACCCGGCTCCCAGGAACAGCAGGCACTTGAAGATCGCGTGATTGAGAGTGTGAAACATCGCGGCGATCAGCGCTACCGCCGCGAGTTGCGGATGTCCTGCGACGCGGAACACCAAAGCGGCGCCAAGACCTATGAGGATAATCCCGATATTCTCGATGCTGTGGTAGGCCAACAGGCGTTTCAGATCATGCTCCATCAAAGCGTACAAGACGCCGAGAACGGCGGAGGCGACTCCCACAATGAGGACCATCAATCCGGCCCAGGACGGCAGCACCCCTAGTCCATCCAGGAAAATGCGCGCCATGCCGTAGATACCTGCCTTGAGCACGATTCCGGAAAGAAGCGCCGAGATGTTGCTTGGGGCAACTGGGTGGGCTGCGGGAAGCCAGATATGGAACGGAATAACACCCGCCTTGATGCCGAAGCCTAGGAAGAACAGCACAAACGCGACGGCCTGCTGGCTGCTGGACAAATGCTCGGCGGCGGTGCGGAAGCTCGCAAAGTCCGCGCTGCCGCTGATCTGGATCAATAGAGCGAAACCGAGGAGCAGGCACCCAGCATCGATGTGCGCCATGACGATGTACAGCAACCCCGCTCGTCGGCTCTCGCGGTCTTCGTGATAAAACGTGACCAGCCCGTAGGCAGCCAGCGCCATCACTTCCCAGGCGATCAGAAACAACAAGGCGTTAGCGGCAGTGAAAACGATCGTCAAGCTGAGGAGTAAGAGATGGAATAGAAAACCAAAGAAGCCAATGTTTCTCTTGCCCTCGAATTCTTTCAAGTAGCCAAAGGAGTAGATGGACACGGCGCCTGCAAGGATCGCCAGGGTTAAGTTGAAGAAGCCAGCCAAAGCATCGTAGTCGAAGCTGTACGCAACCAGAGGAATTCCCGAGGAGATCGACCAACGGACTGGCGTGCCTTGAAGAATGCCGAGCACTGCGGCGAGCCCTTCCAAAATGGCTCCTGTGAAGGCCGCGCCGCAACACAGGTAACGACAGAGGGCCGGCTTTCGCCAACTCGCGAGAGAAGAAAAAGCGCCCATTGCGTACGCCGCAACACTAAGTGCGAAGGTCGGGCCAACTGGAAGCGAGTTCATGAAACCTGTTCAGGATCGGATGATAGAAAATTTCGGATACCATCGTCCCACAGTTTCCCGTGCGAGTTTTCGTTGCGATGGGCAACTCCTTTGCACCGCATCATCTTCCCCTTATGGCAAGAGAGTAATAGGAATTTGAGATAATTCTGATACTGTTCGCATCCGGTGCTAGCTTTACGTAGATCACGTAGGCCTGATCTCGGGGAGATTCGCCAAGATCTTGAAATTCGCCGTCAACCCAACCGCCTGGCGGCATCTCAATCCACGTGGGATTCGTGTCCACGAGTCCTGGGACAGCGGAGATCGGTTGTTTCGAGACAGTCGCTGGACTGATCCACTCTGATGATGGAGAAGTTCGCGTGACAATCTGTCCGAGCGGAACATTTGTCTCCGGGCGCACAGGATAGAAGATGGAATGATTTCCCCTGTTGCTCAGTCGGAACCGAACGGACAATCCAACTCGATCTCGAGGCCCTTCCTTGGGAGACAAAGCCAAACTGACATGTTCTGCAGAAGCCAGGCCTGAGTTTGAATGAGACACATTTTTCACATGACCAACCTGATCGGCGAGAATAAATAAGACCGCAACTGTCGTGAAAAACCAAGCGTGCTTGACGTTGGCCTTTCGTTCTTCGCGATCGGCGCCATCGGTGAGAGGAAGCAAACCGAGCCTGTCGCCATTTGTCTTCTTCAAAGGTGAAGGCTCTACCCAAGGTCGAAACAGAGAGAACCTGGGTCTGCCGGACATAAGCATCTCCCTTACCGCTAGGCGATGTCGCGGCCCTTAGCGTCTAAAGAACTCACAGGACACGGGATAGCGCTTGACCTAGTAAATTTCGCAGATTAGAATATGCATGTACTAAAGGATGAGCATGCCACAGCAGACGAACTCAGCGAAATTCTGCAAATTGAACCAGCAAACGTCTCACAGCAGCTTGCCATTTTGCGTGTACGCAACATCGTGGTCGGACGCAAAGCGGGAAGCAATGTGTATTACTCCGTCTCGGACGCAACACTGTTTCGTCTTCTCGACGTAGCCAAAGATATTTTTAACAACCATTTGGTGGGTGTGCGAGACATGCTTCAGCAGATGGAAGCGGCTTCTTAGGGAGAAAAAAAATTTGTTTAGCATCTGCAAATGTTCGCATATGCAACAGCGCTTCCAGGCCACTCGGTTCCTCCTTGGGTCTGAGACAGGGGATCGATAACCATGCCGGATTATTACACCTCTCAGCAACTCGTCCAGACGTTAGGAATCGCGGAAGCCACCATCATCGAACTCCAGAGCAAAGGATTACTCCAGCCAACGGTAAAGGAAGGTAGGGCTTTCTTTTCCTCTAGACAAGCGCACTGCCTACGTGCGGCCGTCCGGTGGGCACACAGAGACAAAATAGATTTGCACGAGGCTTTCGCGCGCGTAGAAGCACGCTGGCTTGCCCACACGACCGCGCCGAAGGACTAACGCGATGGCCACGGGAAGTGCGCATGAATTTCTCTTGCCGAGTTGGCGCATGCGGCGGGTATATCATTTGCGAAGCGTCAAAGATGGGAGCAAGGATCGTTGGGCGAAATTACTCCGCGCTGCGCAATCGCTCGCCTGGCTGTTGTTGCTTCTCGTCATCTTTCGAGTGCTTGGCCAAGGATTGCTCATTGGAGTAGCCGGGGCAACTCTCGTATTGCTCTTGCAAGAAGCGGTGGACCCCACACCCTTGTTCTGGACGGCACCTTGGGAAGCCATGCAATTGCTTTTGAGCCGATCCCGCCGCGTCAATCACATTTGGCTTCATCGGACACAGGAATTGGCTCGTGAATCGATCGGCATGTCCACGAAAGTCGATGGGTTTGCCGTGGCGGACGGATTCGTTGTGATCGGTGTTGGCAGCAATAAGCAATTAGTCCGATGGACCGCAGAGGCTGCCTGGCGAGGGATTGTCCGTGTGCGCGAGAGAGCCAGACATTCAAGAGGATGCAAAGCGGTACGCTTCCTCATCGCCGTGTGGTTGATGACGGGAGTTCTCCTTGCACTGAGGGTCTGGCGAGGAATCGATCTACCGACAGTTCTTCTGATCGCCGTGTTTTCAGGTGCCGCGGGACACGCCATCGCGCAGCCTTTTGAAAATACGCTGGGTCGATGGTTGGCGGTCCCCGCTAGGCACGACGAGGACGCACGAACCTTTTGCTTGGAAGTTGAGCCTGTCGAGTTTCCAGAATGGCTCTGGTGGCAGGGAGGCCAGGGATTTATCGTCCGACGAATTCCTGAGGAAGAAGCGCCTAAGGATTAAGAATATGA
>WNFF01005725.1_pt1 | contig 10174 bp, 9 predicted proteins | sample 5400441 | NCBI WGS metagenome assembly WNFF01 (sample SAMN13153345, study PRJNA577476) | soil metagenome | isolation source: 120 cm saprolite under Douglas fir tree site 2 hole 3 replicate 1 | place: USA:California | collected 2015-04-18
CGCTTCGATGTATCGATCAATACTCTTGCGCCCGCATTGAAAATCATTGCTCCCGTGCGGGAGTGGAGTATGACACGCGACAACGAAATCGCTTACGCAGCCGAGCATAGCATTCCCATCCAGGTGACAAACGCCAGCCCGTACTCGGTTGATCAGAACCTGTGGGGAAGGAGTATCGAGTGCGGCATCCTGGAAGATCCCTGGGCGGAGCCGCCCGAGGAGGTCTACGCCTGGACGGCGAACCCCGATCTCTATGAGCAGCTGGGCGGCCCCTCTAATCCCGGGCCAACCTACCTGGAGATCACCTTTCAGCACGGCATCCCTGTCGCTTTGAATGGCGAGGAGAGCGATGGTGTAGCCTTGATCGAAACGCTGAATAAATTGGCGGGGATGCATGGCATAGGGCGTATCGATCACATCGAGAACCGCCTAGTCGGCATCAAATCGCGCGAAGTGTACGAGGCGCCTGCCGCTGTAGTGCTGCACGCGGCACATTGCGCCCTGGAGAGTTTGACGCTGAGCCGCGACCAGTCTCGCTTCAAAGAAGTGGTGGCGGCCGAGTACGCGCGCCTCATCTACAACGGCCAGTGGTACAGCGCGCTGCATCAAGACCTGGCGGCATATGTGCAGAGTACGCAGCGTTTCGCCAGCGGAACCGTGCGTTTGAAGCTATCAAATGGGCATTGCAGCATTGTCGGGCGCAAATCGGAGCATTCGCTCTATAACCACGGCCTGGCAACGTATGACAGTGGCGATCAATTCGATCATAACGCCGCGCTTGGCTTCATCAAGTTGTGGGGGCTGCCGCTCACTACGCAGGCACAGGTACAGCTTCTGCCTGCGGCCGGAGTGGGAGGCAATTTGTTGCAAGGCGTTGGCGCAGGGGAATAGAGAGGTGGCTATGGTAACAATGTTTTCGGCGACGCAGGAGGGTGACGTCATCAGTGATCACCACCTGATTGCGCAGGTACTACGCGAAGCCTTTCCCTACATTGACTTTTTGAAGGGGAAGACTCTCGTGATAAAATTGGGGGGAAGCACACTCGAGCACCAGCGGGTCATCCTGGAGGATATTACCTGGCTGCGAGCGCTGGGCGCATCCCCTGTGCTGGTACACGGCGGCGGGCCCTACATCAATGCATGGCTGGAGAAGCTGCAAGTCCCGGCCCATTTCGAGAATGGTTTGCGTGTCACCGACGCTCAAACGCTGGATATCGTGCGCATGGTATTACTCGGCCAGGTCAATCAGGACCTGGTACTGATGGTCTCGCAGATGGGCGGCAAGGCAATAGGCCTATGTGGCACCGACGGCAACCTGGTACACGCACGTATCGCCGACGAACGCCTGGGCTTTGTGGGGGAAATCGAGTCGGTTGATCCCACTCTCGTGCAAACACTGATCGACCAGGAATACATCCCGGTGATTGCGCCACTGGGCCAGGGACCGGGCGGGTCCTGCCTGAACATTAACGCAGACCTGGTGGCGGCACACCTGGCGGGCGCGCTGCACGCGGAGAAACTCATCTTCCTGAGCAATGTCAGCGGCATCTGTGACGCGCATGGCTCATTGATCTCTGAACTCAAGGAAGCGGAGGCGAAGCAATTGATAGCTGATGGCATTATCAGCGGGGGCATGATTCCCAAGGTTGCTGCCTGCCTGGATGCCCTGGTTACTGTGCCGCGTGTACACATCGTAGATGGAAGAGAGCCGCACGTGTTGCTGCGCGAATTATTCACCGACCGCGGCGTCGGTACAATGATCGTGCGCAATGATGCTCCTTGATTGAGGTATGTTATGAAGAAGCGCATCGAGCGGCTGCGAGGTATGCACGATCAATTACCTGATGCTTACAGGCAGCAGCACCAGGTAATTGATGGCCTGAATACATTTCTGGCGAGGGCAGGGTATGACACGATTGACGCTCCCATATTGGAGCAGAGCGATCTCTTTCTGAGCAGTTTTGGCCAGGAGCTGTGGCAAAACCTCTATACCTTTCGCCTGCACCATCGCGATCTCTGCTTGCGCCCGGAATACACGGCGTCTATCTGCCGCCTCTATCTCGACCACTACCAGCGGCATACACTGCCATTGCGTTTCCAGTATGCCGGGCCAGTCTTCCGCTATGAAGCACCCGGGCGCGGCCGCTATCGCCAACACACCCAGTTCGGCATCGAGCTATTTGGTGGACACGTGCTATCCGCTGATGCCGAAATCGTGCAATTAGCATGCGATGCGCTTCACGAACTGCGCATTCCCACGTACCGTTTAGAATTGGGGCACATCGGAGTCGCCAGCGGATTTATCAATCGCCTGCACCTCGATGATCACGCGGCCCGCCTGCTGCTCAGCCTGATGGAACAGATCAGCCGCTCCAGCGAAGGCGAGCAGGTAGCCCAGGCTCGTCTTGAAGCTTTGTATCCCGCAAACGAGGCAGGTGGGGATGTCAGGAACAACAACGCCAGCGGTACGATTTCAGAATTGGAGGCGCGTTTTATAGCACCGTTGTTGAGTGGCATCAGTATTAGCTTTGGCGACGACAACGCGCGCCAGGAAGTCGTTGAGCGCTTCTTGTGGAAGATGGAGCGCAGCGAACAACGCCGGCAAATATTACACGCCCTCAAGTTCTTGCGTGAACTGCATGCCGTATCGGGTTCTCCGCCCGGGGTTTTTGCGGCTTTACGGAGCATTTTAGAGCGCTACGAGCTTGATCCCGAGCCGCTGGCGGAGTTGGAACAACTGGTTACGATGGTTGAACGGAACGGCACACCCAGGGAGCAGATCGTAGTCAACCTCGCGCTTGGACGCGGCGTGAGCTACTACACGGGCCTGGTCTTCGAGATTCACGCTCAAGACGAGGATGGTTTCGATACGCAGCTCTGTGGAGGAGGCCGCTACGACAGGCTAATGCGTGCTGTTGGCAGTCCAAGTGATGTCAAAGCTTGTGGTTTTGCCTTCGGTATAGAGCGTCTCCTCCCGCTTACTCCCAAAGATGATCTTCCTACGAAGGCAGTTACTCAGGCGCTCGTCATTCCCGTGAGTACGCAAAACATAGCATATGCCTTGCAGGTAGCCCGTTCTGCTCGCTCCAGGGGAGTGCGAACAGAGGTAGACGTGAACGGGCATGGCGTCGGGGCAGGGCTGAAGCTGGCCGCGAAGAACCAGGTTCGACTGGCGCTTATTGTCGGCGATGATGAGCAGCGGGACAATGTAGTTACTCTCAGGAACCTCGACACGGGAGAAGAACAAGTGCTGGATATTGCCGGAGTACTCCGCGCGGTCGACCAATTGCAGGTCGAGCAGGAGCTTCCACAACTGTAGTCTCCCCTAAAAGGATGAGCATGGCATGAATTTGGAATACGAAACTCGCCTGGCATTACCAGGGAAAGGGGCATTAGAGGCTGCGACGCTAACTTTTTTCGCTGAATGCGGTATGAAAGTCAATCGAGCCAATCCACGCCAATACCTGGCACGCATGGGCAGCATGCCAGAACTGGAAGTAGTCTTCCAGCGCGCTGCTGATATCCCATCGCTGGTGCAGGATGGCGATGCCACGCTTGGGATCACCGGTTATGATATACTGGCCGAGCATCGTGGGAACGGCGACGAGGAGAGCGACGAAGACGATTTTGACGATGATCTTATTGTACTGGAGCGCGACCTGGGTTACGGGAGCTGTCGCCTAGTTGTGGCCGTCCCTGAGACCTGGATCGATGTCAGTACATGCGCCGACCTGTGGCACCTGGCAGGATACTACTCCACGCATAAGGGGAGAGGTCTGCGCATCGCCACCAAGTACCCGGCATTGACAGGCCAGTTTCTGCGTCGACACGGTATTACCCACTGCAAGATTATCTCTCCGCATGGCGCGCTTGAGGCCGCGCCGTTGACGGGAGTGGCAGACCTGATCGTAGACCTGACTGAAACGGGGACGACGCTGCGCGAGAACCACCTGAAGTTGCTAGAGGATGGCGTTGTGCTGCGCTCGCAGGCCTGCTTAATTGCCAATGTTCATCTCCTGCGACGACATGAAAAGGCGCTGCGCCTGGCCTCCGTGATGCTGGAGCTTATTGACGCTCGCATGCAAGCGCGCAATCGCTCTTTGCTCACGGCATATATACAGAGTGAGAGCGTGGATGACATACAGCGCATCTGTAGGCAGTTGAAATCGCTTGCTGCGGGTTCTGAATTTCAAATCTCAAGCTCTGAACTGGTAGGAAACGTGAAACCTCGCTGGTATACTTTATCAGGAGTAGTCCAGGTAGGAGGCTCCGCCTCAGAGTTACTGGAAACTATCGCCTTGTTACGTAGTGTAGGGGCGGAACATGTTAACGTCACACCGTTGACCTACCGCTTTGCGGATAAAGCGGAGAGTGTACGCGCTCTGCGCGAACGATTGAAGAGAATTAGTGAGTAACCTTATCGTACTTGATCTCGATGGTGTCATTACCAGCGAAGAAGCCTATTGGGATGCAGCAGGCCTGACGCTGCACGAGTTGATGTATAGCCCGCACTATTGGAATATTGGAGCGGCAAGGCAGTATCATCCAGCTGCGAACGCGGAGGAGAGCCGCCGTGTCAGCCGGGCCACCTTTCCAGAAGTAGAAATCCTGGCACTCAAGGCCCGCGCCATCAACTCCAACTGGGATACCTGCTATGCTGCGGCCTGCCTGCATTTGATCGATTTGCTTGCACTGTCGCCAGATCTCCCGGCTTTGTTGCCCCCGCGGCCATGGGACGCGCAGTGGATTGCGGCCTTCAGGGCTCAGATGAGCGGCATTAAGGAACGAAGAGGCAAACTAAAGCAGAAGCCTGGTTACCTGTCCCCCGTGCAGGGCGACCGCAAGGGTCGCCCCTACATTTCAGCACGTTCCCTATCCTTCACGCAAAAGGATGAACTGCACCCTTTCGAATCGCCGCTCTTCCACGGTTATGTTGGCCTTGAACTCATTAACCGCTTTGACGCGTACGCGAGTGAAGTACTGGGTCATCACATCGAAGGTGTGTTCTCGCGCCATAGCCCGTTCTGGACGTTCTGCCAGAATATTTTTCAAGAATGGTACCTCGGTGAGGAACTCTATACGCGGGAGTACGGCCATGGGCCAGTACAGCCGGGCAAGCCGGGTTGTATCTACTTTGAGCAGCCGCTATTACCGAAAGCATCCGTGCGAGCCACGCTGGAAACATTGCGCCAGCAGGGTTATGTGCTCGGCTTCGCTACCGGGCGCTCGTTGATGGAAGCAGAGGTCCCGCTTAACGTGCAGGGTCTGCTCTCGTATTTTGACGAAGCGCATATCTCAACTTACGACGATGTCGAACGCGCAGAAGCCCGGCTGCGCGCTCACGGCGATCAGACGCTTTTGAGTAAGCCGCACCCATTTCCATTCGTGGCAGCGGCAAATCCTGCTCTCCGTTCAGGAATGGCTGAGCAAGTAGAGCTGTCCCTCACGAGCGCCAGGGCTGGCGCAGGTTTCGTCGTTGTGGGAGATTCTACAAGCGACATTCTGGGTGGTCGCGCTGCAGGAGCGATCACCGTGGCCGTGCTGACGGGTGCGCGCACGGCAGAGGCGCGTGCGCTGCTCGCGCAGAGTGGTCCAGATTTTACTATTGATGATATAACGGAGCTGCCCACCCTACTGGCACATATCGATAGTCTCGCAACCATCCAGCGCCTGCAATTCAGCGAGCGCGAGAAGGCGGAGAGGCTCCTCCAGTGCTGGTTTGTGCGCCACATGCACCTGGCGACTGAGAGCGTTACATTGACGCCGAAAGCGGTCTCGTTGAACTCGTTCAATGGTTTTTATCGCAGCGCGGGCGAGGAGTTCTTCTTCAAAACTCATGTCGAGGAGCAGGGTGTACTGGCGGAGTATTATCACGCTGAACTGCTGCACCAGGCAGGTTATAATATCGTCAGGCCCCTGCGCACGCTACACGAAGAAGGTCAGCAGATGGTGATCTACCCGGTGGTGCGCTGGCCCGTCATGTTCGACCTGATGCGAGCAGTTGAGACAGGCAATGCAGGTGATATGACGCTCGAGGCGCTTGCCCTGGCCGAGCAGCGCGAGTGTGAGCGCTTGTTGGAGATTTACCGCTCGACGTTCGCGTTCAGCACTGAGGAGGAGCATGCTCGCGCGCCTATCCACCAACTGTTCTGGCATCGTTTGGCAGGCAGCCGCTTCAAAAGCTTTTACGAGGGCAAACATGTTCGCTTTCCTGCGGGCGCGGAGTCGCGGGAAAGCGGCCTTTCCTTCGACGAGTTGTTGAGTTATCGCTGGATCATTAACGGCATACCCTACGAACGAACGCTGGGGGAGCTGGTTGAATGGGCCAAGGAGGCGCTACACCCGGCACGGGCAGCCACGACCGTGATCGGGCATGGAGACGCTCACTTTGGCAATGTCTTTCTTGAGCAAGGGTCGAACGAACCACGTTACCTTTATTTTGATCCGGCCTTCGCGGGCCGACATACACCGCTGCTTGATGTGATCAAGCCGCTCTTTCATAATACGTTTGCAACCTGGATGTACTTCCCGTATGATGTTGCTCGTGACTTGTCTCTGTCTGTCAGTGTGCAGAACTCAACCATCACCGTTGAGCATAACTATACCCTGACTCCTGTACGCCAGGCGATTTTGCAAACGAAGATAGAACACTTACTTATACCCCTTGTCGCCGAGTTACGCTCGCACGATGCGCTGCCCAGCGATTGGTTGGAGATGACGCGGCTGGCGCTGATGTGCTGTCCTCTGTTGACGATCAACTTGCTTGACGAGGAGCGCTTGCCTCCCTCCACCGGCTGGTTGGGGCTCTCACAGGCGGTGCAGATGGGTAACGAGGGCATACCATTCTGGAGGATCGAGCTATGATTGCGATCATCGATTATGGAGCAGGCAATATTCGCAGCATCGAAAAGGCATTGGAGTATGTCGGAACTGTGGTGCAGGTGACGGAGAATCCCGCTGTGGTCGCCCAGGCGCAAGCCGTCGTGCTGCCAGGCGTCGGCTCGGGCGGGGCGGCGATGGCACGTATGACGCAGGGCGGACTGGATGACGCTATTCGCCAGGCCACGCAACAGGGGAAGCCTTTCCTGGGCATCTGCCTGGGGATGCAATTGCTGGCAGACCATCACGCCGAGGGTGAAGTGGATGGCCTGGGCCTCTTTCCTGGCGAGGTACGCCGCATTGCGCACGGACCAAAGATCCCGCACATGGGCTGGAACCAGGTGACACCGCTGCACAGCAGCTTACCCATCTTCGCCAGCATTCCACCAGAGGCTTATTTCTATTTCGCCCACTCGTATTATGTCGAGCCAAGAGACCAGCAAGGGGTGGCAGCAGTCACCGATTACGGCTCACCTTATTGCAGCATTATCGTCACCGAGCGCGTCTGGGGAACACAATTTCATCCCGAGAAGAGCGGAACAGTTGGCCTGCAACTGCTGAAAAATTTTGTAAAGTGGGTGCAGGAGTGATCATTCTCCCGGCGATCGATATCAAAGATGGCAAATGTGTGCGGCTGTACCAGGGTGACTACGCTCAAGTCACCACTTACGACGCCGATCCTGTGCAGGTGGCGCAGAACTGGCAGTTGGCGGGGGCAAGCTGGCTGCATGTCGTTGATTTAGACGGGGCCGCAGCAGGACACCCCGTCAATATCGAAATAATTGAGAGGATGTGCGCGGCTACATCCCTGCGTATAGAACTCGGCGGCGGAATGCGCTCGCTGGCTCATATCCAGCGCATGCTCGACCTGGGGATCGAGCGCGTCATACTTGGCACGGTGGCGATAACCGGCCGTGCATTGCTCAAGGAAGCATTGGCGCGCTGGGGTGAGCGTATCGCGGTGGGACTGGATGCGCGGGATGGCCGGGTGGCTATCTCAGGCTGGCGCGAAACGTCGCAAGTGCAGGTGACTTCGCTGGCAGCCGAGCTATGCGCCGAGGGTGTACGGCGCTACATTTATACAGATATTGCCCGGGATGGCGCGCTGCAAGGACCGAACCTGGATGCTCTGCAAGAGATGCAACGGGCCACTTCATGCTCGTTGATAGCCTCCGGCGGGGTACGCTCGCTGGCCGATTTGCACGCTCTCGCGGAGCTGGGTATCGAAGGGGCTATTGTCGGGAAGGCGCTTTACACGGGCGATGTAGACCTGGCCGGGGCCATTCAAGAGATCGAGAGGAGGTAGAACGTATGCTAACCAGGCGCATTATCCCCTGCCTCGACGTTACGGCAGGGCGCGTCGTCAAGGGAGTGAATTTCGTCAACCTGCGCGATGCCGGAGACCCGGTGGAACTGGCCGCGTTTTATAACGCCGAAGGCGCGGACGAACTGGTCTTCCTTGATATCACCGCCTCATACGAGCAGCGGGCTACCATGCTCGACGTGGTACGGCGGACCGCCGAGCAGGTATTCATCCCGGTGACGGTTGGTGGTGGGATACGCGGCGTCGAGGACATTCGCGCCACTCTGGGCGCGGGCGCCGACAAGACTTCTCTGAATACAGCGGCGGTACAAAATCCCGACCTGCTGCACGCTGGGGCGGAACAGTTCGGCGCGCAGTGCATCGTGCTTGCCATCGATGCTCGCGCCAATGCTGCGATGCCGAGTGGGTACGAGGTATTTATTCACGGCGGGCGCACACCGACGGGCAAAGATGTTGTAGAGTGGGCACAACAGGGAGTAGCGCTCGGAGCGGGTGAAATTCTCCTTACAAGCATGGATCGAGACGGCACGCAACAGGGCTACGATCTCGCGCTCAACGCGGCGGTCTCGGCTGCTGTTTCCGTGCCGGTGATCGCATCGGGAGGCGTCGGTACACTGGAGCATTTCTACGAGGGATTGACTAGAGGTGCAGCCGACGCGGCGCTGGCGGCATCGATTTTCCACTTCGGGCAGTTGCGCATTCGCGACGTGAAGGATTATTTACAGGCGAGAGGTGTTGTGGTGCGGCCATGCTGAAGTCGGGATTCCCACTCAGCGTTGTGAGGCCACAAACTCCATCGCTTCTCTCGCCAGAGGCAGCCATTCCTCTTCAGACGTTGGTTCTACGCTTACCCACTCCTTCATGAGCCGACCATCATGACGGGGATCAAAGCGTTCCCCGTCTCCAGAGGCGATGAGCGCATCCACCCGAGGCTTGGGAAGTTTGACCACGAGCTTGCCCTGGACGAGCATGGCAAAGATTTAATATTTAGAACAAATTCGCTACTCATAGCCAAAAGGTCTCAGGGCTTTTTGAAGTACCAGCGCTACCAGGATAACATGTTACACAGCAGCAGCAATACTTCCTGCCTCGCCACAGCGATCCAGGAAGAGGCGTGCAAACTAAGGAGGCAGATGGATGAAAATCCGTGAAGCGCAGCAGGGTGATGCAGCCGCGATGGCGCGAGTGATTGTGGATAGTTATCGCAGCGCCCATCGCGATCATATTCCAGAGGAGAGCTTGATGAAGTTCACCTACGAGGAGTCTGAACGCAACTGGGCACGCGCTCTGCGCAAACTGGGCGGGTCAAGCGAGAGCAGGGAGTGCATTTATGTCGCGGAGGATGATGCTGGAGACCTCACCGGTGTGGCAATGGGAGGACCAGAGCGCTCAAATCATCCCCTCTATACTGGAGAGGTCTATGTCCTCTACCTGCTTCCAGAGTACCATCGCCAGGGCATCGGACGCCGGCTGACCGGGCAAGTAGTCAGGCGACTCGTCGAGTGGAAGATGCATTCTTTAATTATCCGAGTCCTAAAAGCGAACGCGCCCGCGCGCCGTTTTTATGAAGCGCTTGGGGGAGAACTGGTGCTGGAAGAGCAGATCGAGGAGAATGGGGCCGTGCTTGAGCAGGTGGCATACGGGTGGAAGGATGTGAGCGACCTACTGCCGAGTATGTGAGGAGTGACATGGCCCAGATCAATGATGGCCTTCTCAAGAGGCAACAAAACTTTCTGGTTTATTCGTATGGAGGGTGCCACAGATAGGTGCTAAATGTGCAATATTCCTGTTTTACCATAAACTCATGCGGTAGGTTGCGTCATGGGTTTCCGGGCAAGCAGGCTATCATGCTCATCCTCGCCTCTCACCTGCCACCACGCGGCCTGCATGCATTGTTTCAGCAGCATAATGTTCGTCAGTGGACCAACACCGCCCGGGGTTGGCGTGAGAGCACTGGCTACCTGCTGTACA
>WNFF01009266.1_pt1 | contig 10174 bp, 11 predicted proteins | sample 5400441 | NCBI WGS metagenome assembly WNFF01 (sample SAMN13153345, study PRJNA577476) | soil metagenome | isolation source: 120 cm saprolite under Douglas fir tree site 2 hole 3 replicate 1 | place: USA:California | collected 2015-04-18
CGGTATCGCCGAAAACAGAAATCGTGAACGGCATTCCCGATTGGATCTGGTAGATGGTCGAGAAGGTCCAATTCTGCGTGAGCAAACGGGTAAACTCCGCACGCCTGTAGGCAGGAATGGCGTACACGGCGCTCAGCGCGAAACGGTGGCGCACGTCGCATCCGAGTCCTCTTTCAAGAGCGAGGTCATTGTTGTTTTGCGGGATCGACGATTCGTCCATGGCGGAACGGAAATCTGGAGCGTTGGTAAGGCTCTTCGAGAATGTGTAGTTGGCGAGGAAGCTCAGACCGTGTGAATAGCGGCGGCGGACGTTGATGTATCCCGCGTCGTACCAACTCTGCGCACTGTTTTCCAGCAAGTTGATGGTGCTGACCGGGAAAGTCGTGCTCTGAATGACGGCGTCGCTGCTACCGGGAGGCAAAGTGCTGTCCGGCACGAAGCTAAGAGTCTTGAACGGGCGGCGCGGTCCGAGCGGGCCAGGTCCAGGAAGCGTGTTGTTGATCAGATGGGCGCGCTGCAAATGAAAACCGCGCGAGCCGATGTAGCCAACTTCGACGGAAGTATTTACGCCGAGACTCTTCTGCACCGAAGCGTTCCACTGCTGCACGTATTGCGCGGGCGAATGAGGATCGAAGGCAGTGAAACTGACGGCAGTCGCCGGCAGCGTTCCGGTGCCCAAAACCGGTGTGCCAAAATTCATTCCGGTGTTAAATAGCGCCGCGGGCGGAGTGAAATTGTCCGCTTGCTGCGTCTCCGGGAAAACATACGGGACGTTGTGGCGTTGATTGCACCAGGTGTTTAGATCCACGGGCGTGAAGAAAATGCCGTACGACGCGTGCAAGACCAAACCGCGATCGGGCAGATTCTTTGCGATACCGAGACGCGGCGCAAAGTTGTGCTGGTTTGCATACATCAGTCCTCGCGGATAGCCGTTCTGTCCGCCGACAAAAACGGAAGGCACGCCATTCTGGAAAATCAGATTGGTGTTGGTGTTGTTCTTGTCATACAGAGGGCTCGCGTATTCGTAGCGAACGCCTAGATTCAGCGTAGTAGTTGAAGTCACTTTCCAACTGTCTTCGACGAAGGCGTCACCGCCCCAATTTCGCAAATTCATCTGCGGGATTCCGGCCTGGCGCTGCTTTACGGCTGGCAGGCTGAGTAAAAGACTGGCGAAGCCGGAGCCGCTGCCATCATTAAAGCCGGATTCAGTGGTGTAGCCGTTTGTGTATTGGTAAAAGCCGCGATTCTGGAAAAAGCCCCACATCGGCCAGGTGTACCAATGGAAATCGCCGCCAAACTTTATTCCGTGGCGGCCTTTTTCCCAGGCGTAGGTGTCGCGGATTTCGTACATCGTGTCCCACGCGTGCATGGGCGTTGCGGCAAAAGTATCTCCGATCCCGGTGTAGCCTTGCGCGGCAAACCACGGCGCGCCCCATGCGTTTTGGCCGCCGAAACCCACTCCCTGAATGCCGAGTTGACCGACGAAGTCATTCACGGCATCGTTTTGCGAAGTGCGATCCATCGATAGTCTCGAGACCGCGATCGATACCGTATTCACTTTGTTCGCGGCGAAAATATGATTCCAGGAAATCACCGCTTGCTGCGAACGGTTATCGAAGTTGGCGCCGAACCCGGGAAGATTCTCAGTGGTGGAAGTCATCCCGCTGCTCGGGGAAAAGCCATTCTCCTGACCGATTGAGTACCTGCCGAAGAGAGTGTCGCCGCCGGAAAAGTTGTGATCGATGCGAACTGTTCCCTGATCCTGGAAATGGGTTTCATTGCGGACATCAAGATAATTGTTGGAGTCCGCGGCGCCGCTCGTCATCATCATGTTCGGCATCGGGACGTGCTGCATCAAAAATGCTTCGAGCAAAGGATTTATTCGGTCGCTCGGGATAATGTTTCCGGGGAACTGGTTACGCGTGTATGGAAAATTGTTAGGACCAGTGGCTTTCGTCTTGTCAAAATTGGGATTAGCGACAGCGGTTGTCGGATCATAAATCTTAACGTTGCTCATACTGAAATCGCCCTGAATTTCTTCCGGCGTGGGTACCGTCAGAATCTGAGCATCCGCTTGAGCTAGCCGCAGGCCTTCGTAGTTGACGAAGAAGAAGGTATTTTTCCTGATCAGCGGCCCTCCGAACGACGCACCGAAATTGTTTTGTACCAGGTGATTGTTGCCCATGGACTCGAATGTGCTGGCATCCATGGCCACCATTGCGTAGAAATTCGTAAGCCGTTCCATGAAATTGGCTGGAGCCGGAATGCGTGACGATATTGATCTGTCCGCCGCCAGCGCCACCCATATCCGCCGTATAGCTGCTTGTTTCCACTTGAAATTCTTTCACTGCGTCCGGCGAAGGACTTAAATTTTGCGTGTTGAACGTCGGATCGGTATTGCTAGCGCCATCCAGCAGAAAAAAGTTTGCGTTCGGTCGTGCCCCGCCGATCACCACCGCCGAGCGTTGCCCAGGCCTCCAGTAGAGTGGATTTGTAGAGCCGGTCTGCGCGCCAAAACCCACGTGGGCGCCTGGAACGGTAAGGACGAGGTCGATCAGCATGCGGCCATTGAGCGGCAGTTCGCGGATGGATGTTGGCTCGACGACTTCTCCGACGCTGGCGTCCGTCGTGCGCAACACTTCGCTCCCGGCGGTGACTTTCACTCCCTCTGCGACGCTGCCAATCTTGAGCGCGATATCTAACGCCAGTTTCTGGCCGACTTCCAGCCGCAATGTTTGCTTGGCCACGGCGAAGCCCGATGCGTCGATTTTCAATTCGTAATCGTCGGGCAACAGCGCCGGGGCTTCGAAGACTCCTTGTTGGTTGGTGATGACGCGGCGGATCGCGCCGGTGCTCACGGCCGTCAGCTGGACTGCGGCCCCAGCGACCGGGAGATGCTGCAAATCAGTGACGGAGCCCGACAGCACCGCATAGTTGCTCTGGCCATCAGCAGGGAGAGCGAATACCAATAGCAATAGAAGTAGACCGGACCGCTTTGTCATTTTGTTTCTCCCGAAAATACGCGCAGAAGACTACAGGGACGCAAGAGACAGAAAAATTGGCGATTCGAACGGACACAAAACAAGCTATCCCCGGTGGTGAGGACTCTAGCCAGGGGAAAAAGACACAGCAATAATTGGAAAGTACTAGAAGCTGTCTGGAGCTTCGAACGCTTTAAAATTGTAGTAAGGGAAAGTCGCCATGTGCCGGACCTTTGCAGCGTCGAGCGCCCGACTTCGTGTTCCGCTTTGGGTTATGAGGTTCTCCGCGGCGTCCCCACTGCGCCTGCTCTTGGCCTGCCTTGCGCAACTGTTCAGCGGCCAGCAGCGATTGCAGTGCTTCCTCGACGCGCGCCAGCCTGCTCTCTAGGGCCTGTACTCGTGCTTCTAATTCACTCATCGTTTATCTCTCTCTGTCCGCTTTCCGGCCCTTCCGTGAGCCCTGGGCGGGCTTATTGTTCAGAAGAATTAATGGCTGACACATAACTATTGAAGAGGTAGAAAGCGTCAAAGGGGAGAAGGGAAAGAAATGATCCACCAAACCGAACAGCACACCCAATTGGTTGTCGATATAATTGGGACTCTCAATCTGCGCTTCAAGAAACTGAATCTCTATTATGAGGCGGCCTGGACGGACAGCTTCTGCCATCGCCGCTGCATGCACGAACACCCGACTCTGCTAGAAGCGGCTCGATGCGCGATGCCCCACGGCGCAGGCTGGTATGTGCTTGCCGTGGAGAACGGCACACCGCGTCAATTGCTAGGAGACGAAGAAGATGTTGTGAACAAGTTCCGTTTCGGCAAATTGAGCGCCGAGTCAGACCTATGGAATCCATAGGTGCTTATGATGATTCTAAAGACGTTAGGGTGATTTCGAGCATCGGAGCTTATAGAAAAAAGGTTTGTCTACCCACAACAGCGCAGCTGGGATGATTTATTGGGTCGTTTACGATGTGCCGCACAAACCAGCCAGACGTGACATTCTCGATGTTTCCGTACTGCTAGGATGTTTGAAGAACCAAACTCCGTCGTCATCTGCTCGGGGTGCGACACGTTGAGTTGTCGGACTTCCACCCCCGGACAAAGCCGCTCGACCGATGTAACGATTTGCTCGATGTCGCGCATGAACTTTCTATCGACTCGAATTAGGTAGCTTAATCCTCCACTGAGGACCTTCCGGCCAGCTAATATTCTCCAAGCGTACAACAACATTCGAGCCTGACGTTGAAACCACCGAGACCGTATTGACCACGTCACGGTCCCCTCCTTCGCGCTCCGTATCATCCCGTCTGTACGGGCGGAATTTCTGGTAGTCCTGACCGTGGCGCGGCCAATGTGTAAGTCGTAGTTTCCTGACTGTGTTGGTGTTCCAGGAAGACCTCGCCGAACAGGAGCGACCCGGCTGCCAAAATTGCTCCGATGACCGACCACGGTTTTTTGGAGCGCAGCGCGGCTTCCAAATCATTCGCACACTTGATGAGCCCGTCCCCCCTGTCGTCAGGGTCTTTAGCGAGAAGCGCGTTACCTGCGTCTCGCCACTGCCTGACCACTTTTTCGAGGTTCTCGTGCATCGCTCACCTCCTCGCCGGATTTTACCAAGCAGCCGGAATTCCTCCTACGGCTTAGCTGTTGCTTCCGTGGCCGCTTTCCGGACACTCCCATCCTCAGCGGCGCTGTGCCCGAACGAATAGCCAGCCTACGCCGTCGCAACGCTTACAGGTCCCAGCGCGCGACAATCCGGTTGAAGAACAAGTTGTACACTCTTTCCAGTCGCTCTTCCGCATCTCGCGTTTATTCGTACCGGCGCATTGCTTTCCACCGACCAGCCTGCCACATTCTGTGCTAATCAGGGTTGGGTCGTACGACAGTGCGCCACAATTCGTGCATCGGGCGACAGGCTTCGGTCTTTTGCTCATACGCTCTGGCCTATCGGTTCAGCTCCCACGGATGTTCCGGACCCGTCCGCGCGAACTATACACCCGTCGGTCCTTTCGTTCACTTTCCGTAAATTCCCGGCGTGTCCCTTTCCACAGAATGCTCCTCGGTTCTCCTTGGGTGTATAATTCGCGCCGCTGAAGGTGGGTACTCCGCATGATGCTCAAGTTTTCAAAAATCCTTTGCCTGGTAGCGTCTATCGCTCTACCGTCGCTCGGCAAAGCGCAGGTCCCTGTGTTCGTTGTTACGCCGGAAGACAGTTCGATTAAGTTCTTCGTAAAGGCATCGGTGGCTATAGGCGGTACTTTCGACAAGTGGGACGCCACCCTGACGTTCACGTCTCCTGACGTTACGACGGCTGTTTTAGACCTCAAGATACAGGCAGACAGCGTGAATACTGGGAGCGGCATGAAGGACGGCAAACTGAAGGGCAAGGACTTTTTCGACGTGAAGCAGAGTCCGTTGATTACGTTTCTGTCAAAGAAGGTTGTCCAGACCGGTCCTGACACCTTTGAAGTACAGGGGGACTTTACGATACGCGGAGTGACCAAACCGGAAAAGTTGACGCTAACGCTTTCCGGCAAGGGGACGGGCACGGGCAACATTAAAGGGACACTGGCTTTCGACCGCAAGGACTACGGGATGAATAGCGGCATTCCCTTCATCAAAATCGCCAACCGTGTCGAGGTTACTGTCGGCTTCATCGCGAAGCAAATCAGCGGGCCTCGGGTGGTCTACCAACAATAGGCAAGCCGATAAAGGGTTCCGACGCCATGACCGACGCGCCAGTTAAAGTGACGGATTCCGTGCTCTCGACTTACACTGGGCCTTCGGCTTTCACCGACTTTATAAGCTCATGAGTAAAGGCATATATCTCGTCTGCCCTCGTCCCGTACGCATCCAATTCCGCAAGGCTGATGGGATGCGCACTCGCTTCTTCGGGTGACATAGCTCGAATGAAAGGTTCTTGCTCTTTGTTCAGTTCTTCCAACCTACGAAGAATCTCTTTCTGTCTGTCAGTCGGCATAGCGGTCTTGCTTGGGTGACGCGTGGACTAGGCGCGGGCGGATTTGGTCTTGGGGCGCGCGGTCTTATCTTGCCAGGCTTTGCGCAGCTCTTCACGGTGCGCGAGGACATAAGATTTCGCTTCGTCGAAGCTGGCGTAGACGCGCGTGCCTTTGATGGTGTTACACGGGGTGCAGCAAGCCACAAGATTGCTGGGATTCTTCTTCCCTTTGTGAGCGCGCGGAACCACGAAATCGACACGCATGACCAGCGCGTTTTCAAAGCTCGCGCGTCCGTCCAAACCACAATACCGACAGACATAATCATCGCGTTCGAGAATCTTGCGGCCTTCTTCGAGCGCTACCGGGGAATCGACCAGAGAAAGAGTAGCGAGGCTAATCGGCATGAGGTCCTCCATAGCGGAAATCGTGTGGAGCAGGAAGGAGAGCACGACTTCCGACCTTTGTGGAATGAAGGTAGGACGGACACAGGGCGGTGTCAAGATGCGGTCTCGTTGCTTCGGAGCGACCCTCCCGCGGCACCTGGTCCACGTGCCTTTTCCGGACTCGCCTGCTCGGGCTCTCAGATGTAAACGCAGGTGCTATTGCACGCCAGGGGGTGGCGGGAGCTTATATACCTCGGCAGGAATTTGGTCAGTCGCAACGAATGCCTGAGCCAAAACTTTCCACTGTCCAGACCGCTTTTGCCAGGTATCGACAGCCACAAATTTCGCGTTCGGAACGTCATAACGCGCATCTTTATGGCCGGTCGCGTTGTACGTCCCCGAATATGTCACGATAGCAGTGTCGCCAGAAATTCTTACCTTGATGTCCTGAATTTCGATGCTTGCCTTAACGCCAGGGTCAGCCTTTCGCATCCCTAAAGTCATTTTTTCGACGTCTCCCGGCGTCTGGTCGCTAACGTGACCCAACGGGTCTACCGTTATCACGTGTTCCGCATTAACGCTCTTTCCGAACGCGATATCGGCGTCGCTCGTACCAGCATGCTTGGCTCCCTCAGTTTCCAGCTTTTTGAGAGTTTCTTCGTCGGATGTCGACTGGGACGAAGTTCGGGTCGTACAAATCACTAACATCAACAATGACAGAAACAACGCAGAGATTAGTCGGTTCATTGGCCCCTCCTTTGCGCTGGAGCCTAGCATACAGTCGCGCCCGGCGCGACATGTTCTGGCGTTGTTCTGGCGTTGTTTCTCCACTTTCCGGACATAAGCTGTTTTTACACGCGCGGCTATGCCTACCTGACGTTCTGCTCTCCCCGGTCCGTCGGCCTGGCTTTCCTTAACAGGACGCTCCTTTCCTTCTAGATCTTCTGCACGTTGTCCAAATCTATGGTTACGACCTCGCCCTCGTCGGGCAGGGTGCTTAGATGCAGTTGGCACCAACGTTCGGTGTCCTGCTTCGCCTGTGGCCGCGTTGCTTGGCTCCTAGCGGCTTTTCCGAAGAACCTGCGTGTCGTCTCGCCGTCTCTACCCACGATTTGACAATAGCGAAATTTGGCGTCCAACTCGTTGTCCCACTGCTTGTCGTAGTCGGCTGAGTATTTCAGTTTTGGATTCGATAGTGTCATGTTGCCTCCGTGACTTCCAGCCTACACTCAACTCGCGATGCGCTCAGCCGCGCGCTGCAGTTTTCCCACAGGAGATTCTATTCGTTCATTTTCCGGATGCATCTGGGCCGCTCTGGCGCGCCAATTCTCGTATGTCCAGTAGTCCATCTGCTCGGTCGCCTGGCTTTAAGATTTCCCCCAACCATCCTCATGAGCGGCGGTTATTAGGCTCTGTGCCCCCGGTGTGCCCAAGGATAGCTTTTTGTTAGGTTTGGGCTTCTCTATTCGGAGTAAGGTGGTGGTGCGCCACGTAGGAATCGAACCTACAACCTATCGGTTAAGAGCCGATTGCTCTACCAATTGAGCTAGTGGCGCACGGAAAATCAGAATAACAGCGGGCCGGTGCCGTGCGCAAATCGCGCAAAGCAACGCTCAAAAATTTGCACTAACTTTGCACTAATGCCGCCAAATTAGGCCAGATTTCACCTAACCAAACCTAAGGCAAAGCATTGAAAACACAGCGCGAAAGTGTGTTAGCGAGCGGTTAAGAGTCAACTGCTCTACCATTGACCTACCGGTCCACGGGTTTCAGGGTTGCACTTGCAAATCCTGATGTGAGACGAACTTTAGTAGTCTACATGGCGCTAAAACATTTGTCGAACGCGCGCCCGCAGTTGGCAGCATTCGCCCTTATTGTCGCCTACTTGTAGTGTAGTTCTGCTGCCAAGACTCTTCTTGCTGGCTCAACCGAAATGGCGAGCGGTCTTCCAGTATTCCGGCCACGGCTGGAGCAGCGTGCGGCAAACAAAAATGTCGGGATGCGCGCGCGTTTCCTCGTTCAGGACGTGGAAGCGGTTCCAGGTGTGCGCGGCCAGGCGGCAAGACGCGAAATGATCCTGCAACTCGTCGAGATCCCGGCCGACTACGATCAATGTCTGGGGTGGCGGATCGCCATAGCCTTTCTGCCAGAAGGAATTCACACCGCTGATCACGGGAGGCAATCCATATGCTGGACCGTACAGATTCACGGCGCCTGCTTCACCGTAATTCCCCGCGAGAATTCCAAAGTGTGCGCGGTCCTCAGCCGGGAGCGCATCGCGAACCTTGGCGATGGTTTCCACGAGTTCGGGCCAGCCAATTTCTTCGCGGTAGTCCTCGTTGATTTTCATTGCGCGCGTGGCCCACGGCGAATCTGCAGCCGCAATCGGCAGAGTGATCGATCCCATGATTGCGGCGTCGGCGACAAGCACTATCCAAACCAGCGTACGGATCGCGTTTCTCGCTACGCTGCCTGCGCGCGTCGACATTTGTTCCAGCCATACGCTGCCCGCTGCATACAACATCGGATACGCAGCCGCCAAATAATAAGCGCGGCCTTTTGCAACGATGAAGAGTGCGAACGGAATCAAATACATCCAGGCAAGCATGCGAAAACGCTTCCCGTCACGCGAAAACAAAGTGAAGTAAAGTCCAGCTAACGCCAGGAAAATTCCGCCCAACGTCAGCTTCCATTGTTCCGGCAGAAAATTCTTTGCGCGTCCAATGCGGACATCGCGAGCGTGAATATGCTGAAGGAAATCCAGCGAAATAAAATGATTTCTGGTCTGCCAAATCAAATTCGGCAGAAAAATCAGAATCGACAGGCCCACGCCGTACCACAGCCACTTGCTTTTGAAGTAGCGCCGCGCGTCGGTAAGTAGCGTTGCCGGCGCGATGGCAATAGCAAAAAACCCCATCGTGTACTTGGACTCAAGACCGAAACCGATTGCAGCGCCAATCCCCAGCCACCAGCACGGGTCTTCTGTCTTCAGCAGTTTCACGACGAAATATGCCGTCAGCACCCAGAACAAATAGTCGAATGAGACGTATTGCATCATTGCGCCGCCCGCCAGGCAAAACGGGATCGCCGCGGCTGCCGCGATCAACTGCGCTGCGCGGCCGCCGCCCATTTCGCGCGCCATCAGACCGGTCAGCACAACGGCAATCGCTTCCGCGACTGCCGCGAAAAAACGGAATCCGGCAAGCGAAGTCCCGAACAAAATTAGCGACAGCCGCCCGAAGAATGGCGTGATCGGCGGATACGCGACGAACCCCCAGTCCAGATGACGCGAATCCTCCAGCGTCGCCAGTTCGTCGCGTTGAAATCCGTATTGGTGTCCGGTGATCCAGTGCACGATCACTGTAGCCAGCGCGATATAAATCAATAAGGCGGTGTCGCTTAGCCAGGCGGGCTTGGGCTTAGACATTGCGCCAGATTCTAGCGTAAGAACTCCTCCAGGCGCACTCGCGAATCGGTCTTGGTGTCGCGATATTTCACAATCACCGCGGCATAGAGCGATAATCCCCACTTCACTGCAACGGGATGTTTCATCTCGCGTGAACCAGGCACGACAATGGCCTGCTCCGGAATAATCAGTGGCTGATCGTCCGTGGCCGAATAAACGGCATCGTGCACTAAATCGTAGACCGGAGTTGAGGCGTTGAGAATTGTGCCAGTGCCAATAACCGCGCGCTTCTTCACGACCGTTCCTTCATAGACTCCGCAATTGCCACCGACCAGGACCTCATCTTCGATGATCAGCGGCATGGCACCGATCGGTTCGATCACGCCGCCAATCTGCGCGCCCGCAGAAATGTGGCATTTCTTTCCGACCTGGGCGCAACTGCCG